>Ga0228698_1000609_pt1 | contig 24190 bp, 24 predicted proteins | sample McNCre117_Aug_MG_FD_178015 | JGI IMG/M metagenome (GOLD analysis project Ga0228698, IMG submission 178015) | Freshwater microbial communities from McNutts Creek, Athens, Georgia, United States - 1-17_Aug_MG | ecosystem: Environmental > Aquatic > Freshwater > Creek | place: USA: Georgia...
CACGCTCAAACAAATCTTCCGCTTCGGCGCGATCCAGTGCCTTGAGCGCGTCCCGGAAGGGCGAAATGTATGTTTCCATGAAGAGAACCCCTTCAACAAACTCCCTCAGACCACTCTAGTTCACGGGGGCGTGGGCTCGTTGATTTGCATCAGGCTTTCGCGCAAATTTCGGGTTGCATCTCCACTGAAAAAAGTAAATCCCAACTTGGTTGACGAAAGAAGCCCTTTCGCTCTGGGATGCACTTGGACATCATGCAAAATTGGCACATGCCATACATGTTGAATTGGGAAGACCGGGGGGTGGTAGCCAAGTTTTGGGGAACCACAAACAGTGCCGAAGCATTAGAAATGCTCAATGCCGTAGGTGACGACCATCGGTTTGATAGCCTGGCATGGCGCATCAATGATTTTCTTGACGTGGAAGTTCACGACGCGCGCCCCTCAGAAGTGAAGTACATCGACGCCTTGAATCATGTGCTTCCACTCACCAATGCACGCATAGTCACGGCCATTGCAGTAAAGCGGGAGGACATTGCGGCTCTTGTGCGTGAGTTGGTTGCCAAGCATCCCTATCCAGACAACGTGGCAATGTTCGACAACATGCAGGACGCGCGCGCATGGATCGAAACCAAAACCCCGTTTCTGATACGCCCTGCACCCAGGGTCTGAACCCGGTCTTCGTACCGGGTTTTGCGTTTGCGGTTCACGCCCTTGCGCACGCGCCCAACCAACAGCGTGATATCAAGGCACGACCTTGAGCGTTTCACCCATACTTTGCAAAGGCCCCAGCGGGTTGACGCGCAGGTCGCTGATTTCTATTTTGGGCTGACCATCCCACTGCTTGTATACGACGGTCTCGCCAACCACGACGATCAACGCTGAGAACTTCCAGCCCGTGGTAACCGTGTTGCGCTTGAAGTTCAAGAAGTCCAGAAAGAAGTTGCCTTCGCGCTTCTGGGCGATCTTGCTGGGTTCCATGAGGTAGCCGACGCAGCCTTCCTGTGCCCCCATGCAATCGATAAGCCCCTTGGGGATGGTGGCCGGGTCATGCAGCGGCGAGGGCAGCACCGCGTTGACCACTTGGGCCTGATTCAGCACTTTCATGTTGGCGGTCTTGTAGGGATCGAAGCCAAGTTCACGCACCGTCTGCATGGTGGTTACGAAGGGCACGATCTGTTCGTAGCTGCGCTTTGCACTTTCAAAGTCCGTCCACGGCGTGCTTACCGCCTGCTTGGCAGATGGAAGCATGCCAGAGCAGGCGCAGGTCAGAAACGGCGTCAGTATCAGCAGAAGTTTCTTCATGATGACGGTGCTCCTGGGGCAGTCTACTCCGCCAAGAGTGGTTCTGCACTGGATGCTTCAACGGGGAGATCAAGCACCCCCGGCTGCATGTTGCGCATGCATACATCGCACCTCGATTTGAGGTTCGAATTTGCCAGGCGCCAATCGGCTCAGGTAGCGTTACGCACGGGCACGAGCAGACGCGCCGGTGCACCCTTTCGCAGCAGAGCGAGCAGCAGTTCAACCAGTGCCAATGCCAATATCAGTGCCAGGCTCCAAGCCGTACCCATGTGCACGATGACCCAGCCGCACAGGATGGGGAAGCCAAAAATCCCCACGAAATAGGCCAGCACAAACCAGGTCAGCGCCGCGTGGCGAAGTTCGGGCGGGGCGTCGTTGACCACTTGGGTTTGGATCACCGAATACACCAGCCCGTAACCCAGTCCCAACAAAATGGCGCTGGCCACTTGTGCAGCGATACCCAGCGCAATGAAATTGGCTACCAGCACACCCAGGCTCATGAGCGCCAGCAAAACTACCGCCAAGCGGTCGGAATCCACGCGTGCCAGAAAGGACGCCAGAGTGAGGCGGGCCAGCACCACAGTCATGGCATAGGCTGCAAAGTAGGTACTGGCCTCCAGCGTGGTGCCGCGCACCAACGAGGTCTGAAAGGTCATCAACCCTGTGAACACACCGGCGCCAAGCCCCACCATCACGATGGGATAGCGCGCGCGGGTGGCCAGCAATTGCGGCAGTGCCCGCAGCCAGCCAGTGTTGGCTTTGGCAGCAGCAATGGAGGGCCGTGGTGCGATGGACTCGAAGGCCAGCAACAAGGCAGACGCTACCAAACATGCGATGGCTACCGCATGCAGTGCCATTGCCGTGGAAAAGTGCAGTTGGCGTATCAGCGCCGTGGCCGCGATGGGGCTCAGACCGATCCCGCCCATCTGGAAAGCCCCAAAGCGCGCAAACCAAAACGCACGGTTCTGGTCTGTCACGCGGGCGGAGAGTGCCAGTGGGGCGGCCAGGTAAAAGGTGCCCCAACCCAAGCCTATGAGCCCACCTGCCAATGTGGTCCAGCCGTCTACTACGACCAGACGTGCCAAGCCTGTATAGCCCAAGGCCAGCAGCAAGGCACCCAGTGCGGCCATCCGCGCGGCACCCAGGCGCTGAGCAAACCAGCCAACCAAAGGCACTCCAAGGAACGTGCCCACCATCGCACCGGCCAGCGTCATCCCGGTACTCAGCTCGCTACCGCCCAAGGTACGAAAGTGCTCGGTCAGCAAGAAGGTGGCACCGTAGCCCAGAGCGGTGAGCAGCGTCCCTAGAAAGAGCAGGGCGGTGTGACGGTGAAGCATCGTCAAAGCATCTTTCGGTATTGCACAAAGCCACTCTTGTCGGCTATGCGGTCGTACAACTGCATGGCCTGCGTGTTGGACTCATGGGTAAGCCACCACACGCGTGACGCATGCGCCTGAGCAGCCTGGGCATAGACATGCTCAATCAATGCGCGACCAACGCCTTGGCCGCGAAGCTCAGGCACGGCAAACAAGTCTTGCAGGTAGACATAGTTGCCTTCAGTCCAGCAACTGCGGTGGTAGATGTAATGCACCATGCCAACAAGCTTTCCATCGACCTCTGCCACTGCGCAATGCATGGGTTCCGACGGGTCAAGAAAACGCGCCCACGTCTTGGCGGTCACGGCCTCAGGGATCGCCGTTTTGTAGAAAACTTGATACCCCTGCCACAGGGGGAGCCATTGAGCGAAGTCGGCCTCGCGCGCCATTCGGATTTGCATGTTGCACCCAGTAAGAAGTAAGTCCGCAGCGTATCCGGACTGTGGCACCATGAATAGACCCACATCGCAACAAAAATTAGAGCCACATGCCTTTGCAAACCCTGATGAGCCAACTGGGGAGCGCTGGAAAGCGCAATGGACGCGCCCGCCAACAGCGACTCTATGACCTGCTTCGGCGTGCCATTCTGGACGGCGTGCTGGTCGAAGGCTGGGCCCTGCCAGGTAGCAGGCAGCTGGCGCAGGAGTACCGGCTGTCGCGCAATTCGGTGATCTATGCCTATGAGCTGTTGCGCGTCGAAGGGTTTGTGCAAACGGACCGGCGGGGCACACGGGTGGCCAAGCTGGTAATCCCCCCGAGCAAGCCGACCTCCGTCTCTGAGGTGGCGCCGCTGGCGCTGTCCAAGCGTGCGCTCCACATGGGCCAGGAGCGCCACGGTGGCGAGCATCTTCCGTTTGCCCCAGGCGTGCCGGATGTCAATCTCTTCCCTTGGCAGAAATGGTTTCGTCACCTGGAGCGGGCATGGAAATCGGTGGGAGCACGCCACCTAGCGTATGCCCCGGTGGGCGGTGAGCGCAGGCTGCGCGAGGCCATTGCCGTGCAGCTGGGTCTGACGCGGGGCATTTCCTGCACAGCGGATCAGGTACTGGTGACTTCCGGGGCGCAAACGGCCATCGATGTGTGCAGTCGGCTGCTGGCCGACCAGGGCGACGTAGCCTGGGTTGAAACCCCCGGCTATCCCAGCGCCCGGGCCATTCTGGGCGCCTCGGGCCTGCAGCTGGTGGATGTACCGGTAGACGCCTTTGGCATGGCCGCTCCGGCTGCCCTGTGGGAGCAACATACCCCGAGGCTGGTCTTGGTCACCCCTTCGCACCAGTACCCCATGGGGGGCGTGATGTCTCTTGAACGTCGCATGCAACTGCTGGACCAGGCTCGCAGGAATAACTGCTGGATCGTGGAGGACGACTACGACAGCGATTTGCAGCATACCGGTCCCCAGGTTCCAGCCATTCAGAGCCTGGCTGCACAGGCTGCGGTGGTCTATGTGGGGACCTTCAGCAAGTCTTTGTACCCTGGTCTTCGCATTGGCTACATGGTGCTGCCCGAGTGGATCAGCCAGCGGTTTTCTCAGGCGGCGCGTCAACTGTTCACACCCGGCCAGGCCCTGGAGCAACTGGCACTGGCAAGCTTCATGGAGTCTGGTGACTTGGCGCGCCATCTGCGCCATATGCGCGAGGTCTACCGGGAGCGCCAGTTGTGCTTGCTCCAGCAACTGGAACAGTGCTTTGGCAACAAGGTGCGGGTCTTGGGTGGCAAGGCCGGAGTGCATCTGACCTGCGTGTTTGCCCCGGGTGTGGACGACCGTGCCATTGCGCGCAGGGCCTCTGAGCTGGGGGTCAGCGCCAGCCCGCTGAGTGACTACGGATCACCAGGGCAGGGAAAGCAAACCATACCGGGGCTGGTGCTGGGATACGGCGTGGCCGACATCCATCAAATCCGCCAACTGGTTCCCCGCATCCAGCAGGCTTATGACGATGTCGTCGGTACAGCCCGCGCCACTCCGTAGTTCTACGGAGGCCCGCGCGTAGCCGCACGCATGGTCAAAGCGGGTGGCTTTTTTTACATTTTCTCCATGGCCTGAATCACCGGGCCAGCCCTTTCTATCCAATGAAACCCAAGGAGAAATTTCATGCACGCAATCGTTCGTCTGTCCGCTCTGGCCCTGTCTGTTGTCGCCCTGTCTGCCCACGCTGAGGCCGTGCGCACCGAGAAAAACATGTCGCTGGAACTGGCCAACCAGATCGCTGCCGCATCGGTGGCCGCCTGTGCAGCCAACGGCTACAACGTGGCCGCTACCGTGGTGGACCGCGCAGGCACCGTGCGCTCCGTGCAGCGTGCGGACAACGCAGGCCCGCACACCTTGGCTGCCAGCCAACAAAAGGCTTTCACTTCCGCCTCTGCCAAGAACACCACGCTGGCCATGATGGAAGGCGCACAGAAGAACCCCGCAGCGGCCAACCTGGTTTACATCCCCGGCTTCTTGTTGGTGGGTGGCGGTGTGCCGGTCAAAGTGGGTAACGAAGTGATTGGCGCGGTGGGCGTGGGCGGTGCGCCTGGTGGTCACCTGGACGAGCAGTGCGCTATGGCTGCACTGGAGAAAGTTAAGGCTCTGTTGAACTGATTGCGTTAAAGACGGGAAGTCCCCTATGTTCCGATTGCCACATCCATTCGCAAGAGCCTGGGCGGTGGAGCGCTCTGCGCAGGTAAAGGAGGAGCCCGCGCAGCGGGCGGGGGACACGGAGCAGAGCGCTTCGCCGTCCAGGCTGTCACCCACACGGTGGTTCGCAACTGCCGCAATGCTTTGGTGTGCGGTGTCGGCTGCGATGGCACAAACGGCGCCGTCTGCATCAGAGGTTTCGGCTTACCAAGGTTTGCATGCAGCGGCGCATCAAGGGGATGTGACGAGGCTTGAAAAGCTCATTGCATCCGGAGCTGCGTTGAATGCCACCGACCCCCGTGGCCGCACGCCGGTGCATGTGGCTACCTTTGCGCGCAAACGCGAAGTCATTGCGGCATTGGCCAAAGCAGGAGCCAATCTGGAGCTGCTGGAAAACGACCGATATGACGCCGTCACCATTGCCGCCGTGGCGGATGACGAAGACACCTTGCGCTTGTTGCTGGGCCTGGGCGCCAGTGCCAAGCTCACCACCAGCCGCTACGACGGCACGGCCTTGATTGCCGCCGCCCACTTGGGCCACGACGGCGTGGTGCGCCAGCTCATTGCGGCCCGCGCGCCGCTGGACCATGTGAACAACCTGCATTGGACGGCCCTGATCGAGGCCATCGTGTTGGGTGATGGCGGTGTGCGGCACCAGAAGGTGATGCGTGCCTTGCTGGATGCGGGTGCCAACACGCAACTCACCGACCGCGAGGGCAACACGCCCTTCGCGCTGGCCCGCCGCCAGGGCTACACGGCCATGGTGCAGATGCTGGAGCGCGCGGGGGCGCGTTAGGGCCACTGCCCACGCGGCCCGGCGGGCCGCGACGTTCACGGCCGCAACCTCGCGCGCCCTCAGGTACTGCGCATGCCAGACAATCCCGGCATGCCCGAACACACCGCATCCCCATCACCTGCTCCAGACACGGCCGCACCGGCGTACCCCAGCTTTCGTGAAGCCTTTTGGTACTGGCTGCAACTGGGTTGCGTCAGCTTCGGGGGCCCGGCGGGGCAGATTGCGCTGATGCATCAGGAGCTGGTGGACCGCAAGCGTTGGATCTCGGAGCGCCGCTTTTTGCATGCGCTCAATTACTGCATGTTGCTGCCCGGCCCCGAGGCGCAGCAGCTCGCCATTTACATGGGCTGGCTGCTGCACCGCACGCGCGGCGGGCTGGTGGCGGGGGTGCTGTTTGTGCTGCCTTCGCTGTTCATACTGGTGGGGCTGTCTTGGGTCTATATGGCCTGGGGCCATGTGCCGGCCATTGCCGGGGTGTTTTACGGAATCAAACCTGCGGTCACGGCGCTGGTGGTGCAGGCGGCGTACCGCGTGGGGTCGCGCGCGCTCAAAAACGCGTGGCTGTGGTGCATTGCGGTGGCGGCGTTTGTGGCGCTGTTTGCGCTGGATGTGCCGTTCCCGGCCATCGTGCTGGGCGCGGGGGTGGCCGGCTACCTGGGTGGGCGCTGGGCACCCAAGGCCTTTGCGGGCAGTGGCGGCCATGCCGCGGCCAAGGCCACCGGCACCGTGGCACTGATTGATGACGACACGCCGCCGCCTGCGCATGCGCGCTTCAGCTGGGCGGGCGTGGGCAAAGTGTTGCTGACCTGCCTGGGCCTGTGGCTGGCGGCCATGGGGACGCTCATGGTGGTGTGGGGCTGGGACGCGGTGCTGACGCAGATGGGCTGGTTCTTCACCAAGGCCGCGCTGCTCACCTTTGGCGGCGCGTATGCGGTGCTGCCTTATGTGTTTCAGGGAGCGGTGGAACACTTCCAATGGCTGACGGCCCCGCAGATGATGGACGGCCTGGCCCTGGGCGAGACCACGCCGGGGCCGCTGATCATGGTGGTGTCGTATGTGGGGTTTGTGGGCGGCTGGAGCCGCGCGCTGCTGGGGCCGGACGCGCTCTTTCTGGCCGGTGCGGTGGCCGCCACGGTGGTGACCTTCTTCACCTTTCTGCCGTCCTTCCTGTTCATCTTTTTGGGCGCACCGCTGATCGAGTCCACCCACGGCAACCTCAAGTTCACCGCGCCCTTGAGCGGCATCACCGCGGCGGTGGTGGGCGTGATCTTCAACCTGGCACTGTTCTTCGCCTACCACGTGCTCTGGCCCCAAGGCTGGGGCAGCAGGCCCGACGCGTTGGCCGCAGCCATCGGCGTGGCAGCGGGCGTGGCGCTGCTGCGCTACAAGGTGGGGGTGATTCCGGTGGTGCTGGCGTGTGGGCTGGTGGGGTTGCTGCACGCTTTGCTGTAGTCAACCCTGGGGGCAGAGAGCCACACGCAGTGGGCCAACGTGGGGGCTAACTCAATCTAACGTGATGGTGGCGCCGCTCCGTGCCGCCTCAGCAATCGCCTCGGTCACGCGCAAGTTGGCCAGCCCATCACGTGCGCTCACCAGCGGCGCTGCGGCACCGCGCACCACCTCCACAAAGTGCGCCATCTGCAGCGCCAATGGGTCTTCACGCACCATGCCCACGGTGCCCACTTCAAACGGTTTCCACCAAGAGCGATCTTCGTCACGCGCATAGGTTTTCAGGCGCATGGTGGGCACCGACAGGCTGCCGCGCGTGCCGGTGAGTACATAGCAGTCTTCGTCGCCGTAGTGGGTGTAGGCCTTGTTCTCTTGCGAGGTCTGCTCCCAACTGCGCGCGCAGGCGGCGGTGTCGGACAGCAAGAAGGTACCCAGGGCGCCGCTGGCAAAGCGCAGGTTGATGGCCACCGTGTCTTCCACCGCAAAGCCGCGCGTGGCGTTGGACCCAAAGGCCTGCACCGCCACGATCTCGCCGCACAGCATGCGCAGGTTGTGCACCTCGTGGATCATGTTGATGAGGATGGGCCCGCCGCCCGGCTGGGTGCGCCAGGGGCCGTCGGCAAAGTAGTGGTCGGGCTTGAAGAAGGTGGCGCTGCCCATCACCGCCACCAGTTGCCCCAGCGTGCCTTGCTGCACCACCTGGCGAGCCTTGGCCATGATGGGGCTGTGCGCGCGGTGGTGGCCTATCAGCACCCGCGCAGCTGTGCGCTCCACCTCGGCCACCAGTGTCTGCGCCTCTTGCACGGTGGTGGCAATCGGCTTTTCCAGCAGCACGGGAATGCCTGCGGCTATGCACTGCAGCGCCTGCGGCACATGCAGCGGGTTGGGTGTGGCCAGGATGATGCCGTCGGGTTTGTCCTGCTGCATGAGCGCATCCAGCGTCGGGAAGTGCGGCACACCCATCTGCGCGGCCAAGGCTGCAGCGGCAGGGGAGGGGTCCACGATGGCGCTGAGCGTGCAGGTGCTGCTGCGCTGGATGACGGCGATATGGGCCTGGCCGATTAGGCCCGCGCCCGCCACGGCGATGCGTGCTGGGGACGTAAAGGGTGTGTGAGAAGTCATGCCCGGATGCTATTGACGCCTGAAAAAACGACAATGAGCAATCTTCTTGATAGAGTTTTTCCAAATGGTTCAAAGTCAATGCAAAAAACAAGTTGGGAACTGATAGACCTGCGCGTGCTCTGCGCCGTGGCGCGCCGCGCCAGCTTTACCGCGGCGGCGGTGGATTTGGGGATCTCGGTGGCCTATGTCACCAAGCGCGTGAACCGGCTGGAAAAGGTGCTGGGCGCCGCGCTGTTTTTGCGCACCACGCGCAAGGTCAGCATCACCGCGCAGGGCGAGACGGTGTACGCCTGGGCCTGCAAGGTGCTCGACGCAGCCGAGGAACTGAACCAGGAAGTGGCGCAAACGCGCGATGCGCTGGTGGGCACGCTCAAGGTCAGCACCAGCCACCGCCTGGGCAGCGGCTATGTGGCGCCCATCCTGGCGCTGCTGCGCCAGCAGCATCCGGGGTTGAACGTATGGCTGGAGCTGGTGGACCGGCGGGTGGATTTGATTGCCGAGGGCTTTGACATGGACATCCGCGTGGGCGAAGTGCAGGAGCCGCATCTGGTGGCGCAGCCCTTGGTGCGCAGCGCGCGCATGCTGTGCGCCGCGCCGGGCTACTTGCAGCAGCGCGGCAGGCCACAGGCGCTGGCCGATTTGGCGCAACACGACTGCCTGATGTTCCGCGACCGAGACCGCCCGTTTGCCACCTTGCGGCTGCAGGGCCCGTACGGGCTGGAGTCCATCCAGGTGCAGGGCCCGCTGGGCTCCAACCAGAGCGACCCTATCCGCCAGTGGGCCGTGCACGGCTTGGGCATTGCGCTGCTGTCGCGCTGGGATGTGGCCGATGCGCTGCAGGCCGGCACGCTGGAGCCGGTGCTGCCGCAGTACCAGCAGAGCGCCGACATTTACGCCGTGATGCCCACGCGCTCCAGCCGCTCGGCCAAGCTGCAGCTGAGTTTGCGTTTCTTGAAAGAACAGCTGGCCAGCGGGCCGTATGCGCTCACGGGTGCCTGATAAGGCTGCGGCTTACGGTGCGGTGCTGGTGGCGTGCTGCGGCACGGATGCGCGGCGTTCAATGCCGCGCTCGATGTGCCGAATCACCAGCCCACTGGCGATGATGAGCACGCCACTCACCCAGAACAGCGACAGCATGCGGTCCCAGGCCAGGCCCACACCCACCACTGCCGACACCACAAAGGGGCTGATGAACTGGCCCACGTTGGTGCCTTGGTTGATCATGCCCTGCACCAAGCCCGCCTGTTGCGACGTGCGCGCGTGGGTTTGGGCGGCCGACATGATGGAGCCCGGCATCACCCCCACCGAAAACGAAAACGCCACGCAGGCCGCGTAGCGCAACGCGTCGGGGAGCTGCGGGCCAAACACCACCGATGCCGTGAGCAGCGTGGCCACACCGGCCAGACACACATTGCTGCCGCGCGAGCTGCCGCGCTGCATCAGCCAGCCGCCCAGCAGATTGCCCGGCAAATTGGCCAGCACCACGATGGCGGTGAGCACCGCAGCCAGCGCCAGCGGCGTGTGCCGCTCGCCCACCAAGAAGGTGGGCAGCCAGACCATGATGGAATAAAAGTTGAACACGTAGCAGGCGAAGGCAAACGCAATCCACCACGGCCCGGGGCGCGTCAGCGGTTCTGCGGCAGAGCGCCAGGGGGATGCGGTTTGGCTGGCTTTTGTGGGAGCAGGTTGCACAAACCACGGCCGCTGCTGCACCAGCAAGAGCAGCGCGGCCCCGGTGCACAGCACCTCGGCCAGCCACAACGTGCGCCAACCCATCAGGCCCACCACCACGGGGGCCAGCAGCAGGCCCAGCGTGGTGCCGGTGGGCATGTAGCCGCCCCAAAAGCTCATGGCCCGGCGTTGGTCGCTGGGTGTGGCCGATTGCAGAATCAAACCCGGAGCGGCCACCACTGCCGCCAAAAAGCCCACGCCTTCCAGAAAGCGGCTCAGCGTCAGCCACAGCGCATCGGGCGCAGCCGCACCCACCAGACCACCCACCCCCAGTAGGACCAAGCCCAGCACGCTCAGGCGCCAGGCCCCCAGGCGGGCGGTGGCAAAGCCCATGAAGATGGAGGCAAACAGGCCCAAGGTGTTGAAGGCCGAGACAATCCAGCCGCTTTGCGCCAGCGTGAGCGCGAATTCCTGGCGCAGTGCCGGAATAGCGGGCGGCAGTTTGCCAATGTGCATGGCCGCCACCACACCCACCAGCAGGCCGGTGAACACGCCGCTCCAGCGGGTGCTGGTGCGTGCTTCGGAGTGTGGGGCGGTGGCTGTGGCGATGGTCTTAGCCCTTGGCCGCAGCGATGGCTGCCAGGCGTTGCTGTTCGTAGGCAGCGGCGTCCACCGGCTTGGCGTTGGGGTTGCCCAGGTCGTTCAGCGGAATGCGGAAGTTCTCACGGCTGGTCCACGCGGCCAGTGCCGCAATGGCGGTGATGGCCAAGGCAATGGAGCCCACGGTCATCGGGATGTTGGCCGATCCGGGAGGCGCCACAGTGGCAAACAGCGCAGGCAGCAAGGCGGTGATCATGGTGCCCACGTTCTGCGAAATGGCCATGGCCGTCACACGGGTGCGGGCCGGGAACAGTTCAGGGAAGAAGCTGGGGAAGATGGCGTTATAGCCCTGGTACACCACGCCCCACATCAGCACCGACATCACCACTGCCAACGGCACGTTGTGGATGCTGATGGCATACAGGTAGCCGAAGGACAACAAGCCCGCGCCCAGCGCACCCACGATCACGGGCGGGCGGCGGCCAATGCGGTCCGACAAATTGCCCACCATGGGAATCACCACCACGGCCACGCAGTTGCCGATGACCGGAATCCACAGGTACACGCTCTTGTCAAAGCCAATGCCGTAACCAGCTTGCACGGCATACGCCGCACCAAAGATGGTCGTGACCACCGGAATCACATTCATCAGCGCCATGCAGGCCACGCGCAGCATGTCGCGCCAGCATTCGCTGAATGCCTGCACGATGGGTGCGCGGGGCACTTCGCCATGGGCTTGCTCTTCCGAGAACACAGGGGTCTCTTCCACTTCGCGGCGGATGTAGAAGCCCACGATGATCACCACAAAGCTCAGCAAAAACGGAATGCGCCAACCCCAGGAGTTGAAGGCTTCGCTGGGCAGAAAGTAAGCCAGCGGCAGGAAGATGGCAGCGGCCAGAATCTGCCCGGCTTGCACGCCTTGGAGCGTGAAGCTGGCGTAGTAGCCACGGCGGCCAAAGGGCGCGTGTTCCAGGATCATGGAGCTGGCACCCGAGATCTCACCGGCCACGGCAAAGCCCTGCATCAGGCGCAGCACCACCAAGAGCGCAGGCGCCCACAGGCCCACCTGTGCATAGGTAGGCAGCAAGCCCACGGCCAGGGTGGAAAAACCCATCAAAAACATGCACAGGATCAGCACCTGCTTGCGGCCATGGGTGTCACCCCAGTGGCCCAGGAAAAACGCACCAATCGGGCGGGCTACATAGCCCACACCGTAGGTTGCCAGCGAGGCCACGATGGCCATCTTGGGGTCGGTGGAGGGGAAGAAGATTTGCGGAAAGATCAACGACGCGGCGGTGGCGTAGATGAAGAAGTCGTAGTACTCCAGCACGGAGCCAATCCAGCCACTGGCGGTGGCCTTTTTGGTCTGGCTGGTGTCGTGCGACACGGTCGAAGATGACATGGGGTCTCCAAAGGAATGAGGGTGCAAGGCCTTGCAGCGCGGCCTTTTTGCGAAGGCGCAATTCTGCTGCGGGCCTTGACCTGGGCCAAGGCGGTTTGCCTACTTTCTGATATCTAAAACCGTACTAGCTGAAATCAACTTATGCCAATTGCAGTGATTTAAGCGTCCGCTGCGGGCATGGCGTTACGAGGGTGGCGCGGGCCAATTTGAAAGACTTTTTTCAAATTTTCGGCATGTTTGGCAGGTGCAGGTTCCACCCCTACGATGTAAGCACCTTTGGATGACCGTGCAGCGCAGGCTGCACAACAAAAATGAAATCAGGAGCCTCTATGCCCCATGAATCTCTGGTGGTGTTGATCGTGGATGACGATCCGTTCTGGCAAGGAACCCTGCGCCAGCAGTTGGACGCACTGGGTATTACCAACGTGCTGTTTGCGCAGGACGGCGCTGACGCGCTGGACGTGCTGCGCCTGCGCAGCGGCGATGTGGACCTGGTGATCTGCGATATCTCCATGCCCCACGCCGACGGCTTTCAGGTGCTCGAAGACATTGCCCAGACCGGCTTTGACGGCAAGCTGCTGTTCGTGAGCGGTATGGATGTGGGCGCACGGCACATGCTCAAAGTGGTGTCCGAAGCCCATGCGGTACGGGTGGTGGACGTGCTGGAAAAACCCGTTTCACTGAATCAGCTCACATCAGCGGTGAGCGGCGCCTTTGCCTGAAGTGCAATAGCCCTGTGCCCCGGCTTGGGCTGGTGGGGCGGGTACAGTACGGGCCCTGATAAAGGGACGCCCCATGAATACTTCCGCCGCAGCCATCCAGGCATTTATCTTTGATTCCGATGGCACGCTGGTGGACAGCGAAGTGCCCAGCATGGATGTGATCCATGAAGAGGCCCAGGCACTGGGCCTGCGCTTCACGCGCGAAGAAGCCCACCACGTGTTCCGGGGCCTGCGCATGGCCGAAGTCATTGAGTGGGTGTCAGCCCAACTTCCACAGGTGCCAGAGAATTTTGCAGAGCACTTTGCCCGCACCGTGCGCAGCGCGCAGGCCGAGCGTTTCAAAAACAAGCTGGACGTGATTCCCGGCGCACGCGAGTTGCTGGCCCGCCTGACCATTCCCTTTTGTGTTGCCACCAACGGCCCGCGCGAGAAGGTGGAGCTCACACTGGGCATTACCGGCTTGCTGCCGCACTTTGAAGGGCGCGTGTTCAGCGCCTACGAGGTGGGCAGCTTCAAGCCCGACCCCGGTCTGTTCTTGCACGCGGCCCGTGCCATGGGTGTGGCGCCCCAGTACTGCGCGGTGGTGGAAGACAGCCTGCCCGGCATCCAGGCCGGGCTGGCCGCAGGCATGCGGGTGTATTCGCTGTTTCCTGCCGATGCGCTGGATGCAGATTTGCGCTCGCAGGTGCATTCCATCCGCGACCTCACCGACATCGCGTGGGAAGAGGTGGGTGTATGAGCATGGATTGGTATGTGGTTCTGGCCGGGTGCGCAGCGTTTCTGGTGGGCTTGTCCAAAGGTGGCTTGCCAGCCATTGGCATGCTGGCAGTGCCACTGATGTCGCTGGTGATGTCGCCGGTGCAAGCGGCCGTGATGCTGCTGCCTATTTATGTGATCTCGGACGTGATGGGCGTGTACCTGTACCGGCGTGATTACAGCGCGCCCAACCTGCGCATCCTGGTGCCTGCCGGGGTGTTGGGCGTGGTGGTGGGTTGGTTCACTGCGTCCATGGTGTCGGACCGCGTCATCACGTTTTTGATTGGTGCGATTGGCGTGGCGTTTTGCCTGAATGCCTGGTTGCGCAAAAACTCCAACGCCGAGCCCAAGCCAGTGAACGCGGGCAAGGGCTGGTTCTGGGGCACGCTGACCGGATTTACCAGTTTTATCTCGCATGCGGGTGCGCCGCCGTACCAGGTGTACATCCTTCCGCAAAAACTGCCCAAGGCAGAGTTTGCGGGCACCTCCACCATCCTGTTTGCGGTGATCAATGCGGCCAAGATATTGCCCTACCAGATGCTGCGCCCGTATTCCATGGAAACGCTGCACAGCGCGGCGGTGCTGATTCCGTTTGCGATTGTGGGTGCGGTGGCCGGTGCCTGGCTCACGCGCCGCATTGCCGATGTGTGGTTCTACCGCATCGTGCAGGTGAGTTTGTTTGGCGTGTCGATCAAGCTGATTTTTGACGCGCTGCGCTAAGGGGGCTTCGATGCCGGCAGTGGCGGCACCTGCGGGGTTTACAAACCTTCACACAATGCCGGTCGGCTGTGTCCCAAAGTCTTTCGTTGCATAGGCAGGCCGCTGTGGCCGACAACATAAACGAGGACACCATGAAACACCGCCTACTTGCCGCTTCCCTTCTGCTTACCTTGGGTGCGGCCAGTGCCTTCGCACAGACCAACGCGGTCAACACCGTGCAGCGTGACGTCAACCAGCAAACCCGGATTGAAAATGGCCTGAAGGACGGCAGCTTGACCACCCGCGAAGCGGGGCGGCTGGAGCGCGAAGAGAGCCAGGTAGATCGCCTGCAGGCCCGTGACCTAAAGGACGGCAAACTAAGCCCCCGCGAGCGTGCCCAACTGCGCCGGGCACAAGACCGCGCCAGCCGTGACATCAATGCGGCAGAGGCCAATGGCGCCAAGGGCAATCCGCTGTCCGCGTCCTCCCAGCGCATGCAAGCCGATGTGCAACGCAACGTCAACCAGGAGCAGCGCATTGAGCAGGGCGTTCAGTCCGGCAGCCTGACCAACCGCGAGGCCGCCCGCCTGGAACGGGGCCAGGCCCGCGTGGACCGCAAAGAGGCCCAGGCTGCCCGCGATGGCCATGTCGGCAAGCACGAGCAGGCGGCGATCCAGGGCAAAGAAAACCACCAGAGCGAAGAGATTCTTGACAAGAAGCACAACGGCAAAGGCCGCAAGGGCTGATGCCTGGCGCGCCCGCCACGGCGGGCGCGCTGTCAATCAAGGTGCGGCTTGTGTGGCCACCTTGTCGCGCAGCTCAACCTGGGCGTTGTGCTCATTCACAAACACCAGCCGGGGCTTGTGCGTGGCTACCTGGTCTTCATGCACCTGGGCAAAGGCCGCGATGATGATCAGGTCGCCCACCGCAGCCCGGCGGGCCGCCGAGCCATTCACCGAGATCATGCCGGAGCCACGCTCGCCTTTGATGGCATAGGTGACAAAGCGCTCGCCGTTGTCGATGTTCCAGATGTGAATCTGCTCGTTCTCGACGATGTTGGCGGCCTCCAGCAGGTTCTCGTCAATCGCGCAGGAGCCCTCGTAGTGGAGTTCACATTGGGTCACCGCGACGCGGTGGATTTTGGATTTCAGCAGGGTGCGAAACATGGGGTGGATCTTCCAACGAATGGCTCTACAGGCCGGTGGCGGATTGTAGTGAGGGCGCTGTGGCATGCCTTGCCGCACGGGCGAAGTAGCCGGTTTGTGGGCTATGCTGTTTGCGGCTACGCGACCTGCCGCGGGCCTTGCATGAACCCACGGAGGCGTTTTGTCCGCAACCCCTTTTCAACTCGTCTGCGCTGCTTTGTTCGCATTGGCCATTGGCCACACGTTTGCTACCAAATACTTTGAGCAGCTTGCGCACCGCCAGCCGCGCCACGCGGGCTTGTGGCATTTGCTAGGCGAGGTGGAGGTGGTGTTTGGCTTTTGGGCGCTGGTGCTGGCACTGGCCATGGCGGGTATGCAGGGTTTTGATGCGGCCGTGCAGTACGTGGATACGCGCAACTACACCGAGCCGCTGTTTGTGTTTGTGGTGATGGTGATTGCGGCCACCCGGCCGGTGCTGCAGACGGCAGGTGCGATGGTGCAGGTGCTGTCCAGCGCCTTGCCTATTCGGGGCAGCCTGGGTTACTTCAGCGTGGTGATGGTGCTGGTGCCTTTGCTGGGCTCGTTTATCACCGAGCCTGCGGCCATGACGTTGGCTGCGCTCATTTTGGGGCAGCGCTTTTTTGCGCGCGGCTTGTCGTCCCCACTCAAGTACGCCACGCTGGGCGTGCTGCTGGTGAATGTGTCCATAGGCGGCACGCTCACCTCGTTTGCCGCGCCGCCGGTGCTGATGGTGGCCTCGGCCTGGGGCTGGGACACGGCCTTTATGGCAGCCACCTTCGGCTGGAAGGCCGCATTGGCCGTGGTGCTGAATGCGATGGGGGTGGCGTTGTGGTTCCGCAAGGAGCTGATGTCCTTGCCCCTGCTACCGCCCGCCAAAGACCACACGCCCGTGCCCTTGAATCTGGTGCTGGTGCACTTGCTGTTTTTGGCCGGGGTGGTGGTGTTTGCGCACCATCCGGCTGTCTTTATGGGCTTGTTCCTTTTCTTCCTGGGCATTGCCCACGCGTATGAGCGGCATCAGGACCGGCTCATCCTCAAAGAAGGGCTGCTGGTGGCTTTCTTTCTGGCCGGGTTGGTGGTGCTGGGCGGGCAGCAGCAGTGGTGGCTGCAGCCGATCTTGATGCGCATGAGCAGCGATGTGGTGTTTGTGGGCGCCATGGCGCTCACTGCCGTGACCGACAACGCCGCACTCACTTACCTCGGCTCGTTGGTGCAAGGCCTGAGCAGCAGCTTCCAGTACGCGCTGGTGGCCGGTGCCGTTACGGGCGGCGGCCTCACCATCATTGCCAACGCGCCCAACCCGGCGGGCATTGCCATCCTGCGCGAGCACTTTGAGGGCGGTGCCGTCAACCCCGGCGGGCTGCTGGCGGCAGCGCTGTTGCCCACGTTGGTGGCGGCCCTGGCGTTCCGCTTTTTGTAGCCTGCCGAGGCTGCAAGCGGGGCTTTCCCAAGCGGGTAGGCCCGCCCTATACTTGCCAAATGGACAAGTTGGTACATTCCGCACAAGCACCCAAGCCCGCCAAAAAACCGGCGGCTACCAAAAAGGCTGCGGCCAAAAAAGTCGCGCCTACGCGCACCAATGACCCGGCCCGCACCATGGCCGAGATCCTGCAGGTGGCAACGCAAGAGTTTGCGGACAAGGGCCTGAGCGGCGCCCGCATAGATGCCATTGCCGAGGCCACGCGCACCAGCAAGCGCATGATTTACTACTACTACGGCAACAAGGAAGGCTTGTACCTGGCCGTGCTGGAAGATCAGTACCGGGCCATGCGCCAGATCGAGTCGGAACTGCATTTGCAGGACCTGGAGCCCGAGCAGGCGTTGCGCACGCTGGTGGAGTTCACCTTCGACCACCACAGCAGCCATGAGGATTACATCCGTCTGGTGATGAACGAAAACATGGAGCGCGGCACCTACCTGGCGCAGAGCAAGACCATCCGCGAACTCAATGTGCCGGCCATCCAGGCCATTGCGCACCTGTATGAGCGGGGCGTGGCCAAGGGCGTTTTCCGCTCCGGGCTGGACCCGGTGGATATCCACGCTTCCATCTCGGCACTGACCTTTTTCAATGTGTCCAACCAGCACACCTTTGGGCTGATTTTCAAATCGGCCAGCAAGCGCGCAGAGGCCACCACCCTGCGCCGTGCCAGCATTACCGACATGGTGATGCGCTTTGTGCTGAAGTAATCAAAAAAAGTAATAACAGCTAGTTCGGTGGGCGCGTCAGGCACCTAGGGTTTACCCGAAATATTGTAAAACTAACTAGTTCGTACAATTTGATTCCGCGCAACACAAGCCATCACAACGAGGAGCGAATCGATGAACCCTGCAGCCCCCCCTTCAGAGCACCATGCTATTGGCATCGAGGTAGCCGCCGACAACCTGCCGCACAAGCGGTTCTCGCCGTTCATCGAGCACTCCTTTGACATCTTCCTGGCGCTGGTGCTGTTTCTGGAGCTGGTGCTGCTGTTCGGCAACACCCTCATGCGTGGCATGTTCAGCACATCCTTCGTCTGGGCCAATGAAGTGGCCGAATACGCGCTGACCAGCCTGGCCTTTATCGGCGGTGCCGTGGCCTACCACCGCGGCCTGCACCTGGTGGTGCGCTTTGGTATCGACAAGCTGCCCGACCATTTGCGTGAATATGTGGAATGCGCCCGGCACTACTTTGTGATTGCTGTGGCATTGATTGGCCTGCGTTATGCCATGCCAATGTGGCACGACGCCTGGAACAACCTGACTGTGGTGCTGCAAATCCCCAAGTCCTGGACGCTGTTGCCCTTCTTCATCGGCATGGGCCTGACCGTGATCTTCGCCATCGCTGAATTGCGCCGCCATACCGCCAAAGAAAACATCGTGGCCTTCCTGATGGTGGGCGCGATCACCCTGGCCTGGTACCTGGCCTTCAACTTCAGCGGCCCCTGGGTGGGCACCGCTGCCATCGGTTTTGCGCTGGCCGTGCTGCTGTTCCTGGTGTTTGCCGGTGTGCCGATTGCGTATGTGTTGTCGGTCACCGCCTACACGCTGCTGTTCAGCTCCGGTGAAGAACCCATGGCGGTGTCCATGGCCATGTCCAACGGCATCAGCAGCTTCATTCTGTTGGCAGTGCCCTTCTTCATCCTGGCTGGCAACGTGATGACCGAAGGCGGTCTGACCAAGCCCCTGGCTGACTGGGTCACCGCCATGGTGGGCCGCATGCAAGGTGGCTTGTTGCAAGCTGTGGTGATTGCCATGTACATCTTCTCCGGCATCTCCGGCTCCAAGATTGCCGACGTGGCTGCCGTGGGCACCACCTTGAAGGGCATGTTGAAAGAACAAGGCTACGACCCGGCCGAAAGCGCTGCTGTGCTGTCTGCTGCGGGCATCATGGGCGAGACCATTCCGCCCAGCCTGGTGATGATGGTGCTGGCATCCATCACCACCCTGTCGGTGGCTACCTTCTTTGTGGCCGGTGTGTTGCCCGCTGCCGTGCTGGGCATCTGCATCATGATTCTCATCAACCGCCGCGCCAAGAAGAACAACTGGCCCCGTTGCGCTGCCATGTCCTGGTCTGACAAGTTCAAGGTCAGCGTGCGCGCCATTCCGGCCCTGATGGTGCCCATCATCCTGATCATCGGCATCGTGGGCGGCTTTGCCACCACCACCGAGGTGTCTTCCATTGCCGTGGTGTTCTCCATCGTGGTGTCGGTGTTCATCTACCGCGGCATGAGCATGAAGTCTTTCATCACTACATTGGCCGACTCGGCTGCCATGTCCGGCATGGTGCTGTTCATGGTGAGCGCTGGTAGCGCCTTCTCCTGGACGCTGGCCATCAGTGGCTTGCAATCCACGGTGTCGGATTTTCTGACCGTGTTGGGTGGCTCGGCCGCTGCGTTCATCGCCTTCTCGGTGGTGCTGATGGTGATCATGGGCTCCATTCTGGAAGGCCTGCCTTCTCTGCTGATCTTTGGCCCCATGCTGCTGCAACTCACCAAGATGTATGGCATTGACCCGATGGCCTTCGGCATCATCATCATCATTTCCATGGGCATTGGCACCTTCATCCCGCCCTTTGGCGTGTGCTACTTCGTCACCTGCTCGGTGATGGACACCTCGGTGGAGAAGGTCACACCGCGCTTCATGCCTTACTTGGCTGTGCTGTTGGTGGGCCTGGTGGCAATTGCCGTCTTCCCCGCGATCAGCCTGGCTTTGCCCCATGCATTCAACCTGCGCTAAACGGCGCAGCTACCTCACCCTGTAACCCCGTTCCCTTTCCAACCCCAGGAGACATTTCCATGACATCCAAAACCCGTCTGCTTTCCACCGTTGCCGCCGCTGCCCTGCTGTGCGCCAGCACCGCCGCCATGGCCCAGAACAAGTTCATCTTGAAGCTGGCCCACTCCGACTCGGTGGACGTGACCACCTCCCGCAAGGCCGTGATGGCCGAAGCCTTTGCCCGTGAAGTGAAGGCCAAGAGCGGTGGCCGCATTGACGTGCAAATCTTCGGCGCTGGCGCCCTGGGCGGTGAGAAAGATTTGGTCGAAGGCGTGAAGAACGGCTTCATCCAGGCAGGCTTTGCCTCCGGTGTGATGGCCAACTACTTCCCCAGCGCCATGGTCACCGACATCCCCTACCTGTTCCCCAACGATGACGTGGCCGACAAGGTCATGGACGGCCCCTTCGGCCAAAAGCTGGCTGCTGACTTCCAAGCCGCTACCGGCATGCACAACCTGTGCTACGGCGAAGTGGGCTTCCGCAACTTCAGCTCCGGCAAGAACCCCATCCGTTCGCCCAAAGACCTGGCAGGCCTGAAGATCCGCGTGCAAGAGACCCCGCTCTACATCACCCAGATGAAGGCCCTGGGCGCACAACCCACGCCTATCGCCTTCCCTGAGCTGTACACCGCCCTGCAAACTGGCGTGGTCGATGGCCAAGAGAACCCCGTGCCCACCATGATTTTTGCCAAGCTGTACGAAGTGCAAAAACACGTCACGCTGGACCGCCACAACTACGGTATCGACTGGTTCGTGATGAGCGACAAGTTCTACAAATCGCTGCCCGCTGACATGCTCAAAGTGGTGACCGACGCTGCCCAAGTGGCTTGCAACGAAGAGCGCAAAGCCAACCGCACCTTCACCACCAACGGCAACAAGACCTTGGCTGAAAAAGGCGTGACGGTGTACACCCCCACCGCTGCCGAAATCGCCCAGTTCCGTACCGCTGCACAACCTCCCGTCATCGAATTCCTGAAGACCAAGATCGATCCCAAGCTGATCGACGGCATCCAGGCAGCCGTTAAAGACGCTGAAGGCAAGAAGTAAAGCAAGCCCCCAAAACAGGCCACCCGTGTGGCCTGTTTTTGCTTGTGCCAACCCATCCACAGTCCAGGGCTTCGCCATGACATCCACCATCCGCTGGGGCGTGCTGGGCGCTGCCGCCATTGCGACCGGGCGCACCATGCCGGCCATCAACGCGGCACCCAGTGCCACTTTGTTGGCACTGGCCTCGCGCGATGCGGCCAAGGGTGCCAGCGTGGCGCAGCAGTTCGGTATCCCACGCGTGTACGCCACCTACGAGGCGTTGCTGGCAGACCCCGAGATTGACGCGGTCTACGTGCCCCTGCCCAACCAGTTGCACTTTGAATGGTCCAAGCGGGCCTTGCAGGCAGGCAAGCATGTGCTGTGCGAAAAGCCCTTGTGCATCAGCGCCGACGAAGTCGCCCAGTTGTGCGCCGAGCGCGACCGCGCAGGCCGCCACATTGAAGAAGGCTTTGCTTTTCGCAACCACCCGCAGTGGGCCAAGCTCGACGAGGTCATTGCGGCGGGCACCATTGGCGAGGTGCGAGCGGTGCACTGCACGCTGGCCAAACAGTTTCTGGATCCCACCGATGTGCGCAACCAACTGGACGCGGGCGGTGGTTCCTTGTATGACTTGGGCTCGTATGCCGTCAGCGCGTGCAACCTGGTGTTCAAGCGCACGCCGCTGCGCGTGGTGGCCGCGATGGACCGCGACCCGGTGTTCCGCACCGACCGCCTGACCAGCGCGCTGCTCGATTACGGTGACCGCCACGCGGCCTTCACCGTGGGCACCCAGGCCGGGTCTGATGCCTGGGGTACGCACCAGCAGTTCACCGTGCTGGGCTCCAAGGGCTGGCTGCGGCTGAACTTCGGCTTTGCCCATGCACGCCCCACGGCTTGCCAGCTGGAGGTGGGTGACAACACCAGCGTGGGCTCGTTCCCCTCTACCACCTACACGTTTGAGCCCGTCAACCACTACGAGCTGCAGGTGGAGCGCTTCTCGCGCCTGCTGCTGGGCCAGGCAGTGCCGAGTTGGTCGATTGAAGATGCGCAGGGCACCCTGCGTACCATCGAAGCCCTGTTCGCCTCGGCCCGCCAGGACAGCTGGCAGACCCTGGCGGCTTGAGTAAACCCATCCGTTTTTTGAATCCAAGGAGTACCCCATGAAAGTCTTGATGTTGCACGGCATTAACCACGATATGTTTGGCAAGCGCGATCCGGTGCAGTACGGCACCATCACGCTCGACGAAATCAACGCCAACCTGGTAGCGCTGGGCAAAGAGTTGGGTGCCGAGATCGAAGCCTTCCAGACCAACAGTGAAGGCGCCATGTGCGAGCGCATCCACAAAGGCTTTCTGGATGGCGTGGACGCCGTGCTCATCAACGCCGGTGCCTGGACGCACTACAGCTACGGCCTGCGCGATGCGCTGGCCATCCTGACCTGCCCCATCGTGGAGCTGCACATGTCCAACATCCACGCGCGTGAAGAGTTCCGCCACAAGTCGGTGTTTGCCGAAATCGTGAAGGGCCAAATCTGCGGCTTTGGTGCCGACAGCTACTTGCTGGCCCTGCGCGCTGCCGCCTCCATCGTGAACGCAGCCAAGGCCTCCAAGGCCTGATTACCCCGTACCCAGTGAACGCCATGAAACACGGAATCGCCACCGTCTCCCTCTCCGGCATGCTGCGCGAAAAGCTGCAAGCCGCAGCCGCTGCGCACTTTGACGGCATCGAGATTTTTGAGAACGACTTGCTGCAGTACCCCGGTACCCCGCGCGAGGTGCGCCACATCTGCGAAGACCTGGGTTTGAACATCGACATGTTCCAGCCCTTCCGTGATTTCGATGGCACCACCGAGGCGCAGGTCAAACGCAACCTGGAGCGCGCTGCCCGCAAGTTCGACGTGATGGACGAGCTGGGCACTCCGCTGATTCTGGTGTGCTCCAACGTGCAGCCTGACGCGATTGCCGACCCGGCCCTGCTGGCCGAGCAGTTCCATCAACTGGCCGAGCTGGCTGGCAAGCGCGGCATGCGTGTGGCCTACGAAGCGTTGGCCTGGGGCTCCAAGGTCAACCGCTGGTCGCAAGCCTGGGATGTGGTGCAGCGCGTGAACCACCCCAGCTTTGGCCTGGCCCTAGACAGCTTCCACACCCTGTCCATCCGCGACGATGCCAGCGGCATTGCGCAAGTGCCCGGCGACAAGATTTTCTTTGTGCAACTGGCCGATGCACCCTGGGTCAACACCGACGTGCTGAGCCACAGCCGCCACTACCGCTGCTTCCCCGGCCAGGGCGAGTTTGACGTGACGGGCTTCACAAAAGCGGCCATTGACGCGGGCTACACCGGCCCCTTGTCGCTGGAAATTTTTAACGACGAATTCCGCTCCGCACCGGCCCGCGCCAATGCCGTGGATGCCAAGCGCTCGTTGCTCTGGCTGGAAGAGCAAATCCGCTTGGCCCGCACAACCGCCACACCGGCCTACAAAGTGCCCTTGTTTGACCCACCCACACCGCCCGCGTTCAGCGGCTGGAGCTTTGTGGAATTTGCTGCCGACCCTGCCGCTGCGGCACGCCTGGGCGCGTGGCTGAACAGCGTGGGCTTTGCGCGCATTGGCCACCACAAGTCCAAGAACGCGGACCTGTATGGCCAAGGCGAAGTGCGCATCGTGCTCAACCTGGAAGAAGACTCTGCCGCCCGCGCGCACTTTGATTTGCATGGCACCTCGGCCTGCGCCATGGCCATTGCCACCACCGACACCGCAGCGGCCTTTGCCCGTGCGGAAAGCCTGCTGTGCCCGCGCGTGGCGGGCCGCCTGGGCCAAGACGAATTGACCATCCCTGGCGTGCGTGCGCCCGACGGCAGCCTGGTGTATTTTTGTGAGTCGCCCGCAGCGGGCCGCCATGCGTTTGAGTCCGACTTTGTGATCGACACGGCCGCTTTGGCCGCCACGTCGGAGGGCACCGTTATCGACCACGTGGTGCAAGCCGTGCCCGGCGGCCAGGTGGAGCCCTGGGTGTTGTTCTACCGCGCGGTGCTGGGCCTCTCGGCGCAGCGCAACATCGTGCTGCACGACCCCTACGGCGTGATCCGCAGCCGCGAGATTGAGTCTGTTGACCAGCGCGTGCGCGTGTCGGTGACCAACTCGGATCGTGACAACACCTCGGTATCGCGCGCAGTGAGCCGCTTCCGTGGCGCCGGTGTGCAGCAGATTGCGTTGTCGGTCACCGACATCGTGGCCA
>Ga0228698_1000611_pt1 | contig 24170 bp, 36 predicted proteins | sample McNCre117_Aug_MG_FD_178015 | JGI IMG/M metagenome (GOLD analysis project Ga0228698, IMG submission 178015) | Freshwater microbial communities from McNutts Creek, Athens, Georgia, United States - 1-17_Aug_MG | ecosystem: Environmental > Aquatic > Freshwater > Creek | place: USA: Georgia...
GGAATTTGCTTATCGGTCAGCAGTGGCTGGTCCGAGTTCTGTGCGCTTAGCGCTACTTGCAGCCGTTCCAACTCCGCCCGCAGCCGCTCTAACTCATCCCTCCATGGGATGAATCCGGTCCAGCAAGCTGGGCGGCCCCATTCGCGGCAGCTGCTGCATGGCTCGGCTCCAAACGGTTTATCGCAATGGATGCAGTCGTTGCATGGTTTGGTGCTCATATATCCCCCATCAATTTATCCACCCGAAGCCGATACGCTCTCGGGTCACTGCCGCGCCGCTCTCGCGTGACCTCCAGTATCCCGGCCGAGACAAAATGCCGCACGGCGTGGCTTGCCGTCAGCTGATCGCAGCCAGCGCGTGCGCCGAGTTCGGCCAGGCCGGCCGCGAATTCGAGCCGCTGGCGCTGGCAGATTGCGAACAGGACCAGGCGCCATTCGATCGGGATCGGCATCGCGGCGATGACGTTGTGCGCGTCATGTGCGAGGCTCATTTCTGGTCCTTTTCTGCAAGCTTCCGAAGCCGCGCCAGCGCGCAGCCAGCGCAGTACCAAGCCGGCCTGGCCTTGGCTTGCCCCGGCTGGCGCGGCCGCACGACGTACGTGCCGAGCGCCTGGACGTGGTGCCGGCCGCACCGGTCGCAGCTGCGGGTGATGCCCGGGCCGGCGACGGCGCCAAAGCCCCGGAACTGGTCGTTGCCGCTCGGCGTCGGCGCATCTGGGTTGCTGTGGGGGTGGCGCAGCGTGGTCATTTTGCGGCCCTCCGGCGGGCATGCGCCGCGAGCTGAGCCCTCGACCTGCCCGACGTCCATCCAAACCAACCCGACTCCTCGGCGTCAGCTCTGCGCTGCGCCACCAGCAGCGCCCACGTCATGCGGCTTTCGATACCAAGCGACGAAACTGTGCCTGGATTTGCGATCAGCTCGGCGTAGCGTGTGGGGTCGAACGGTGGGTGGCGACAGCCAGTCTCTTTGGCGCGCCCCTTGGCGGCCCTGGCTTGATTGATGAGATACTTCTCTTCCGGGCTCATACTGGCTCCTTGTTGCTTTTGATGCGCTTGATGCGCGGTCATTGCTTACCCCTCCACGCCGCCAGCGTATCCATGACGTCAAGCACCAGCCACAGCAGCATTGCGGCCGCATAGCCGGCGAGTAGCGCAATGCCGAGGGCGATTTGTCGGATGACTGTCATTTGCAATCCTCAACTTTTATGTGCCTGTAGGTTTCGCCTCTGCGTATCCTGCTGACAACACTCTCTGGTATACCGAAAGATTGGGAAATATATCTTCCGGTAACTTCTGGACCAAGAAGCCTTATTGCGAGGACTGTTTTTTCATCGACAAGCTTGACCCCTCTTTCTTTCATCGACGAATAAACATTCGACATGTCTGAATTTTTATGCCTACCGACAAGTTTGCCAGCCCTAACAACGGCTCTGTATGATTCTTTTTTTGTGAGCCCTGCTCTCATGTGCGCAGGGTTTACACAATCATTACAGCAGCACGATCTATATATAATCCTTCCTCTTGCACCCTCGTTATGCGCTATATTCCATACCGCCAGCGTTGCGGTCATTGTCCTTTTTTCTATTCTGTCATGATCAAGCGCATGCATCATCGGGTATGGCTCGCCATTCGTACCCTTTCCAAACCCGCCCATCCAATGCCAGCAATGTGTAATCGGATCAACCACGCTGCGAGCTTTAATATCTGCAACAGTTGATATCCCTCGGCGCAATACATTTTTACTCATGGCCGCGCCCCTCGTGCTGCCGGCCACCAGTTCGGGCGGTCTGGGAACGTGCAGCGACTGCATGGATACGACGCCATCGAACGCTTGACATCGATGCAACTTGCGCACGCTGGCGTGGCCGCAGCCGGCGGCGCGATGTCGGTACTCAGGCGGCCGTCTGTGCCCTGGATGATGCCGGGGCGGATGATCTTCGGCGCGGTGGGCGCCGGGGCGGGGGCAGGCCGGGTCGGCGCTCCGAGGGGTTGTTGCTGCGGCGCGAGGTCGCCGCGTTCACCGGTGTTGAGGCTCATTTCTTCACCTTCCGTTGTTGCGGGGTTTGTCGTGGAAACCCTGCGAGTGAGGTCTAAATTGCGTTAGCCGGCCCGCGTCACTTCGACGCAGCAGCCTTTGATGCGGCCCGCAGTTCGCAATAGCGCTCTGTGCCGTCGCCGATAGCGCACGGAATGTCCAGCGGATCGGCGCCGTTCTTCTGCATCTGTTTGGCGGCCTCGGACCTGGTGTAAACGTTGGTGGCCGTGCAGCCGGCCATCGCTGAAAAGATCAGACCGGCGGTCACGCACATGGTGCGGCAGTAATTGGTGTCTTCCATCTTGCTTCTCCTAGTCCGCCCTCGCTGCGCGAAGGCTTGTTGAATACATACGCGACTCGCTGCGCGAGACGCTTGCGGTACGCTGGCCTGTGTCACTGCGTGGCACCAGCCGGCTAACCCCTCGCACCATCCCGAGGCCTAACGGCCCGGGTGTGCTCGGCCGTTAGCCAGCACCAATACATGCGCGCCAGCGTCCCCGCGTCAAACGGTGTGAGTGCCTTCCACGCCGCGCGCCATCCGCGCCTTTGTGCGGCGCTGAAGCGCGGTTTGAGCCTGCTCCATGCAGGCAAGCGCTTCAGCGTTGTCGGCGCTGTGGTACGGGCCGGCCTGGAAGCAGCGCATGCGGTCGCACAAGATCGCCAGCAGCGCCTCGTGCGTCAGGCCATTCACGCCAACCTCGCTGATAGGGCCGTTCTGGAAAAGAATCGTGGTCCTGCTTTTCGGCGGCACGCCATCGCTCGGCAGCGAAGGGTTAGTGCCCGTCTCGAAGCCGGAAATCTCGTACAGGTGGCAAGCGCCGCCGCTCCCCGGCTCGTCCAGCACGCTCACGGTCAGCGTGTCGTTCGCGGGGTTCACTTTGTGGTCATTCAGTTCACGCATTTCAGTTCCTCAGTCGGTGCCAGCGTTTGCATCCAGTGCTGGCTAACTGGCGGTTCAAGCGGACCGGAGTACCGGCCGCTTAACCTATACGTTATCTGACATTTGCGCGTGAAACTGGGGTGCGCCGCTGCTGTAGTATCAGCCGCGCGCACCGTTCGCGCTCGGTGTGCAGCTCGCCAGCCAGGCGGGCGATGGTCAGCTCTTGGCAGTCGCACAGCTTGCGCAAGTCGCTGCGGTCCTGCGCGGTCTCGTGCTGCAGCACTACAAGTTCAGCGACGCGGTGCTGCAGCGCACGCAGCCCTGCATCAGACTGCTGCAGCCGGTCGGACAGATCCGACAGCAGCCGGGCGACTTGACTGACACGGCCGGTGCGCAGGGGCCACCAGAGCCGGCCCAGGCTGTTGCTGACCGATCGGGCCAGGGTGATGGTGTCGGCGTTGCTCATGACTTCCCCAGCGCAGCCACGAGGGCTGTGAATCCGATTCCGGAACGACCGGACGCCGCGAAGCGCCACTTCCCTGCGCCGACAGTCGGCCAGATATCGACGGTGCCCTGCCCGACCTTGATCTGCAGATGCAAACCGCCGTTTCTGATGATGACTTCGTGCCCAGCCTCTTCAAGTCGCGCCGCAAAAGAGGCGGCGGCGTTTTCCTTGGCGATGCTGATCGGCGGCGTTCCGGGGCTGCGTGTTGCGTGCAGGATGCGGCGGTCTGCCGCCTGTTCGCCCGGGCTAGTGCGGTCATTGATGCGGCGGATCGCCTCGGCTGTGTGCCTGTTCATGCTGCACCGCCTTCCGAGCGCACGCCGATCGCATCAAGCCGCGCCAGCGCCCGGGCCGTGATATCTGTCATGCACTCATCACCCGCCCAGTCATCCGGGTCCAGGGCCATGTCGAGCATCTCGATGTCGGCACATATCAGTGGTAACTGCAGGCGCAGCCGCTCGACCTCGGCGCGCAGCTGGTTGCACTCTCGTGTCAGGTCTGACACGGCGCAGTGCAGGTCTTCGCGCTGATCGGGTGGAGTTGACTTCAGCTGCTCGACCTCGGCGCGCAACTGCCGGATGTCAACTGCGTTTGCGCCGCACACCGCCTCGGCCTCAACCAAAAAGCTGGCCGATGCCTCAGCGCGCCGTTTGTAGTCAGCCAGCTCAGCGCGCAGCCTGGTCAGCTCCGGGTGAGCATCGCGCCATGCATCCATCATCGCGCCGATGTGCCCCCATCCGTCGCCACTGCGGTCGATCAGATGCCAGGCCACGGCGCCATCGACAGCGCTCCAGTCCGGCTCTGCGCCGATGTCCGGCACAAAGAGCCGAGCCCGCAGTGTTGCGATCAGCTCGTCCCGCTCGGCAATCTGCCGGCGTGTGTCGTCGAGCTGGGTCTGCAGCGGGTTCGCTGCCGGCTCGGCCGTCTTGATGCCCATCTTCTGGGCCAGCGTGTGCACGTCGGATGTGCGGATGCGACGGTGACCGCCCGGGGTGCGCCCGGCGTGCAAATCGCCGCGCTCGACGTAGTTCTGCACGCTGCGCAGCGTCACGCCGAGCAGCAGCGCTGCCTCGCGGGTGGTCAGGAACGGATCGGCCGGGTCGTGCGGCGTTTGTGATCTTGTCATGATCTTTCCTTTACCGGCGGCTTGCCGGACACCCTCATGATTGCCAGTAGTGTGCTGGCTTTGAGTTCGGCCCCGGGCCGCAGCGAGCGGATCAGGGTGCTTCGGTCGATGCCTGCTGCAGCGGCAATCTGGCCCTGAGTCCAGCCGCGTCGCTGCAGGCGCTTGATGTGTTTGATGTGGTCCATGTAGCAATGATGCAAGCATGCATCACGCAATGCAAGCGTTTTGCGCAAATTATAGCGCTGACCCTAGATGCGTGCACGCCACTTGACGTGATGCACGCATGCATCTACATTTGAGCCACGCCGCAACGACAGGCCCGCCGAGCCGGGAGCGGGAAGGGGTGAAAAATGCAAGACGACATCGATAGAATCGCAAACGAGGTCGCGGATCAGATCCGCGCCGACATCAAGGCAGGCAACCTGGCCGCACGAGCCAGCACTGCCGACCGTAGCTGCGAGAGAACGCACGCCGACGTGAAGTCGCTGCTGCTGGAGTGGCTCGGCGACAAGCCGCACCGAGAGGGGTGGTTGATGCTTCTGCTGTCGCACGCAATCTGTTCGGGCATGGGCTTGGCCGAACAGATTGCAGACGAGTTCGCGGCCGATCACGGAAACGCCGTTGCGCCGATGCTGGCGCAGCTGGAGGGCGAAGAACTGCGTCAGCTCATCACAGAAGATCAAGCGGCCGACGCCGAGGCACGGCGTAATGAAGCACTTAGGAGCATGTGATGAGCACGATCAAAATCGAGACGCTCGGCGCCGAGTCGGCGCTGTTCATCGGCGGCACTCCGGTGGCGATGTTGACAGACGATCAGCTGATCGAGCTGACGAAGGCCGCAGGGCAGGCGCTGCACGCAATGCGAGACCGGCGCGCTGCCGAGTCTGCATCCCACGCCATGCACGCGATGCGCTTGGCAGCAAACACAACCCGGGCCGCCGATCTGACTGGCCCTGTCGATCTGGAGCTGTGAACATGATCAACCCGACACAACTGCACCGCCTGCCCTGCGGTCTGGACCAGCAGGGCCGCCACGAGACCCGCGACCAGGCCGTGCGCCTGACGCTCACGCCTGACAAGCAGGGCAAACTGACCAGGGCCGCCAGCTGGTTCAAGTTCGCCGGCCATGCCGCGAATGATGAGGCCAAAACCACCGAGGGCATGGGCTTCGAGGCAGCTGATGTGCTGCGCCGCGCCGATGTCCGCGAGGCGCTCGACGACATCAGGTTCGGCGACGACCTGACCAATACGGCGTGCTGGATTGCGGCAGGAATCGCCGCCATCGGTGTCGTGTCGTTTGTGTTGAGGCTGCTGTGATCCGCGCTGCACTCTGGCTCACCGCTGCCCGGCTGCTGATCTCGCTGCGGGTTGCGATCTGGTGCGGCAGCGCAGTGTGGCGTGTCGTGCTGGCCTGGTTGATCGCGGCTGCTGTCGCGGCGCTGCTGGCGGTGCTGCCTGTTTACTGGGATTGATGAGGCGAAAAATGAACGAGTCAACGAATGCAATCGCGCTGATCGGCGCACAGCTGGCCGAGTTTGATGCCGTCGAAGCCGGTCTGAGTGATCTGGAGCAGAAATTCAGCGGCGTCGCCTTCGCGGTGACGACCACCAAGGGCTTGGCAGAGGCCATCGCCGCACGGGCCGCCTGCCGCGCGCCTCGCGTCAAAGTCGAGCGGGTGCGCAAAGGCGCCAAGGCCCCGGTACTGGCCCTTGGTCGCAGTATCGACAGCCGCGCCGCCGAGATCACCGCCCGGCTGGTGGCGCTGGAAGATCCGATCGATGATCAGATTAAGGCCGAGGAGGCGCGGAAAGAAGCCGCGCGCGCCGAGAAAGAACGGGTCGAGCGTGAACGGCTAGCCGCCATCGCCGCTGCCGAGCTGGCCGAGCGCGAGCGCGTCGCCGCCGAAGCGCGGCGCGTCGAGGAAGAGCGCCTGGCCGCCGAGCGCGCCGAACTGGCCCGCCAGCGCGAGGAACAAGAGCGCGCCGCCGCCGCCGAGCGTGAGCGCATGGCAGCCGAGCGCAGAGCGGCAGAGGCAAAGATGGCGGAAGAGCGCCGCATTGCCGCCGAAGCATTGGCGGCCGAGCGCGCGGAAGCTGAGCGGCTGGCGCAGATCGAGCGCGACCAGCTCGCCGCTGAGCGCGCCGAGTTCGAGCGCCAGCGAGCTGCAGAACGCGCGGCTGCGGAGGCGGCGCGACTGGCGCGTGAAGTGGAGGCCCGCCGCGCCGCCGAAGAGGCTGCCCGAGTCCAGCGCGAGCACCTGGCCGCAGTGCGCGCAGCCGAAGCCGAGGCGGCACGCCTGGCGCAGATCGAGGCCGATCGCGTTGCTGCCGAACGCGCCGCCGCTGATGCTGCAGCGGAGAAGGTGCGCGCCGCTGCGCCGCTGATGCTGGAGGCGCTGATTGCGCTTGTCGAGGCCGACGACGCGCAAGAGCTGCACAGCGGCCTATTCGAGGATGCGCGCAAGGCTATTGACGCCGCCCTGAATTGATTCGCAAACAGAAACTCTGAAGGCATAACATGAAGCACAGAAAACTCTACCGAGCCGTTTACGCCGAATACATCCAGCATGGCGCAGAATATGCGCGCCAGATGGCTCGTGATATCGCGTTTCACGGCACGCCGTTTTGAGGCGCTACACAGTTGCAATGTTGGAGCAGTTGAAATGAGTACAGCAGTCTTAATTCTTGGTGAATCAGGTTCCGGGAAATCTACCAGTCTTCGATTTCTCGAACCCGAGAAAGTCATGCTCATCCAAGCGGTTAGAAAGCCACTGCCGTTCCGGTCGGCAGACTGGCAAATCGCGAGCAAAGAAAACCCTGAAGGCTCAGTGATTGTTACCGATAACAGCCAGAAAATCTGCGCAATCATGCAGCGCACAAAGCGTGACATCATCGTGATCGACGATTTTCAGTATGTCATGGCGAACGAGTTCATGAGGCGCGTGACGGACCAGGCCAAGGGAAATGAAGCGTTCCAAAAATACAACGAAATCGGCCGAGCCGCTTGGGACATATTCAACACGGCCGGGCACTTGCCAGAAAACAAACGAGTATATATACTCTCGCACAGCAGTACCGATGAGCTTGGAAACACAAAGCTCAAGACAATCGGCAGGCTGCTGGATGAAAAGATAGTCCTTGAAGGAATGCTGACAATAGTCCTTAGGGCAATACGAAAGGATGGCGAAAACTACTTCAAAACTCAAAACAGCGGAAATGACACAGTGAAGTCGCCGATTGGAATGTTTGCTGAAGACCAAATACCGAACGATCTAGCAGCCGTAGACGCTGGAATCTGTGAATACTACGGAATCAAATAACCTGAAAGGTTGGAAATGCTGAAACTTAATACGCAGTTGGCACAAGACGCCGATAATATTGCCAGCTCTATAAGCGAGCTTGGCAAGTACATCGGAACAATTACCCGCGCTGAAAAACTCGTGAGCAAGCAGAAGGGAACGCAAGGCCTGGGATTGTCGTTCAAGGCCGACAACGGCCAGTCAGCCGACTATCTCGACCTGTACCACACCAAGGGCGATGGAACGCAGCTGAGCGCGGCAAAAACGGTCAACGCTATCCTGTGCTGCGCCCGCGTCAAGCAGGCCGAAGATGGCGTGATCGATGTCGAGAAGTGGGACAAGGCCGCAGGCCAGCGCCGCAAGATGAGGGTCAACGGCTACCCTGCGCTGATGGGTAAACGGATCGGCTTGCTGTTGACGCAGATCATGGAGACCGGCACCGATGGTAAGGATCGCACTAAGCTGGAGATTTTCGGCGTGTTCGACCCGGAAACCGAGCTGACCGCATCCGAGATTCTGCAGCGCAAGACGACGCCCGAGCGACTGTCATCCATGCTGGACGCGATGATCAAGCGCGGTGTGCAGGACAAGCGCAAGAAGCCCGCGCACCGCAGCGCCAGCGCCGGGCAAGATCGGTTCGACGACATCCCAATTGGCGATGTGCCGGCCGACGCCAGCATGGATGACGACATCCCATTTTAGAAATTAAATAGTAAAGCCCGGCCACGCGCCGGGCGCAAGGAACAATCATGAGCCTCTACCTGATCGCCACCGAATACCGCCAGGCACTCGACACGCTGGCCGAATCCGACCTTGATCCTCAGACGCTGGCCGACACCTTGGAAGGGCTGGATGGCGAGCTGCAGCCGAAGTCAATCGCAGTCGCCATGTGGGTGCGCAACCTCGACGCCGAGGCCGACGCCATCGAGGCGGCCGCCAAGGCCATGCAGGATCGCGCCAAGGCTGCGCGCACCAAGGCCGAGCGCACGCGGGCCTACTTGCTGCAGTGCATGCAACTGGCGGGCGTGGAGCGCATCAGCTCGCCGCATGTCGTGCTATCGGTGCGAGCCAACCCGGCCGGCGTCGAGATCGAAGACGAAAGCCAAATCCCGGCCTCCTACATGACCGAGCCGAAGCCGGTGCCGCCGAAGCCGGACAAGACGTTGATCAAGCGGGCGCTGCAAGATGGATTCGAGGTGCCGGGCTGCAAGCTGGTGCGGGGCGCATCCCTGCGGATCAAGTGAACAGCAAGATGAGCACCCGCGAGCGCGCGCACGTCAGCCGGGTCAAGGAACTGCCGTGCTCGGTCTGCGACGCGCCAGGGCCGAGCGAGGCGCATCACGTCGAACAGGGGTTGCACTTCACGGTCGTGGCGGTCTGCGTTGAGTGCCATCGTTGTCCGGTCCTTGGCCTCCATGGGCAGCGCCGGGCTTGGGCCATCCGCAAGATGACAGAACTCGATGCGCTGAACGTGACGATCGGGCGGCTGGCGTGATATGATGCGGGCATCTGATCTGGGTGGGACCGGTGATGATGCACAAATCGAGCCCCTTGGCTCTTGCGTTCGGCCGCCCAGCGGCATCCGGTCCCACACGGAGAGCGCAAGGACCAAGGGGCTTTTTGCGTTCTGGGATGCGTAGTGGACGACGGTGACGCATCCGACAAAGTGGCAGCCGGGCACCAAGCCACCAGACGAGTTTCAGCGTGATCGAATCGCTCGGGCCGGATGGCGTGCAGTGCCGTCGAAGGATTCGAAGCCGTGGTGACTGTCACCAACCTCGGCCGAGCAAACCGATGCCACAGGCTCCGGAGAGCAGACGCAGGCAGGCCGATCAACCGGTCAGCTTGCTCGCACCTCAACCAACCCACCAGAGAGCAGCATGAGTAACGTCACGAACTTCAGCTTCAACGGCGCCGATGTGCGCCAACCAACGCACCGTGACATCGGGTTTGTTTACGTGGTCGAGGACGCCGCCACGGGCCGCGTGAAGATCGGAATGAGTCGCACGCCAGACCGCAGAGTAAAATCCGTTCGATCGTCAGCGGGGATTGCGAGCGGAAGGGATCACATCTCGGTCCGCGTGAAGAACGCGAGGGCCGTTGAGGCCGCGGTACATCTGGCGCTTTCAGGATCTCGCTTGCAAGGCGAGTTCTTCGGGTGCGGGTTTGATGAGGCTGTGTCAGCAGTGCAGGCCGTGGCAGGATCAGACGCGGCCGATGACGACTACGCGGCCGCTCGCAAGCTTGAGCAGCAGGAGCGCGGCCGCTCTATTTGCGATGGCGTCAAGCGACTTGTCTGCGAATGGTCGCCGCCAAGCTCCATCAGCGATGAGCAAAAGTCAAGGCTTGTCCACGCCAGAAACTTCGCAGCCGTTACGAACTCGACTTTGGGCGATCTTTTGGCGGTTGCCGAGTGGGCGACAGGGGGCGACATGGCGGTACTCAGTAGGTCGGCTGACGATGAGAGCTTCTTCTGTTTTGACGGGCTTGTCGGAGCGGTTGAGCCTGTCACGGTGGCAGCGATTTACCGGGCGATTGCCTACGCTGGGCAGATTGGGGTGACGTACGGCGGCGGGAGGGATTGCGCTGACGACGAAGCCGAAGACTCAGAAGAGGAGTTCACGGCAGATCGGAGCGGCGCAATCCGCAAGTCCAGCGCCTACGCCGACCACGCAGCCGTCGCAGCTGCGCTGCGCGAGTATCTGGGCAAGCGGGCCTGATCGTGGACCGCGTATCCCTCAAGCTCATCAACCCGGTGCAGGCCGCGCCGCTACTGGCCGACCTGTGGCGGCACATCAAGGCCGCGCTGATCGCCGGGCACACGCTGTGCCTTGAGCTGAGGGCAGAGACGCGGACGACGGCACAGAACAGGCTGATGTGGTCATGCCTGGCCGACGTGGCCCGCCAGGTCGAGTGGCACGGTCAGAGGCTCGACGCCGAAGCATGGAAGGACATGGCGACGGCGGCACTCAAGCGGCAGCGCGTCGTGCCGGGTATCGATGGCGGCTTTGTGGTTCTCGGCCAGCGCACCAGCAAGATGACTAAAGCCGAAATGTCAGAGCTGGTCGATTTTCTTAGGGCTTTCGGCGATCAACACGCCGTGAAGTGGTCGAAGACGTCACTTGGCCGCGAATGGCCGGAAGGGGATTTATGAGTCATACACCCGGAGGCCACGCCCACATGATGAGCAAATGCACCAGCCACTCGCCCAACAGCTCGGCCACCAGAGCGAACGCCCACGCTGCCAGGATGTCACGCTTTCGGAACACGCTGCGCCCCCTTAGTCACATCGATATCCAACGGGATCATGCCGGGGTCGATCACGGGGTATTGCAGTTGCCGGCGCGGTGGCCGCATAGCCGCAGGAGACAAGCGGCGACGCGCGAAACCGAAGCTCGACGTCGGCAAGCTGGTGTCGAGCGGCCGGGGCGCGATGCGATCAGCGGCCCACCCCCAAGCTGCAGGGATGCAAAATCCGATCGGGATGCCGGCGCACATGCCGGCGGCGCCCATCAGCCAGAGTGCAGGCTCTGAGTAGTACACGCGCATTCCTCCAAAACTATCATTTTGAGAGTGTGCACCAACTTCGTGAACCCCCTCTTTCTGGGGGCGGTTGCCAGTGAGCAAAAAGAGTGCTCACATTTTATTAAGGATTGGTCATGAAAGAAGCGCTGAAGCTATGTGTCGCTGAATTGCGCGAGGCGCGCGGCGAAGTCGAGGAGGTCATGCACAACTGCGCCGCAGCGCTGGCCGGCACCGAGATGGGGAAACGGTACGCCGCTCAATATCGGCGACAGCTCGCGCGGATTGATGCGGCCGTTACTGCTGCAGAGGCTGCATTAGCGCGGCCCGAGCGTGTGGCGTGGATGCATGAAGACGGCCGAGTGGTGCCTGCCGCGACAATGGCGACGGCGCGCAAAGATGGTGGCGCTACGCTGTCAAGCTTGCGCGGCTACACGATACCGCTCTACGCCGGCTGCGCCACGGCGGCCAGCTCGGAGGCTTGCTCCGGTGCTCTGCCGGCCGCTGATTTTTATAGCGTCGGCATGGATTATGCATACACTGAGGCGACAGACCCTAGCGCAAGAGACGATTGGACTACCGAAGACATCGTCAAGGCTTTTGAGGCCGGCGCCAGGTTCGCTTTGCGCCAGTCTCGCTGACGCGCTTACAGCCCACCCCACCCCGTAATCGACTTGACCGGCCCGGGTGCGCACGGCTGGCGCGACCAGATCACCAGCCCGGGTCCTACGATTGACGGAGCGAGTAGCCACACCACGCTGGGCTGGATCGGGGCTGACGCGGCAGCTATGTGCCAGCCAGGTCGTGCGTGGCGTTGTCACGGCCGGCCAGGAGCTGGGTGATGTGCTATGACTCGCCCAGGTCACCAGGGCCAGTGATGCGCTCCCACAGCTTGCGCAGCGCCCCTGGCTGCGTCAACGCAAAGCCGTCGATGGCGCGCCGCTTGGCGCGCTCAGTGCGAGCCTTTTCGACCGTCCACCAAAGTGTCGCGAGGGCGACCAGCACGGCCAGCGGAGACATGCCATCGGTCAGCCACAAAGCGATGTTGACAGCCCAGCCGATGGCAGGATGGTCGGCTATCCAGCTGGCTGCGGGGTGGTCATGTTGGTTCATGGTCTCGGCGTTTTGTCCTGTGTTCTATTTATCATTGAGCGATTTTGTCGTCAGCGACCTAAGCAGTATGTTGGCAATGTTTATTGCAATCAAAGCTGTTCCAGGAGGTACCACCGAAGTAAGATAGCCGCTAATTTCAAGCAAGATGGAGGCAAAGTTGAACCAAAAGGTCCGGGATTTCAGGAGTCCGAGGAAGTGTTTCATATAAAACATTTGCAGATAAGGGCTTGGTTTACCGGCCATTTTGAAATTCATTGAATAACACGTATTACTTAGTATTTGTTCATTGATGCGGAACAAGCATCCCTGCTTTTGGTTGGGACTGTTTTATCAAACAGTGTATGCACCAGTTACAAAAAGAGAACCAGCCGCATCAATTGCCAGCAATGCTAATGCTCCACCTGCCACATCCAGTGAGTATAAAGACACTTGCGTTGCGCCAGATACAATCCCTGCTCCTAATTGCTTTCCAGCACCAATGACTAAGCCGTCAAACACAACAGAAGCAGGCTGTGTTTGACCGGTAACATTTTTAGCAGCAAAAGGTAAACCAGCTGCTTTCATAGACCCGGTCCCAGTGTGCCCACTCCAAATAAGTGAAATTGAATAGTTAACTTGATTACCGATACGGGTATAAGTACCGACCTGAGTTGTATAAGTAGCTGCTCCAGCCGTAATTGTTCCGGTGATAGTCGGGACAAAAGTCCCTTCTTCGTAGTTATTCAAAATAGTATTTACAACAGTTCCGGTGCTTGCAGATCCTGTGTTTCCAAATTTCTCTCCGGCACTAGTGATAGGAACCCCGTTCAATGAAGAATCGTTATTCCACATAAACGACGCCGAGCCGCTTATTGCAGCACCTGCTCTGTCTCCCAATCCCTTGAAGTGAAACAAAGTCCCAATGTGGATGCATGGTGCCGAACTGAAAACAGAGCCATAGCTGTTATTCATACTAACAATTGATGCCGCTTGAAGTACATCAACTGAATATTGCCCAGCTGTAGGTAGAAAAGTATTTGAAGAAATTTCGACTGCTTGGCAATTTATAGTTGCTGTACCTGCAAGAGTTGTCGTTTGAAATGAAATACACGGTCCCGTTGCTACTTCGCACTCATTTCTCGAAAATACTACAGGCTGAGCACCAGCGAATCTTACAGCTTGAATACCGCCGTTGAAGTTGTTATCGATAATGCTGTGAATTATGCCGCCATCATCTACAATACAATACCCGGTTGTTTGGTTGAATTGGTTATTGTCGATTGTAATACGATTTGTGAAATATGGCTGAGCGGAAGGAGTATGGTCAGCAAAATTACACAACCAAATTGCTGCCGAAATTTGCGGGTTGAACACGCATCGTGAAATTGCTGCAATTTCAGTTTGGTCGAAAATAACACCGTATTTGAAGCCCTGAAAATAGCAGTGTTCGACAAACACCATCGACCCACCAACATCAACGTATGCCCCACCAACGTTTGACAAATTAGTGCAAACCAACCCGACGTCAACTATTTTTGTATTTACTGGTGTACTTGAGTTGATAGGCGAAGACATCTTTATACCATCACCGGTCCCAGTGAAAAGCATAGTAGAAGTACGTTTCCCAGCCCCGCGTAGTGTCGTGTTGATTTTCATTGCCAGCGTTGACGATACTTTGTACAGGCCTGCCGGGAAATATATGTCGCCGCCAATGTTGATCGCCGCTTGAATAGCAACAGTATCATCTGTGCTGCCATTCCCGACCGCTCCAAAGTCCTTGACACTGACAAAATCATCAAGCCTTTGCTGAACGTTGCGTCCGGATGTTGTGCCCAACAGGCTGGCGCCCTGGCCCGAGCCTGTGCTGGCGTACAACCCCTCCGGGGGCTGAATGTCGTCCACATCATAGCCGACCGTGGCGCCAGCGCTTGTGGTCAGGTGGAAGGTGTAGACCTTGGTCGGATCAAGCCATATCTCGGCCTCGCCCCGTGCGTTGAGCTGAACAGGGTTCGTCCTCGGAGTCGTCAGCGCTGCGTCGGAATAGACCGGCTGCGGCGTGGTGGTCCCGCTGACGTATGTATACAGCAGCCCTCCGACGAGCGGGGCGCCATCGTCTGTGAAACCGCGAAATGTGGTGCCGGTGAGTAGGTGTGCCATGTGGTACTTTCAGCGAGCCAGTGCATTCTGGCGCCGCCGTGAGCTGGTTGGTTCGGTCTGGCCGGCAAGCGGCCCGGTCAGCACTGCGGCGCGCGGCGCCAGGGCATTGATGGCTCGTTGTGCGGCAATGGTAGCCTCTGGGCTTGTGGCGATTGGAGCTGATGGCGTCGAGCCGGCGAGGGCATGGCGAACCACCCCACGATTGGCCGACTCTTGCAGCAACTCGCGGCCCTTCTGCAATACCAGGCCTGGCACGCCTCCGCCCGGGATGCGCTGCAGCAGGTTCGCCACGGCGCCAGCCGTGTTGCTGGAGTTCACGGCAGCACCAGGGGGGGCTTTTTGCAGCCACTCCGCGACCTGTTGCACGGTTGCAAGCTTGCCGGCCTCATCTGCGCCCATGATCGCCGCCAGCTTGCGGGGCCCGATCTGATCAATGGCGCGGCGCAGCGCGGCCTGCGAAATCGTCGCCGTTTCGCGGCCGTACTCGGCGCCAGGCGCTGCAGCAGACAAGAGCTGCCGACGCACCGCGCCACGCACCGCTTCGGCGCTGGATGGGTCGAGCAGGCTCATCATCTTGCCGACCGAATCAACTGACGCGCCTGGCCCTGTCACATACTCGCGCAAAAACCGCTCTTGCGCCGGCATCGAATCAACTGCCGCGTCTTTCAAGGCCGGCACGGCATCGTGCAGCGCAAAACGCTCGCGCGCCTTGCTGATGGCGGCTTGCAGCAAGTCTCCGCCCTCGCCAGTGTCGGCCGCATCGATTGACTGGCGCAGCGCATCCTTGATGCGGCCAAGCGCAGCTTGCTGGGCCGGCTTGGTCGGGTCGTAATGGGCGTTGATCTGTGTCAACAACTGGTTGGCCGCGTCGAGGTCAAAGACCTTGGTTTGTCGGCTCAGGTTGCGCGAAAGGTGCGACTCGATACGGCCTCTGACAGCGCTCGGGATATTCTCGGCGCCGAATTCGGCCAGCGTCTTGCCGTACTGGTCAACGAGGGCCGGCATCGGGATGTCAACCGCCCCGCCTCCGCTGTCGCGGAAGGCGCGATAGGCCCGAGACACCTCGGCCGCCTTGGATTGATCCAGCTTGCGCAGCGCAGGGATGGCGATAGACCCGGCTTCGTAGGCGTCCGGCAGCGGGCCCGAGCCGCGCACTGCGCTGATGAGGTCGGCATTCTGGGCCGCCATGCGAGCCTGCATTGGCTCACCAACGCCTTGGATTCCGCGCAGGTTGAGCTCCTGCGCGAACTGCATCGGCTCGCGCGTAGCCTGCCCGACAGTCATGCGGCCGGGGTCGCTTAGCACTGTGCCCGCCACGGCCCGGCGCGCAAGCGCAACCGTGTCAAGCTCGCGACCAGAGGCCAGCGCCGTCGTGATTTCATTGCGCAGGCTGTCGAGCGCATCGCCAGACAATACAGGCCTGCTGCCGGTCTCGGCGTGCAGCTTCTGCAGCGCCCGGGAAATGCGCTCATCTACTGCTGCGCTTGGCGCCCCGCCCGCTTCAAGAGCAGCTCGCGCCTCCTGTTGCAATGCTCCGGCAGATCCCGGCATCGGCCGACCAGCAGCGCTGCGCACAGCCTCGTAGCCGCGCGCAGCTATGGGCGCAAACTTTCGCGCCACCGCACCGATCAGTGGCCCGCCAATCCCGCCACCGATCGCGCCGCCGGCCGCCGACTCAGGGTCAACGGCGGCAGCCTGAGCGCCGCCAGCGAGCGCGCCACCCGCAACCCGCGTCGGGATGCTCCCGCCTGCTGCGCCGCCGGTCTCGACGGCGCGCAGAAGGTTTGCCACCTTTGGCGCAGCAGACAACACGGGAGCGACAGCGCGCAGCCGGGCCACCGCTGCACCAGGAAGTCCGGCCGTGCCCGCAACCTCGCCGCCGATCTGGCCGACCTTGAAGGCAGAGCTGTCGGTGTCGGCGCCCATGCCCGACAGGGCGCCCGTCATGGCTTGCCTGCGATCAGTGCGACCGATGAAATCGTTCTGGATGCCGACTGCGCGCGCTGCCGCGTCAATCGGGGTCAGCAGCGTAGCCCCGATTGAGCCTGCACCGCGCACTGCGCCGGCCAGCAGATCGCCAGCCATGCCGCTGACGCCGCGCGACGGCTTTTCAACCGGACCAGCGCCGAGCCACTCGGCGGGGACTGCCATGCCCTTGCTCTGCAGCTTGGCAACTAGATCGGCCTTCGTGGTGCCGTCGGGCACGCCTTGGATGATGGTACCGTCAGGCAATCTCACATCCATCACAGATCCTCGAAGTTGATGATCTTGCTGGCGCCAGACGCGGCGGGGGTGGTCGCTCTCGGAAGGGTGCCGGTGCGCCGGCCGGGGGCCTGAGCCGGTGCGGCTACCCCGGACGCATCAAGCGCCTGACCCGCAGCCTTCGTGCCAGCCCTGCCGGCTCGTGCCTTGAGTGATTCGATGTACAGCGGGATGGCATCAAGCTTTTGCTGGGTCGTCCCAGGCTTTTCGCCCCATACCGGCGTCAGCTCCTGGATTTTCTGCGCCGCCTCGTCTCGGTTCACACCTGCACCGGTTGCCGCTCGCAACAGCGCCTCGCTGAGTGAGCTGGCCGACTGGTTGAATTTCTGCCGGCCCTCGCTGCGCATCGCATTGCCAACGCCGGAAAGGCCTGGGATGCCTGCAACTACATCGGCTGCACCGGGCGCCATCGCCGACGGATCGGCCTTGATGACGTTGGACATGTTGGCAAAGGCGTTCGTCGCCTGCACCAGCCAGCCGGCTGCCTTACCCTGATCCTCGGTCATGCTGCCATCCTTGCCCGGCAGCGGCGCCCTGTTGGCGTCTGTCACCACGTTGGCGACCACCGTCCTTCCGAGCGGTGCCTTTGTCGGGAGGCCGACGATGTTGCCTGACGAGTCGGTCATGTAGGTCATGCCGGGCACTTGTGTTGCGCCGGCCTGCGCGATCTGCTTCTTGGCTTCGATGAGCGGCGCGTTCGGCACAAACTGCCCAGGTGCTGCGCCGGGGATCAGGTTCCGGTTTGCCACCTCGCTCACCTGGTTGTCGCGCCTTAGCTGGTATTCAAGCCGCTTCAGCTGCAATTCGGCTTTGCCTTTGGCATCCTGCAGCTTGTACAGCGTCTGATCTTGCCACTGCTGCCACTGTTCTGGCGTTGACAGGCTCATCAGTTGCCGAGATATGCCTTGCGCTTCCTGCTGTCCGATTGATCCTTCTGCAGCGGCTTTGCGCAGGCTTTCCAGCGCTTCAGCCGGGGAGCCAAGCGACATTATTTCGCCGATGGCCTTGTCATGCTTTTCGGTTTCAGCCTTGAGCTGTAGTGCTTGAGTTTCTGCCGCATTCTTGCCGGCAATGGCGGCTTGCGCGGTTGTTTGCGCTCCCAGGTGGCCTATTTCTGCCGTCGTTTTGGTGGACTCAAGTCGCGCCTTTCGCAATGCCTGCGCCTGCGCCATGGCATAGGGGTTGCCACTGCTCTCGGCCGCCGCGATTTGTTCATCCTGCGTCATGCCGGGTCGCAGCATGCTTCGGTATGCCGCCTGATCGGCCCGCGCCTGCGACTCGTCTTGCAACTTGCCTTGCGTGCTCTGCAGCTGCAGCGCGTTCATCTGCCGCGCCTGCCTGGCGTCGTCCTGCGCTGCGTAGGCGTTTTGCCAGTCGAGCGCCGACTTTGCCGGCTGCAGCAGGGCGTTATAGATCGATGTGTCAGCTTGTGCCATGATCACCCCGGGTATATGTTGGTAACCGGCGCAGGGGCTTGCGCCCCGGAATAGTTGCCGGGCTGCACGGTGCCATAGCCTCTATTGGTATTTTGGTTTGCATACCACCCAGCCAACTGATTCCCGGTGTTCGCCCAGATATTGCCCTGAGACAGCGAGTTAGCCGCCCCGACGTTGCCGGCGCTGATGAGGTTGTTGCCGACCGTCGTTGCATTGTTTTGCCCGGCCTGGTTGATGCTGTTCGCGCCGACCTGGCCGAGTTGCGCTACGCTTGCCAGTCGGTTAAATGAGTTATCAAACTTTGTTGTGGCGTAGTCGTTTCCGTACCGCTGCGCCTCCATAAGTGCGGCGCCGCTGTTGCGCATGCCGCGAGCGTTTAAGCGGTTATTCAGGGCTCGATTGCCTTCGTCCAGGCCAAACTGATAACCAGGGTCATTTCTGATCACGGCAGTCGGCGAGCCGGCACTGGTATCCAGCCCGAGCAGCTGCTTCATTTTTGCCAGTGACTGATTTCGCGCATCGACCAGCGGCTGGTCGCGCTTCTGTATTGCATCAAACTGCGCATTGCTGGTCGCGCTCGCCTGATTTAGCGCATCTCTCTGGGTGTTAGCAGCATCTTTGGTTGCGTTGCTTTGGTCAATCGATCCGCCAATACTAGCGCCAATCGCTGCGCCGGCTGGACCGCCAACAACAAACCCGGCAGCAGCTCCAACTAATGCCCATGCGCTCATAATATGACACCATGCCGTGAAAATTTCGCATCAACCATCGTCAAACGCTTGGACGGTTCGGCGATCTGCTTGCGCCACTTGTACACCACCGGATAGCTCATGGTTATACCGTCGTCACCGCGCCGGACACGTCGAACGAGAGATTCAGGCCCATCGCCTGGATCGTGTCGCCAGCGTGCAACACCTTGTTGACCAGCTCGGGGCAGTTGTAGGTTTCGCCGACCGCGATAGATCGTGCGCTGATGACCGTATTCGATGCGCCGGCAGTTCCGCCGCTCGGGACGCGGTACACCGTGAGCGCCACCACGCCGGCCGTGGTGTTCGTCACCGATGCGCTCTTGATCGTGGTCCGGTTGCCGGCGCTGCCGGTGGCATAGGGTACCGCAGCGCCAGTAAGTTGGACGCCTGCAACAAGGACGGTAGGGACAGTGCTCATGTGAAGGCCGTTTCAGTCTGTAGGTCTCTGATCTGCGTCGCAAGCTGTGCAACCTGTGCATGCAGGCTCGCCGATGCGGCCAGCTCGGTTTCTAGGTCGGCGACGCGCTTGGAAAGCTCGGCGATCTGCGCAAGCAGGTGCATAGGCTCATCTCTGGCTAGATTATCCACCCTGGCCGCTACCTGCGCCACCTCGGCAGGGCTTGCACCCACCCACTGGTCGCGCTCCAGGTCAATTACCCGCTTTGCAAGCTCGGCCCAGTCGGCTTCGCGCACGTCGTATTGCAGGCCCGCATCCAGGTCGGGCACGGATGCAGACGCGGACATGCCGCCGAGCGCGAGGAAAAAGCTGTTCAGAACCTTGTACCACGCCGTACTAATCGTCGCCTCGTGCTCAACGCCGTTGATTACCACGGAGCAGAGGGGGATTCGCTGCTGGGGTTTGTCGAGGCCAGCCATGTCAAGTCTCGTTCACCAACATCGAAATCAGCTCGCAGCGCACAGGATCAGTGACGCGCAAGGACCAAACTCTGTCACGCCCGCTGCCAAGCATTGTTGCTCTGGCTCTCGATTTGTATTCACCAATTGCCCCCAAAGACAAGTAACGCCAGTTTCCCCATGTCGTGCCGCCATCATTCGACGCCCTGAGCATGATCTGCGCCGCCGAGCCGTCCGACTTGCCGGAGCCCACATTGCAGTCGATCTGCAACGAGCCAAACCGCACCCTGGCGCCATTGGCCTGCGCGTTGTGCGGGCTGATGAGTTCGCGCACCAGCTCGCCTAGCGCTCCTTGGCAATAGGTCTGGTCCAGATGGTACAGCACACCATTCGATCCACCCACGACGTGTTTACCGTAGGCGTAGGCATGGCACGTTGCAATGTCCTGTTGCCACGCCCCGCCGACATACTCGCCGCGCTCGTGCCACATGCGCGTAGACAGTTCGTAGACCCAGGTTGTAGGCAGACCCGGCACGCTGAGGCAGTAAAACGTCTGCCCATCTTGATGGTAGGTGTAGGCAGTTGCCGCGTAAATCTGCGCATCGGTCAAAACGCCCAGTTGTTCTTCAAGTGCAAAATTGCTGATGCGCTCCGGCATATAGCCCTGCATCGCAAACACGATGCCAGCGCCAGCCTCATCACGCCCCAGCCACACGGCAACACCGGCCATTTTGACGAGCGAGTAAGGTGCGGCGCAACCTACCTCGATTGCCGCGCCATCATTGCGCGCGAACGTGAAATCAGCGCCGCCCGAGTTGTACCAAACCTCACTGGTGCGGGTCTGCATCAATATCAGTTCGCGGTGTTTGACAATGAACGCAACGATATCCCCTGGCGCGCCTTCGGCCGAAGCGAATTGCAGAGAATTGAGAGTCAGAAAATCCTGATTCGCCGAGATATACCACTGGTTTGTGTCTGGGTCTGAAAATATGCCGTAGCCATCCAGAGTATCAACGCCGTTTGAACCTAGCCACGCACCGGACGTGATCGTCGTGAAGGTCAGCGCCTCGAAATCCCACACATACCCGTTCGGGCCGTCGGTCACGCACAGCTGCGAGGTGTTTTCCTTCATGCGCACCGGGCCGGTCCCGGTTGCCAGCGTACCCAGCTCGGTTGCAGCCCATGTGCTGCTAATCTGAAGTAGCTTGTTATCCACCACCGCATACAGCGAGTCATTTGCCTCCTTCAGCCCACGAAACACGCTTCCGCAGTCCACAAGCTGGCGCTTGCCTGGTACTTGCTTGAGGTATGCCGCAGCGCCGCCCTTGCCAGTGCCCGACTCAATGCCGCACGAAAACCAGTTGATACGGCGCTGGCAATCGGCCTTGCGGTTGCGCAGGCTGTAGCTCGGGCCAGCCAGGAGTAGGGTAGTCATGCGAGGTCAATCATTACCGGCAGGGGATGGATTACCAGGGGATGCGGCGCAGTACCGCGCTACCGTAGGTAGTCCCAATGTATTGCAGGATAAGTGAATAAATCTTGGCGTGTCCTGCAGCAGAAAAATGCACGTAATCGGCTTGGAAATCAGCCGCGACAAACGTGCTCTTGCTGGCGTTGTAAAGATCGAAATAGCCTATGTTGTATTTCTTTGCCAACCCGGCAACGGCAGCCACTTGCGCCTCTTGCCTTGATGGTGTCGATGCCGCGTCAGTGGTGTAGGGCTGCGACAGTAGCAGGATTTGATCCGTCGATGTTCCGGCCGTGAGCTGATAGTTCAGCCACGTTTCATAGTCGGCGGCATAGTCTGCAATCGGCACGCCGCACCGATCGTCATTTGTGCCAAGACATACAGCCAGCAATAACCCAGCACGATAGATTGTCTGATCGATCTTGCGCGATGTGACCCAATTACCAGCACTAACTATTGGTACATTTGTTGGGTTGTCAGACATACATGTGCCGCTTACGGCTCTATTATCGTCAGTCAGGCCAAGAGAGCCAGCCAATAACGCTGACCAGCGCTCTGTAGTTGGAGAGCCAAGCCCAAACCCAACGGTGTTAGAATCTCCAACGGCAACAAGTGATGGCTGATATGAATTGCGCATCAGCGCAGTGTTTATGGCGTCAAAAAACGTGACCAATACCACCATTTCGGCTTGTGTAAGCGCTGATTTCCAGACTGCGAATCCCGCAGCTGTCTGCGTACTGAAATAGGGTGATGTAGGACTTAAAACAGTGAGACTGGAGTTCGGGATAGCCCCCGAACCTGCAACAGTCGCTGTTTTATAACCGGATACGTAGAATTCCGCGTTCGCGCCGTTTACCTGCGCCGAACAGAGGCGCGGGCTTTGCGGCCCACCATTTGCACCGGACGATATGCCATTGATTGATGAAACCTGCCCAACCCCTGATGCCCCGATGAATGTATTAAGACCTGATGCTGTCCCGGCAACAATCCCATTTAAAGTAATTTTTGTCACGTATACGCCGAGCCCGTAATTTGTGGCGGACAGTCCGGCTGTGTTTGGATTGTAGTTTGTATTTATATATCCTGTTGTGCCGTCGCCTGTTACTCCTGTTGTTTGGGTGTACGTGACAGTACCACCTACCGTGAAATTATTCCCTATAATTGGCACCAAGGACGCGGCAAGTTGATCTCCCATTGGCACCCACAATACAGCCAGCTTGGCCCATACGGATGACCTGATGAGTGCCTCAAGTGGCTCTTGCAATCTGTCCAGGTCGTTGAGAGAAATAGTCCCGCCCGCGCTCGCAATGCGAGCGTTGAATCCCGACACGATGCCACGAGCCAAGTACGGCCGGTACGCCACGCCTATCCTGCGGGCGTCTATTGTAGCGTCGCCTGCCGTGCCAATCACGCTATTCGCCCCGACTGATTTTTGTCGCGCTGTTAATATTGCATTTGCGAGCCCCATGATTTACTCCTCAAACGACAGTGGCAGACGGATAGAACGCAAACCGCCAACCCCTTGATGCCGGCAGCGTTGCGTGCCCGGTCGGAATCCAGACCACTTGCGTGCCAATATCAACACCAGCCGCTGCGCTGGATACATAGTATATTGTGGGGCCAGGCCACGCGCCGGGGTTTGCTGGCGCGGTATCGGCGAGCACATCGGCACCGGTCACCGGAGTCCCACCCCCTGACACCGATGATTGAACCCAGGCGACTTGCGAGGGAGTTAGGCCGCCAGATGCGTCGCCGCTGAAGTCTACCGTAGCCGTGCCAGCCGCGAGCGTAACGACAACCTCGCGCTGTACGGCGTATGGCCCGAACGAGTAAGCACCGCCCGCTGTCATGCTCGTTGAAACCGACTGGCCGGGCACCGCCGCGCTCCCACTCGAATTCGTGGCGAGCGTTATCACCAGCGTTTCGCCGGCCTGCAGGATCAGCGGGACCGGGTTACCAGCAAGAATAGTTGTCAGCGCCATTTGAATCCTCACATGCCGCCGCTCAGGAACTGCCCGAGTCGCGAAGTTCTACGGCCGGCCGATTCCATCTGCGGCACGGATGAGTTTGCGCGCTTGATGGCCTTGTAAGCCAGCCCAGCACGTCTTGACAGATCAGCGGACACCGGCAGCTGCAGGCCGGGCGCCATTTCCACCGCAAGATTGAGCGTCAGGGCGCGCCTGTAGCCCTTGGCGAGTGTCTGGCTTGTGCTGACCGCAGCGAACTCGCCGACGTAGTTCAGTGCCGTCAGATGCAGTTCCACGGACGCAGACGCCAGCGGCCACACGTAGATATTCCCAGTCGGCAATCCGCCGTCATACCACAGGATATCCGGCCACGCCGTGCCCAAGCCCTTTATCAGCACGTTGTCGTATTCCTGTTTCTCGACAATCTCCATCGGGCGATCGAGATTGTTTAGGCGCACAAATGCTGATTCGATGCGGATCGGTCGCTCAATGTCGATAGTCTGGCCCGGGCCGATCGTCAGGCTGCGCGTTGTGCTGGGCAGCGTGACCACCACCTCGTGGTTGTTGTAAGCTGCCGTCGGCTCGGTCGCCCAGGTGTCAAGCAGGTCATTCAGCTTGGTCAGGCCGAAATCGCAAAGGTTCGCGTCGGGCGTATCGTTGACATCGACGCCGCCGATTTCGAGTAGCGCAGTTTTGATGATCGCAAGCGCGGTGGTCATTGCTGCGCCTTTTCGATTTCAGTGCGAAGCCGGTCGGCGCCCCAGCGCTTGTCAACCTTGATGCCGAGCTTTTCGGCCTCGACGCGCAGCGCATCGGCAT
>Ga0228698_1000612_pt1 | contig 24098 bp, 15 predicted proteins | sample McNCre117_Aug_MG_FD_178015 | JGI IMG/M metagenome (GOLD analysis project Ga0228698, IMG submission 178015) | Freshwater microbial communities from McNutts Creek, Athens, Georgia, United States - 1-17_Aug_MG | ecosystem: Environmental > Aquatic > Freshwater > Creek | place: USA: Georgia...
GTGCGCTCCAGCCGCTCCACCGTGGGCACGATGACGGAGCTCAACGACCACCTCAAGCTCTTGTTCTCCCGCGCTGGCCACCTGTTTGACAAAGACACCGCGCTGCCGGTGCAACACGACACCCCCGAGACGATTTACACCACGCTGCTGCAGCGCGCCGCAGGTGAAGGTAACCCGCGCTTGGTGCTGACCTTTCCGGTCGAGCTGCCTTGCAACGCCACCCCGGACGAAGTGACCCAGTGGCTGAGCGCCAGCGGCTTCACGCGGGTACAGGCGGAGCGGGAAGAAGTGCGTGCGCTGAGCCCCGCCGGGCCGCCCCAAGGGGTGAAAGCCCCCAAGGGGGGCAGCGCAGCACGCGAAGCGGCAAGCGTGGGGGTAGTCAAAATTCTGGACGTGGTGGCCGACCGCTTCCGTATCGAGGGTGTGGAGAAAGCGCGAGCCCTAGAAGCCATCGAGACCTCGCTCAAGCGTGGTAGCGGGCGCTTGAATGTGTATGTGTCCAAAGAGGCGGTGGCGCAGGTGGGTTCTGCGCAAGCAGCTCCTGAAACCATAGCAAATGCAGCACCAGAAATCTGGCGTTTCTCGACTGGTCTGCATTGCCCGCAAAGCGATATCCGCTACACCGACCCGATTGCGTCCATGTTCAGCTTCAACTCGGCGGTGGGCGCATGCGACGCCTGCCGCGGCTTCGGGCGGGTGGTGGGGGTAGACTATGGGCTGGTCATCCCCAACGACAAACTCACCCTTCGCGCCGGCGCAGTCAAGCCCATGCAGACGCCCGCTTGGCAGGAATGCCAGGACGACCTGATGCGCCACGCCGAGGCGAGTGGCATCCCGCGTGATACACCTTGGTACAAGCTGACGCAGGAGCAAAAGCACTGGGTGCTCAAGGGCTCACCGAACTGGAACGGCAAATGGAACCAGCACTGGTTCGGGGTGGACCGCTTCTTTGAGTACCTGGAGACCAAGGCCTACAAGATGCACATCCGCGTGCTCTTGTCCAAGTACCGCAGTTACACCACCTGCCCGACCTGCAATGGCTCACGCCTGAAGACCGAGAGCCTGCTCTGGCGCATTGGCACCAAGGACCAGGCCGACATGGCGCTGGACCCGGTCAAGCGCTTCATGCCCAAGGGCGTGAAGTGGTCGCGAGAGCAATTGGAAGCGCTGCCCGGCTTGTCGCTGCACGATTTGATGTTGATGCCTTTGGATCGGTTGAAGCGCTTCTTTGATGCCTTGCAGGCGGATTTGGGTATCTTTGGGGGGGCGGAGTCCAGCGTACCGGCTGTGGCCTCATCAACTCGCTTCGCGAGTAGCAAATCGGCCACCGCCGGCACCCCGGCCTCCGCTTTGCGTTCGGAAGATGCCGCGCCGGATAGCCAAGCCGAAGGCAGGGAAGCGTCGGGTGACGATTTGGCAGTTGCGCAGCAAATGCATGAGGAGCCCGGCGCTTCCCTGCCTGCGGCGTTGTCGGAGAGGACTGCACCCACCGCCTCTGAAGCTGAGCACAAAACCCTCAAGCTCTTGTTCGAAGAGGTCGGTACCCGCCTCAAATACCTCTGCGATGTGGGCATCGGCTACCTCACGCTGGACCGCCAGAGTCGCACGCTGAGTGGCGGCGAGGTGCAGCGTATCAACCTCACCACCGCGCTGGGCACTTCGTTGGTCAACACGCTGTTTGTATTGGACGAGCCCAGTATCGGCCTGCACCCGCGCGACATGAACCGCATCATCGTAGCCATGCAGCGCTTGCGCGATGCAGGCAACACGCTGGTGGTGGTGGAGCACGACCCGGCGGTGATGCTGGCGGCCGACCGCATGATCGACATGGGCCCCGGCCCGGGCGAGAAGGGCGGTCAAATCGTATTTGACGGTACCACCGAGGCCCTCAAGGGCGCGGACACCATGACCGGCGCTTACCTTGGCGGCCGCAAGCAGGTGGGCATGGGCTTCAAGCGCATGGTCGCACCTAACAACCCGCGCCTGATTCTGGAGGGCGTTACCGAGCACAACCTCAAGAATGTGTCGGTGGAAATTCCGCTGCAGCGCTTGGTCTGCGTGACCGGTGTATCCGGCTCCGGCAAGTCCACGCTGATTCAGGACGTACTGGCCCCCGCCTTGTTGCGCCATTTCGGCAAAGCCACCGAAACACCGGGTGCCCACACCAGCCTGCTGGGGGCAGAGCAGCTCAGCGACATGGTGTTTGTGGATCAGTCACCCATCGGCAAAACGGCACGCTCCAATCCCGTGAGCTACGTGGGTGCGTGGGACGCGATTCGCGAGTTGTTCGCGGGCGCAGCCTTGTCCAAGGAGCGCAGCTACACCGCCGCCAAATTCAGCTTCAACAGCGGCGATGGCCGTTGCCCCACCTGCGGCGGCTCGGGCTTTGAGCATGTGGAAATGCAGTTCCTGAGCGATGTGTACCTGCGTTGCCCGGACTGCGATGGCAAGCGCTACCGCCCCGAAATTCTGGAAGTGACGATTGAGCGCAAGGGCCGCAACGTCAATGTGGCCGATGTGTTGGGCTTGACGGTGAGCGAAGCTGCCGATCTGTTCAGTGCGGACCGCGAAGTCATCCGCGTGCTGCAACCCATTGTGGATGTCGGGCTGGAGTATGTGAAGCTGGGCCAGCCGGTGCCTACGCTGGCGGGTGGTGAGGCGCAACGCCTGAAGCTCGCCGGCTTTCTGGCCGAAGCGGCCAAGAGTTCGAGTGCGAGCAAGCAGTTGCTGGCGCGCAAGGGTTCGCTGTTCATGTTGGACGAGCCGACTACGGGTCTGCACTTTGAAGACATCGCCAAGCTGATGCGGGCCTTGCGCAAGCTGCTGGACGCCGGGCATTCGCTGGTGGTGATTGAACACAACCTGGATGTGATTCGCGCCTCCGACTGGCTGATTGACTTGGGGCCTGAGGGGGGTGATGCGGGTGGGCAGGTGGTGGCGTATGGCACGCCTGAGGACCTGTTATTGCATGCCACGTCGCACACGGGCAAGGCATTGCGGGAGTACGCGGCAGCGATGGGGGTGGTGCATGAGGTGGCGGAGTCTTCGGCTACGTTTACTTCTTTCGCTGCGGCGGATGGGCTTACGCCCATGGCCTCATCAACTCGCTTCGCGAGTAGCAAATCGGCCCCGAGCGCAAGCCCATCCACCTCCGGGACATTGCTCGCTGACACGTCGAATTCCATTCGTATTGTGAATGCCAAAGAACACAATCTCAAGTCACTGTCGGTGGATATTCCGCGCGGCAAGTTCAGTGTGGTGACTGGTGTTTCCGGGTCCGGCAAATCGACCTTGGCGTTTGACATCCTGTTCAACGAAGGGCAGCGGCGTTACCTCGAATCTTTGAACGCCTATGCGCGTTCCATCGTGCAACCTGCCGGCCGCCCCGAGGTGGATGCGGTGTATGGCATTCCGCCCACGGTGGCGATCGAGCAGCGGCTCTCGCGCGGCGGGCGCAAGTCCACGGTGGGCACCACCACCGAGGTGTGGCACTTTCTGCGCTTGTTGTACGTGAAGCTGGGCACCCAGCATTGTTTTAAGGACGGCGCGGCGGTGGAGCCGCAGTCGGCGGACAGCATTGCGGCGCAGTTGCTCAAGAACTATCGTGGTCAGCACATCGGACTGTTGGCACCACTGGTGCAGGGGCGCAAGGGTGTGTACACCGAGCTGGCGGATTGGGCGCGGCCCAAGGGTTTCACGCACCTGCGTGTGGACGGCAACTTCCTGCCCACCAGTGGCTTCCCGCGGATTGACCGTTTCAAGGAACACAACATCGAGCTGCCCGTGGCCAGCCTCGATGTAACGCCTGCCAATGAGTCCGCGCTGCGCACTGCGCTGGCGGATGCACTCACCCACGGCAAGGGTGTGGTCTATGTGCTGAGCGACATTGGCAGTTTGCGTGAGGTGATGGCAGCGGGCGAGTCGGCCGCCGGCGTAGGAAAGGTGCAGGTGTTTTCCACCAAGCGCGCTTGCCCGGTGTGCGCGACCTCGTATGCGGAGCTGGACCCGCGCTTGTTCTCATACAACAGCAAGCACGGCTGGTGCCCCGACTGTGTAGGCACGGGCGTGGCACTCACCAAAGAGCAGCGCAAGGTGTTTGATGATTCTGTGAAGGACGACGACAACAAGGGCCGCGAGCAGACCTTTGCCGAAGCCGATATCGAAGACCTGCACGACAAGGCCTGCCCCACCTGCAGTGGCACGCGTTTGAATGCGACGGCGCGCAACGTCAAGTTCGCGGGCGTGGGTATCACCGACATTGCGCGTCTCTCGGTGACGGATGTGCGCCAGTGGGTGCAGACTCTGCAAGTGGCGGGTGGGATGACGACCCGCGAGGGCGATATCGCCCGCGATCTGGTGCCAGAAATCCGCAGCCGCCTGGAGTTTCTGGAAGAAGTGGGCTTGGGCTACCTCACGCTGGATCGTGGCGCTCCAACCCTCAGCGGTGGTGAAGCGCAACGCATCCGTCTGGCGGCGCAGTTGGGCAGCAACCTGCAGGGCGTGTGCTACGTGCTGGACGAGCCGACCATCGGCCTGCATGCCCGCGACAACAAAATCCTGTTGGGTGCCTTGCAAAGCCTGAGCGACAAGGGAAATACGCTGGTGGTGGTGGAGCACGACGAAGACACCATCCGCCATGCGGACCACATCATCGACATCGGCCCGAGTGCGGGCAAGCGCGGCGGGCGGCTGGTGGCGCAGGGGTCGATTGCCGATGTGCAGAAGGCGGCGGAGTCGCAGACCGGGCGGTATTTGTTGCATGCGATGAAGCACCCTTTGGCGTTGCGCCGTGGGATGGTGTCGTTTGCGGAGACATTGGCGCTCGACGCGGCGGAGGCGCTTACGCCGGGCGCCTCATACGCTCGCGATGCGAGCTCGAAATCGGCTTCCGGCGCAAGCACCTCCACCGCGAGTGCGGGTAAGCCTGCGAAGAAGCTGAGTGCCAAAGCACAGAAGGCCGCTGTGGAAGCGGCGCGCATTCTGGATAGCGAAGCCGCGAACTCGGAACTGGCGGAGCGCACCAAGGTTGCCGCCGAATACGCTGCTTTGGCAGATCGTCGCACCGCCCAAATGTCCGTCGCAGCCGCGGGTAGCTCGGCAGCGGGCGACGATTTGGCAGTTGCGCAGCAAATGTATGAGGAGCCCGTTGCCGGGCTACCCGTGGCGAGCCCAGCAGACACCCCGGCGTACAAACCCAAAATCGACTGGCTCACAGTCAACAACGCCACCATGCACAACCTGCAGTGTGTCACCGCCCATGTGCCGCTCAAACGCCTGGTCGCCATCACCGGCGTCAGCGGCTCCGGCAAGTCCACCCTGGCGCGCGATGTGTTGCTGGCCAACGTGCAAACCGCTGTGCAGAAGCGCAGTACCAAAGCGGGCCGCGATGCCTTGGAGGCCGGTGAAAAAATAGACTGGCTGGGCTGCGAAGGTGTTTCCGGCTACGAGTTCATAGACCGTGTGCTCGAAGTAGACCAAACCCCCATCGGCAAAACACCGCGCTCCTGCCCGGCGACTTACATCGGGTTTTGGGACACCATCCGCAAACTCTTTGCCGACACGCTGGAAGCCAAAGCACGCGGCTATGCGGCCAACCGCTTCAGCTTCAACACCGGCGAAGGCCGTTGCCCGAGCTGCGAAGGGCAGGGCATGCGCACCATCGGCATGAGCTTCTTGCCCGATGTGAAAGTGGTGTGCGAAACCTGCAAGGGTGCGCGCTTCAACCCCGAGACACTTGCCGTCACCTGGCGCGGCAAAAACATCGGCGATGTGCTGCAAATGGAAGTTGATGAAGCGGTCGATTTCTTCGCAGCCATGCCGGTGATTGCCCACCCGCTACAGCTGCTCAAAGACGTGGGTCTCGGCTATCTGACGCTGGGTCAGCCCTCTCCGACGCTGAGCGGTGGCGAGGCACAGCGCATCAAGCTGGTGACCGAACTCAGCAAGGTGCGCGATGACGTGGGCAAGCGCGGCAACAAGGTACCGCACACGCTCTACGTGCTGGACGAGCCCACCGTGGGTCTGCACATGGCCGATGTGGAAAAGCTCATCCATGTGTTGCACCGTCTGGTTAATGGCGGCCACAGCGTGGTGGTGATTGAACACGACTTGGATGTGATTGCAGAAGCCGACTGGGTGCTGGACCTCGGCCCTGAAGGCGGCAATGGCGGAGGCCGCGTGGTGGCTGCCACCACACCGGAAGACGTGGTCAAGCTGGGCACGCATACGGGCAAAGCGCTGGAGGCCGTGCTGGCGCGCTGACGAAGCGTTGACACATATCAAGGCAGTCTTTGCCATAGCGCCTATCTTGTAGGGCATGCAAAGGCCCTTGGTATGAACAAGCAAATCTTCGCCGTGTCCGTATGGCTGTGTGGCGTGGTGGCGTTGGGGCTTTCTGCCTGCTCGCCGCCTTCGTCCACCGCGTGGTCGGGGTATGCGGAAGGAGACTACGTCTACATCGCCTCCCCCTTGGCCGGGCGGCTGGATGAGATCCTCGTGAAAGCCGGCACGGATGTGCGCCAGGGTGCTTCGCTATTTCGCCTGGATGCAGAGAGCGAGCAACTGACGCAAAAAGAGGCGGTCGCCCGGATGCAATCTGCACAAGCCGTGGCAGCCAATTTGGGCACCGGGAAACGCAACGAAGAGCAGGCCATCACCCGTGCACAGCTGGCGCAGGCCTGGGCGACCGAGCAGTTGGCGCTTAACGATTGGGAGCGCCAGCGTCAACTGGCGGCACAAGGTTTTGTCAGCAAGGCGCGGGTGGATGATGCTGCTTCGACGCTGGCCTTGAGCCGCGCGCGGGTGGCAGAGCTGGAGGCCGCAGTGCAGGTGACCCGCCTGCCTGCCGGACGTGCAGAAGAGGTCGCTGCACAGCGCGCCAATGCGCAGGCTGCGCGAGAGGTCTTGAGCCAAAGCGATTGGCGCGTGAACCAGAAGCAGCAAGCGGCACCTGCGGATGCGCTGGTGGCGGATGTGTTTTTCCAACCCGGTGAGTTCGTGGGCGCGGGGCAGCCGGTGGTGTCCCTGCTGCCCCCGGGCAATATCAAGGCGCGGTTTTTTGTGCCTGAGGCTGATGTGGGGCGCATCCATGCGGGGCAGCAGGTGCAGATCTCGTGCGATGGCTGTGGGGCGCCTATCGCGGCATCCATCAGCCGCATTGCCACGCAAGCCGAGTTCACGCCGCCGGTGATTTACTCCAATGCCCAGCGCAGCAAGCTGGTCTTCATGGTGGAGGCCCGGCCTGCACTGGCCGATGCTGTGCGGCTCAAGCCGGGGCAACCCCTCGATGTGCGCCCGTCAGCCGCGTCACCGAGCCCTTAAGCATGACACCGGCACTGGCGATTGATGTGGCGGGCCTGACCAAGCGGTATGACGGGCGGGCTGTGGTCAACAACATTGCGCTTCAGGTAGAAACAGGGCGCATCGTCGGCTTTTTGGGGCCGAATGGCAGTGGCAAAACGACCACCATTCGCATGATTTGCGGCTTGCTGACGCCGGATGCAGGGGCCGGCACCTGCCTGGGGCTGGACATCATGCGCGAGGCGGCGGCCATCAAGCGGCAGGTGGGCTACATGACCCAAAAATTCGGCCTCTACGATGACCTCTCCATCCGGGAGAACCTGGATTTTGTAGCCCGCCTGTTTGAGCTTCCACACCGCAAGGACTCGGTGGATGCGGCGCTGGAGCGCCTGGGCCTGGTGGCCCGGCAGAAGCAGTTGGCCGGTTCCTTGTCCGGCGGCTGGAAGCAGCGCCTTGCCTTGGCATCTTGTCTTATCCATGCCCCCCGCTTGCTGCTGTTGGACGAGCCTACCGCCGGTGTGGACCCCAAGGCGCGGCGCGAGTTTTGGGAGCAGTTGCACCAACTGGCCGGGCAGGGCATTACCGTGCTGGTGTCTACCCACTACATGGATGAGGCAGAGCGCTGCCACGGGCTGGTGTACATCGCCTACGGCAGCGTGCTGGCACAGGGTACTGCGGCGTCTATTGTGCGGGCGTCGGGCGCGCACGACCTGGAAGATGCGTTTGTTCGCCTGGTAGACCGCGCGCAGGACAATTTTTCATGACGAGCGCACCTCGAAGCCGTCTGAGCTGGGCCCGCATGTGGGCGGTGTTCATCAAAGAGTTCCAGCAGATGATGCGGGACCGGCTTACCTTCGGCATGGCCGTGGGGGTGCCCATTTTGCAGTTGGTGCTGTTTGGGTACGCCATCAACACCGACCCCAAGGGGCTACCCACTGCCGTGGTCAGTACCGATAGCGGCCCCATGGCGCGCGGGGTGTTGGCAGCTTTGCAGAACACCGGGTATTTCCGGGTGGAGCACCTGCTGACCAGTGAGCGCGACGCCGAGGCACTGGTGGAAACCGGCGCGGTGCAGTTCATGGTGGTGATTCCGCAAGACTTTACCCACCGTGTGATCCGGGGTGAGGCGCCTGCCATTCTGGTGTCTGCCGATGCCACCGACCCCAGCGCGGCAGGCAATGCGATAGCCGCGCTCCAGGCCTTGGTGCCGCAGGCCATTGCGCATGACCTCTCCGGCCCGTTACGCAACTTGCGTGGCACGGCGCTTGCCTTTGAGGTCCGGGTGCACAAACGTTACAACCCGGAAGGGCTGTCGCGCTACAACATCGTGCCCGGCCTGGTCGGCACCATATTGACCATGACCATGGTGATGCTGACCTCTCTGGCCATGACCCGGGAGCGCGAGCGCGGCACTATGGAAAACCTGCTCGCCACCCCGGTGCGCCCCAGTGAAGTCATGGTGGGCAAGATACTGCCGTATGTGGTGATGGGCTACATCCAGCTGGGCGTCATTTTGGGTGCGGCATTTGTGTTGTTTGATGTGCCCATGGTGGGCAGCATAGCGCTGTTGCTGGCCATGATTGGCGTGTTCATTGTGGCCAATCTGGGCGTGGGCTTCACGTTTTCCACCATCGCCAAAAACCAGCTGCAGGCCATGCAGATGACCTTTTTCTTCTTCCTGCCGTCGATGCTGTTGTCGGGCTTCATGTTCCCCTTTCGGGCCATGCCCCTATGGGCGCAGCACATCGGTGAAATCTTGCCCTTGACCCACTTTTTGCGCATCGTTCGCGGCATCTTGCTCAAGGGTAACAACCTTCAGCAACTCTGGCCCGAGCTCTGGCCCATGCTCCTGTTTTTGTTGGTAGCCGGGGTGGTTGCCCTCAAGCGCTACCGGCAGACACTGGATTGAGGTGAAATAAACCGAAACAAACCGCAACCGCCTTGACACCCTGTGTCAGGGCCCCGGCGGCACCATCACGGTCATATTGCAACCACCCGCTCCGGGTTCAGAAAGACTGCCATGACCAACTTCTTTTTACGCCGCCACCTCAAACGCACGCTGTTGGGTGCGTTGACCGCTACTGTGTTGTTGGGGGGCTTGGCTGCCTGCGGCCAGCGCCCGCATGATTTTGGCTCCAGCATGAGCGCCGAGCAATATGCCTCCAAGCGCGACAAGGTGGTGGACAAAGTGGCGGACAAGCTCGACCTGAACGCCGACCAGAAAAAACTGCTCACCGTGTTGGGCGACAAGATGTTTGAACAGCGTGCCGCGCTCATCGGCCAGACCCCGGACCCCCGCGCGGAGGTGAAAGCGTTGGTGGCTGGCGACAAGTTTGACGCCGCTCGCGCCCAAGCCTTGATCAACGACAAGGCGCTTGCCATCCAGACCAAGAGCCCCGAAGTCATTGCCGCCATGGCCGACTTTTACAACAGCCTGAACCCCGCCCAGCAGCAAAAGGTGCGCGACTACATGGACGGTCGCGGTCACTGGTTCCACCGGGGCTGAGGCCATGGCCCCCGCGACCCTGAACGCCATTGCGCAGCCGCTGCGTGCTTACGGCGCGGTGGTGCTGGAAGGTTATGAGGAGCCGCATGCGGAGCTGATGGCGCTGGTGTGGGGCCCCCGGTTTGACCGGGAGCACGCCTTGCGCCTGCTGGAGCGCCGCCCGGGTTATGTGCCGCAGGTGTTGCACGATGTGCAAAAAGCCGCCGACATGTTTGACCGCCTTGCCGATGCCGAGCGCGACCGCCTGCGAGCCCTGATTCAGCGCCACCGCAGCCGGTGGGACAATGTGTCCGCAACCCACTGACGCCCATGCACCGCATTCTGCTCATCGACGACGACACCCAGCTCGGTGGCCCCCTGGCCGCTTACTTTGCGCGCTTCGACATGGCGCTGGAGCACTGCCTGCGCCCCAGCGACGGGCTGGCTCGGCTGGCGCAGGGCGGCATTGATGCGGCCATTCTGGATGTGATGCTGCCCGAGATGGATGGCTTCGCCCTGTGCCGCGCCATCCGCAAAGACAGCGACCTGCCCATCGTCATGCTCACCGCGCGCGGCGAGGTGATGGACCGGGTGGTGGGTCTGGAGCTGGGGGCGGACGACTATGTGCCCAAACCTTTTGAGCCGCGCGAGCTGGTAGCCCGGGTGCAAACCGTGCTGCGCCGCCGCGCGCCCGCTGCCCCCAAAGCGGCGGCTGCCGACCCCAACCAGCTGCACTTTCAGGGCCTGCGCATCGACGTGGCGACCCGTACCGTGCAGCGCAACGGCGAGGCGGTAGACGTCACCGGTACCGAGTTCGATTTGCTGCTCCTGCTGGCCCGAGCGCCCGGCAAGGTGTTCAGCCGCGATGACATCCTCAACCAGTTGCGTGGCCATGAGGCCGAGCTCTACACCCGCGCGGTGGACATTGTGGTGAGCCGCTTGCGCAAAAAGCTGGAGCCGCTGGACTGCATCAAAACTCTGCGCAACGCCGGCTATACGCTGGCGCTGGCGCCCTTGGCGGCCCCCGCGGCAGGCGGCGCCCCATGAGCGCGGGCACCCAGTGGTTGCGAGCCTGCCAGGGTTGGCCAGCGTTCAAGGTCTGCATTCGCGTGCAGCGCCAGGCCAAGCATGCGCTGGCGCACTCGCTGCGGGTGCGCCTGATGTGCATGTTCGTGTTGCTGGCGTTGGCCATGACCACCACCTTCATGTTCGGCATGCAAGCGGCCCTGGGCATCGGCTGGCGAGACGCCGCCAAGCCCTTGGTGGCAGATTACGTGGACAAACTGGCCGCCGAGATCGGCGATCCGCCCGACATTGAGCGCGCCCGCGCCATCACCCAGCGCCTGCCTTTGAGCGTGCGCATCAGCGGCCCGCAGATCAACTGGCGCAGCAACCCCGACCAGCCCGACAACCCCCATGGCTGGATGGACGACAGGCCGGCTGACACCGAGAGCCCCCGTTTTTATGTGCGCACCACGGCGGATGGCCACCGCATCCAGTTCGGGGTGAGCGTGCAGGCCTGGCACGACCGGCCCCGCTTCATCGGCTGGGTCACCTTGTTCAGCCTGCTGGTGCTCACCACGCTGGCGTATGTGCGCGTGCGCTTGCTGCTGCGCCCGCTGGACGACATCCGCGCCGGCGCCCTGCGTTTTGGCGCGGGGGACTTTGCGCAGGCCATCCCCGTGCGCCGCTCGCACCATCCGGACGAGCTGGGCGAGCTGGCCGCCACCATCAACACCATGGGCGCCGACATCCACCAGATGCTGGAGGCCAAACGCACGCTGCTGCTCGCCATCAGCCACGAGCTGCGCAGCCCGCTCACCCGTGCCCGCCTGAACACCGAGCTGCTGCCCGAGACGGCCGACGTGCAGCCCGGCCGCGATGCGCTCTTGCGCGACTTGGCCCTCATGCGCGACCTGGTCACCGACCTGCTGGAAAGTGAGCGCCTCGCCAGCCCGCACGCCGCCTTGCACCGCGAGGCGGTGGATGTGCGCGCGTTGGTGGAAGACGTGGTGTGCGAGCTGCAAACCGCGCATGCCACGGCAGAGGCGGAACTCGGCCCCGCTATCGACATGCAGTTGCCCCCGGCCTTGCCCTGCCTGCAACTGGACCCGACCCGCATCCGCCTGCTGGTGCGCAACCTGCTCGACAACGCCTTGCGCCACAGCGCAGGTGCGGCTGCGGCACCGCAAATCACGGTGCAGTGGGACCAAACGCAGTTGCTGATCGCCGTGCGCGACTTTGGCAGCGGTGTCGAAGAAAGCCAGCTGCCGAATCTGGGCCAACCTTTCTTCCGGCCCGATGCCGCCCGCACCCGCGAGGGCGGCGGCGTGGGGCTGGGCCTGTACCTGTGCCGCCTGGTGGCACAGGCGCATGGCGGCAGTTTTGCGGTGCGCAATGCCCAGCCAGGGCTGGAAATCCGGGTGCAACTGCCCGCTGCCATGTAACTCTTTCGGGGTCCCGGTTACAAAAAACCGGGCCGAAGCGGTAACAATCTCCTCCTTGGCCGGAAAAATACCGGTCCTCCCCCTTTGCTCCCCCGGACTCCATTACTGAATCACACCATGTCGACATTTGAAATTGAAGGCGGGGTGCCCCTGCGAGGCACCATTCGCGCTTCCGGTAACAAAAACGCTATCCTGCCCATGATTGCGGCCTGCATCCTGACGGACCAGGAAGTCATCCTCGACAACGTGCCCGACATCATCGACGTGCGCCACATGCTGGACGTGATCATTGAGCTCGGCGGCAAGGTCGAACGCAGCGGCGAGCGCGTCAGCATCCATGTGGCCAGCGTGCGCACCAGCGAAATCGGCCAAGCGCTGTGCAACAAGGTGCGCACGTCTATCCTGTGTGTGGCCGGCCTCTTGCACCGCACCGGCTCCGCCCGCCTGTACCCGCCGGGCGGCGATGTCATCGGCCGCCGCCGCTTGGACACTCACTTTTACGGCCTCATGAAGCTGGGCGCCAAGGTCAACATCAATGGCGTGTACGACTTCACCATGCCCGGCCCGCTGACCGGCGCTGAGCTGTTTTTTGACGAACCGTCGGTGACCGGCACCGAGCACATCTTGATGGCTGCCGCCGTGAGCCGCGGCCACACCCTGATCCGCAACGCCGCCTGCGAGCCGCACGTGCAAGACCTGGCCCACCTGCTCAACGCCATGGGCGCCAAGATCAGCGGCATCGGCACCAACCAGCTCAGCGTGGAAGGTGTGGATTCGCTGCACGGCACCACCTATACCGTGTGCCACGACCACATCGAGGCTGCGTCTTACCTGGCGCTGGCTGCGGCCACCGGCGGCGAAATCACCGTGGAGGGCACCGACAAACACGCCTACGGCATGTGCCACCGCGTGTTCGAAACCTTGGGCGTCAAGATCGATTTGCACGACAAACACATCTTCCTGTCCGGCAACCAGCGCATGCAGGTCACCCGCGACTTTGATGGCGCCATGCCCGTCATTGGCGACGGCCCCTGGCCCCAGTTCGCCACCGACCAGATGAGCTGCATGATTACGCTCGCCACACAGGTCGAAGGCAATGTGCTGTTCTTCGAGAAGATGTTTGAGTCGCGCCTGTATTTTGTGGACAAGCTCATAGCCATGGGCGCCGCCGCCGTGGTGTGCGACCCGCACCGCGTCGTCATCAGCGGCAAGAGCCGCCTGCGCGGCACCACCTTGCCAAGCCCCGACATCCGCGCCGGCATGGCCCTCTTGGGTGCCGCTTTGTGCGCCAGCGGCAAGTCCACGGTGCAGAACGCCAACATGATCCAGCGCGGCTACGAAAAGCTGGACGAAAAGCTGCTCGCCCTGGGCGCACGCATCACCCACAAGCCAAACTAAAGGCGGCACGCGACAGCGTGTTTGCTATCAAATAAAGAGCTGCTTGCGCATATTCCATAGGCGCTAGCGGCTCTTTTTGTTTGTAACCTAGAATGCTGGCAAGGGGAGGGAGATGGGCATGACGCCAGAGCAACAAGCCAAGGTCAGCATCGCTGGCATAAATCACCACGCAGTCAAATGAATAACGAAGAACAACAATTTCTCAACAACCTCGATAAGCAGTTGTGGGACGCCGCAGACCGTTTGCGCTCCGCCGTCAACCCCAGCGAATACATGCACGTCGTGCTGGGGCTGGTGTTCCTGAAGTACATCTCCGACGCCTTCAAAGAGCGTCGCCTGGAGTTGGAAGCTGCATTCAAAGACCCCGCCAACGATTACTTTTTGGGCGACGATTCCGCTGAGCTGATCGCCCAAGAGCTGGAAGCACGCGACTACTACACCGAAACCAACGTCTTCTGGGTGCCCGCCTTGGCCCGGTGGGACTTTTTGAAAGACAGTGCCAAGCTCGCCATCGACACGGTGATCAATGTCAAAAATGGCTCGCAAGACGAGTACAAATTCAAAGGCATAGGCCGCCTGCTGGATGACGCGCTAGAGGCGGTAGAAAAAGACAACCCCAAGCTCAAAGGCGTGCTCGATAAAAGCTACGCCCGCTGGCGCGTGGATGACGCCTTACCTGGCCTGATTGATGAGTTCTCCAAAATTCCGTTCAACCATGGCGCGCTCAAGGCCAAAGACATCCTGGGCCATATCTACGAATACTTTTTGGGCGAGTTCTCTATCGCCGCAGGCAAGCGCGGTGGGGAGTTCTACACCCCTAAAAGCATCGTTAGCCTGATTGTGGAAATGCTGGAGCCCTTTGAAGGCCGCGTGTACGACCCCTGCTGCGGTTCGGGCGGCTTCTTTGTGCAAAGCGAGCGCTTCGTGCTGGAGCACGGCGGCAAGATTGGCCAGCTCAGCATCTACGGCCAAGAGTTCAACCCCACCACCTGGCGCTTGGCCAGCATGAACATGGCCATCCGTGGGCTAGACTACGACTTTGGCAAAGAGCCCGCCAGCACCTACACCCGCCCCCAGCACCCCGACCTGCGCGCCGACTTCATCATGGCCAACCCGCCTTTCAATATGAAAGCGTGGAAGGAAGGCGTGCGCGACGACGACCCGCGCTGGAAATATGGCGTGCCACCCGACGGCAATGCCAACTTTGCGTGGATGCAGCACATGATCCACCACCTGGCCCCGCACGGCAGCATGGCCCTTCTGCTGGCCAACGGCTCCATGAGCAGCAACACCAACAATGAAGGCGAAATCCGCAAAGCGCTGATTGAGGCCGACCTGGTGGAGTGCATGGTGGCCCTGCCCGGCCAGCTGTTTACCAACACGCAAATTCCCGCCTGCATCTGGTTCCTGACCCGCAGCAAAGCCGAGCGCGCTAAGAAAGGCATCAGCCGCCAGCGCCATGGCGAGGTGCTGTTTATTGACGCACGCCAGCTCGGCTACATGAAAGACCGCGTGCTGCGCGATTTCAAGCACGAAGACACTGCCAAGGTCGCCAACACCTTCCACGCCTGGCAGCGCGGCACCATGTATGCGGACGAAGCTGGCTTTTGCAAAGCCGTGAAGCTGGACGACATCCGCAAAGCCGACTACGTGCTCACCCCCGGCCGCTACGTGGGCGCCGCCGCGCAAGAGGCCGATGCCGAGCCCTTTGAAGAAAAGATGGCCCGCCTGACAGCTGCCTTGGGCGAACAATTCAAAGAGAGCGCGAGGCTGGAGGCCGAAATCCGCAAAAACCTGGCGGGGCTGGGTTATGCCATCTGAAGTCGTGCCGTCCATTGACTTGGCTGGCCTGCTTGCTGCCTTTCGCCAGACCGATGCTGCCTTGGCCGCACAGGCTGCCAAGGCCGTCAACATCAGCTTGACCCTGCGCAACTGGTGCTTTGGCTTCTATCTGGCTGAGTTTGAACAAAACGGCACCGACCGTGCTCAGTACGGCGCCCGGCTTGTGGAAGAGGTCTCGGCGCGTCTCAGCCAGGCAGGGCTGGCGGGTGTTGCGCCTCGCAGCCTGCGCCAGTATCGCCAGTTCTACCAAACCTATGCCGACATTTGGCAGACGGCGTCTGCCAAATCCTTGTCTGCCTTGCTGCCCCAACCCATTTGGCAGACGCTGTCCGCCAAATTGCCCGCCCTCCAAATTCGGGAGACGCCGTCTCCCGAATCCACGCTGCCCGCCGTGCCTGCCCAGCAACTGGTAGAGCGCTTGTCGTTCTCCCACTTTGCCGAGCTGCTGCAGCTGGATGACCCGCTGCAACGTGCCTTTTACGAAGTGGAAACCCTGCGCGGCAACTGGTCTGTGCGCGAGCTCAAGCGCCAAATCGCCACCCAGTATTACCAGCGCACTGGCCTGTCTACCGACAAGACTGCTATTGCCGCACTGGCCCACGCCAAAGCCGAGCAGGTCACCCCGCAGCACATCATCCGCGACCCGTATGTGTTTGAATTTTTAGGCCTGAAGCCCCATGAGGCTGTGACCGAAGGCCAGCTAGAAGACGCCTTGCTCGACAAACTGCAAGCCTTCTTGCTAGAACTTGGCCACGGCTTTTGTTTTGAGGCACGGCAAAAGCGCCTGCTGATTGGTGGCGAGCACTTCTTTGTGGACCTGGTTTTTTACCACCGCGTGCTCAAGTGCCATGTGCTCATCGAGTTGAAGAACGATGCCTTCCAGCACGAGCACCTGGGCCAGCTCAATGCCTATGTGAGCTACTACAAGCAACACCACATGACCGAAGGCGACCAGCCCCCCATTGGCATCTTGCTGTGCACGCGCAAAAACACCGAGCTGGTGCAATACGCCCTGGCCGACATGAGCAACCAGCTCTTTGTGTCGCGCTACCAGGTGCAACTGCCGGGCAAGGACGAGATGGCGGCATTTCTGCACAAAGCGGTGGAAGAGTTGGGGGCGCGGGGATGAGTGAATGGCAACCAACCACACTGGCGAAAGTTCTCAAATTTTCGAATGGAAGAAGCAGCCCTGAACGGGATGACTGCCATACCAATCCAGTCTATGGATCGAACGGTGTCATTGGCTATTCGAATGAAACCAATGCCCCTTCTCAGACAATCGTGATAGGGAGAGTTGGCAGTTACTGCGGGTCGCTCTACTTCAGTACGAACGAATCGTGGATTACAGATAACGCTATCCGTGCAAATGCACTCGACGACAACGACCCAAAGTTTCTTTTTTATTTGCTTCAGACGCTTGGACTAAACCACTGGCGAACTGGATCTGGCCAGCCGCTTTTGAATCAAACAATTCTCGGATCCATACCAACCTCGATTCCAGAGCCAAATTTACAACGCATCATTGCTCACATCCTCGGCACTCTCGACGACAAGATCGAACTCAACCGCCGCATGAACGAAACGCTGGAAGCCATAGCCCGCGCCATCTTCCAGTCCTGGTTCGTCGATTTCGACCCCGTGCGCGCCAAGGCCAGTGGTGAAAGCGTCGAGTCCATCTGCCAACGCCTGGGCCTCACGCCTGAACTTCTTGCGCTGTTTCCCGACAGCTTGGTGGATACGGAACTGGGGGAGATTCCGGCGGGATGGAATTCGCGAGTTTTTGGCGACTGGCTATCGCGAACTATTGGCGGCGATTGGGGGGTAGATGTGGCAGATGATCAGCATGGAGTCAGTGTGCGGATCATTCGTGGTACGGATATGCCCAAGCTAAAAGGTGGTGTTAGTAAAAACGTACCAAGTCGCTTTGTGCAAGCCAGTAAATTTTCAAGCCGGAAGCTTCAGCCCGAGGATATCGTTCTCGAAGTTTCTGGAGGAAGCAAAGACCAGCCTACCGGAAGGGGCCTGCGTGTCACCAATGAAATGCTGCGGGTTCTGGGTGGTTCTGTCGTGCCAGCAAGCTTTTGTCGTTTACTGCGACCGGCTTTACCGGATACCGGTCTGCACTTGTCTTTGCATCTAGACGCGATATACAGCGCAGGCAAAACGTGGGAGTACCAAAACCAAAGCACTGGGATTAGCAACTTTCAAACGGAATACTTTTTGGAGCATGAAATGGTGGTTGACCCAGGCAATTCAATCATTGCCGCTTTTAATCAACTAGTCTCTCCGCTTCTATCCGGTAAGCCTTCAAGTGAGGCAGGTTCATTGGTCGAGCTGCGCGATACGCTCCTTCCAAAGTTGGTGTCTGGGGAATTGGATTCTTTGGGGTTGGGCAGCCGTATATGACAGATGCAAAGCATGAGCAGCAATTGTTGGAACAGGCGGTTAGCTTTCTAAACGATCAGTATGAATCCAATACTAAATTCAACGACTACTTTGATAGTGATGAGCCTATTTCTATAGGAACAATGGACTATCCAAGAAGCAAGGTCCTTTTTTGGGTTGATAGAAATGCTTACGTTGCAGAGCGAGCCAATTGGGAAAACGAATCAAACATAGCGAAGCATGAAGATGCAGCAAACCTAGTCCAGGAAAATCAGATTTCTGCGCCTTTTCGCGAGTTGGCAGAAGCAATTGAGCGCGGGAGAATCGTGCCTTTTGTGGGGGCAGGTCTTTCTAAACCTATGAAATTGCCCCTTTGGGGAGAGGCGCTAGAGCAGCTGCTGATAAGAGTAGCCCCGCCCAACTCACCAGAAATAAAGCAACTTATCGATGGAGGAAGATTTTTAGATGCGGCACAGGCACTCGCCACACATGATGAGATTCAAACTGCAAACTTCATCAATACAACATATAGCGTGAAGGGGCGAAATCTTGCGGGACCAATATTGCTCCTCCCCCGCCTCGGGAAGGGATGTCTCGTCACTACAAATTTTGACGATGCCATAGAAGAGACTTTTCGCTCGGTAAAAATTGAGTTCAGCGCTTATATGCATGGTACTCAAGACCACAATTTCTTTCCGAGATTGGTGCGCGGCGACCGATGTTTGCTGAAATTGCATGGGGATGCAGAAAACCAAGCGACACACATCTTGACCGCTGCCCAGTATCAAGATGCATATGGTGAGCACTTCGACTTTACGAAACCACTCCCAAAGGCGCTGAGACAAATCTATATCTCAAACTCCATGCTTTTTCTTGGATGTGCTCTGGAACAAGACTGGACGTTGGAGCTGTTTCGCAAGGTGAAGGCGGAAAACGCTTATGCAATCCCTCGGCACTATGCCATCTTGCCATCGCCGACGACACAACAGGCTCGGTCAGAGAAGGCAACAAGGTTGCTCTCACTTCAGATTCAACCTATTTGGTATCCCGAAGGATGTCATGAGTTGGCGGAGAAGCTTTTGAGTTACCTCGCCGACATCGCTGAAAAGCGCGTGCCATTCAACGTATAGGGAGCACTGCGTGATTACAGAAAACGTATTGGAAGGACTCGCCCTCACCTGGTTCCAAGATACCGGCTGGGATTACCGCGCAGGCCCCGACATTGCTCCGGACAGCGACAGCCCCCAGCGTACTGACTACCGCCAGGTACTGCTACAAGGCGAGCTGCGCGAAGCATTGGCGAGGCTGAACCCGCAAATCCCTGCTGCCGTGCTGGACGATGTGGCCCACCAGTTGGGCAAGCCAGACCACCCCTCGCTCATCCAAAGCAACCGCGCCTTCCACGAGGCACTGGTGGGCGGCGTGCCGGTGGAGGTAGAGATTAACGGCGAGCGCCGAGGCGACCGCGTGGTGCTGGTGGACTTCGACACGCCCGAGCGCAACCGCTTTTTGGTGGTAAACCAGTTCACTGTGCAAGGCAGCAAACAACCACGCAGGCCCGACCTGGTGTGCTTTATCAACGGCCTGCCGATTGCGGTGATAGAGCTGAAGAATCTGGCTGCGGAGCAGGTGGGCATCAAAGACGCCTTTCACCAGTTGCAGACCTACAAAGACGAGCTGGCCGACCTGTTTGTGACCAACGAAGCGCTGGTGGCGTCTGACGGTTTGCACGCGCGTATAGGCTCGCTCACCGCCAGCTTTGAACGCTTTTTGCCCTGGCGCACGGTCAAGAACGAGAACGACCGCCCGCTGCTGGAGTACGAACTAGAGAAAGTAGTGCGCGGCTTCTTTGCGCCGGCACTGCTGCTGGACTACCTGCGTTACTTTGTGTTGTTTGAAATGTCCGACGGCCAAGTGGTGAAGAAGATTGCCGCCTACCACCAGTTTCACGCCGTGCGTGCGGCGGTGAAGGCGGCGGTGATTGCCGCCACGCAGCCCGCAGCCAACGTGGCGCAAGAACAGTGGGCCACTTACGCCGAGCGTGTGAAGCCCGGCTCGCGCATGGGCGGCATTGTGTGGCACACGCAGGGCTCGGGCAAAAGCATTTCCATGGTGTGTTTTGCCGCCAAGCTGATGCAGCAGCCCGAGATGCACAACCCCACGCTGGTGGTGGTGACGGACCGCAACGACCTGGATGGCCAGTTGTTCCAGACCTTTGTGGGCGCGCGTAGCCTGCTGCGTGAGCAGCCGCAGCAAGCGGGCAGCCGCGACGAGCTGCGCGCCCTGCTGGCCGGGCGGCCTTCGGGCGGCATCATCTTCACCACGGTGCAGAAGTTCACGCCCGCTGATGGCGAAGAGGTGTTCCCCTTGCTGAGCGACCGTAGCAACATTGTGGTGATGGCCGATGAGGCGCACCGCTCGCAATACGGCTTTCGCGCGGTGCTGGACAAAAAGAGCGGCAAATACAAATATGGTTTTGCCAAGCACCTGCGTGATGGTTTGAAGAACGCCACTTTTGTAGGCTTTACCGGTACGCCCATTGAGGCGGGCGACCACGACACGCGCGCGGTGTTTGGCGAATACGTCAGCATCTACGACATTCAAGACGCGGTGGACGATGGCGCCACCGTGCCCATCTTTTATGAGAGCCGCTTGGCCAAGCTGAACCTGAACCAGGTGGAGATGGAGGCGCTGAACGCCGAGGTGGAAGAAGTCTTTGAAGACGAAGAAGATTCGGCGCTGAAAGAGGCCGAGAAAACCCGCTGGGCAGCCCTGGAAAAGCTGGTGGGCACCAAGGAGCGGGTGGACCTGGTGGCGGCAGACATCGTGCAGCACTTTGAGGCGCGCAACAGCGCGGTGGCGGGCAAGGGCATGGTGGTGGCCATGAGCCGCGAGATTTGCGCGCGGCTGTATGCGGCCATCGTCAAGTTGCGGCCCGACTGGCACAGCGACGACCCAGCGCAGGGCGCTATCAAGGTGGTGATGACAGGCTCTGCCGCAGACGATGCGCTGCTGCAACCGCACATCTACAACAACCAGACCAAGAAGCTGCTGGAGCGCCGCTTTAAAGATGCGACTGACCCGCTGAGGCTGGTGATCGTGCGCGACATGTGGCTCACAGGCTTTGATGTGCCGTGCCTGCACACCATGTACATCGACAAGCCCATGCGCGACCACAACCTGATGCAGGCCATTGCCCGCGTGAACCGTGTGTTCCGTGACAAAGAGGGCGGCTTGGTGGTGGACTACATCGGCATTGCCGCCGAGCTGCGCAGCGCCCTGCGCACTTACACCGAGAGCAAGGGCAAGGGCCAGCCCACGCTGGACGCCGCCGAGGCTCTGGCCAAGCTACAAGAGCTGATGGACGTGGCGCGTCACCAATTGCATGGCTTTGACTTCAGCGCCTACCGTACGCAGGCCACTGCGCTGCTCTTGCCTGCGGCTAACCATGTGCTGGGGCTGGAGGATGGCAAGAAGTGCTGGGCTGATGTGGTGCTGGGCATCACCAAGGCGTTTTCGCTGTGCGGCACGCTGGACGACGCGGCAATGCTGCGGGAAGAGATAGCTTTCTTTCAGGCCATCAAGGCGGTGATTGCCAAGGCCACGACGTCAGACGCCAAGCTTTCAGAAGAGGGCCGCAACGCGGTGCTCAAGCAGATTTTGGACAACGCGGTGGTGGCCGAGGGGGTGGAAGATATCTTCAAACTCGCGGGGCTGGATCGACCCAACATTGGCATCTTGTCCGACGCATTTTTGGAAGAAGTGCGCCAGCTACCGCAACGCAACTTTGCAGTGGAGCTGCTGCAAAAGCTGCTCAACGACCAGGTGAAGTCGCGCATGCGGACCAACGTGGTGCTGGAGCGCAAGTTCAGCGAGCGCCTGCAAGCCGCGCTGAACCGTTACCTGAGCCGCGCAGTGGAGAGCGCGCAGGTGATTGAAGAGCTGATTGCCATGGCCAAGGAATTCCGCGAGGCGGCCTTGCGTGGGGAGGCGATGGGGCTCAATGATTCGGAGCTGGCGTTCTACGATGCTCTGGCCGACAACGCGAGCGCAGTGGAAAAGATGGGTGATGAAACCCTGAAGACCATTGCCCGCGAAGTGACGGAGAAGCTGCGCAACAGCACGACGGTGGACTGGCAAAAGCGCGAGAGCGTGCGCGCACGGTTGCGCAATCTGGTTCGCATTACTTTGCGTAGATACAAGTATCCGCCCGAGATGCAAGAGGAAGCCATCCGGTTAGTGCTGGAGCAGGCAGAGCGCTTGTCGGATGCTTGGACGAAGTAGTTTGGCTTCAGCGCCATGAAGACCCTCCCCATCCGCCTCACCCCCGGCCAAGACCTGCGCGCTGCGCTAGAAGCTGCAGTCCAGGCCCAAAACTGTCGCGCAGCCTTTGTGCTTTCCGGCATCGGCAGCTTGTCGACGGTGGGCATCCGCTTGGCAGGTGCGGCGCAGCCGACGCGGCTGACCGAGAGCATGGAGATCCTCACCCTCTCGGGCACCGTCGCCGCTGCTGGCGACAAGACCGGTTCGCACATGCACATGGCCATTTCCACCGCGAATGGGCAGGTGCTGGGCGGGCATGTGGCGCCGGGCTGCATCGTACTCACCACCGCCGAGGTGCTGCTGGCCCTGCTGCCCGACCGGCAGTTCACCCGCGAGCCGGACGCGCTCACCGGATACGATGAGCTGGTGATTCGTCCCCAGAGTTGATTTGCTATTTATTTGATAGCTGCTTGCGCATATTCCACGAGCGCTAGTGGCCTATTTCTTTCATAAACCACCATGAAAACCTTTTACAACCACCTCCACGCCCAGCACCAGGGCAAAGTCGAAATGTTCCGTGGCGCGCTGGTGCCGTGCTTTGAGGTGCCGGCCCGTGCCGACCATGTGCTGGCCGAGTTGCAGCGTCGCCAGCTGGGCGCGGTGCTGGAGCCGCAGGCCTTTGACGAGGCCGCGCTCACTGCCATCCACAGCCCGCGCTACCTGAACTTTTTGGCCACCGCCTGGGACCAGTGGGTGGCGCTGGACGCGGCGAATGCGGACAAGGACATCCTGCCCTCCGTCTGGCCCACGCGCACCTTCCGCACCGACATCGAGCCCGACAACTTCGCTGCCAAGGTGGGCCTGTATTCCTACGACGCGGGCACGCCCTTCACCCGCGGCACCTGGGGGGCGGCACGCAAGGGCGCAGAGTGTGCATTGAGCGCTGCGCAAGCGGTGCTGGCTGGCGACCGCGCCGCTTTTGCCTTGAGCCGCCCGCCCGGCCACCACGCAGGGGCCGACTCTTTTGGTGGCTACTGCTTTCTGAACAACGCGGCACTCGCCGCGCAGCACCTCCGTAATGCGGGCATGCACAAGGTGGCGGTGCTCGATGTGGACTACCACCACGGCAATGGCACCCAGGCCATCTTTTATGACCGGCCCGATGTGTACTTCGCCAGCATCCATGGCGACCCGCGTACCGAGTACCCGTTCTATCTGGGTCATGCGGATGAAACTGGCACCGGCGCTGGTTTGGGCGCCAACCTCAACCTGCCGTTGCCTCGTGGCACCGACTACGCCACCTGGGCCCAGGCCCTGGAGACTGCCTTGGCGGGCATTGCAAAGTTCGGTGCAGACGTACTTGTGGTGTCACTGGGCATGGATACCTATGAGGGCGACCCGATTTCGGGCTTCACGCTCAAAACGGACGACTACCTGCGCATCGGCGAGCGCCTAGCGAAAGCCGGCTTGCCTAACGTGTTTGTTTTCGAGGGCGGCTACGCCGTGGACGAGGTGGGCGTGAACGCCGTCAACGTGCTGCAGGGTTTTACCGCTGCTTAACAATTGCCTGCGTCTGCCGCGCCGGCAGACCGTATAAGCTCGCTTTCCATGAATTTCAAGATTTCTTACGCATCGCCCTTTCGGGCGGTGCCTTCCCGTTGGGTGTCCGCGCTGGTGTTGGGGCTGGTGCTGGCGTGTGCCGGTGGCGCAGCAGAGGCGAAAACCAAGCCTAAGACGGCAGGCAAGCACCCTGTGGCCAAACACGCCGGCAAGCACTCCTCCAAGCATGGCAAGGCCAAAGCGCCGCATGCAAAAGCAGTGGTCCGCAGTGGCGCGACAACGACGTCAGCCAGTGAGGCAACCGCTGCGTCTACCGAACGCCTTGTGAGCGAATTCGCGCCTTTTGTGGGCAGCCATGCAGAGACCGAATCGCTGGTAACCACTTTGCGCAGCGGCCGCCCCACCAGCGACCATGGCCC
>Ga0228698_1000613_pt1 | contig 23972 bp, 31 predicted proteins | sample McNCre117_Aug_MG_FD_178015 | JGI IMG/M metagenome (GOLD analysis project Ga0228698, IMG submission 178015) | Freshwater microbial communities from McNutts Creek, Athens, Georgia, United States - 1-17_Aug_MG | ecosystem: Environmental > Aquatic > Freshwater > Creek | place: USA: Georgia...
TTTGATATTGTTCCTCCCTGTTGTTGGAATAATTGTATGGCTTGAGCACATGCGAAAGAATGCCTCGAAAGCGCGACGCGAAGAGGCTTTAAATCAGCTGCTGGTAGGTATAGCCGCAGAGCGCCAAGCACGAGAAGCGGCGATGCCTCCGATTGCAGACATCCAACGACAGCGGCTGGAGATTTTGAGAGAGCAGGCTAAGCCGCAAAATGTTTGCAGCCTCAACGGGATTGGACAGGATGGAAATATTGATGCTGATTTTGTAGGAGGATCCGGCACCATTTACAAAATAAACCTGTTTCATCTCTCCTGTACGTGTCCGGATTGGACTAAGCACAGGTCAGGCTTCGACCGCACAGACATGCGAAGGATATGCAAACACCTGTGCCAGCAGTTGCGCATTGAAAGGGTGCCTCTAGATAGTCTTTTTTCAGTGATGCTTGGCCGCGGCGCTGAGATCGGCGGTGTTCCGCACGATTTGCACTATGTAGACCTTACTGGCAAGGCGAAAATATTATTCGGGAAAAGCAACACGGCGCGCGGGTACTCTGTGTACTCAAAAAGAATTAATGCGTCGGGCGAGTATGAATTCCATGGGCGCGTTGATTACCATTATTTTTTGCTTGATAGTCGAGGTGAAAAGTGGGAGTGGCTGCGAAATGAGCGACCGGTTGGGCTCTCTAGGGATATCCGCACCCTTATTCTTGATCTAGAGAAAAGGAAAACCGAAATCAAGGTACTAGAAAGTGAGAAAGTACCTTGATTGATGTCGCTTAATTAATGACCGTATGACCTATGACTGGTTATGCGTCTTTCATCGCGCCAAAAGCCGATGTCAGGGCATGCACTGGCCAATTCGCCGTCAGTCAGGACGTTGTCGACGCTGATTTGCCCTTCTTTTTCCGTCTTTGTGCGCCTAGCTAATAGCCACTCTAGTGCGAAAATGACAACGGCCGCAAGGCAAAACAGATTTACACCTCAATAAATAGGCATGAATCAACCAGTTAAGTGCTTTCAAGACTTTGGGTTGGTAGACCCCTACAACGTAGACAGTCAGTATTCATATTCGGAAAGAATTCGGGCCGTTCAGCGCTACATCACGTTGGGTAGGCGCCTGGACGCGACCATTCGGCAGCTTGGTTAACCTACAAAAAACTCGTTGATCGGGTGGTACCACGTGTGCACCCAAGACCAGGATTCGAGGGCTGAATTGAAGAGCAGCGGGCCACATGTGGGCTATGCAATTCCACCTTGGTGGATGGCGATCACCAGCCTTATTGGGCCGATCCCTAATCTGGGTACAGGCCCCCAACGGTGATGGCCCATTTTTCGCGTCACGTTCGCTGGAACGCTAGGAGTGGTGCGGCTGGCGGGGATCGAACCCACGACCCTTGGCTTCGGAGGCCAATACTCTATCCACTGAGCTACAGCCGCACGGTGAAGCGCGTATTCTAGGCGTTTTCGCCTGACTTCCCGCTGCTCTGCGCAGATTCTGCGTTTTTACTTCGCTGTGCTGCGTGCTTTGAATACAACGCGGGGCATTGGTACAGACCCGTAGTCGGTCTTTACGGGGGCCTGTAATTGGGACCGGCTGGCTATAATTCGCACATTATTTACAGCTATTGTGCTTTGGGAGACAACCATGAGCGATACAAATAGCGCCGGCGGTCACACCGCACAGCACAGTTACGGCGGCTTTAATCTGAAGGCGGGTGTGACCGTTTTCTTCTCTCTGGTTTTGCCCCTTGTGGTCATTGCCAGTCTCATTCGCGTATTCACTTACGAACCACCGGCTGTTGTTAGCGAAGCGGCAATGCAACAAGCAATTGCACTCCAGATACACAAAGTGGGTGAAGTGCAAATTGGCATGGCGTCGCACGAGGCCAAATCCGGAGAAGAAGTATTCAAGGCGCGCTGCTCTGCCTGCCACGCCAGTGGTGCCCTGGGATCCCCCAAATTTGGTGATGCAGCGGCATGGGGGCCCCGAGTCAAAAATGGATTCGAAGCACTGCTGAACTCGGCCTTGAAGGGCAAGGGCAATATGACGCCCCAGAGCGGTGGCGACTTGTCCGATTATGAAATTTCCCGTGGGCTGGTTTATATGGCCAACGCCGGCGGCGCCAAGTTTGCAGAACCCAAGGCACCGGCGGCAGCTGACGCGAAATAACACACAGCCACAAGGCGGCGGTGGTTCAGTAATAAATACACATCGGTAGCCCGCAAGCGTCCGGGGGCTCCAGGTGCCCGAGTGGTGCGTCCATTGGTGTTGCTGGCGTTTGTTTTGGTGCTGCCAGGCTGGGTTGCATCTGGGCACGGAGACACAATGCCACGGCATCCCACAAGTCATCTGGCTGCAATTGTGCGCGGCGCGTAGACTGCAAAGTTGGCAGCATCAAGCCGACAATACCCGGCACGACGACTTCCAATAGTTGCGTGCGCTGGGTTGCACCTTCCGCCGACTTCTTGTTTTCCCGCAATGGGTTTTGCGCATTGAGTTGCCAAAATGCCAACTCAGGATGCGCCTCGTGCAGCCACGGCAGTACCGCGGGATTCGCCCGCAAATAATGGTCAACCTCGGCTATTTTTTTGCATATACCCCAAGCCTGTATGGAAAAACGCATGCCCAATTCCGCTTCATTGATCGCCATGGCGTGTGCATAGTTGTCAGCATATACGGCGGCCCGGCAGGGCGGCGAAAATACGGATGCGGCACGCGCTCCCAGTTTCTTCCGCGCCAAGCTGTCGCACAAGCGCCGGGGCATGGCTGCGTGGGGCAAACCAATGGGGATGTCGATATACATGCGGGCCGCATCTGCATGGTCGGCCATCAGCGCGATAAAGTTGGGGTATACCGCCGATGCATAGTTGCCATTGGTGCACACCACGGCGACCCATCCACCGCGGCACCCATCGACACCCACCACTTTCACAATGACAACCCCGTCATACCCTGGGCCGGACTGCGCACAAAGCCGTAGTGTTGGGCAATGCCGTCGGCGCCGGCAACATGCGACGGCATTTCTTCTACCGGCCACGCCCGTGTTTCAATTGCATCGGCCGCCAACACCATGTCTTGGCTGTGCAGCAAAGCCAGACCGCGCTCAGTCACTGCAAATAGCCAGCCCTGCGCATCAATGACGAGCTGCCAGGCGCTCAGGTCACGCCCGTCGTGCGTTTTCATGCGATAGTCCGGACTGATGCGCAGAATCCAGGGCGCTGCCTCCAACTCCACAAAAACGCGTTGTGGGCCGTTCTGAAAGTACCAGAAACCGCGGTCATCGCATGCATAGTTGCGTTCAATAAACGCGATCAGCCCGGCATGTTCCAGTCGACTCCCTTTGGCACCAGGCACGCCACTTTGGAATGCGCCTGCGGCTTGCGCATGGGCATCGCGCAGGTACCAATCACCGCGCTTATCCAGGCCAAGCCAGCCATAACAGGCGGGCACTGCGGGCCATTTCTGCATGGCCTGGCGAACGATGTCATCCATTACGGCGTGCCTCCATCACGGTTCGATGCGGGTTTTCAGCCAGTCCACGACGGTCTCCGACAAATGCGTGGCGGCTGGCGTTCCCTGCCAGTATCCAATATGCCCACCGTGCCGGGTGCGCCATGTTTCGATGTTGGCATTGCGTTTTAACTCGGACGCCGATGGCAGGCTGTGCGCTGGAACAAAGGGGTCATTTTCTGCATTGACGACCAAACTCGGCAGTTGCAGTCGCTGCATATGGGGGGCAGCTGAGGCTCGGCGCCAGTAGTCATCGGTATTCTTAAAGCCGTGCAGTGGTGCTGTGAAAACGTTATCAAAGGCGTGCAGATCGCTGGCCCGACGCAACGCTTCCGCATCAAACAGGCCTGGAAATTGTGCCAATTTGCGCATCGCCCGGGGTTTCATGCTGCGCAAAAACATGGGGGTATAGAGACGGCGATTGATGCCGCGCGAGAGCGCCCTACCGGCCGCAGCCAAATCCAGTGGCGCACCAATGCTGGCGACCGCACGGACAGTGGCAGCCGCGCCCATGCCCATTTCCTGGGCCCAACGCAGCAATGCGTTACCGCCCATCGAGACACCAACGGCGACAATCGGCCCCTTATGGCGCCGTGCAATTTCCGAGAGTATCCAACCAATCTCTTCAAAATCACCGGAGTGGTAGGCGCGCGGCGCGCGATTTATTTCACCACTGCATCCCCGAAAATGCGGCACGGCATAGGCCCAGCCACGCGCTTGTGCAGACCGCGCAAACGCCAAGGCATAGTGGCTTTGCGAGTTGCCTTCGAGGCCATGAAACAAAACCAACAAGGGCGACAACGGTGACGTCGAATGAACCCAATCGACGTCAACAAAATCCAGATCCGGTGTGATCCAGCGTTCGCGTTGGTATGGGGGCACGCCGACAGCGATGCGCGTTGCGTAGGCCGGCCAAATAGTCTGCGCGTGGCCACCGGGCAACCACCACGGCGCAAGACGGTCGAGTGCGTTAATGGAAATGCTTGGGTGCATCGCTGATTTCCAGCGCTTCTCCGGCAGTTCCGGGGCTTGCGTGATGGACCACCATGCGCCACCCCTGGGCGGTCTTGTGATAGACGTTGGTGGCCAATACATACGCAGGCACCACGCCGTGCGGCGTCTTCACTTCGATGGTTTCCAGCACGTGGTGGACGGCGCTGACCAAGGCATCTACGCGATGAATACTGGCAATTTTGACGTCCAGTTGACCGCCGTCCGCAAACATGGCTTCAAACGCGGAGCGAATGGCGCCAGCCCCGCGCAAGCGCTGTCCGCCCGGATGAATGCAGGCAATCTCGTCTTCATCGGCCCACAAACTCATAATCCGTTCGACGTTGCCGGCACGCAGCGCCTCATAGAAAGCGGCTTCTACTTCATCGGGGGAACCACCCAGTGTGGCGGAATGCATGCGGGATTTGGATCGGGCCATGGGCGAATTTTCCTACAAATTAACGGGCATAAAAAAAGCCGCTTTGCAGCGGCTTTCTTCGGCAATGCACATTAGCGTTTTTGACGGTACTTGCGCAGGGCAGCAATTTGAGCAGCCATCACAGCCAACTCAGACGTTGCCTTGGCCAAGTCCAATCCGCTCTTGGCATTCTTGACCGCTTCTTCGGCAGCCAACTTGGCGGCATTGGCTTTCTCGTCATCCAGATCTTTGCCGCGAATGGCAGTGTCAGACAACACCGTCACGCAGTTCGGCTGAACTTCGAGCAAACCACCAGCGACGAACACAAATTCCTCGCTACCGTCAGCCATCTCAATGCGCACCGAGCCAGGCTTGATGCGCGTGATCAGCGGAGTGTGACGGGGATAGATCCCCAGCTCACCCGCTTCTCCGGGCAGCGCAACAAAGCGCGCTTCGCCGGAGAAGATCGACTCTTCTGCACTGACCACATCAACGTGGATGGTGTTCATGATTAAACCTTCTTGGCTTTTTCGAACGCTTCGTCGATCGTGCCGACCATGTAGAACGCTTGCTCTGGCAGGTGATCGCATTCACCAGCAACAATCATCTTGAAGCCGCGAATGGTTTCAGCCAAGCTAACGTACTTGCCAGGGGAGCCGGTAAACACTTCAGCAACGTGGAAAGGCTGCGACAGGAAACGTTGAATCTTGCGGGCGCGGGCCACGGTCAACTTGTCTTCCGGTGCCAATTCGTCCATACCCAAAATGGCGATGATGTCGCGCAGTTCCTTGTAGCGCTGCAGCGTACCTTGCACCGCACGTGCGGTGTTGTAGTGCTCTTCGCCAACCACGTTCGGGTCTAGCTGACGGCTGGTGGAGTCCAGCGGGTCCACAGCGGGGTAAATACCCAAGGAGGCGATGTCACGGGACAGCACAACGGTGGAGTCCAAGTGGGCGAAGGTGGTTGCGGGCGATGGGTCGGTCAAGTCATCGGCAGGAACGTACACGGCCTGAATGGACGTGATGGAACCCACCTTGGTCGACGTAATACGCTCTTGCAAACGGCCCATTTCCTCGGCCAGCGTCGGTTGGTAACCCACGGCGGACGGCATACGGCCCAGCAAAGCGGACACTTCGGTACCGGCCAATGTGTAGCGATAAATGTTGTCCACGAAGAACAGCACGTCGCGGCCTTCATCACGGAACGATTCAGCGATGGTCAGCCCAGTCAAGGCCACGCGCAAACGGTTGCCCGGGGGTTCGTTCATCTGACCGTACACCATGGCCACTTTGGACTTGGACAGGTCGTCCAGGTTCACAACGCCAGAGTCAGCCATTTCGTGATAGAAGTCATTTCCTTCACGGGTACGCTCACCCACACCAGCAAACACGGACAAACCGCTGTGTGCCTTGGCGATGTTGTTGATCAGTTCCATCATGTTCACGGTCTTGCCCACACCGGCACCGCCGAACAGGCCAACCTTACCACCCTTGGCAAACGGGCAGACCAAGTCAATCACCTTGATACCGGTTTCCAGGAGTTCTTGCGAAGGGCTGAGTTCGTCATACGAAGGCGCCTTGCGGTGAATCGACATGTGGAGGTCGGCATTGACCGGACCGCGCTCGTCAATCGGGGCACCCAACACGTCCATGATACGGCCCAGAGTGGCTTGACCCACAGGAACCAGAATGGGCTTTTCGGTGTTGAACACCATCATGCCGCGACGCAAACCGTCGGAAGAACCCAACGCAATGGTACGCACGATGCCGTCACCCAGCTGTTGCTGAACTTCCAGCGTCAGAGCGGAACCGTCCATCTTCAGCGCGTCATAAATGCCGGGCATCTTGTCGCGGGGAAACTCTACGTCCACCACGGCGCCGATACACTGAACAATTTTTCCCTGCACTTGGGAGTTAGCTTGAGCCATTTTTCGCTCCAAAAATAATGATCTTTAACTACTTATCCGAAGGTACCTGGCGGTTTAAACCGCAGCGGCACCCGCAACAATTTCCGACAGTTCCTTGGTAATAGCGGCCTGACGGGTCTTGTTGTAGACCAGTTTCAGTTCGCCAATTACGCTGCCAGCGTTGTCGGTCGCGGCCTTCATGGCCACCATGCGTGCGGACTGTTCCGACGCCATGTTCTCAGCCACAGCCTGGTACACCAACGCTTCGACATAACGTGTCAGCAATTCGTCAATGACGGTTTGTGCATCCGGCTCGTAGATGTAATCCCAACCATGTTGTGTACCGCTCGCCTGGGCCTGTGCTTCCATTTCTGCGGCCGACAAGGGCAGCAGTTTCTGAACCACAGGCTCTTGCTTCATGGTGTTGATGAAGCGCGTGTAACAGAGGTACACAGCGTTGACTTCACCCTTCACATACGCGTCGAGCAATACCTTCACGGGACCAATCAGGGCTTCCAAGTGCGGCGTATCGCCGAGCTGGGTTGCATGCGACACCACGTCGGCACCAACGCGACCCAGGAAACCCAGGCCCTTGTTGCCAATTGCCACGGCTTGCGCAGAAGCACCGGCCGTTTGCAATTCGCGCAGTTTACCGGTCACCAAACGCAATACGTTGGTGTTCATGCCACCGCACAAACCCTTGTCGGTTGTGACGACGATAAAACCGGCGTTCTTGGCCTCGTTCGCTTGCATGAACGGGTGCACATATTCCGGATTGGCTTTACCCAAATTGGCGGCAACATTGCAGATCTTCTCGGCATAGGGGCGGGCAGCCCGCATCCGCTCTTGCGCTTTGCGCATTTTGGATGCGGCCACCATCTCCATGGCCTTGGTGATCTTCTTGGTGTTTTCCACCGATTTGATCTTGCCGCGTATTTCCTTACCTGCTGCCATAAAAGGCTCCTTGTATCAGGCCGGAATTAGGCGAATGTCTTCTTGAATGCCACGATTGCGGCGTTCAATTCAGCTTCAGCGTCTTTGTCCATGGCCTTATCGGCTTCCAGCTTGGCCAGCAGCGCTGCATGCTTGTCTTTCAGATAAGCGTGCAAACCGTGCTCGAAGGCCAGAACCTTCTTGACTTCGATGTCGTCCATGAAACCCTTGTTCACAGCAAACAGCGTAGCACCCATGCTGCTGATGGTCAGTGGGCTGTACTGGGCTTGCTTGAGCAATTCAGTCACGCGGGCACCACGGTCCAGCTGCTTACGGGTCGCTTCGTCCAGGTCAGAGGCGAACTGCGCAAAAGCGGCCAATTCACGGTACTGCGCCAAATCGGTACGAATACCACCAGACAGGTTCTTGACCAGCTTGGTTTGGGCTGCACCACCCACGCGGGACACCGAGATACCGGCGTTGATCGCAGGGCGAATACCGGCATTGAACAGGCTGGTTTCCAAGAAGATCTGACCGTCGGTGATGGAAATCACGTTGGTCGGAACGAATGCGGAAACGTCACCGGCTTGGGTTTCAATGATCGGCAGCGCAGTCAAGGAGCCGGTCTTGCCTTTCACGGCACCCTTGGTGAAAGCTTCAACGTAGTCGGCATTCACGCGGGCTGCACGTTCCAACAGGCGGCTGTGGAGATAAAACACGTCGCCGGGGTAAGCTTCACGGCCTGGAGGACGGCGCAGCAGCAAAGACACCTGGCGGTAGGCGACCGCTTGTTTGGACAAATCGTCATACACGATCAGGGCATCTTCACCGCGATCGCGGAAATATTCGCCCATGGTGCAGCCGGAGTAGGCCGACACATATTGCATCGCAGCCGATTCCGAAGCGGTGGCAGCCACCACAATGGTGTATTCCATAGCGCCAGCTTGTTCCAACGCGCGCACCACGTTCTTCACAGAAGAAGCCTTCTGGCCGATCGCGACGTACACGCAGGTCATGTTCTGACCCTTTTGGTTAATGATGGCGTCAATCGCAACGGCGGTCTTGCCGGTCTGACGGTCACCAATAATCAATTCGCGCTGACCACGACCCACGGGAACCATGGAGTCGATGGATTTCAAACCGGTTTGCATAGGCTGGCTAACCGATTCACGGGCAATCACGCCAGGTGCAACCTTTTCGATCACGTCGGTCAGTTTGGCGTTGATTGGGCCCTTGCCGTCAATCGGCTGACCCAATGCATTCACCACGCGGCCCTTCAATTCAGGACCCACCGGCACTTCCAAAATGCGGCCGGTGCACTTGACCGTGTCGCCTTCGGAGATGTGTTCGTATTCACCCAGAATAACGGCGCCGACAGAGTCGCGTTCGAGGTTCAGGGCCAGACCATACGTGGGCAAGCCATCGCTGCCAGCGGCGAATTCAAGCATTTCGCCTTGCATCACGTCAGACAGACCGTGAATGCGGCAGATACCGTCGGTCACCGACACCACGGTGCCTTGGTTACGAATGTCAGCGCTTGCGCCCAGACCTTCGATACGGCTCTTGATCAATTCAGAGATTTCTGCGGGATTGAGTTGCATGGCTCTTTCCTTCTTTCTTTGGTTATGTCTGACAGCATCGGGCCTAAGCCTCAGGCAGTCAGCGCCACTTTCATTTGTTCCAGACGCGCCTTGACGGATGTGTCAAGAACTTCGTCTCCCACCACTACGCGAATGCCACCAATGAGTTCGGCGTCAAGTGCAACACTAACGTTGAGCTTGCGACCAAACTTGGCTTCGAGTGCGCCTGCCACTTGGGCTACGGCTGCATCGTCCATGGCAAATGCGCTGAAAACCACTGCGTCGGACGAGCCGCTGTTGGCGTTCTTCAATGCGCGAAATTGCAGGGCAATCTCGGGCAGAACGCTCAAGCGGCCGTTTTCAATCACGGTACGCAGAAAGTTTTTTGCCTGATCGTTAAGGGCGGACTTCGCCACGCCGGTAATCAGGTCAAAGACTTGTGCCGAAGTCACTTTGGGACTCTCGGAAAACTGGCGCAATTGGGCGTCTGCCGCAAATGCTGCCAGTTCATCCAGCCATACCGAAACTGCGGCCAAGTCCTTCGAGGAAGCCTGATACAGCGCTTCCGCGTAGGGTCTTGCAATAGTGGCGAGTTCAGCCATCGTTTCCTCTTACAGCTCAGTCTTCAAACGACCCAGCAAATCGGCGTGAACGCTGGCATTGACTTCCTTACGGAGAATCTGCTCAGCACCTTTCACGGCCAGTGCAGCCACCTGCTCACGCAGTGCTTCACGGGCTTTCACGGTTTGCTGTTCGGCCTCAACCTTGGCGGCAGCAACGATCTTGTTGCCTTCTTCGGTTGCCTTGGCCTTGGCTTCTTCCACAATAGCCTGTGCGCGACGCTCAGCATCGGCCAGACGGGCTGCCGTTTCGTTGCGCGACTTGGCCAGCTCTTCCTCGACGCGCTTGTTGGCGCTGGTCAATTCAGCCTTGGCTTTGTCGGCAGCGGCCAGGCCGGCCGCGATTTTCTGCGCGCGGTCATCGAGTGCTTTTGCAATCGGGGGCCACACGAACTTCATCGTGAAGACCACCAACAGGAAAAACACTGTCAGTTGGGCGAAGAATGTTGCGTTAATACTCACAACAACACCTCTCTAGGTTAGGAAAGGCGAAAGGGCTTACTTCAGTACGAACGGGTTAGCGAACGCAAACATCATGGCGATACCAACACCAATCAGGAACGCAGCGTCGATCAGACCGGCCAGCAGGAACATTTTGGTTTGCAGTTCGTTCATCAATTCGGGTTGACGTGCTGCAGATTCCAGGTATTTGCTACCCATGATGCCAATACCGATACAAGCACCGATAGCACCCAGGCCAATGATCAAACCAGCTGCCAATGCGACAAAACCAAGAACGTGTTCCATTTAAGAGCTCCTATGGATTTAAGTTAACGAGAAAACAAAAAATAAATGACTGACAAACTCAGTGGTGATCGTGAGCCTGGCCCACATACACCAGGGTCAACATCATGAAAATGAAGGCTTGCAGGGCAACAATCAGAATGTGAAAAATCGCCCAAGCAGAACCTGCAACCACATGACCCAACCACAAGGCGATGCCCGTAGCCGACCCAAAACCGACTGCACCCATGAGTGCAATCAACATGAACACCAGCTCGCCAGCGTACATATTTCCGAACAACCGCATACCGTGCGATACGGTCTTGGCGGTGAATTCAATCAACTGCATGCTGAAATTCAGCACGCCCAGAATGAGGGCAAAAAGCGGATTTTTACTGGTGCCAAATGGCGCCGTCACCAGCTCATGCGCCCAGCCGCCAAGACCTTTGATCTTGACGTTGTAATACAAGCAAACCAGCAACACGGCCGTTGACATGCCCAAGGTGGTGGAGAGGTCGGCTGTGGGGACCACGCGGAAGAAATTGATGCTCTCTTCCAGACCGGTCACGGCAAACACCTGGTGAAACAGGTCAACCGGCAAAAAGTCCATGGAGTTCAACAAGAAAATCCAGACAAACACCGTCAAAGCCAGGGGGCCGACAAATTTGCGCGACTCCGCGTTGTGCACAATGCCCTTGGCCTGTGTATCGACCATCTCGAGCAGAATTTCAACGGCTGCTTGCATGCGCCCCGGCACGCCGGATGTGACGCTGCGGGCAACACGCCACATGATGAACATTCCAACTACACCCAACAACACCGACCAGAATATGGAATCGATATTGAAAACGGAGAAATCGATCACGCCTGTTTGCTGGGCTGTGCGCCAGTGGGTAAGGTGGTGACCAATGTATTCACCGGCGGTCAATGCGTGTCCTGCGACGTTTTCTTCTGCAGCCATCAGTTACTCGTATCAGTTACTTTTGCCGTTAAGCGTTATTACCTTGCACCGGTTGACCTTTGCGCTTGAACGCCAAAGCCAGCCAATACACCTTGATTGTCACTATGAGCCCCAGCAACATGGCCGGCCAACTCAGTTCTCTCATCAGGCGCTGGGCGGCAAACAAAATGCCAACCGTTGCCACAATTTTGACCAACTCCCAGACAAAGAAGCCCAACACTGCCGAGCCCACATTGACTTTAGCAAACCGGCCGGTCACACCGCGCGCAAACAAAGCCGCCGGCAGCGCCACTGCAGCGACACCCCACGCGACCGACCCGGCAACCACCGCACGCCCGGTAACCCAATAGGTCACCAACACAATTACCAGCCCAACCACCACCTGACCCACCACAACCCACCATGGAGACCAAGATGGGTTTTGCAAACGCAACTGTTGCGCTTGCTCAGCGGTCAGGGGCACAAAGTCGGATTCTGGCTTCTCCCCCTCAATTGCAATGTCATGCTGCGCTTTGGGCACTTTTATGGACACTTTTTACAATCTCCGGCGCAATGTTTTTACATTGTTATTTTTTCAAATTACGCCAAGGTTACGACCAGCGCTTCCCCGTACAGCCTCTGATTATACGTAGAAACCCACAGCCAACGGAAGAGTTATCTGCCAAATCTGCTTGGCGCACTACACAAGTTGGCCTCGACTGCGATAATTCACAGCCGATGACCCCAATTCCTACTCCGCCTCCCCCACCGTCCCGCGCAGAATCTTTGATCGAATACCCCAGCGCATTCCCTATCAAAGTGATGGGGAATAACGCCGATGGCCTGGTTCACGCCGTGTCCCAGATTGCCACGTCATTTGACCCCCAGTTTGACGCAAGCACGATTGAACTTCGCCCAAGCAAAGCGGGTAATTACCTTGGTATTACACTCTCCGTCACGGCCACCAGCCGCGAACAACTGGACGCGCTATACCGCGCACTCAGCACCCATCCGTTGGTGAAGGTTGTACTCTAATTATTGTGACAATTCTTTTACAGAACCTGGGGCGCGTGGAATATGTTCCAACGGTAGAGGCGATGCAGCGCTTCACCGAAGCCCGTACGCAAGATGACGCGTCGGCCATTGCCACGGCCGACGCCTTATGGATTTGCGAACATCCACCCGTTTTTACACAGGGGCTGGCAGGAAAACCGGAACATCTCTTTAATCCCCACGACATTCCGGTGATACAAACCAATCGGGGAGGCCAAATCACCTATCACGGCCCCGGTCAGGTCATGGCCTATCCGCTGATCGATTTAAAGCGCGCCGGTTATTTTGTTAAGGAATATGTATATCGCCTGGAAGAGGCAACTATCAAGACCCTGCTGCATTTCGGTGTAACGGGGCATCGGGTTGCGAATGCCCCAGGAATTTATGTGCGACTCAACGACCCATTTGGGCACGCGCCGCTGGTGCAGCAATCACATATTGACGCGATGGGAAAAGCCTCTCCAGACTTCAGCGGCCTTGGCAAAATAGCGGCGCTAGGCATCAAGGTGAGTCGCCACTGCACTTACCACGGCATGGCACTCAATGTATCGATGGACCTGACCCCCTATAGCTACATCAACCCGTGCGGGTATGCGCGCCTCCAAACCGTCGATCTTTTTACAATGGGCGTCGATGTCAGCTGGCAAGACGCTGCTACGGTGTTGGGCCAAAAGCTCAGCACCTGCCTCCCCCCCTAATGCGCGGCGCCAAATCAGCGTCCCTATTGCACAACGCCAAACACCCTATGACCCAACGCGAAACAACCCCATCTACCACCGTGCGCGAAGCACAAAGCACGGAAAACTACGATGCATCGGCAAAGCAAAAAGCTGCCGCCAAGCTGTCACGCATACCGGTCAAGGTGGAGTCAGGGGAAGTGCTGAAAAAACCCGATTGGATTCGCGTAAAAGCAGGCTCTCCAACAACGCGCTTTTACGAAATCAAAGACATATTGCGCGCCAACAAATTGGTGACCGTCTGCGAAGAAGCAAGCTGCCCCAATATTGGCGAGTGCTTTGGCAAAGGCACGGCAACTTTCATGATCATGGGCGACAAATGCACCCGACGTTGCCCGTTTTGTGATGTTGGACACGGCCGTCCCGACCCACTCGATGCCGACGAACCGCTGAATCTGGCACGCACCATCGCTGCATTGAAACTGCAGTATGTGGTCATCACGTCGGTCGACCGCGACGATTTGCGCGACGGCGGTGCAGGTCACTTTGTGGCGTGTATTGAGCAAATTCGCACACATGCACCGCAAACCCAAATTGAAGTTTTGGTACCCGACTTCCGTGGCCGCGATGACCGCGCCCTGGAAATTTTGAAAGCCGCTCCACCCGACGTGATGAACCACAACCTGGAAACCATTGCGCGGCTCTACAAACAAGCCCGTCCGGGCTCGGACTACCAGTTCTCTTTGTCTTTGCTAAAGAAATTCAAGGATTTATTTCCGAACATCCCTACCAAGAGCGGTCTGATGGTTGGTCTGGGCGAGACCGACGAAGAAATTCTGGAAGTGATGCGCGATATGCGGGCGCACAATATCGATCGCTTGACGATTGGCCAGTATCTGGCACCGACATCATCGCATCTCCCGGTCAAGCGTTATGTGCACCCGGACACTTTCAAAATGTTTGAAACTGAAGCCTACAAAATGGGCTTCCAACACGCCGCCGTGGGCGCCATGGTGCGCTCCAGTTACCATGCGGATCAGCAGGCGCATGCGGCGCAAAACAAAATTTAAGGCAAAGTTCCCCAGGTCCGGCACCGCACGACTCCAACCGTTTTCCGTAAGGAATTCGAGTGTCCACCCCAGTGGATGCGCAATAAAGGAATCCGCGAGCAACGTATCCGTGTCGGTTTTCACGGTGGCTGGCATATCGGCGAATGTGGTTCAATCAAAACCCGATTGGCTGCTGCATTTTTTCTCATCAACAGGCAAATTTTGCATGCCAATCGGACCTGATTTTCTTAAACTCAGGGGCGCAGGCCCCGACACGCCGCTCCACCGTGTGCCAACACCACCCGCCGCATGATCGAATATTTACAAGCCGTTATTTTTGACGCCGATGGCACGCTGGTCGACAGTGAAGAACTGGGACTCGACGTCCTCTGCGAATTGGCCAACGCCGAGGGCGCCAGCATTTCCCGCACGGAATGCAATCTGCTTTTCCGTGGCATTCGCATGGCCGAGGTTACCCACAAAATCGCCAGCATGCTGCCCCACGGCAACACTGATTTTGAAGCGGAATTCACGGCGCGCGTACGGGCTGCCACCTTGGTTCGCATGCAAGCCGGCCTCGACGCACTGCCCGGCGCACTGGCCTTGCTGCAAGCGTTGAAAGTGCCTTTTTGCGTTGCCACGAATGGGCCACGCGAGAAAGTTGAAATGACGCTGCAGCGCACAGGTTTGCGACCGATGCTGCAAGACCGCATTTACACGGCCTATGAGGTGGGAAGTTTCAAACCCGAGCCTGGCCTGTTTTTGCACGCTGCAGCCCAACTGCAAACGGCACCACAGCATTGCGCAGTGGTAGAAGACAGCATTGCCGGAATACAAGCCGGCCTGGCCGCTGGCATGCAGGTTTTCTCACTGCACCCGCCGACCGGCCTGCCATCCGAGTTGAGCGGGAAGATCACAAGCATTCGCGATCTTCCCGATTTGCACCAGCGCCTGCAGCACTTGTGCAATCGCCCGGCTTAGGCCGTCAGGGCTGCAATCTCAGAACCTGCAGCGGCCAAGGCCTTGCTCTTGGCTTCTTCGCCCATTGCAACGCCTTCGGCGCGTACAAAGGTGACATCGCTAATGCCAAAGAAGCCAAAAACGGCTTGCAAATAGGTCTCTTGGTGTTCCATGGCACGGCCACCTTCGGTGGTGGAATAGACGCCGCCACGGGTAATCGCCACCACCACCTTCTTGCCACCGGCAAGGCCAACGGGACCGGTTTCGGTGTATTTGAAAGTGCGTCCTACCTGGGCCACGCGATCGATCCACGCTTTCAATTGGCTGGGCACAGAGAAGTTGTACAGCGGTGCGCCGACGACGATGACATCCGCAGCCAAGAACTGGGATACCAACTTTTCAGAAACTGCATTTTCTTGCTTTTGCACGTCCGACAGTGCGGCGCCGGAGGGCATGCGAAAACCAAGCGAGTCGGCGTTCAGGTGCGAGGGCGCATCCACAGCCAGATCCAGGTATTCAACTTGTGTAGAAGCGTCGGCGGCCTTCAGTTTCGCCACGATCTGGGCTGTCAATTGACGGGAGACCGAGTTGCCGGCCAGAACGCTGGAATCAATGTGTAGCAGTTTCATGGGATTTTCCTTTCAGGTTGGGTTGTTCGTCGCATTCAGCGATGCCATGAGTATCAATCCCGCATCAGTATTTGATAAGTGGTCGAATTTGCATTAAATTGTTCTATCAGCAGGACAATAATCGCCCCATGCAAGACCTAAACGACCTAATTTACTTTTCAGAAGTAGTTGACCGCGGTGGGTTCGCTGCCGCGGGCCGCGCGCTGGGCGTACCCAAGTCACGGCTTTCGCGGCGCATTGCCGAGCTGGAAGCCCGACTCGGCGTGCGTTTACTGAACCGCACCACACGCAAGCTGTCGCTAACCGCCATCGGCCAGCAATACCACCGGCATTGCGTTGCCATGCGGGAAAGCGCCCAAGCAGCCGACGACGCGGTGGCCCAGGCCCAGGCGGTTCCGCGAGGGGTGATCCGGATTGCCTGTCCGGTAACGTTGGCCCAAACCACATTGGGCCCGGTATTGCCCCGATTTCTGGCCCGCCACCCTTTGGTCACAGTCGATATGCGGGTCAGCAACCGGGTGGTTGATTTGGTAGAGGAGGGCTTTGATGTCGCCCTGCGGGTACGCCCTGCGATTGACAACAGTGGCAGCCTCATTGTTAAAAATTTTGGCGCTACGCGCAGCCTGCTGGTGGCCAGTCCGTCGATGCTGGCACGCGAAGGCGCGCCCCAGGCCGTGACTGCGCTGGAGCGTTTGCAAACCGTGAATATGTCGGTCGCCGATGGCCGCGCCAGCTGGCAGCTGGTTGGCCCAGGCGGTGCTTTGCATGTCTTGCACCACGCTCCGCGCTATGTCGCCGATGACCTGTTAACCCTGAAATACGCCGTTTTAGGGGGCATCGGCATGAGTGTGCTGCCCGCTTATATGTGTATCGAAGAAATTCGCCGCCAGGCTTTGGTGGAGGTGCTGCCCGGATGGGAGCCCCGCCCAGGCATTTTTCATGCGGTATTTCCGTCACGCAGGGGCTTGATTCCGGCGGTGCGCAGTTTCCTGGACTTTCTGGGTGAGTCGGTGTCGCGCGAGGGCTTGGTGGGCCCCGAAATGTTGCCCGGCCTGGACAGTTTTGGCACGGCAACCAATGCGCTGCTAACCCAGGAATTCACCTAGGGCTGGCGCCGGTATTGCAGGCAAACTACCATCCATTCTGCACAGTTTGCTGCGCGCCTCACCCTCACATTTATCCCAAGACCCGACCTTATGGAATACATCGCAGACCCGGCCCGTTACGATGGCCGCATGATTTACCGCGCTTGTGGCAATAGCGGCTTGCGCTTGCCCGCCATATCACTGGGGCTGTGGCACAACTTTGGCGACAGCACACCGCTGCAAACCCAACGCGATATGCTGCACACGGCTTTCGACCTGGGCATCACGCACTTTGATCTGGCAAACAACTACGGGCCGCCCTATGGCAGCGCTGAAACCAACTTCGGTGCGCATTTCCGGCGTGATTTCCGCCCACACCGTGACGAGTTGATTATCTCCAGCAAGGCCGGTTGGGATATGTGGCCTGGCCCCTACGGCCAAGGCGGCGGCAGCAGAAAACATCTGTTGGCCAGCTTGGACCAAAGCCTGCAACGCATGGGCTTGGACTACGTCGATATTTTTTATTCACACCGCTTCGACGCCGACACCCCCCTGGAAGAAACCTGTGGTGCGCTGGCAACTGCAGTGCAACAAGGCAAAGCCTTGTATGTTGGTATCAGCAGTTATTCGGCCGCCAAAACCCGAGAGGTTGCGCGCATCTTGCAGACCATGGGCGTCCGGCCCTTGATTCACCAACCGTCATATAACTTGCTCAATCGCTGGATAGAGCCCGAGTTGCTGAACGCGCTGGGCGACACTGGAATGGGCTGCATCGCTTTCACGCCACTGGCGCAAGGGCTGCTGACAAACAAATACCTCAACGGTATTCCGGCCGATGCCCGCATCAACCGCCCGGGCGGCAGCTCCATATTGCAAGAGCATCTAGAAGAAGAGAATTTGGCCCGGGTGCGCGCGCTCAACACCATAGCGCTTGAACGCGGCCAGTCGCTGGCCCAGATGGCCGTTGCGTGGGTGCTGCGCGATGCACGTGTTACTTCGGCCTTGATCGGCGCCAGCCGGCCGGCGCAAATTACCGAATTGGCTGGCGCGCTGCGCCAACTGGATTTCAACGCAGACATGTTGGCGCGCATAGACCAACACGCAGTGGAGTGCGGCATCAATCTCTGGGAGAAACCCTCCAAGGACCAGCGACCGGCATAACGCACAAAGCGAGGCCTCGCCCTTAGTGAAAGGTCGGGCCTCCGCCTTGTTGGGCAAGCGTTTGGGCGGGGTCATCAGACTCCAGCACTTTTTCTGCCATCAGCGCCAGTTTGCTGGCATCTGCGCGCAAAATCTCGTGCTTTACCGACAGAATTTGGGCAGGGTGCATAGAAAAACTGCGCAATCCCATGCCGAGTAGCAAGCGCGTCAAGCTGGTGTCACCGGCCATCTCGCCACACACGCAGACATCTTTACCCAAGGCGCGGCCCTGGGCGATGGTATTCGCAACGAGTTGCAAAATTGCCGGATGCAATGGGTCGTACAGATGCGCCACCGATTCATCTGCGCGATCGATAGCGAGCGTGTACTGAATCAAATCATTGGTGCCAATTGACAGGAAGTCGAAGTACTTCAAAAACAACTTCAAGTTCAGTGCAGCAGCGGGGATTTCAATCATAGCCCCCAACTCGACCGTGCCGTAGGCTACGCCACGGCGGTCCAGCATTTCCTGGGCTTTGCGCACGTGCTCCAGAGTTTGGTGAATCTCGCGGGCGTGGGCCAGCATGGGTATCAGCAAACGCACCTTACCGTGAGCGGCGGCACGCAAAATGGCGCGCAATTGGGTCAGGAACATGGCCGGATCGGCAAGACTCCATCGAATCGCACGCAAGCCCAATGCCGGATTCAGGTGGGCATCGTCGCGCACGGTATCGTCCAACGGTTTGTCGGCACCAACATCAACGGTGCGGATCGTAACCGGCAATCCTTGCATCCCGTCTACGGCTTTTTTGTATGCCTGGTACTGCTCTTCTTCGTCTGGCAATCGGCCTTGGCGACCCATGAAAAGGAATTCACTGCGGAACAATCCCACCCCAAGCGCACCCGCCTTGAGTGCCCCTTGTGCGTCTTCTGGCATTTCAATATTTGCCAGCAACTGGACTTTCTCACCGTCCATGGTGATTGCGGGTGTGTGCAGCAATCGCTGCAAACGTCCGCGCTCCAATTCCCCTTGACGTTGCTTGAATCCGTATTCCGCCAAGATGATGGGCGAGGGGTCGATCAATACGACACCGGCGTCGCCATCGATAATTACCCAGTCATCCTGGCGCACCAGTTGGCTGCTGGTGCGGGCCCCCACAACCGCAGGGATATCCATGCTGCGCGCGACAATCGCGGTGTGCGATGTGCGTCCGCCAACGTCGGTAATGAACCCCGCAAATACACTTTGCTTGAATTGCAACATGTCGGCCGGTGACAGGTCGTGGGCTACCAGCACCAATGGAACGTCAACGGTGTCGTCGAGCAGCAGGTCTTGCTGAGTCGACTTGCGCGCGGGGCGTGTTCCCGCAGGATTCACGCTTGCGCTAACGCCCTTCATGGCACGCAAAATGCGCTCTACTATTTGCTCAAGGTCGGCTTTGCGTTCACGCAAATAGGCGTCCTCCATTTCATCGAAATGTCGGGCAACGACTTCAAGCTGGGTCGTAAGTGCCCACTCGGCGTTGTAGAGGCGATCGGTAATCCAGTGTTTTACGCCGGCTATCAACTCGATATCCTGGAGCAACATCAGATGCACATCGAGCAGGGCTGCCAACTCTTGGGGCGCTTCCTTGGGCCCCAAGTGGGTAATGCTTTCTTGCAGCCTGTATATCTCTTCAATTACGGCATCACGACCGCGCCGCACGCGGTCAATTTCGCTCTCCACCGCTGCGGGCTCGATAAAGTAGTGCGCAACATCCACGCGACTCGATGCCACCAACACCGCGCGGCCAATGGCAACGCCACGCGATACTGCGAGGCCTTGTATTGCGAAGGTCACTCACCTTCTCCAAATTTATCGGCAATCAAGGCCAACAATGCGTCCATGGCCTCTTGCTCACGCGACCCATTGGTTTCCAGGGTGACTTCGCTGCCGATTCCGGCAGCCAGCATCATGACGCCCATAATGCTTTTGGCATTCACCCGGCGCTCACCGCGCGACATCCATACCTCGCACGGAAATGAGCCGGCGAGCTTGGTCAGTTTGGCCGAGGCACGGGCATGCAAGCCGAGCTTATTGACTATGGTCGTAGTGGTGTTGATCATGGGCTTTTCTTTGTTGATTTTGGGGTGCGGTAACGGCCACTTGCATGATGCTCTGGGTACCCCCGGCCATGGCACGGGCAACCAACAGCTCCAACGGCTCATGACTGTAGTTTACGGTGCGCAAGAGCATGGGCAAATTGACACCGGCGACCAGTTTGGAGTTCACGCCGTCCACCAGTCTTTGTGCCACATTGCAAGGCGTGGCACCAAACACATCGGTCAGCACCAGCGTATTGGGCGTTGCGAGCGCAGACATGATTGCGCGGGCCGTTAACAGCGTTTGTGCAGGCTCTTCAAATGCAGGAACATCCAGTGCAACGACACCGGAGGCGACCTCTGGGAATACGTGCAACACGCCCAAGCGAAGTGCAGTGGCCAACGGTGCGTGGGCAATGATGAGTATTCCAGTGTTCATATCTGCCTTGTTTTGCAGCCGTGATTATGGCTGCAATGTTGCGCTGGAGCCCGCAAAATATGAACGCAGCGGGCCTTAGTTGGCCGCCGCCTGCGTCTCAAATGGATTAACTGCGTGCCTGGGCCAACAATGTGCCGGAATCGCTGACTTCAAACTTGCCAGGCGCCTCAACATTCAACGTCACAACTTGTCCGTCCTTCACCAGCATGGAATATCGATTGCTGCGCAAACCAAAGCCTTTGCCGGACAGGTCCAGGGTCAAACCAACTGCCGTGGCAAACGCGGCGTCACCGTCGCTCAACATGCGCACTTTTCCGGCGGTTTTTTGATCGCGTGCCCATGCGCCCATGACGAACGGGTCATTGACGCTCAAACACCAAACTTCGTCGACACCGGCAGCCTTGAATTCAGCGGCCGACTCCACGTAGCCGGGCACGTGCTTGGCGGAGCACGTGGGCGTAAAAGCGCCGGGCAAAGCAAAAATAGCAATGGTTTTGCCTGCGGTGGCCTTCGCCACATCAACGGGATTCGGACCCAGGCTACAACCCTCGCCCTCGACTTCAGAGAATTCGCTCAGGGTTACGCCAGGAAGGGAATCACCAACTTTGATCATGCTTACTCCAATGTGTAGTTACCAATGAAAACGGCCCACATTGTGGGCCGTTTTTTAAAGACGTGCAGAACGCTGGGTCAAACGACTCAAACGGCTGCTGCCTTTTCTACCAAGCGGGTCGCAACCCAGTTCTTGGTCTTCGAGATCGGCTTGCTTTCCGTGATCTCGATGATATCGCCCAGGTGGTACTCGCCCTTTTCGTCATGGGCGTGGTACTTGCTGGACTTGGCAACGATCTTGCCATACAACTCGTGCTTAACGCGACGCTCAATCAGCACCGTAACGGTTTTTGCACGCTTATCGCTGACCACCTTGCCAATCAAGGTGCGCTTGAGGGATTTTTTAGCTTCCGTCATTTATCGCTCCTTATTTGCCGGACTTTTCAGCGCTTTGCTTCTCGACAAGAATGGTCTTGGCGCGGGCAATATCGCGGCGCGCAGTGCGCAGCGTAGCGGTGTTGTTGAGTTGTTGCGTAGCCTTTTGCATGCGCAAAGCGAAATGGGCTTTTTGCAGCTCTTTCACTTCAGTTTGCAGACCGGCGACGTCCTTTTGACGCAGTTCAGTAGTTTTCATTGCTTGTTTCTCCTGATTACTGGCCAATCATGCGGGCCACGAAGGTCGTGCGCAGCGGCAGCTTGGCTGCAGCCAGGCGGAACGCTTCGCGTGCCAGCTCTTCGGGAACGCCGACGATTTCAAACACGATCTTACCCGGCTGAATTTCAGCCACGTAGTACTCGGGATTGCCCTTGCCGTTACCCATACGGACTTCAGCAGGCTTTTGGGAGATCGGCTTATCGGGAAACACGCGAATCCAGATACGGCCGCCACGCTTCACGTGACGGGAAATCGCACGGCGTGCGGCTTCAATCTGGCGCGCGGTCAGACGACCACGATCAGTACACTTCAGACCGAAGTCACCGAACGCAACCGAGCTACCCCGGGTTGCGACGCCGGTGTTACGGCCTTTCTGCTCTTTGCGGTATTTCCGGCGAGCGGGTTGCAACATAATTATTCTCCTTTGCCGTCAGCTGCTGCAGCTGGCGCGGTCGCTTTACGCACGCGCTTAACGGCGGGTTTATTGGCATCGGCACCCAGTGCTTCTGCAGGCTTGTCGCTGCCATCGGCCGGCGCGGCGTTGCCGCCAGCTGGACGACGTGCACCGCGTGCTGCACCAGCGCGGTCACCGCCGGGGCGTGCGCCACCGCGGTCATCGCGGCGTGGGCCACGTGGACGACGTTCTTCTTCGGCGCGGGGCTCAACGGCTGCCGGCAGGTCATTGCGACCCAACGTGTCACCCTTGTAAACCCAAACCTTGACACCAATCACACCGTAGGTGGTCTTGGCTTCAGAAGTGCCGTAATCGATGTCAGCGCGCAGGGTGTGCAATGGCACACGGCCTTCGCGATACCACTCGGTACGCGCAATTTCGATACCATTCAGACGGCCAGCCGACATGATCTTGATGCCCAGGGCACCCAGACGCATGGCGTTTTGCATGGCACGCTTCATGGCGCGACGGAACATGATGCGCTTTTCTAGCTGCTGGGTGATGCTGTCGGCGATCAGCTTGGCATCGATTTCGGGCTTGCGCACTTCTTCGATGTTCACTGCAACCGGCACACCGAGCTGCTTGCCCAGATCGCGCTTCAGGTTTTCAATGTCTTCACCTTTCTTGCCGATCACAACGCCCGGACGTGCCGAGAAAATGGTGATGCGGGCGTTCTTGGCGGGGCGTTCGATCAGAATGCGCGAAACCGATGCATTCTTCAACTTGGCCTTCAGGTACTCACGCACCTTGATGTCGTCGGCCAACATGCCGGCGAAATCACGGTTGCTGGCGTACCAACGAGAGTTCCAGTTACGGCTGATCGCAAGGCGAAAGCCTGTGGGGTGGATTTTTTGTCCCATATCTTCCAGGCCTCTATCAGTTACCAACCGTCACGTACACATGGCACGTGGGCTTGCGGATTTGATTGCCGCGACCTTTGGCGCGGGCCGTGAAGCGGCGCAGCGAAGCACCTTGTTCAACGTAGATGGTTTTCACCTTCAGCTCGTCGATGTCGGCGCCGTCGTTGTGTTCGGCATTCGCGATTGCGGATTCCAAAACCTTCTTGATGATCACAGCAGCTTTTTTCTGCGTGAATTGCAAGATGTTCAAGGCTTGATCCACCTTTTTGCCGCGGATCAAGTCCGCGACCAGACGACCTTTGTCTACCGACAAACGAACGCCACGAAGGGTTGCACGTGTTTCCATGGTCAATTCCCTTATTTCTTCTGGACTTTTTTGTCCGCCGGGTGACCCTTGAAAGTACGGGTGAGTGCAAACTCTCCCAACTTGTGGCCAACCATTTGATCGGTGATATAGACCGGCACGTGTTGCTTGCCGTTGTGCACAGCGATGGTCAAGCCGATGAATTCGGGCAGGATCATCGAGCGGCGCGACCAGGTCTTAATCGGCTTCTTGTCCTTGGTCGCCACGGCCTTTTCGGTCTTAGCGATCAGGTGGTGGTCAACAAATGGACCTTTTTTGAGTGAACGAGTCATTTAACCTTCCCCTTACTTCTTGCGACGCGACACGATCATGACCTGCGTGCGCTTGTTGTTACGGGTACGGTAACCCTTGGTCA
>Ga0228698_1000614_pt1 | contig 23936 bp, 22 predicted proteins | sample McNCre117_Aug_MG_FD_178015 | JGI IMG/M metagenome (GOLD analysis project Ga0228698, IMG submission 178015) | Freshwater microbial communities from McNutts Creek, Athens, Georgia, United States - 1-17_Aug_MG | ecosystem: Environmental > Aquatic > Freshwater > Creek | place: USA: Georgia...
TGGAGAAATGGCAACGCACCTGCGCCTACTGTGGCGTCAAAGATGTGCCGCTTCAAATCGAGCACATCCACCCAAAGGCCAAAGGCGGCAGTGACCGCATCTCCAACCTCACCCTGGCCTGCCAGTGCTGCAATCAAAAGAAAGCTGCATTGCCCGTCGAGGTGTTCCTGGCCAAAGACCCCAAACGCTTGGCCAAGATACTGGCCCAAGCCAAAGCGCCACTGCGTGACGCGGCGGCAGTGAACGCCACACGCTGGGCCCTGGCCAACGCACTCAAAGCAACAGGGTTGCCGGTGGAATTGAGCAGTGGCGGTCGCACCAAGTTCAACCGAAGCCGCCTTGACGTGCCAAAGACGCATGCGCTCGATGCCGCCTGTGTTGGCGAGTTCGATGCCATCAAAGACTGGCACCGGCCAACCCTCACGATCAAATGCACAGGCCGGGGGAGCTACCAACGCACGCGCCTGGACAAATATGGCTTCCCGCGTGGCCACCTCATGCGCACCAAGCGCGTGCATGGATTTGGAACGGGCGACATGGTTAAAGCCGTAGTGCCCAAAGGCCTCAAAGCAGGAACACACACCGGCCGTGTGGCCATCAGAGCCAGCGGCAGCTTCAATATCCAAACGAGCGCAGGTGTCGTTCAAGGCATCAGACACAAACACTGCCAAATGCTTCAGCGAGCAGACGGATTTGGCTACTTCCAGCAACCCAAGATAGCAAACCACAAAGGAGCGAGTCAGGGGTGCCTTGCAGGCACCGCGCTATCCCTCCCGGCCCTAAAGGACCGGGTTTCTCGCGGTTTTTGATGACCAAAGCAAAAAACGACAAGCGCCCAGCAATGCGCAAACCAGTATCCGTAGGCCTGCCGCCTGCAACGGCACCATCACCGCCTATCTCCATCATTCCAAAGCTGCACCGCAGCAACGATCAGGAGGCAATGGAGATCGCCTTGGCTGGGGCAGTTGAGCCAAAGGTGTCAGGCTTTCAAGCTGCAGAACTCGGTCGTACGCCGACCCTATACGAGGTTGGGCAAAACTACAAATTGCCGCTGCAGATGTTCCAGCGAAGCGAAAACAACGCCCGCGTCTTCTATCTTCCGAGCGAACTGGATGAAATGTCTCGCAGCCTCCAAAAGCAGGGACAAGACTATCCAACGTTGGGCTATCTGAAAGACGGAAAAATCGTTCTGACAGATGGGCAAAAACGCTTTCAAGCGGCCGCGAACGGTGGTCTCTTTGAGCTCGAAGTGAAAATCATTGCTACTCCTGCCACTGAGGCCGACGAGTACGAAGCCTCCCGGCGCGTCAACATTGAGCGTAGCGCTCAAACAGGACTGGATGACGCGTTTAAGTGGAGAAGCCTGATGGAGCGCGGGGTGTACAAATCTCAGGAAGAGCTGGCGGAGCGCTTGGAGTTGAAAAAAGAAAAGGTTTCAAAAATCCTGGGCATCACACGCATCCCTGAGCGGTTGGTTCGACAGATGCTGGATCATCGCCAAACCAGCAGCTGGACGATTGCCTACCTGGTCAGCACCATTTTCGATCCCAAACGCATCGAAGAGCAGGGCGTGGATAGTATTGAAAACCTCGCCCAAGAAGTGGTCGATGAGATCATCAAGAAAGATCTGAACAAAAGCCAAGTCGAGGCACTGGTTTCAAAGAAGATTCAAGGCCCTAAAAAGCGTTCTCAGCCGGAAACAATGCCTGTCAAGTTCGGTGACTTCAAAGGTGAAATCAAAACTTTCCCGAATCGAGGTCAGCTGGACATGACATTCCGGGGCTTGCCAGAAGACAAGATCTCGTTGCTGCGCGAAACGCTGGAAAAAGTCCTGGCAGGCCAATTTCCATTGGCTTGAGCTTGAGCGGCTGTCGCAGCTGCTTGCTAAATCGCCCGCCTATATTTGGTGGGCGATTTTTTTTTAGGCTTTCAACGCATCGCGCCATGCGCTTGAAGGTGTGAATTGTTGCCAGTGATCGATCTCCAGGGTGTCGCTACAGCTAAGGTCTGGCCAGTAATTCGCAGCAGAGCAGGCCTGATACACGGTGATGCATTCTTGGTACTTGCGAGCGCCATTGGTCATAAACGACTCGCCAGCTTCAAGTGCAAAAACAGAGTTGGGGTCGTTGGTTTCTGCCGCAATAAACACGAATGGCTTGGATTTTGCGCTCCCTTCAAACAGAGCACGGGCCAGCGTGTAGATGAACGACTGCAGGTCATAGCCCATATCAATGGCATCCCTTGCAAACGCTGCCTTGTTCGCCTGCCGCGTTGATTTGAGGTCAAATGAAATATCTGGGTGATAGATGTCAGGTCGAACCCGCAGGCGCAACCCAGTCGTGGGGTCGTTGAAGTACATGGACACCTCAGTTTGAGATTCTTCCAAAAACCGACCAATCGGACGGCCTTTGTATGGGGTGTTTTGGATTTTCTCACCGAGCACCAGTGCCTTCGAGAAGGTGCCCTCATCCACAACAATCTTGTTGGCGTTTGCGATGGAAAATTTCTTGAACTCGCGGTCGCGTTCCACTGCCATCCCAGGATAGACGGCAATCTCTTGACCAACCAAATGCGGCTGCAGCAGCAACACATGCAACAGTGAGCCAAAATCTTTGGCTGGGCTGAATGAGCCCCTTTTGACCAATGCCGCTTGAAAGTGCGCTGGACTGACCAGCAAAGGCTTGAGCAATGAGCATGAAAGAGCTGTCCTGTCGGCGTGATAGACGTGGGCAGGAAGGCTCGGGTCCATCAAAGAACCCTTGGCAAAACCCTCCACAGCGTGGTTGGCAACAGTCGCCTCTTCAACGAGCTTCATTGCCTCAGAGAAATCAATGATCGTGTCCATAACTTACCTTCTTGATTCGTGCTTTCGATACACCTATGAAAACATGAATGACCTCTATGTCAAGAGGCAGCACGGCAAGAGTTGGCCGCACTCGAAAAAAATAGAGGAAAGCCGGACACAGGCACTTGAAATATCGTTTTTGCTTGGTAACGTGGTTCCGAAAGGACACAAACAATGCAAGGCGCCAATCAAAACAACAACATCGATACCATGGAATCTAAAAAAGTGAATTTTTGGCAAAGCGACCTTGATGCGGCTATTCGCCTCAATGACGATGAACGTATGTGGGAGATCATTGCTGCCCAAAAAGATCAAAAGGCCGCGCATGAAGCGTTGGCCACGCTGGTACCAAGACTGGCGTACAAGATTGATGGCAAGAATCGCTACAGCGAATTTCTCGCGGTTCCTGTCATTGATAAACCAGATGGCAGCGTGATTGGCAACTCCAATTTGTGGGCAACAGCCGTGCACACTATCTGTGAGGCGTTAGACGTGTGGGTCCCCGGTGGGATTTATAAGACCGTCTTCAATGACATCCGGCCTTACGACTGGGTTGGCACATGGCGACCAGAAGTTACACGAGGTCACCTCACGCGCATCTTGCCTGGAGCCAATGGGGACAAAATGACCATGCTCACACAGCCCATCTTTCTTCCGAAAAATGCGCCACGACTGGGCTTCATCTGCTTTGTTGCAACGTCTGAAAAAGGCTGGCCTGCGTTGCCTGCAGCTGACACATTGAGGGACCAAAGATTCCAGAAGGTCGTCAGCTATGCATTGGCAGACCACAATTTTGAAAACGCCCCAACCATCTTGGCACCAGACCGTTTTCAGTTTGCGATCCCAGATGGCATTTGCTTATGGCTGATGGATCTGAACAAGACAGTGGGCATCAAGGCTTGGAGTGCCTCGCCCATCATGATCACCCCAGACGTTGTGACGGTCACATTAAGCCTCGACAGCGATGAGGTGCCGACAACACAGTTCACCGTGCTCAAGCATCAAACGGGAATGCAAGGCCTGGAAGACATCATGAAAACACTGCACCACCTTGCCCCCATGGCAGATTCGCCAACAGACATGGCTAAGGCAAAAGAAAAACACAATCCTCTGGCTTGACATTGGGTTTGCGTGTGTTTTCATAGTTTCAAAGAAACAAATTTCTGGAGCTTTCTGTGAATCTCAACAACATCTCTGTCGCACCATTTGCCCAAGGCATCATCAAAATTGACGCTCAAACTGACGCTTTGACCGGCGAAGTCAGAACGCTCAATCGAATGCTAATTTGTGGACGAACCCATGCGATCACGGAGACGGGCGACTCGTCCGCAACACCCAAACTGGCGCTGCATCCGATGCATGAAGTCCTGATGGACGTTGTGCCAGTCAACAAAGAATCGAAAGCGATTGTTGAGGTGCCAATCAAGCTGTTTTTCAATAAAACGGAAAACGCTCTTGGCATCAAATACCAAGCGTTCTCAACCGATGGCGTGCCCGTTTGCTCTGGCAACGGAAAGAGCGCTATGCGCCTGTCGAAAGCAGCAGACGCCACGGACACCTATGAGCAGCACCCATGCCCAGGTACAGAGCAGTGTGCTTTTGCTTCTTTGGGTGATGTTCAGTGTCGTCGCCAAGTGAAGATGACGGTCCAAATTGATGGCCAAGATGATTCGCTCAGTGTTTTTGAGGTTCGATCCTCTTCTTTGAACAGTTACCGCACGTTGCAAGCGCAATTGAAGATGATTGAGTACCGCTTTGGAGGCTTGCGCCATGTGCCACTGAAGCTCCAGCTGTGGCAAGCGAGCAATCAAGCCAGTCGTTTTGCAGCCTTTGACTTGTTGCGGCTGAGTTTCAATGCCCCCAGCGAGGAAGCGGCCTTAGAGCAAACCAAAGTGGCTCGACTAGCCGTTCAGTACACGGGCCTACTGGATGAAATGGATGAGATCTTTTCATCGAATCCGGACGAGCAATTGATTGGGTTGGATGACTTCACGCTCATCAGTGATTTTTACGATCACGCACCTGTCCGCCGTCGAGTGGCTCGCCCTGATGCGGCCGCTACGAGCGAGAAACAGAGCAAGGCCAGCACAGCCACGGGCATGTCTAGCGCCTTTATCAGTGCCGCAGTTTTGGGCGCGGCCAGTCACAACCTTGGTAGCGATGCTGCCTTGGACACTCTTGTCGCTTTCTAAAAACGACGCAGAACGCCAAAGCAAAAGGCTGCGGCGCTATTAAACAGGGGCAGAAATGCGAGATAACGCAATCACATCAATGGTGGTGGGCAGTCAAATTCCTTTGACGTTGGGAAAACGGTTCGCCCAGGAAACGCCACAAACCGACCCGAGTCGGCTATTGCCATTCAGCGACAGCTCTAAGTCGGAAGCAAGGCAGGCACCAACGCAACGCATTCGAATTGGTGCTTCAGGGCAGGATAGTCCACCGAATCAGAATAATGAGGCCCCAAAGTCGCGGGCTTCGCGGTTCAGGAACTTTCGTCTCAAGCTGACGTCAAATCGCCTCTTTGTGCCAATCTCGGCTGTTTTGTTGTCAGGCTTGCTCGGTGTGGGGCTGGGGGGATATGCCACTGGCAACAAAATTCGACTTCAAAACCCATTCACCATGACCCCCGCAGCGGAGAAGCAGATGCCGCAAAGCATTGCAAGTGCGGTGAACCAACCGACGCAAAGCGCTGCGCAGATACAGCAAGATATGATTGAAGCGGCGAATACTGTTGCTGCCATGAGCCCAGTGCAGCTTGCCGTGGTGCCAGCACCAGTTGCGCAGGCGCAAGAGGTTTTGAAGGCAGCGCCACAACGTCAGCGAGTGGCAGCGCCTGAGTTGACGCGTCCAATCGACCCGCAAGCGCAGGCTTCTTCGCGCCAGGTCATGACTGCGCCAGTGCAAAAACCAATCGATCAAGTTGCGAAACCGATGGCAAAACCAGAGGGCGCACAGGACGAGAAGCCTAAAGTCGCGGCCATAGTTTTGGATGAGTCAACATCATCTGTTCCAGCGACAAAGGCAGTAGCGCAAGTGCCTGTCCAGCCAGCTCCTGCAAGGCAGCAAAGTGCTTTGCATGCAGCAGCATCTAATGCCATCGGCCAGAAGCTGATCGTGATTGCTCCAGATGGTAAAACAGCCATTTTCAGCAACCCAAAGACCCGTTACCCAGAGCAATACCGTATTGGAGACAGATTGCCAAACGGGGATGTCCTCAAAAGCATAAATGCCGCCAGCGGCAAAGTAATCACTACAGAAATGGAGTATCGCCTTGACTGATCTCACCACAACAGAACAAATGTCCATTGATCCGGTGGCCATGAACATCGTCAACCGACTTGCGCCTGGCACAAAGTTTTCAGGAGAGTTTGAGTGTCAAGGGGGGATTTTGGTCGAGGGCTCATTCGTCGGCTCGCTGGTGATCAAGGGAGGACCATTGGTCTTGATGCCAGAAGGCAGCATCACAGGAAGCGTTACTTGCGATGGCGATGCTTTCTTGGCCGGAAAGATTTTGGCCCGTGAAGGCGGCGAGATGAGCGAGCTGAACATTTTGGGCACCGCCTTGATGACTGAATCGCTGGCGGCGCAGGCCAACATCGTTGCAGGGGCGTTCAAATCGTATGAGGGAGCCCAAGTCGAAGGCCGAATCAAAACACTAAACCGTAAGGTCGAACGACCAGCTCGCGCAGCTTAAGTTCGGGCGTCCATCATGCGAGTCAGTCCTATGTGGGTCGCCCAGGTCTTTCGGGATCGGGGCATGCCTGCGCCATCGACAGATCGAATTAAATGCTTTCTGGAGCATTTATCTGATCAGGAGTGGGCAATCGTGGCCAATCAGCTGCGTGCCATTGAAATGGGTGTCGAGGGCTCGGGCGTGATGAGCGAATTAAAGAGCCGCATGGATCTGGCCGTGCCAACGGCTGTTGCAACTCCTGCCCCAACGGCGATTGCCCAAGGCGAGCTAGTGGGTCATGGGCCTGAGTTTGAACAAAAAGCCAGTTTAAGCAAAAAAGCAGAACCTCAAAAGACCAAGCAGCCAAAACCATGGTTTCGAGATGAGGGGATTCACATTTATGGCGGCCGTGCAGCTCTGAAAATCGAGCTGGATGCGCTCAAATCAGATGAGGACGAAACCCAGCGGTACACCGTTCAGTTGGAAATCGCCCCGGCAAAAGCGGTGCGTTCCTATGACTGGACTCGGAAGATCCCTTTCCAATTCACAAAAAAAGAGCTGCCCATGTTGGCCGCGGTGTTGTTGGGCTATGTGCCTAGCCTAGAGATCGGCAACCACGGGCCAGAAAACGACAAAGCAATATCGATCGTTGATCAGGGGACCAACTTGCTTGTCAAGGTCAAGCAAGGAGCCAAGACATTGATGATCCCAGTTGAGCCAGCAGATGCGCACGCTTGGACGATGGTCTGTTTGTTGGCGCTGAAAAAGAACCACCCAGAAATTGACGGAACGCTCCTGCTGGAAACCGTGCGCAGACTTTCGGTGGGAATGCTGGCCAGACCTCGAAGGTAGGAAGTGCGATTTCGGCAATTGGCTCCAATTTTGTGCACGGCCGGAATAGGGGCGCTTCTTGGCTGGGCTGCATGGGGGGAGGGCAGGGCACCAGCGCTGGCCGCGATGCTCTTGATCTGCGTAGGCCTTTGTGAAACACGATTGCAGGCATTTGCCCTGGGTATGTTCTACACGCTGGCCCTTATGCGGCATGTACCTGAATTCATAGCGGGGTGGTTTGAAAACAATGCTGTGATCGGTGTGGGTGCCGTACTGACCTACTCACTCATTGCCGGGGGTGTGTGGTGTACAGGCTGGACAGCTACGAAGGTGCCGTGGAAAAAGTCATTGGCCGTTTTTAGGGGCTGGGCGCTTGCGCTGCTCCCTCCTGCAGCGATCGCCGTACCGGGTCACCCTTTGATCGCGTGGGGATCGATAACGCCAGGGGCCGGGTGGATTGGCGTAGCGTTGAGTGTTGGGCTGAGCGCCGCCTTTGTGTGGGTCGTCGCGGCCAGAAAAATTGACAGGCGCTTTGTCGTCATGGCAATGGCTATCGTTGCGGCCATCTTGGGTTTTATTGGCTGGACAGCGTTTGGAGAAAAGCCACAAGCTCCTTCAGGGGTCGTAGGAATGACCACTTACTGGGGCGGAATTAAGTCGCCAGAAGATGTGATTGAGCGCATCTCATTGATGGGGAAAGAGAGCAGGGCGGCACCGCTGCGAGACGACAAATCTGTGGTCATTTGGCCGGAAAGCATTCTGGGCACGTTTGATCATGCGTTCCAAAGTGTCCTGAACATAGAAGTGCTTAAGCCGACAAAGAGAGTAGGAGTTACGCAAGTCATCGGCATGGATCTTGACCAATATGGGCGCTCTGTCGTTGTCGCAAGGGCTTTTTACCCTGATGGAGGGGTGCAGACGGCAAGGTCAAGACAGCCTGCTCCTTTGTCGCTTTGGCGGCCATGGATGAGCAAAGGCACGTTTGATGCAGACTGGACGGGCAACAACACGTTAAAACTGGCTGGAGGCAAAACTGCCGCAGTCATATTTTGTTACGAGGAATACATCCCGGCGCTGTACTTGATCAATGAGATCAAGGATGACGTTGAGATGTATGTGGCAATGGCAAACACATGGGCTGAGCCAGCGACTGAGGGTTCGTTCATTCAAACGCAGCACAGTCAAGGGATGGCCAAGTTGTTTGCCAGGTCTTACGTCAAAGCAGAGAACAGGCCCGCCGCTGTTGTCGGCGCAGGCCATTAGGAAAACCGACCGAATCGGTTGCGCAAAGTTTGGACTGCAAATACGATAGAGACGTTTAGCAGAAATGCTTTTCGCTGCTTTAATAGCTGCAATTACCGTCTCTCAGAGACACAAATACCACCACCCCCTTGGGATTCCTATCCCATTAGGGGGCATGGAATCCCATTTTTTTTGGAGATTCCATGCAAAACGCTGTATCTGAAACCACAACGATCCTGCTTCCAGCAAGCAAAATCAAAGAAGGTTTCAACTATCGACGCCGCTATGACCCCGTGAAAATGGCCAGCCTTCAGGCTGACATTCGCGAACGGGGCTTGTTGCAGGCTGTCACAGTCCGTCAGGTTGAAAACGGTGACTACCAGCTGATCGCTGGTGGTCGTCGCTTTAAAGCCGTGAGCAATGAGTTTGGTCCCGATGCAATGATCGAGGCCAAAGTCGTTCTCATGACGGATGCGGAAGCAACCGCTGCCATGCTCGCAGAAAACAACGAACGCGAAGATCCATCTGTCATCGAAGATGCGGAAGGAGCCTCGCGCATGTTGGGTCTGTGCAATGGCGATCGAGATGAAGCTGCCCGCCGCTTAGGTTGGTCAAAAAACAAGCTTGATCGACGATTGGCCGTGATGAACGCCATTCCTGCCGTACGAGACGCCTACCTGGAAGACAAGATTCTTGTCGGACATGTGGAAATCTTGGCCGCGCTGCGAAAAGAAGTTCAAGAGCGTGTGATTCAGAAAATCCTCGAAGCACCCCGCAAGGTGACCGTGGAAGAGCTGAAGAAGACTGCTGAACAGTCTTTGCTGAGCTTGGATTCTGCGATTTTTGATCGCAAGGATTGTGAGTCGTGCCAGTTCAACACTGGTCATCAGCAAACGATGTTTGACACCTACTTTGAAGGTGCTCGGTGTACGAACAAAGAGTGTTACGAAAGTAAAACCGAAAATGAATTGGATGTGCGCCGCAATGCGCTCACCGAGACTTATCAGGTTGTGCGTATCGTGCGCCCGGGCGAGAACCTGACGGTTCAACCTGTTCGTGCTGTAGGCCCTAAGGCTCTCGGGGACGAACAAGCGCAAGCTTGTCGTACCTGTGGTGACTTTGGTGCTTGCGTGTCTGGCGTGCCAGACAAACTGGGCAATGTCTACAAAGACGTGTGCTTTAACAAAACTTGTAACGACGAAAAAGCCGCCGCATACGCAAAGTCCCTCAAGGATCAGCAAAAAGCGACTGCAAATTTGCCGGCAAATGATGTTCAAGCACAACAGTCAGACGCAGGGCCATCTGAGAAGGCCGCGTCAGAAGGTGTGCAAGAACAGTCCGATTCCAAACCAGTCATTGGATCTGAGCCGCGAGGCGCAATCCGCGAATACCGTGAAGCCATCTGGCGCACGATTTTCAAAATGGCGGTGGTCAAGTTACCCCCAGTGCAAAACAGAGCATTGCTCTGTGCATTGTTGGTCAATCGACCTTCGGATATGGATAAATACGGCTCTCTTGAGGCAATCAAGAAACTGGGCTTTGACTTTGGTGCATCTCTAGGTGGTCCAGAGTTTTTGCAGCAGTTCCTCGGATTGGATCAAGGTGGGTTGTCATCCATCATGCAACAGCTTCCAGCCCATTTGGGGGTCACATCTTCCATCACTGAAATTTGTGGCTATCTGTCGTTGCTTGACGTGCATCTTGAGAATTACTGGAAGGTCAATGAGACTTTCTTTGAAATCCTCACCAAAGTTGAAATTGACGCCGTGTGCGTTGAGATCGGTTTGGCCGATGCGTGTGGCAAGCATTACGTTCAGCTCAAAAACGGGTCGAAGAAAGACTTCATCAAGGGTGTGCTCAATGTCGAAGGATTTGAGTACAAGGGTGCAATTCCTGCGCTGATGCGTTGGAAAAAATAAACCATTACCCACAGCGGGCCTGCCCCGTGAAGGGGTGGGCTCTTTTTTCATCAGAGTAGAGAAACCATCATGAACTTGATTCAACAATTTGCGGCACTGATCCAATCTGGCGTGACCGTACACATCAAACTGAGCCGCTTTGGCAATGAAGTCCAAATGGACATCTTGCCGATTGCAGCTGGAAACGCGACTGGAATCAGCTTGCCCCCCAAAGCACTGCTGGGAACAGCGCAGGAACTCGATGAGGCATTGCCTGGTTTTCTCCAGACGTACTTGCACTCATCGAGCAACATCCAACAGCAAATTGAGCAAGCCACAAGCGAGCTCAAGGCGGCTGAGGAAGCTGCAAAAGAGCAAGCCCAGGCGGTCGTCAAGGCCAAACAGGCTGACAAATCCAAGGTGACAACATCAAAGACTCTGACATCGTCTCCCAAAAAGACCCGCGACATGAGCGCAGGACTGATGGGTGAAGATGACAAGAACGATGATGATCAAGCTGGAGATGCGTCGGTCGGCGAGTCCAATGAAACGGACAAACCACAGGTTGCGGCATCAACAGCAGGCTCCGGTGTTCCTGCTGTGCAGGAAGACGCCTTGAGTGCTGATTTGTTCTAAGGGAGAGACGACATGAAAGTAGTTAATCTCGAGCGCAAATTCAAGTACAACAGCGTGACCTTGCCAGACCCGAACACGGCGATGTCAATTGAGCAAGTCAGGGAGTTTTATGCGACTCAATACCCTGAGCTCAATAACGCGGTGAGCGAAGGCCCTGTGACAAGCGGATCGGTCTCAACATGGACCTTTATGCGAGCAGTGGGGTCAAAAGGGCGTGCTAACAACACGGTCGAGAGTGACAGCGATGCACGCAAGATGCTCCAGGCATTGATGAGTGCACGGCAAGAGCCTTCGGGCTCTAAACAGATCGCGCAGGCTTCGCAAGAAGATCTGCTGCGCATGAGTCGTTTGCGTGATGTGGTGCATATGCGCCCCAAAGGCAAGGCGATGAGCCTACCCACAAGTGCTTTTGGCATTTGGGGGTGATGTTTGGCCTGGTTTTAGCGAATCAGGCCAATAACATGAACAAACAATGAGGCCGGTGATCTTGGGATTGCCGGCCTTTTTGTTTGTTTTGAAAACATAGGAATTACAAAATATGAGTTGAGATGGCGGAATCGGAATTTTTTTAAAAAATAACGCGGAAAGACAAGAAATTTGTACCAGATCGGTTGCATCGGAAAAACTCAGTTGTATTATTCACCCGTGTTAAGCAAATTTCGAAACAAAGTCTGCGACACAAATTCCAACCAACCTTCTTTTTAAGAAAGACTCTCACCATGAACTTCGGCCTGAAAAAACAATTCGACAAATCTGCCAAGCAACGCGGCTTCATCAACGGCGCTCTGATCATCGGTATCGCACTGATGGCTGTGGTCGTTGGCGCTATCGCCATGTCGCAGTCCACTTCGACCACCGACATCAGCAAGCAGAAAACCCGCACGACTGCTGCCGTTGGCATGAAGCGCATGGCTGACGCCGTGGAAGGCTTCCAAATCAACGTGGCTGACGTTGGTGTCGCCAACGCTGAAGCCGGCATCACCGTGCCAGCTCTGCCAGTGGGCTTCCAGACTGTGGCATCCGCAGCTACCTACGCCAGCCCCAACTTCGTGGTGGCCGGTGTTGACACAGCTGTGTGCGCTGAAATCAACCGCGTCCTGGGCGTGGCAACTGCTCCTGCTGACGCAGCTGGCGTGACTGCTGGTGGCGTGCGCGAAGCTTGCACCGCTACCAACGAATACGTTCGCGTGGTCAAGGGCTAATCCCTGGCAGACGTAAGTCTGCTTGAAGCAATGGCGCGTCAGGTTTTGATTTGACGCGCCATTTTTGCTTAAAAATTTTGATTATTCAGCGCTAGGAAACTGGCAAATATTTGGATTTCCAGATGAAAAAATTCACGCAAAAAGGATTTACGAGCGGCTATATGCTGATCGGTATTGCCATGATTTCACTGGTAGCTGCCGTCTCGGCAATGATCATCAAGACCGAGGAAAAAGGAATTGATGTTGAAAAACAAAAAGCTGACTCGATCGTCGTCATGAAGCGCACAGCGGACGCAATCGAGGCTCACCGAGTTGCGGTGGCAATGGGTGACATCAAGATTGGACAAGGTTTCGCTGCGGCTATGTCGGCTGAGATGAGCTCTTGGCCAAAAGCGATTTTTGTGAATGGGACGCCGGGGGTAGCGGTTACAGAGGGAACCGTGACCTACATGACGGGTATCGACCCAACTTTCTGCAAGACATTGAACAGTGTTCTTTCGGTAAGCGGAGTTCCTACACCTGAGCAAGCTCCTAACGATCGTGTTGTGTGCGTAGTGACGCCAACAACGTAATTCGGCTTTAGGTGAGCACCGAGAAAGAGTGCCTTGGTCAAGTGCTTTTGAGTACCAGGCGTCTTTCGGCTCAAACGGTTCGTTAAATCCGGCCATGCCGGTGCTTTGGCATGCTTATGAAGTCCGAAATGCCGACGTCAGCGATTGCAAAAAATAAAAATTGCTGCTGATCATGGTGAGGAAATATGCAGGTCGATGCTCAAAATTTACATTGGAGTTACTTATGGCATCGGCCCACACGATTCTTGTACGCAGTCTTTTATCCATCATGTCTCTGACATTGGCGGGGTGCGCAGGGGTGATGCCAAATAATGCAAGCAATATTGATACAAGTCGCCAGATCCAGGGCCCTGATGTGGCTATGGATGGAGCAAAAGATGTCATTGACTTGCAAACCAAAGGCGAATCGATCATTCTGGATATGGTCCCAGAAGACAAAGGCGAAGCATTTCCGAATCAATTGGTGCCACCGGTTAATGTGGCTGGTTTTGGTCATATTGAAGCACTGCGAATTTTGCTTGAAGGCAACAACTTGTCATTTGAAGTCCGTGGCGATGTGCGCACGTACGAAGGCGGCACCAACGGCTCAATCAGAATCGCAGCAGGTCCTTTGGGTGAAGTCGCCAATCAATTGGCCCTGAGCGGTGGCTACTTTCTGACAGTCCATGACAAGAAAGTCGTCGCTTCTGCAACAAAGCGGTTCGTCCTTGAGGTGCCCCACGTACTCGACGACAGAGCGGCAGCAAGCTTGCTGACAACCGTAAAGCGTCTTGGTGCGCGCGATTCATACCTGGACACCATCGGAAACACCATCACATTTGAGGCCTCTCGCACCTCATGGCGAGCAATCGACAGCTACCTCGCTCACATGCGTCGGTCAAAGCCCATGCTTGTCTACGAAGTTGAGGTGTATCAGGTCGATCTGAGCGATCGAAATGAAACCGAAGTAGGCTGGAGCGCTATTTCGAAGAATCTCAAGCAAGACCCATCAACCTGGGCCGTCAGCAAATCATCCGACACCCTTGGCTCAGCAGCACTCGCATTGGTTGGCAAAAACGTTTCCATGAGTGCAGTCGTCAATTTGTTGCAAACCCAAGGAGTTGTCTCTTCGTTGTCGCGTCCTCGAATTTCCATGCTATCCGGATCGGAGTCGAAATTCAGGGTCGGCAAAACGACAATGTACGTCTCGAAAATCACTCAAACAAGTGCAAGCCAAACAAGCAGCACCGGAACGGCTGTGGTAACGCCGTTGCAAACCTCAAGCTCAGAGACTGCGAAGCTAAAAACCGGTTTCGACCTGACGATGAAGGGCACATTCCAAGAAGACACTGTGTTTACCAGCATGAAAATGTTGATCTCTGAGCTGGTGCAATTCAACGACTTCGAAACATTCGGCACAAAACTGCGCTTACCAGACACCACCGACAAAGAAATTGAAACAGTCGTTCGCGCACGGCCAGGCGACTTGATCCTCTTGGGCGGCATCGGCTCTAACAACCAGCTCGATACGAGAGCTGGCGGGACCGCAGGCCTATCGAAAAAGACCCTGGGAGAAAAGTCGGAAATCATTGTTGCGATGCGCCCTCGGGTCATTCGTTTTGTGGCGAATAAGGAGAGCGCACTGTGAAATATGCAAAGTCAAAAAGTCTTGTTGTCGCTCAATTGTTGATGTTGAGCTGTTTTGCAATCAACGCGGCCCACGCCCAAGATGCAAAGAGCCCATCGCCAGACTCAACAGCACATGGGGCAGAGATTCGTAACCCGTTGCTGCCACCGAATCTGAGGACACCACCTCCGGAATCAAAGTCTGCGACACCAACTCCCGCTTTACCAAGCGGAATGCCTGCACCTTCTAACGCAGCAAATCCCAGCTCTCCTGAGGCACAGGCGGCCGCCAGAATTAGCGCTGCCGCTCGTCATCTATCAATGGTGAAGGTCATTGCCACCATCGGAGAAAAAGCAGTCCTGCGCGGCCCATTGGGCGCAAATGGAAACCTCGCCATCGCCGCAGGATCAACAGGGGGCCTTCAACAACAAGGTATCAACGGCAACTTCAATCAGTACCAAGGCATGCAGCCAAATCAGGTCATGAACGGTGGATATGGCGGTGTGTATGGCGGCCAAATGAACCAAGGTTTGTATGGCCAGCCACAGTACGGTTACCAGCAAGGGATGTACCCACAAGGTGGGGGCATGTACCCCGGCGCTGGGGGCTATACGGGCGCAGGTGCCGGCGCATCTGGAGCCAGTGCCGCAGCCAGTCGCGCCAACGCCATTGAGCGCTCCGTCACAGTCACTCACGGGCAACCCTTTGAGCTTGGCAACGGTATGTGGGTGCGCCCAGAAGTGGGCGACTCTTCCGTGCGCCTTTACCTGCTCAAGACAGCCAAAGAAAAGGGCGGCGATCTCATTTATTCATCAAACCTGGAAATGGCCAACGCCATGGCCGTCGATGTTCCCGAGAAAACCGTCGATAAAACACAAGACGTAAAAGCCGACATTTCTGAGAAACCAACCGACAGCAACAAGAACGCCTCAACAGACAAACGATTCACCTTTGGCCTTGAAACGTCATCAACTGGCCAGTAAACGGGGAGAACTATGTCTACTCTAGCGATTCGTGATATCGAAGGTTCGCTCGATCCTCGCATGGTCGAAGCCGAGCTGCGCTCACGCAACATTGTTACTCCACAGCAACTGTCCATCGCACTGTCAAAACGGGCGAGTTTGGCAGAAGCAGGTGATCGCATTGGTCTGTGTGAGATCTTGTTGCGAGACAGGTTCCTGTCCCGCACTGAAGCTGACGCCTTCATCGAAAGCTTGGCCAATGAGCGAATCGATGCGGCAGATAAGATCATTGCGGACGAACTTTGCACCAGGTACAAAGTTCGCCCTCTTCAAGTGATTGGGGGCGTTTTGCACATGGAAGCGGCAGGGCCACTTTTGCGATCTCAGCTGGAAATCCTGCGCACTTCGGCCATCATGTCGATTTCCGACATCAAAATCATTCCAGTCTCCAAGATCGATTACAGCAGCGCTCGCAATCAAAACGCATACCAATACGTCTCGCTGTCTGAAGCGGTTAGCAGATTGAAACGCACGGAAATCAGCAGCGAAGGCCTGCGCACAACCATCGCCTCTTTGCTAAGTGAAGCCATCGCCGCAAGAGCCAGTGACATCCACCTTGAATGCAACCCAGATCCAGGCTCCTGGATCGCTTTCCGTGTTGACGGAAATATGCGCCAAATCATGTTGGTGCCAGAACGCGTCATGTCGGCCATCTTCACAAGACTCAAAACCCTCGCTGGCATGGACGCCAGCGATAGGCTCAGAGCGCAAGACGGACGAATCTCACACAAACACGGCAGCCGCGTCATTGATCTTCGCATGGCTTCACAGCCACTGATGGGCGGTGAGAAAATCACGTTGCGTATTCTTGATCAGGATGCCATCCCCTCGCGCAGCGATCTTTTTGTTGGCCAGCCCATCATGGCAGATCTGTTTGCAGGTTTGTCCGATTTCAAAGGCAAACGAGGCGGCTTGATCCTTATTTCTGGCCCAACAGGCTCGGGAAAAACAGCAACCCTCTACACATTGCTGCAAAACTTCGAACGCGATAAATTCAACGTCATCACCGTCGAAGACCCCGTTGAATACACCATCTCATTCGTGCGGCAAATTCAAATCAATCAAATTTTGAATCAAAAAGCGGTTGATATCGAACGAGCAATTTTGCGCCACGACCCGGACATCATCATGTTTGGTGAAGTGCGTAACCGTGACATGGCATCCGCAGTGCTGAGTCTTGCTGAATCAGGCCACCAGGTGCTTGCAACCATTCACGCCGGAAACGCGTTGGAGACCTTTGATCGCTTCTTGAACTTTTTCCCAGATGAAGTCAAGGTGGAAAAATCGAAAACTCTTGCAACTTACTTGGGCACCGTGATCAATCAGAGATTGGTTCGCCGCTTGTGTAAATGCGCAGAAACGGTTGAAGACGGTCGCAATGAACGCAAGGCCGTGGGGTGCGAGATTTGCGGTGGAGAGGGCTACATTGGACGTGTCGCCGTCCATGACTCCTTGTTCTTGCCAGGAGATGATGCGCGTAGAGACTCTGTAACAAGAGCCGTGATCAAAGAGGGGGACCTCAAAGCCGCCCTGGGTATGCCCGGTGTTTTCAGGTTCCCACGCGAAACCGTGATCAACTCATTGGTAGACGCTGGCGTCATTGACAACAAGACGCGATCGAACGCGTTGGAGGCGTAAATGGCTTCGACGCTTCAAGAATTCAGCGCGGTTTACTTGCTGCCTTTGTCTGAATTGCCAACGGCAGTTCAAGACGAAAACTCAGGCAACATGTTTCGACACGAAACCAAAATTCGCGCCTACAACATCAAAGCTGCTGCTCGCGTTATTCATGAAAAAGGTGGAGTGGTCATTTCTCTGAAAAAACACAGAGAGCCAATGGCCATGCTTCAAATTGTGCCCAAAGACTATAAGCGCCAACTGTTGCAGGCGGTGACGTTCTCGGTAAGGGGGGGGATGTCCGCTGGACGCGCTCTGCAATCTGTTATCGAAAGCGAAACGGGGCCCTATCGTCCAAAAATAGAGCCAGGCTTGGGTGTTCTAACCGTTGGAGGATCTTGCTACGAGGCAATCAAAGCCATGGACATGTACGATGAGATTACCCTGGCCATCATCGAAGCGGGCGAGCTCACGGGAACCATTGTGGATGCTCTGGAGACAGCCGTAAAACACCAGGAAAGCTCGGCCACGATGCAAAAAGTCATGTTCGGCGCTGTGAGCTGGACCCTGATGGACATCTTCTTTGCAGCCAGCGGCATTTTGGGCAACATTTACGGCCTGCTTCCACAGGCTGAACAGTCTTTGGGCAACGTGCCAAAGGACGCCGCTCAGCGCGTCACTGATGCCATCCATGTTGCCTACATCGTCAACTACCTTTTGCTGGGTGGGACATTCTTGATGATTGCCTTGTTTGTTTACTGCACTATTGGGGCTTTCACAAAGAACAAAGTTTGGCGTGAAGGCGCAGATAAGGCGCTGCAAACAATACCGTTCTTTAATCAAGCTGTCTTGGAGTCGGCTGTGTCAGCCTCATGCACGGTCGCCCAATCGTTGGTAAAAGGTGGCGTATCACTCCTGACCGTTGCTGAGATTGCATCGCGAAGTACCCGCAACTGGACCGTTACATCATTTTGGGATGGCGTGAACAAAAAAATGAGCATGGGCGAAACCATTGCTCGCTGCTTTTCTGGAAACACCCTGTTTAGCCATTCGGAAAAAATTCTACTGGTGTCGCATACCAACAGGGAGCAGCTGGCAGAGACGTTTGGTGTGATCGCCAATCAACGCAGGGCGTTTGCCGAAACGGGCGCAAGACGTTTTAGCAGCTTCGCTTTTTTCGGCTCACTGATGTATTCGGCCATTGCCGTGATCGTGACTTTGTGGGTGAGCTACCTGCAGTACACCGCCATGATGGCAAATAGTAACAGCATGGGTGGTTGATCACTTGATTGATCAATTCAAAATTCTAAGGTCGCAATATGCAAACAATTCCATTTGAGTCCCTGTACGGCTCAATGATCGCCGGGGCGATACCAGCCCACAAAGGCGATCTTGAGCAAAGCGTCGCCTACTTGGCAGAAGACGCATTGAACACGTCAGCCATTCACTATCACTTTGTCCACAACAAAGAAGAGACAAAAGCGTTTTACTTCGCTGTTCCGTCCAAGGACTTGGCGTCCATTCCCTATCCTGCTACGCCATTGGCAGCGGCAATCCCTGGTGCGGCAGGGCATTTGGGGGAGGGTGCTTATGTGGTGTCTTCAGAAGGCCTCAGTGCTGCCGCTATTTACAAAGACGGTGATTTGCGCTTGTTGTTCAACACAAGTGAGGTCATGGATCGCTACCTGAGCGAGACAGGTCTCACAGTGTACGAGGCCAAAGAGCAGGAAAGCGGATTGCTTTCCTCTTCGCGATCGCGTGGACGTACGGTTGCCACCAAACTCGCCTCCGTGACATCCAAAATATCCACTTTGGTGGTCCTTGCGTGCGCAGGTACATGGTTCACTTTAGGCGTAGCCCAGGCATACATGAGCGCCAAGGTCGAAGACGCCTACAGTGCTCGTTCTCGGGCACTGGCAAAGGTTGCTGAAGACATCAATTTCAACTCGCCCCTTTCTCAGCAAATTGGCCGAGTCCACAGCCTTGCCACCGTGGCACTGGAAAACAAGGGCTGGATTGAGCGTTTTGAGTTAAAGAACGGCAAAGTAGCCTACACCGTCGCCGTTGCTGAGAACCTCAAAGCACAAGCGCTCAAAAAACTGGGGCCTGGCCATGAGGAAAGCTATCGCGATGGACTGGTATATCTGACCTTCATGGATGGAAAGCCTGCAGGCGAAGGTGGCGAGCAAAGTGCTCAGTCAAGACCCGCCGAGCAGCCAGCGGCACTTGCTCATCAGCCTACTAGCCCTTCTCAGTCCAGCAGTTCAACGATTCCATCTCCGATGGGGGCCGCACCAGCTCCAATGCCAAGCGCTGGCGCAACCGTTCAAAACAACCCTGGAAGGACTATTCTGTGAAAAGTCTGACATTTGCTCCATTCAACCTGAAGTCGGTTTTTTTCAATTTCCCTGCCGTTGCGATGGCATTGATGGTCGCAGCTTTGGTGTCGTTGTGGTTTGCGGGATCCACCGCAAAATCATTCGCGGCAGCATTTAGGACTCAATCGATCATTGCGCCAGAGTCATCTTCGTTGATTAAATTGAACAAGAAGCCAGCATCGGATGCGGACATCACCGCACTCATTGCAACCATCAAGCAAAACCACTCGGGACTCGATGTGTCTGCTTCTGCAGCGCCCGGCTCGATTGTGATTTCGGCCGCTAACCAAAGCGCCTATCGTGACTGGATCGCCGCTTTCGGCACCATCCAGGGCGCAAGCAAGCCGGGGTCTGTGTGGTTGGCAACTGAGATTTGCGTTGGCAAATGCGGGGAGCTTGCAATGCGCGCTCAGGTCCAAGGCTTGACGCAATCAATCACCCAGTCAGGTCCAAAAGAAACGTCTAAGCCTGCTAATGCAAAGGGGTCAACTACCCCGCCCTAAAGGGCGAGGCTTGTAAGGCAGCAATGCCAAGCAAGTCTGGTTGACCAGACCAAGAAAGGAGAAATTCAATCTACGTTGCACGACAGGCCAACAGACCAACGGCGGGATGCTTCCTCAGTCTCGTCCTCTTGAAGCCGCATCAGCAGACACCCTTTGGGTAAGGACGAAACGGGATGCGGCAGTCAGCCTTCAATAGCTGACAACCGGTGTGCAACATGGTCGAGGGGAGCGAGGGCGCAAGCCCTCCGTCACCAGGCGCGTAAGCGCTGGCAGCTGGAAAGACAGCACTTTTTAATAGGAGGCCGCATGTCGGTTTTTGTGTTGGATCAAAGAGGCAAGGCGCTCATGCCGTGCAGCCAAAAGCGGGCACGCAAGCTGCTCTCTTGTGGCCGCGCTCGTGTGCATCGCCTGGTCCCCTTTGTGATCCGACTCACTGACCGCAAGGCGGCTGACTGCACACTGCAGCCGCTTCGGCTTAAACTCGATCCCGGCAGCAAAACCACGGGCCTTGCGCTCGTTCGCGAGAGCAAGGCCATCAACCCCGCAACCGGCGAGATCGAGCGCAGCATCGCTGTACTCAGTCTTGTCGAAATCATCCACCGCGGCCGCCAGATCTCGGAGGGGCTCACCGCACGCTGCCAGATGCGCCGGGCGCGCCGTGGTCGCAATACCCGCTACCGTGCACCCCGGTTTCTCAACCGGGGCAACAAAAAACTCGGTTGGCTCGCCCCATCCTTGCAGCACCGCATCGATACCACCATGTCCTGGGTGCTTCGTATCCAGCGCTGGGCACCTGTGGTGGCCCTCAGCTCAGAGCTGGTGCGCTTCGATATGCAGGCGCTGCAAAACCCGGAAATCTCCGGCACAGAGTACCAGCAAGGGACCTTGTTTGGTTACGAGGTGCGTGAGTACCTGCTGGAGAAATGGCAACGCACCTGCGCCTACTGTGGCGTCAAAGATGTGCCGCTTCAAATCGAGCACATCCACCCAAAGGCCAAAGGCGGCAGTGACCGCATCTCCAACCTCACCCTTGCCTGCCAGTGCTGCAACCAAAAGAAAGCTGCACGGCCCGTTGAGGTGTTCTTGGCCAAAGACCCCAAACGCTTGGCCAAGATACTGGCTCAAGCCAAAGCGCCTTTGCGTGACGCGGCGGCAGTGAACGCCACACGCTGGGCCCTGGCCAACGCGCTCAAAGCAACAGGGTTGCCGGTGGAATTGAGCAGTGGCGGTCGCACTAAGTTCAACCGAAGCCGCCTTGACGTGCCAAAGACGCATGCGCTCGATGCCGCCTGTGTTGGCGAGTTCGATGTCATCAAAGACTGGCACCGGCCTGCCATCACCGTTAAATGTACGGGCCGGGGCAGCTACCAGCGCACGCGCCTGGACAAATATGGCTTCCCGCGTGGCCACCTCATGCGCACCAAGCGCGTGCATGGATTTGGAACGGGCGACATGGTTAAAGCCGTAGTGCCCAAAGGCCTCAAAGCGGGAACGCACACTGGCCGCGTGGCCATCAGAGCCAGTGGCAGTTTCAATATCCAAACGAGCGCAGGTGTCGTTCAAGGCCTCAGCCACAAACACTGCCAAATACTTCAGCGAGCAGACGGATTTGGCTACTTCCAGCAACCCAAGATAGCAAACAACAAAGGAGCGAGTCAGGGGTGCCTTACCGGCACCGCGCTATCCCTCCCGGCCCTCAAGGACCGGGTTTCTCGCGCAATTTGATGGCGCAATGTTTCAAAAAAATACGCAAGTCGCCAACGGCCAGACAGGGTGGATTCATGATGGGCTACTTTTTGTTAATCATCAGCTTGTTCTCTGTTTCCGCATGGGCCTTCTCCAACATGTATGACGCCAATGCGGAATTGAAATGGATCAAGGCCAATGCTGATCTCATCTATGACCAATCACTATTGATTAGAAAAGAGATGATTTCATGCGGGGCAATGTATCCAGAAGGGGTTAACAACGATCCCAACGCATTGCCCAACTACAAAAAATACCCAGGCTCAGTAATGACGATCTCCAGTGCGGAGTGTCCGGGAGCTCCTGCAAACCTCAAAACCGTTTTGGCGGGGCGTGATGGTAATTTCTTGAGACAGTTGCCGACAGATTTCTCTGCCTGGTCCTATCAAAACAGCAGCGCAGGCCTGACAGCCATTTTGCAGGCGTCTACCCCAAGGGCAGCAGAAGTGATTGGGCGAGTTGCTAATCGATTTGGCACGGCCGAAGCAGTAAGAAACGGCAATGTTTACACGTTTGTGATCGCTGCACCTTGAGCGCAGCAGCGGTTCAATCGTGAGGAATTGGACCGAATCGGTTGCGGTGCTTTTTTGTATGGATACAATTAAAATATCCGTACGTGTTATTTCGTCCAATTTGGACTGACGAATTCTGGAGCTTTCGATGAACAACCAAGTTAAGGGCTGGAAAAAGGGTCTGCTGGCCTGGGCCACCCTTTCCATGCTGGTCCAGCCAGTGATGGCCCAGCAATACGTCTTGCGCGTGCCGATTGCCGGTATTTCCTCTCAGTCTGCGGGCACGTTAGAGATCACCCCTTCACCCATTGTGTTTGCTGGCTCTACCCCTGTGGGTACTGCGGCTGCTTCGATGACGGTGGCTGTGGCCAACAACAGCTTCACGGCGGTCAAGCATGTGGCTGTGTCGCTGCCTTCGGGCGGCGGGGACTTCACGCAAAGCAACGACTGCCCGTCTGAGATGGCTGGACGCACCAGCTGCAAGGTGACGGTGGGCTTTAAGCCTAGCGGCCCGGGCGATTTGCTGGGTTCTTTGGCCATTTCCAGCAACGCTGTCAATGGCCTGCAAATGGTTCAAATCCGAGGCTCAGGCGTGGTGCCTGCGGCTACGCTGCATGCGGACGCTTTTCCGGCAGTGCAAATTGAGCAGACCTCCAGCGCCTCTGTGACGCTCACCAACTCCAGTAACTCGTCGATCACGGTCACCCCCACAGCGCTGGCTGCGCCGTTCTCGATTGCCAGCACAACATGCTCGGACACACTGGCAGCGGGTGCCAGCTGCTCGTACCAGCTCAACTTCAAGCCCATGGCCGCAGGCACGTTTACGCGTGACTGGACATTTGGCTTTGTGGTTGGCTCGTATGCCTTTAGCCGGTATGTAACTTTGTCCGGCGTGGGCGCGAATCCTTCGGCAACGCTGGGCAACGTGGACTTTGGCTACGTGCCAGTGGGTCAGTCAGCGCAAAAGAGTGCAACGCTGATCAACACCGGGGCGGCACCTTTGTCTGTTGGCTCGGCCAACATCACGGGTGATGGGTTCTCCCTGGCCGCAGGCGGCACCTGTGCGGCCTCTTTGGCCGTAGGCGCAACGTGTACTGTCAACATTGCCATGAGTGCCACAGGCGCTGGCATACAGTCTGGTGCTTTGAGCGTGAACACAGGCGCGGGCGTTAAGACGGCAAACTTGTCGGGCGTGAGCCAACAAGCCATTGTCTCGGTCTCGCCATCGTTTGATGGGTTCGGCACGGTGCAAGTGGGGCAAAGCGTTACATCGAGCACCCATACAGTGACTAACACAGGCAACATTGCGGCCACTGGCTTTGCAGTTACGCCCATCGGCACTGGCTACACGATTGCCAACAACACCTGTGCGGCCAGTTTGCCCGCGTCTTCGAGCTGTACGTTCTCTGTGAAGTTCTCTCCGGCGATCGCTGGCTCGTTCACAGGCGGGGTGTCTGTCGCGTCTGTCAGCACTTACTCCTCTGTGGGCCTTGCGGGTACGGCGGTGAATTCATCGGCCTCACTGGGCCAAATTGCGTTTGGTAATGTGGCCGCAGGCGCAAGCGCTACAGGCCATGCAACGCTGACCAACACGGGCGTCGGCCCGCTGAGCATTGGCGCAGCGACTGTGACGGGTTCGGGCTTTGCCCTGGC
>Ga0228698_1000615_pt1 | contig 23797 bp, 19 predicted proteins | sample McNCre117_Aug_MG_FD_178015 | JGI IMG/M metagenome (GOLD analysis project Ga0228698, IMG submission 178015) | Freshwater microbial communities from McNutts Creek, Athens, Georgia, United States - 1-17_Aug_MG | ecosystem: Environmental > Aquatic > Freshwater > Creek | place: USA: Georgia...
GGGCCGTGACGTGGGGCTCGGCGCGGGCGCTGGTGGAACGGAGCGTGGAGCGGGTGGAGCAGGTCATCGCGAGGTGAGCGGGGTGTGTCCCATTGTGAAGGATGGCCCCGGCGCTGGCGATGACGGCCGCAGGCGGAGGCGTCGGCTCAGGCCAACCCGACTTGCGCGGCCCGCCGGTTGTGCGAAAAATGCCGCGAGACGCCCGCACCGCCCATCCGGTGCTGGGCCGATCGATTCACAACGACACGTTCAAGACAAAGTCAGGAGAAGGCGATGCAAGTGGACAAGCTGCTGCTCAGTCACCGGGGCGCGCTGCAGGCCAAGTACAAGGCGGCGGGGTTCAAGAAGATCGAGACCGCGCTGAAGGCCCTGATCACGGCCGACGCCAAGCGCGGGCTGGTCAGCCAGGTGATCTACCTCGACGACGCGCTCGCGCTGAAGCCGCTGGGCGCCAAGGCAATGACCAAGGCCGGGGACGCCCGCCAGGCCAAGGTCGCGATCGACGGGCTCTGCGCCGCGCTGGCGCCGCACTACCTGGTGCTGATCGGCGCGCCCGACGTGCTGCCGATGGTGCCGCTGACCAACCCGGCCTACAGCGCCGAGGGCGACGGTGACCGGACCGTGCCCAGCGACCTGCCCTACGCCTGCGCTGCGGCCTACAGCGTGCGGGCCAGCCAGTTCCTGGGCCCGACGCGGGTGGTCGGCCGCCTTCCGGACCTGCCCGGCGCCAGCGTGCCGACGCTGCTGCTGCAGCTGCTCAAGGCGGCGGCGACGGCCCAGCCGCTGCCGCCGACGGAGTACCAGGGCTACTTCGGCCTGAGCGCCGAGGTCTGGGAGAAGTCCACCGCGCTGAGCCTGCGCAACACCTTCGGCGCCGACACGGCGATGCACGACGCGCCGCCCAGCGGCCCGGCCTGGAGCGCGGCCGAACTGGCGCCGCGGCTGCACTTCATCAACTGCCACGGCGCCGACCGCGACGACGGCTACTACGGCCAGTCGGTGCAGGACCCGAACCAGTTCCCGCGCGCCCACCACGCGCCGCTGCTGGCCGGCAAGGTCCGCCCCGGCACGGTGGTCGCGGCCGAGTGCTGCTACGGCGCCCAGCTCTACGACCCGAAGCTGGCCAACAACACCCAGGGCATCGCGCTGACCTACCTGGAGCAGGGCGCGCTCGCGGTGTTCGGCAGCACCACGATCGCCTACGGTCCCAGCGAGGGCAACGGCTCGGCCGACCTGATCACGCAGTACTTCCTGCAGAAGGTGCTGGCCGGCGCGTCGCTGGGCCGGGCGGTGCTGGAGGCGCGCCTGCAGTTCGCCGGCCAGCGCACCCACCTCGACCCCTACGACCTGAAGACGCTGGCGCAGTTCTACCTGCTGGGCGACCCTTCGCTGCAGCCCGTGGCCCCCAGCGCCCACGCGCTGACGCGCACCAAGGCGTTCAAGAAGCTCTTCCCGGCCAACCAGGACCGCAGCGTGCGCGCGCTGCGGCGCGAGAAGCTCGCGCGCGACGGTGCCCTCCTGCAGGCCGCGCTGCCGAAGCTGCAGCCGCTGGTGGGGGATGCGGTCGAGCTGCCCGAGGCCATCGCCCAGGCGCTGCGCAGCCTGGCCAAGGAGTCCGGCATGCGGGGCGGCGAGGTGCACAGCTTCGAGCTGCGCTCGCGGGGGCGGGGGGCGGCCGGGCCGGCGCGGCGCATCCACGCGCTGGCGGTGCCGGTGTCCGACGGCACGCAGTCCGGGCAGGCGGGCCACCGCGTGCGCGCCATCGTCGTCACCGAGCAGGACGGCGCGCTGCTGCACGTGCGCCGGCTGCACTCACGCTGAACGGAGGAGCGCGCCATGGCGACGCTGCGAGGCCGGGTCGAACGCCGACGCCTGAACGTCGGCAGCAAGAGCGAGCACGAGGCGCTGGTGCTGGTCGATGACGTCGGCGCGCTGTGGAAGCTGCGCCGCCTCGGCGGCCACCCCTTCAACGACTCCGCGCTCGACGGGCTGGAGGGCCGCCGCGTCGAGCTCAACGGCTACGGCGACGGCCCGACCTTCTTCCTCGACGGCTGGCGCGACGTGCCCTGATCAGGGCTTACGGCGGGTCGCCTGGGCTGCGCCGGTCATCCTCAGGGGCAGCGCTCCTCGGTCTGTTGCTGCTGCAGGTGGCGGCGCTGCTCGCGCAGGCGGTCCTGCGCGGCGGCGGCCATCGGCTGCGCGGCCCGTTCGTCGACCAGCCGCAGCTGGCGCGCCAGGGATTCGCAGTGCCGCGCGCGCTTGCGGCGGGCCTCGGCGGCGTAGCTGTCTGCCGCGGGGCCGGCGTGCCGGGGCGCGGTCTTGCCCTTCGGCGTCGCCGCAGGCGCGGGGGCGACCGGTGGGGCGGGCGATGGCGCCACCGGCTGCGCGTCGGCCTGAGACAGCGCCGGGCGGGTCATGTCCACCGCTTCGGTGCCCGGCGGGCAGCGGCCGTCCTGGCTGTAGCTGGTGCGCCCGCCTCCCTGGCACTTGGTGACGGCGTTGGCGGCGTTGCTGCCGCTGGACTGGGCGGCGGCCGGTGGGAGGCCCCCCAGCAGCAGGGCGGCGCAGAGCATGGCGCCCAGGGCGAGGTGGGTCGGAGCCAGGGGGAAGGTGCGGGGCATGGGCAGCCGGCTGCGCAAGGGGCAGCCGCCGGTTCGAGGGTCGTGGGCGGGCGGGTACGGCGCGGCACACTCTAGGTTGCGGCCAGCGTCACAGCAAGCCGCGACACGCGCTGATACATCCCGGCGCCGCCCCGGCACCACACCCTTGCCACACCCGCGCCACACCCGACCCACGCTCACACCATGACCCTGCCGATCACCGACCTGCGCGCGCCCGACGCCCCGGCGCGCTTCGTCGCCAGCCTGCGCGACACCGGCTTTGCGGCGCTGGTCGGCACGCCGATCGATGCGGCCCTGGTGCGCGCGTTGAGCGCCGAGTGGCTGGCCTTCTTCCGCTCGCCGGCCAAGGCGGCCTACCGCTGGGACCCGCAGCGCCAGGACGGCTGGTTCCCGCCCGAGCAGTCCGAGACCGCCAAGGGCCACGCCGAGCGGGACCTGAAGGAGTTCTTCCACCTCTACCCCTGGGGCCGCTGGCCGAGCGAGGTCGGCGATGCGGCCCGGCGCTACGCCGACACCGCCACCGCGCTGGCGAGCACGCTGCTCGGCTGGGTCGAGGCGCAGGCGCCCGAGGCGGTGCGCGCCGGCCTGTCCGAGCCGCTGGCGCAAATGATCACCGGCAGCCAGCAGACCCTGCTGCGCCTGCTGCACTACCCGCCACTGACAGGCGCCGAGCCGCCCGGCGCGCTGCGGGCCGCGGCGCACGGCGACATCAACCTGCTGACGATTCTGCCCGCCGCCGCCGAGCCCGGGCTGCAGGTGCTGGGGCGCGACGGCCAGTGGCTCGACCTGCCCTGCGCCGGGCCCGACGACGCCGAGCAGCTGGTCATCGTCAACACCGGCGACATGCTGGACGAGGCCACCGGCGGCTGGCTGCGCGCGACGGTGCACCGCGTGCTCAACCCGGTGGGCGAGGCGGCGCGGCGCTCGCGCATCGCCGCGCCGCTGTTCCTGCACCCGCGCCCGGAGGTGCGCCTGTCGGCGCGCCACACCGCCGCCAGCCACCTCGCCGAGCGCCTGCGCGAGCTGGGCCTGAAGCCCTGAGCCGCCCTCTTTCCTGGAGCCCCACCCATGGACATCCCCGCGCTGCAGGCCCGCCTGCGCCAGTTCTCGGCCGAACGTGGCTGGGAGCCGTATCAGACGCCCAAGAACCTCGCGATGGCGATGGTGGTCGAGGCCGGCGAGCTGGTCGAGATCTTCCAGTGGATGACGCCCGAGGACTCCACCCGCGTGGCCGAGCGCCCCGAGGTGCAGCAGCACCTGGGCGAGGAGATCGCCGACGTGCTGGTCTACCTGGTGCAGATCGCCGACCGCTGTGGCGTGGATCTGGCCGCGGCGGTGGACCGCAAGATCGGCCTGAACGCGCGCAAGTACCCGCCGACGCCGCCCGCCTCGACCGAGTCCCTGCCGGGGCTTGTCACCGGCGCACAACCGGTGCAAGCTGGCTGCGCGACCAGTGAGGCAGCCCACGATGACCAAGAAGACCGGCGAAAAAAACGGTGACAAGAACGGCGGGGACGGCAGCGTCAACCAGGGCGCCGCAGCGCTGGCGCGCCTGCCCAAGGCCGAGTACGAGGAGCAGCTCGCCCACCTGCAGATCGAGCTCAACGAGATGGCGCGCTGGCTGGCCTACAGCCGCCAGCGGCTGGTCGTGCTGCTGGAGGGGCGCGACACCGCTGGCAAGGGCGGCGTGGCCGCTGCGATCACCGCGACGCTGAACCCGCGCCAGTGCCACCTCGTCGCGCTGGGCAAGCCCAGTGAGCGCGAGGCCTCGCAGTGGTACTTCCAGCGCTACGTGCCGCACCTGCCGGCGGCCGGTGAGATCGCGATCTTCGACCGCAGCTGGTACAACCGCGCCGGCGTCGAGCGGGTGATGGGGTTTTGCAGCGAGGAGCAGGTGCACGCCTTCCTGCGCCAGGTGCCCACCTTCGAGCGGCTGCTGGTGGACGACGGCATCCTGCTGTTCAAGTACTGGCTCGCGGTGGACCAGGCGCAGCAGGAGGAGCGCTTCGCCGAGCGGCTGGCCGACCCGCTCAAGCGCTGGAAGCTCTCCGAGGTCGATCTGCAGGCGCGCGAGCGCTACGCCGCCTACGGCAGAGCGCGTGACCTGATGCTCCAGGCCACGCACACCGCCGATGCGCCCTGGACGCTGGTGGACTTCAACGACCAGCGCCTGGGCCGCCTGACGCTGATCCGCCACCTGCTGGACCGCCTGCCCGACTACCCGGTGCCGGAGAAGAAACTGGACTTTCCGGGCCTCGGCCACGCGCCGTTGGAGGAGCATTTCAGCGGCCCGATCCAGCCCATCTCCCCGTACCGGCCGCGCCGCAACGGCGGCTGAGGAACCTGTCCCCATGGCCTTCGACTACGACCCCCACAACCTGCCGGTCGACTCGGCGGTGATCGGCCTGGCCGCCTCGCTGGCGGTGGGCCTGCTGATCGGCCTGGAGCGCGGCTGGCGTGAGCGCGAGCTGCCTGAGGGCGGGCGCGTGGCCGGGCTGCGCACCTTCGCGCTGATCGGGCTGTTCGGTGGCGTGTGCGCCCAGCTGCGTGGCGCCTTCGGGCCCTGGGCGCTGGCGGTGGGGCTGATCGCACTGGCGCTGCTGGCGGTGGTGTCCTACAGCGCCTGGGTGCGCAGCAGCGGCCAGCTCAGCGCCACCAGCACCATCGCGGCGCTGCTGACCTACGTGCTGGGTGCGCTGGCGGCCTCGGGCGCGCCGGTGCTGGCCGCTGCGGTGGCGGTGGTGGCCACAGTGCTGCTGGACCTGAAATCGACCCTGCACCGCTGGCTGCAGCGCATCGAGGCGCGCGAGCTGAGCGCGGCGCTGCAGATGCTGGTGCTGTCGGTGGTGATCCTGCCGCTGCTGCCCGACCAGGGCTACGGCCCCTACGAGGCGCTCAACCCCTACAAGCTCTGGTGGGCGGTGGTGCTGGTGTCGGGCCTGTCGCTGGGCGGGCACTTCGCGATGCGCGCCAGCGGCCCGCAGCGTGGCCTGCTCTGGACCGGCCTGCTCGGCGGCCTGGCCTCGTCCACCGCGGCGACGCTGACGCTGGCGCGCCAGGTGCGCCAGGAGCCCGAGCTGCGTGAGGCGGCCAACGCCGGCATCCAGGCCGCCTGCGGGGTGATGTTCCTGCGCATGACGCTGATCGCCGCGTCGCTGGCCCCGGCGCTGGGCCGCGCGTTGGCGCTGCCCTTCGTGATCGCCGGGGGGGTGCAATTGGCGTTGGCGCTGCTGCAGTGGCGCCGCGTCGGTGGGCCCTGGTCGCCGTCGACCTTGGCCGCGTCGCAGGCGCCCGGTTCGCCAGAGGCCGCCGCGCCCGCCGAGGCTGGCGCGCCGACCTTCGACCTCAGCGTCGCGCTGGGCTTTGCGGCCTTCCTCGGCGTGATGGCGGTGCTCGGCCAGGCGGCGCACGAGCTCTTCGGCCGCACCGGGCTGTTCGGGCTGTCGCTGCTGTCCGGCCTGGCGGACGTGGACGCCATCCTGATCACGCTGGCGCGCATGAGCGCCCCGTCGGGCGGTGCCGCCGCGGGGCTGACGCTGGGCGCCGCGGGGGTCGCGGCGGTGCTGGCGGCGGCGTCCAACCTCGCCAGCAAGACCGGCATCGCCTGGGTGACCGGGGACGCCGCCCTGGGCCGCCAGGTCGCCGCCGGCTACGCGCTCACGCTGGCCGCCGGGCTGGCCGGCGCCGGGCTGGCGCAGCTGCTCGGCTGGCTCGGGTGAGGCGGGTTCAAAGCGCCTTGACGCAGAGCTTGAAGTCCGGGTCCTCGGTGAAGGAGCCCACCGAGAAGCCCAGGCTGCGCATCAGCTTGAGCATGTTCTCGTTGTTGGCCAGCACCAGGCCCTCGATCTGCGCCAGGCCCTTGGTCCGGGCGAACTCCATGATGGCGTGCATCATCCGCGAGCCCAGGCCTTGGCCCTTGTAGTGGTCGGAGACGACCAGCGAGAACTCGCAGGTCGTCTGGTCCGGGTTGGTGATGTAGCGCGACACGCCGATGATCTGCTCGGTCTCGATGAAGCCGCCCTGGCCATCGGGCTTGCGGTCCACATGCACCGCGGCCAGCGCCATCTCGCGGTCGTAGTCGATCAGCGTGTAGCGCGCCAGCATGCGCGGGGGCAGCTCGGTCATCGCGCTGGCGAAGCGGAAGTAGCGGCTCTCCTGCGACAGGCTCTTGACGAAGCCCTGCAGCATGTCGGCGTCGTCCGGGCGGATCGGGCGGATCGTGTACAGACCGCCGCCCTTCATCGGCCACTCGCTCTCGTGGCGCGTCGGGTAGGGCAGGATCGACAGGTGGTTGTAGTCGCGCGCGGTCGGCCCGGCGTGGTCGACCACGATGCGCGCATCCACCGCCACCGCGCCGGTCTCGTCGACGATGATGGGGTTGATGTCCATCTCGCGCAGCTGCGGCAGCTCGCAGACCATTTCCGACAGGCGCAGCAGGATCTGCTCGACCGCCTCCAGGTTGGCCGCCGGAGCGCCGCGCCACTCGCCGAGCATCTCGGCCACGCGCGAGCGCTCGATCAGCCGGTGCGCCAGGAACTGGTTCAGCGGCGGCAGCTCCATCGCCCGGTCGGCGATCAGCTCGATCATCGTGCCGCCCGCGCCGAAGGTGATCACCGGGCCGAAGGGCTGGTCGGTGGTCAGGCCGATGTAGATCTCGCGCCCGCGGCGCTTGCCGCTCATCGGCTGGATCGTCACGCCGTTGATGCGCGCCTTGGGCATCGCGCGGCCCACCGCGGCGCGCATGTCGTTGTAGGTGTCGCGCACCTGCGCCGCGCTGGCCACGTTCAGCGCCACGCCCTGCACGTCGCTCTTGTGGCTGATGTCGGGCGAGTCGATCTTCAGCGCCACCGGGTAGCCCAGCTGGCTGGCGATCAGCATCGCCTCGCCGGCGCTGCGCGCCAGCATCGTGCGCGTCACGGGGATGTGGAAGGCCGCCAGCAGGGCCTTGGACTCCATCTCGGTCAGCACCTTGCGCCGCTCGGTCAGCACCGCCTCGATCAGCAGCCGCGCGCCCTCGACGTCCGGCTTGATCAGGTGCGACATCGGCGGCGGCGTCTGCTGCAGCAGCTGCTGGTTCTGATAGAAGGTCGCGATGTTGTGGAAGGCGTCCACCGCCGCCTCCGGCGTGCGGAAGCTCGGGATCGACTTCGAGTTCAGCAGGTCACGCGCCTCGCGCACCCGCTCGTCGCCCATCCAGCAGGCCAGCACCGGCTTGCCGGTGGTGTTGAAGGCGTCCAGCACGCCCTTGGCCACCTCGTTCGGGTCCGTGTCCGGCTTGGGCGAGTAGATCGCCAGCACGCCGTCGGCGCCACTGTCGCGCGCGCAGGCCTGCAGCGCGGCGCAGTACTGCGCCGAGGAGGCCTCCTCGCCCAGGTCGATCACCTGGCCCAGTGCCGCCTGCGGGCCCAGCTTGGCCGCCAGGTCGGCGAGCGTCTTGTCGCTGAGCGTGGCCACCTGCAGGCCAAGCTCATTGGCCCAGTCCGCGGCCAGCACGCCCGGGCCGCCGCCGTTGGTGACGATCGCCAGGCGCTTGCCCACCGGGCGGTAGCGCGAGGCCAGGCACTTCGCGGCCGAGAACAGCTGCGTGAACTGGCGCACCCGCACCACGCCAGCGCGGCGCAGCGCCGCCTCGAAGACGTCGTCCGAGCCCACGATCGACGCCGAGTGCGTCAGCGCCGCGTGGCTGCCGGCCGGCTTGCGCCCGGCCTTCATCACCACCACCGGCTTGACGTAGGCGGCCGCGCGCATCGCGCTCATGAAGCGGCGCGCGTGCTGGATGCCCTCCATGTAGACCAGGATGCTGTGCGTCTGCGCGTCGTTGGCCAGGTAGTCCAGCACCTGCGGCAGGTCCACCGCGGTGTTCGGGCCCAGCGACACCACCGTCGAGAAGCCCACGCCGTTGTTGCGCGCCCAGTCGAGGATGGAGGAGGTCAGCGCGCCCGACTGCGACACCAGCGCCAGCGGCCCCGGCGTGGCCAGCGGGCCGGCCACACTCGCGTTGAGCTTGAGGTTCGGGCGCTGGAAGCCCAGGCTGTTGGGCCCCAGCAGGTGCACGCCGTGGCGGCGCGCGATGTTCTGCAGCTCGGCGCAGGTCGCGCTGGCCAGCCCGGAGGACAGCACCAGCGCGGCGCGGCAGCGGATGCGCCCGGCGATCTCCAGCGCTGCGGCGATCTGGTCGTGCGGCAGCGCGATCACCGCCAGGTCCGCCCGGCTGTGCGCCAGCGCGCTCAGCGTGCCGACGGTGTGGCTGTCGAGGAAGGAAACTTCCCCCGCAAAGCCGCCGCTTTCGAGCTGCTTGAGCAGCGCCTTGGCCAGCGGGTGACGCGCGTCCGGCACATCCGGATCGCCCGCAAACACGACGATCGAGCGGGGGGAGAACAGCGGGGTCAGGAAATGCTGGTCCATGGTCAGGCGGGAGTCCAAGAGCGCGGTGGGCGCAGCATACGCGAGCCCCCCCGGCGCCCCGGGAAAACCCCCGAGCCTCTTGAGCCGCATCAAGCCGCGACCGCGACTTGTGCCCGTCGCTGCCCCACCGCTGTCACTCGCCTCCTCTGCGCCCTCGCGCCCTCAGCCCGCTCTGCCCCCTTCAGCGCCCGCTGCGGTGCGGCTCCTCGAAGGCGATGAAGTCCTGCTCCGCCAGCGCATCCGCCACCCAGGCCTCCACGCCCGGCGCGGCCCACACCGCATCCGCCCAGGCCTGCACCTCGGTAGGCACCGGCAGCGCGTAAGTGCGCAGGCGCGCCACCACCGGCGCGAAGTAGGCGTCCACGATGCCGAAGGCGCCGAACAGGAAGGGCCCCCGCTGCGCACGACCCGGCTGCGCCAGCGCCTCGCTCCACAGCGCGACCAGCCGGTCCAGGTCCGCGCGCACCGCCGGCTCTTCGGCCAGCAGGCGCGCCCCCACCTCGGGCAGCTGCGCCTCGATGTTCATGGCGCAGTGGTTGCGCAGCGCGCCGAAGCCCGAGTGCATCTCTGCGCAATAACTGCGCGCGCGGGCCCGCTGCCGCGCATCGCTGGGCCACAGCGGCAGCTCGGGGTGCCGCTCGGCCAGGTACTCCGCGATCGCCAGCGTGTCCCAGACCACGAAGCCGTCGTCCTCCACCAGCGCGGGCACCTTGCCCGCCTTCGACACCGCGGCCAGCCGGGTCTTGAACTGCGAGTCCGCCGTGAAGGCGTCGAAGCGCAGCTTCACCTCCGTGAACGGCAGCCCGAACTGCCGCATCAGCACCCACGGCCGCATGGACCAGGACGAGTAGTTCTTGTTGCCGATGTAGAGCGTCGTCATCGCGGGGATCTCCGAGTCAAGGCGGGTTGAGTCGGAACGATCCTAGGCGAGCGCGCCCGGCGCTGGGGTGACGTTGGCGCATCGCGGTGATGCGGCGGGCGCATGCGTGGACCGGTGTGCGCGTGCGCGTGCGTGTTTTGTTTTGCCTGTGCGACCGGTGACCCTCAATCCGCATCCACCAGCGTCTCCGCGTCCGGCCCGTCGCCGATGGCTTGGCGGGTGAGGGTGGCTTGGGCCTGGATCCAGCGGTGGAAGGCGGCGACTTCGAGGCGGGGGTCGCCGGTGGCGCCGGCGAGGGGGACGAGCCAGTAGCAGATCTCGGCCCATTGGCGCTGGCCGGGGCCGAAGGGTTCGATCAGGTCGCCGCGGACCAGGGCGTCGTCCACCAGCGCCAGGCGGGCCAGCGCGACGCCCTGGCCGGCCAGGGCGGCCTGGATCTGCTGGTGGGTGTAGTTCATGCTGATGCGTCGGCGCGGCTGTAGGCGCTCCAGCCCGCGCGGGGCGAGCCAGGTGGCCCAGGCCTGGTCGACGGCGCTCTGGCTGCCGTCGTCCATTTCGAGCAGGGTGTGGCCGGCGAGGTCGGCCGGCTGGCGCAGCGGCGGGGCGTCGCCGCGGGCGATGGCGGTGGCCAGGCCGGTGCCGATCACCGGCGTGAGCACGTCACCGAACAGGCGGATCGCGCCGGGCGGGGCGCGCTCGGGGCGGCAGCCGCGCAGCGCGAGGTCGAGCTCCTCGTCGTCGGTGTCGATCAGGCGGTCGCTGGCCGAGAGGCGGATGTCCACGCCCGGGTGCTCGCGCTCGAACTCGGCCAGCCGCGGCATCAGCCACAGCGAGGCGAAGGAGGCGAAGGTGGTGACGCGCACCATCGCCCGGCTGCGCGACAGGCGGATCTGCCGCACGGTGCTGTCCAGCCGCGTCAGCGCGGGTTCGACGGCGCGCAGCAGGCTGCGACCGGCCTGGGTCAGCGTGACCTTGCGGGTGCCGCGCTGGAAGAGCTGCGCGCCCAGGTCCTCCTCCAGCGATTTGATCTGCCGGCTCACCGCGGACTGGGTGAGGTGCAGCTCCTCGGCCGCGCCGGAGAAGCTGAGCAGGCGGGCGACGGCCTCGAAGCTGCGCAGGAAGTCCAGCCCCAGCGGGCGCTGCGAGACGCGCGCCGGGGCAGGCCCCGCGGCGGTGGCGGCTGGCTGCGCAGGGGCGGGGGACGGGGCAGGGGCCTTCGGAGGAGCCATGTCGTTGCGTCATCAATCCAAGGCGCCGATCTCATTGGACCGGGGGCCGGTTTCCCGGGAGGATGCAGTCTCGGATCGGGCCTCTGGGGCCGGACCACTGACAGGAGATTGATGATGATCGAGCATGTGAACGATGTCCAGGTGCTGCGCCCGGCGCGCGCCATGCTGCTGACGGTGCGCGAGGGGCGCATCTGGCTGACCCGGTCTGGCGATGCCGACGACCACGTGCTGGGTGCGGGCGAATCGCTGGTGGTGGCCGCCGGGCAGCGGCTGGTTGTCGAGCCCTGGCGCGCCAGCGAGCCGGCCCGGCTGGACTGGAAGCCGCTGCAGGTGCCCGTGGCACTGCCGGCGTTGCGCGCGGCGGTGGCTGGATCGGCCCGGCGGGCGGCCGCGGGGCTGCTGGTGCTGGCGCGGCGGGTGGACGTGCCGCCTGCCGCAGAGCGCTGCCTGGCGGGTTGACCGGGGTCGGTTCAGCGGGCCTGGTCGGGCCCGCCCGGACCGTGCAGCCTCAGCCGTGCAGGCCGAGCCGGCGGCAGATCTCCAGCACCGTGGCGCTGGTGTTCATGGTGTAGAAGTGCAGCGCCGGCACGCCGTCCTTGACCAGCCGTTCGCACAGCGCGGTGACCACATCCAGGCCGAAAGCACGGATGCTGGCGCTGTCGTCGCCGAAGCTCTGCAGGCGCAGGCGCACCCAGCGGGGGACTTCGGCGCCGCAGCCTTCGGCGAAGCGCAGGATGCCGCTGCTGTTGGTGATCGGCATGATGCCGGGCACGACGGGCACGTCCACGCCCAGCGTGCGCGTCTCATCGACGAAGCGGAAGTAGGCGTCGGCGTTGAAGAAGAACTGTGTGATCGCCGAGTTCGCGCCGGCCTTCACCTTGGCCGCGTAGGCCTGCAGGTCGGCCTGTGGCGACTTGGCCTGCGGGTGGGTTTCCGGGTAGGCCGCCACTTCGATGTGGAAGTGGTCGCCGGTCTCGGCGCGGATGAAGGCCACCAGGTCGCTGGCGTAGCGGAACTCGCCCATCTGGCCGTAGCCGCTGGGCAGGTCGCCGCGCAGCGCGACGATGCGGCGCATGCCCATCGCCTTGAACTGCGCCAGGCGCTCGCGCACGGACTCGCGCGTGGCGCCCACGCAGGTGAAGTGCGAGGCGCCCTGCTGGCCCTCGTCGAGGATGGCCTGCACGGTGGTCAGGGTGCCGTCCTGGGTGCTGCCGCCCGCGCCGTAGGTGACCGAGCAGAACTGCGGCTTCAGTGCGTACAGCTCCTGGCGGGCCACGGCCAGCTTGGCCGCGCCCTCGGGCGTCTTGGGCGGGAAGAACTCCAGGCTCAGCGGCAAGGAGGGGGAAGTGGTCATGGCGGATCCGGTGGCGCCTGGGGCCTCAGCCCACGGCCTTCTTGGGCGTGGACTTGGCGATGGGCTTGTCGGTGGGCGCGAGGTGGCGGGCCCAGAGGAAGAACTCGGTGTTGCCGTTGCCGCCGGTGATGGGGCTCTGGAAGTAGGCGTGCACCTTGATGCCGTGGTCGCGGCAGCACTGGCGCACGCGCGTCTCCACGTCGGTGAACAGCGCCTTGTTGCGCACGATGCCACCCTTGCCGATCTGCTCGGGCTGCAGTTCGAACTGCGGCTTGACCAGCACCAGCAGGTCCCCGTCGGTGGCCAGGTAGGTGAACAGCGTGGGCAGCACGTGGGTCAGCGAGATGAAGGACACGTCCGCCGTGATGAAGCCGAAGCTGGCGGCGGGCCACTCCTGCGCGAAGGCGCTGTCGGTCACGTCGCGGGCGTTGATGCCCTCGTAGGCGACCACGCGCTCATCGGCGCGCAGCTTGGCGGCGAGCTGGTCGCGGCCCACGTCCAGGCCCACCACCTTCACCGCGCCCTGCTGCAGCAGCAGGTCGGTGAAGCCGCCGGTGCTCTGGCCGACGTCCAGGCAGGTGCGCCCCTGGACGGCCAGGCCGCAGTGGGCCAGCGCGCCTTCGAGCTTGAGGCCCCCGCGCGAGACGAAGCGCAGCTCCGCGTCGTCGGTGATCTCGACCTGGGCGCCCTCGGGCACGTCCTCACCGGCCTTGGTCGGCACGACCCAGCCCTTGGGGCCGAGCCAGCGCACGGCCTTGCGTTCGATCAGCCGCTGGGCAGCGGAGCGTGTAGGCACCAGGCCCCGTTGGACGATCAGCTGATCGATGCGCATGGCGTGTTCTTCCTTGGTTCAGTAGCGGTAGGTGTCGGGCTTGTACGGGCCCTGCACTGGCACGCCGATGTAGGCGGCCTGCTCGTCGGTCAGCGTGGTCAGCTGGGCGTTCAGCGTGGTCAGCTGCAGGCGGGCCACCTTCTCGTCCAGGTGCTTGGGCAGCACGTAGACCTTGCCCACGTCGTAGGCGTCGCTGTGGGCGTACAGCTCGATCTGCGCCAGCGTCTGGTTGGCGAAGCTGGAGCTCATCACGTAGCTGGGGTGGCCGGTGCCACAGCCCAGGTTCACCAGGCGGCCCTTGGCCAGCAGGATGATGCGCTTGCCGTCCTTGAAGATGACGTGGTCGACCTGGGGCTTGATCTCTTCCCACTGGCACTCGGCCTCCAGGCGGGCGACCTGGATCTCGTTGTCGAAGTGGCCGATGTTGCAGACGATGGCGTTGTTCTTCATCGCCGCCATGTGCTCATAGGTGATCACGTCGCGGTTGCCGGTGGTGGTCACGAAGATGTCGGCCTTGTCGGCGGCCCAGTCCATCGTCACCACGCGGTAGCCTTCCATCGCGGCCTGCAGGGCGTTGATGGGGTCGATCTCGGTCACCCAGACCTGGGCCGACAGCGCGCGCAGGGCCTGGGCGCTGCCCTTGCCCACGTCGCCGTAGCCGCAGACCACGGCGATCTTGCCGGCGATCATCACGTCGGTGGCGCGCTTGATGCCGTCCACCAGCGACTCGCGGCAGCCGTAGAGGTTGTCGAACTTGCTCTTGGTGACCGAGTCGTTGACGTTGATCGCGCGGAACATCAGCTGGCCCTTGGCCGACATCTCGTTCAGGCGGTGCACGCCGGTGGTCGTCTCTTCGGTGACGCCCAGGATCTTCGCGCTCTTGCGGCTGTACCAGGTCGCATCCACGGCCAGCTTGGCCTTGATGGCGGCAAACAGGATGCGCTCTTCTTCCGAGCCCGGGTTGGCCAGCACCGACTGGTCCTTCTCGGCCTTCTTGCCCAGGTGCATCAGCAGCGTCGCGTCGCCGCCGTCGTCCAGGATCATGTTCGGGCCTTCGGCTTCCGTACCGGCCGGGCCGAAGTCGAAAATGCGGTGCGTGTAGTCCCAGTAGTCCACCAGCGTTTCGCCCTTGTAGGCGAACACGGGGGTGCCGGCGGCCACCAGGGCGGCCGCGGCGTGGTCCTGCGTCGAGAAGATGTTGCACGAGGCCCAGCGCACCTCGGCGCCCAGGGCCTGCAGCGTCTCGACCAGCACGCCGGTCTGGATGGTCATGTGCAGCGAGCCGGTGATGCGCGCGCCCTTCAGGGGCTGGCTGGCGGCGAATTCGCGGCGGATGGCCATCAGCGCGGGCATCTCGCTCTCGGCGATGTTCAGTTCCTTGCGGCCCCAGGCGGCCAGCGACAGGTCGGCGACGATGTAATCCTGATCGTTCAGGGGGGTGACCACAGCGTTCATTGCGTAACTCCGGTTGAGTCCGCCGCGCCGGTCGAGTCGATCAGGGATGGGCCGAATGCGACTCACCCTGAAGACTCGCACGGGGTGCGAGCGGGTGAGCGCCGTTGCCTTGAACAAGGGTTCCGAGCCTGGGGCCGGTGGGTGAGGGTTCACCGCGGGCCTTGCAACGCTCCTCGGAACAGGGAAAACGAGGTCGCGATTCTAGCCACGCCGCCCCCGACATCGGGGGGCCGCAGGCGAAAGCCCACCCGCCGGGTGCGTGCAATTGTGCTTGGTAGACCGACCGGTCCCGGCCGGCTCAGCTGGACGCGCTCTGTGCCAGCTGGTCGTCGTAGACGCTGGACACCAGCGCCGGGCGGCCGACGATCAGCGGGTCCACCGAGCCGACGGTCGCCAGGTCCTTGTGGCCGAAGGGCATGCGGTGCAGCACGTAGCGCATGGCGTTCAGGCGCGCGCGCTTCTTGCAGTCCGACTTGATCACCGTCCAGGGCGCGTCGGAGGTGTCGGTGTGCAGGAACATCGACTCCTTGGCGCGGGTGTAGTCGTCCCACTTGTCGAGGCTGGCCAGGTCCACCGGGCTGAGCTTCCACTGCTTGAGCGGGTGCAGCTTGCGCTCCTTGAAGCGGCGGCGCTGCTCGTCGCGGCTGACTGAGAACCAGAACTTGAACAGGTGGATGCCCGAGCGCACCAGCTGGCGCTCGAACTCGGGGCACTGGCGCAGGAACTCGTCGTACTCGCGCTCGCTGCAAAAGCCCATCACCCGCTCGACGCCGGCGCGGTTGTACCAGCTGCGGTCGAACATCACGATCTCGCCGGCCGTGGGCAGGTGCTGGATGTAGCGCTGGAAGTACCACTGGCCGCGCTCGACCTCGCTGGGCTTTTCCAGCGCCACGACGCGCGCGCCGCGGGGGTTGAGGTGCTCCATGAAGCGCTTGATGGTGCCGCCCTTGCCGGCCGCGTCGCGGCCCTCGAACAGGATCACCACGCGCGCGCCCGTCTCCTTCACCCAGGCCTGCAGCTTCAGCAGCTCGACCTGCAGGCGGTACTTCTGGCGCTCGTAGCTGCGCCGCGACAGCAGGTTCTTGTACGGGTAGCCGCCTTCGCGCCAGCCGGCAGACAGCGCCAGGTCGGCGTCGGGCGCGCGGTCGGCGTGGCGGGCCACCTCCTGGCTGAGCACGCGGCGCAGCGCCTTCAGGTCATCCGGCGAAGCGCCTTGCAGCAGGGGCGTCACCGCCCCGATGAGGCGGGCCGGGTCGGCCTGTGCCGCGAGCGCGTCACCGAGGGCCAGTTCGTGCACCGCATGGGCCCGGTCGAGGGCGCGCTCGACGCGGTGGTCCTCCAGCGCGGCGGGGGCCATCGAGGGCGGCACGTCACCGGCGGTGACCGAGCGGGAGCGGCGCGTGCCGGCGCGGCGCGCCGCTGGCTTGACCACTGGAGCGGTGGGGGATGCGGAGGAGGGGTCCTTGGCCATGGCGGTTCGATGACGGTTCGATGAATTGGGGATGGTGCGCCTGCGCATCGGCAGGGCCCCTTGACCGCCATCAAGAGTCGTGGCCCCGGAGCCCGTCCACCGGGGCCAGCGCAACGTCATCGTCGCAGCAGCACGGGCACGCCAGGCCTCAGCTCGGAGCTGTCGATGTAGCCGATCGCGCCCGGTGTCGCCAGGACCTGGGTGAGCACGTCCGCGGGACTGCTCAGCTCCCGCGGCGGCGCGCCCTTGCCGATGTAGCGCCTCACGGTCCAGTAGGCGATGAAGTCCTCGTCGCTTTGCTGCAGCACGGCGCTGCAGAAGCGGCGGCGCAGTGGGTGCCCTGCGGTGAGCTGCAACGGGCGCAGCGGCTGCCCGTCGAGCTCCACCATGCGGCCGCTGTAGACGCGGCGGACCGCCTCGGCGTCCAGGCCGCGTACGCTGGGGTGAGCGATCACGGCCACGCCTTCGTCGGCCAGGGCGCTGGTGGGGCGCAGCAGCCCGGCGGCACAGCTCGCGCTGGTGCGCAGCAGAAATGTGCGTCGTTGCATGCGGGCCTCCTCAGAACACGAAGCTGTAGCTCAGCGACAGCACGTCGACGCTGCGCGACTGGAACAGCCGCTCGCCGGCGGGCAGGTCATACATCGCCGACACCTTCGACTTCGTGCGCAGCCACTCGGCCTTGAGCTTGTGCGTCGCCGACAGCGCGTAAGCGCCGCCCAGCGCCCAGGAATGCTGGTCGTAGACGGGCACGATGTCGGCCGAAACGCGCATCGAGGCGTTCATGGCGTCGGCACCGGGCACGCCCGCGGGGACGTTGGTTTCGTCGAGGCGCCGGGCCCACTCGCGCGAGCCCGAGCTGGAGAACAGCCGCGACAGCGTGACGTAGGGGGTGAGTGCACCGAACTCGCGGGCCACCGTGAGGTAGCCGCCCGTGGAGTCGATGCTGCGCTCGGTGTTGAGCTGGCGGATGCGGCCGTACTCGCCGGTGACCTTCCAACCGGCCAGCGGGGTGAATTCGGTGCCCAGCGTCAGCATGGTGTTTTCAAAGCGCTGGGTGGTGGGCGCGCCCGTGCCGGGCATCTCGGTCCAGAAACCCAGGCCAGGCCCCATCGCCACCCAGGTCGGTCGCACGGGCAGGTCCGAACCGTCGCGCGGGGAGATCAGCACGCGCAGCAGACCCGCGCGGAATTTGCTCTGGCTGCCCGTCCAGGTCGCCACCACGCCTGTGGCTTTGGTGTCCACCTGGCGAAACAGGGGGCCTGCGTCGATCATCCCGGGCAGGCCCTCGCGGATCCACACGCGCTTGGACTGATGCGCCTGGCCGGTGTAGGCGTCGAGGTTGAGCTCACCCTCGGCGACGTCGGCGCTGTACGTCAGGTGCAGGCCCTTGTAGTCGGTGGTCGGCACGATGCCGTAGATGTCATTGGCCAGGCGGGCTTCGTCGTAGGTGGCCCCCACGTCAAGCTGCTCCGAGCGCAGGAAGACCGGCACGCGCAGCTTGCCGGCGCGCAGCAGCCAGTCGTTGGTCGGCCGCCAGGCGACGAAGGCCCAGGCTGGGGTGACTCGCCAGGTGCTGTCGTTCGAATCCGATGGGGCCAGCTTGGCTTGCATCGTCGCGGACCAGGTGTCGCTCAGGCGCAAGTCGGCCTGAGCGCCGAGCACGCTGTCGCGCTCCAGGCCACCGTTGCGGTCGATGAAGCGCTGGTAGGCCCAGTCCCGGTTCGAGCGGGCCCCACCGAGCGTGCCGAATCCAGACAGGTTCAGGCGCGGAGCGTCCGCGGCGGCGGCATCGTCCCCGGCTGTGCGCGCGGGCACGGTGGCGGCCGTCGCGACGGAAGGGGACGGCAGCGGTTGGGCCTGCGCAGCCGCCAGGCTCGAACTGAGCCAGGCGGCCAGCCACGCGAGGCGACAGCGAGTCCATCGCGGCGTTCTTGTCTTGGGCATGGAGGTCGATCCAGAGTTGGGGGCAAATTGAGGGGCAGGGCGGGAGGTCGGACGGGCCGAGAAGCGGCGTGCTGAGCCGGCGGTCAGTCGCTCCAGGTCGAGGCGATCGCGATGAAGCGGTCTTGCTGCGCCAGCATGGCGCGCACCACGTCGGGGTCGAAGTGGCGGCCGGCCTCGGCGGTGATGCGCCGCACCGCGTCCTCGTGCGGGTAGGGTTCCTTGTAGGGGCGGCGGCTGATCAGTGCGTCGTACACGTCGGCCACCGCCATCAGCCGCGCGGCCAGCGGAATGTCCCGGCCGGCCAGGCGGTCGGGGTAGCCCGTGCCGTCCCAGCGCTCGTGGTGGTGGCGCGCGATCTGCATCGCGAAGCTCAGGAAGCCCTGTTCGCCGCCCATGCGCTGTGCGGCGCGGCGCAGCATCTCCCAGCCGTGCAGCGGGTGCTTGCGCATCTCGCCCAATTCCTCCGGGCTCAGCGGACCGGGCTTGAGCAGGATGTGGTCGGGAATCGCGACCTTGCCGATGTCGTGCAGCGGCGCGGACTTGGCGATCAGGTCGATCGTGCTGGGGTCCAGCGGCTCGCTGCGCCCGGGCATGCAGTCGGGCTGCTCGGCCAGGTGCTCGGCCAGCGCCCGCACGTACTCCTGCGTGCGCTTGACGTGGTTGCCGGTGTCCTCGTCGCGGAACTCGGCCAGCGAGACCATCACGAACAGCGTCGTGTCGCGCAGCCGCTCGACCTCTTCCAGCCGCTGGCGCAGGGCCACCTCCAGGCCGGTGCTGCGTCGGCGCAGCGAGTCCTGCCAGGTCTTGAGCTGCAGGTGGGTGCGCACGCGGGCGCGCACGATCGGCGGGCTGATCGGCTTGTGGATGAAGTCCACCGCGCCGCACTCGAAGCCGCGCGTCTCATCCTCCGGTTGGCTCATCGCGGTGACGAAGATCACCGGCACGTCGCGGGTGCGCGGGTCGCGCTTGAGCAGGCGGCAGACGGTGTAGCCGTCCATCTCCGGCATCATCACGTCGAGCAGGATCAGGTCCGGCGGTTCGCGCTGCGCGAGCTCCAGTGCGCGCGGGCCCGAGTTGGCGAGCTTGACGCGGTATTCCTGGTGCAGCAGGCCGGCCATCAGGCTGAGGTTGGCGGGCGTGTCGTCCACCACCAGCAGGGTCGGCAGCGGCGGTGCAGCCATCAGGCTGTCGGGCATCGGGGCGGTGTCGGTCATGGGGCGGTGGCCTCGGTAGCGGCCTCAGCACGGAGGGGAGCGGGCGCGGGCAGGCAGGTCAGGGCCCGCTCGAAATCGCAGTTCTGGATCGCGTCGTGCAGCGCCCGTGCGGCGGGCGGCGACAGGCTGGCCGAGAGCTCGTCGCGCGCCTCGTGCCAGAGCAGCAGGGCCTGGCTGTCGCTGCTTTCGAGCAGCGCGCGCAGGCGGCTCCAACGCGGGTCCCGGGCGTCCTGGAGGCTGCCGGAGCGGGTGGGCTCCATGGGGGCGACGCTGAGCGCCGTCGTTGCATCGGTGTGGGCCGCCATGGGGGTGGCGCCGGGTGGAGGCGTGAGCGTGGACAGCGCGGGGGGTGGGGTCGCGCCCTGGGTGGGCAGGGGCGGGTGGGCGCTCAGTTCGGCCAGCACCACGGTCAGCGTGTCGAGCAGCGATTCCAAGGCGGTCGTGCGGGCCTCGCGTTCTTCGGGGCCGGCGTCGTGGGTCGTGTCGCTGTGGTCTGCGTTGGCGGCCCCTGTGAAGGCCTTGAGCAGGGTTTCGAGGGTCTGCGCCGCGTCGGATACTGCGGCCATGCCGAGCTGGCGGCCCAGGCCCTTGAGGGTGTGCGCTTCGCGCGCCAGATCGCCCCAGCGACCGGCGACGAGCTGGGCGCGCAGCCGGCTGGTCGGGCCGACGCTGTCGGCGTAGTGCGTCACGAACTGCGCCAGGCTGCGCCGCGCCATCGGCACCCCGGCGCACCAGCGCGCCGCGGTGGCCAGGTCAATCGCGTGCCAGGGCGAGACGCGCGTCTCCAGCGTGTCCTGGGTCGAGGGGGGCGTGGGGGGCGTGGGTTGAGGGCGCGGCAGCGCAGCGGGTGCGGGTTGGGCGGCGCTCGAGACAGGGCGCTCGGGCAGGTAGGCGCGCAGCGTCTCGATCAGACCGGCGGGGTCGATGGGCTTGGCGATGTGGCCGCGCATGCCCAGCGCCAGGCAGCGCTCGCGCTCCTCGACCATCGCGTGTGCCGTCATCGCCAGCACCGGCAAGGCCTGCCACTGCGGGTGTTCGCGCATCGCTCGAGTGGTCTCGTAGCCGTCGAGGACCGGCATCTGCAGGTCCATCAGCACCACGTCGAAGGCGTTGGCGCCCAGGCGTTCGAGCAGCGTCAGCGCCTCGCGGCCGTGCTCGGCGGGCGTCACCTCCGCGCCGGCCTGGCCGAGCAGTTCGCTGGCGAGCTGTCGGTTGACGGGGTTGTCCTCGACCAGCAGGGTGCGCAGGCCGCGCAGCGGCTGACTGGGCGCGGCGAGCGGGCGCAGGGCGTCGGGGGCAGGGGCCTGACCGGGTTGCAGCGCTCGGCGCAGCGTTTCCGGCACGATCGGCTTGGGCAGGAAGCCGCTGGCGCCGGCGTTCAGTGCGCTGCTGCGCAGGTTGTCCCAGCCGTAGGCGGAGATCACCATCACGCGGGGGGGAGGCCCCGCGCTGTCCTGCAGGCGGTGCAGCACCTCGCCGCCGTCCAGGTCGGGCAGCACCCAGTCGAGCAGCACCAGATCGAAGGGCTGACCGACTCCGGCGCTCTGAGTCACGCGCGCCAGAGCCGCCTGGCCGGTGGCCACCGCTTCGATCAGCCCGCCTTCGCCTCGGCCCACGCCCAGCGCCTTCAGTTGGTTGAGCAGGCTGGTGCGCGTCTCGGTGTGGTCGTCCACCACCAGCACGCGCTGGTGGGCAAACGTGGCGAGCTGGGTGCGGTGGGGGCCGTCGAGCGTTTCGGTGGGGCTGCTGCTGGTGGCTTGAGCCAGCGGCAGAGCCAGCCGCACCGGCAGCGTGACGTGGAAGCGTGAACCCTGGCCGGGCAGGCTTTCGACTTCGATGTGGCCGTGCATCAGCTCGGTCAAGCGGCGCGCGATCGTCAGGCCCAAGCCGGTGCCGCCGTAGCGTCGTGTGGTCGAGCCGTCGGCCTGCGTGAACTCGCGAAACAGCCGGTCGCGCTGTTCGGCGGTCATGCCCACGCCGGTGTCGATCACGCCAAAGCGCAGCGTCGCCAGCTCTTCGCCCTGGGCGCTTTGACTGCGATCGAGCAGTTCGACGCGCAGTTTGACGTGGCCGTGCTCGGTGAACTTCACCGCATTGGACAGGAGGTTGGTCAGCACCTGACCGAGCCGCAGCGGGTCGCCCCAGAAGACCCCGGCGCTGCCCAGCAAGTCGGCGTCGACGTAGTCGCACAGCAGCTCGATGTCCTTGTCCTGGGCGCGCTCGCGCAGCAGCATCAGCGCGTTGTCGACCAGTTCCTCGACGCGGCAGGGCAGCGATTCGAGCGTGAGCTTGCCCGCCTCGATCTTCGAGAAGTCGAGGATGTCGTTGAGGATGCCCAGCAGCATCGTCGCCGCGCGGTGCACCTTCTGCAGGTAGTCGCGCTGCTGTGCGCTCAGCTCGGTGCCCAACGCGAGGTGGGTCATGCCGATGATCGCGTTCATCGGCGTGCGGATCTCGTGGCTCATGTTGGCCAGGAACATCGACTTGGCCTGCGTGGCCGCCTCGGCCAGCGCACGGGCCTCTTCGACCTCGCGCTGGCTGCGGTCGCGCGTGGCGATGTCGTCCTCGATCGACTTCGCCATGCGGTCCAAGGTCCGCCCGAGCGCCCCGACCTCTTCCATGCGTTCACCGCCCAGGCCGCTGCGTGCGGCGTAGTCCCCGCCCGCAAAGCGTTGCGCGACGCTGGCGAGCTGGTCGATCGGCTGCAAGACGCGGCGTTGCACCAGCAGCAGTGCGGCGGCCACCAGCAGCGCCATCAGCAGGTCGACCACCTTGGCCGCGGCGACAAAGTCGCGCAGCCGGTCGCTGGCGACCTGCACTTCTTGTGCGGTGCGCTGGTCGGTCAGTCGGCTGAGGGTGCCCACCGCGTCGGCCAGGTGCGCCTTGGCATCTTCATAGCCGGGGCTGTGCACCAGTTTGCGAGCGAACTCGGGGGCCGGCGCGCGATCGGAGACGAAGCTGCCCGTCTCCGTGTCGTACAGGCCCTGCGTGGCCGCAAAGGCGATCTGCTCGGTCTTGTGCAACGCCTCGGTGGCGGCGAGTACCGCCTGGACGGCCCGCTGCTCCTCGCTGCCGAAGTCCATGCGCCGCACGCGCGCGGGCAGCGACTCGGCGGCCACGCCCTCGGCCGCCCGGTAGGGGCTGAGTCCGGCGATCACGTGTTCCCAGGCCAGGGCGGCGTCGGGCCCGGCGGGCGGCGGCTTGTCACCGGCGCGCACGGCCAGGATGTCGTAATAGACCATCAGGTAGCGCGAATCGGCGGTGGCGGTGTAGGCGCGCACCAGGCGGCCAAGGATCTCGGTCTCGTGGCGCAGGCCGTCGACCAGTGCCAGCGCTGAGGCCCGACGTTCGACGGCGTCGCGGCTGCTGTGAAAGGCGTCGCCAATGGCCAGCAAGAAGGCGAAATTGACCGCCAGTGCGACCATCACCACCGCGAAGAAGCCGCGTGAGAGGCTGCGCAGTTTCATGGCCGCTGACCTCCCAGGTGGGGGCGGCCGGGGCAGTCGGAGGGAGTGAGGTGCGGCAGGAACATCGAACGATCTGGCGGACAGGCGATGGGTCGCCGTGACGACGGGAAGGCGCCGCGGCGGCGTCGGCGCGGTGACGCAACGACACAAGCCTGTTTATCGGCCGCAAGTGGCCGACCCATTACCGGGATCAGCGCCGGCTCGACGGCCCTGTTTGTCGCCGGACAGCGAAATCGGTGATTCGCCCACGGCGACAGGCCCGGCGGCGGCGAGGCGGCACAATTGCGGCCTGTGGCTGGCGCGCGTCGCCGGCCTGAGCCCTGCCTGAACGCGACATGTCCGACACCGCCTCCGCCTCGTCCCTGCCTGAATCTGCCGGGGCGTCGACGCCCGATCCGGCCCCGCTGCCGCACGCCTTGCCGACCGATGTCGCTCTCCTTGCGGCGCCTGCTGCTGAAGCCGCTGGCGAGCCCCCCGCCGACGCGGCCCCCACCGAGCCGGCGGCGTCGGATGAAGCCGCCGCAGCGGCCGCCTCAGAACCTGCCGCCGATGCGGTGACCAGCCCGGCGGCCTGTGGTGCTCGGCTGCAGGCGTTGTTTCCGGCGCTGTTTGCGGCCGAGCGCCCCAAGCCGCTGAAGCTGCGCATCCAGGCGGACATCCAGGCGCGTGCACCGGGCGTGTTCAGCAAGCCGCTGCTGTCGGCCTTCCTGCACCGCTACACCACCGGCACGGCCTATCTGAACGTGCTGAGCCGCGCGACCGAGCGCTTCGATCTCGACGGCCAGCCCGCGGGCGAGCTCAGCGAGGAGCACCGCGCCGCGGCCACCGAGGAGGTCAAGCGCCGCCGTGCCCTGCGCGACGAGCGCATCGCCAAGGAGCGCGAAGCCGCCCGCGAGGCCGCCCGCACCGCCGAGCGCGAGGCCCG
>Ga0228698_1000616_pt1 | contig 23765 bp, 22 predicted proteins | sample McNCre117_Aug_MG_FD_178015 | JGI IMG/M metagenome (GOLD analysis project Ga0228698, IMG submission 178015) | Freshwater microbial communities from McNutts Creek, Athens, Georgia, United States - 1-17_Aug_MG | ecosystem: Environmental > Aquatic > Freshwater > Creek | place: USA: Georgia...
TACTCGCCACGGTGCTCCTGCACCAGACGGACTGCCCGCTCTCGGACCTCAGGTGAAAACTTGCTCGACTTCTTCATGGCTCAATCCTCTCAGAGAATGGAGCCTCCTCAAAAGCCGGGGCGGTTCAGGGCGCGGTTGAGGCTCAGACCTTCTTTGATGGGCTCAAAGACTCCGTGTCCGAGGAGACTGAGTCTTTGGCGGCGTCCAATGTAGCCCTGCGCAATCAGTATCCCTTGGAGCCTACGGACCAATGGCCGATGACTGAATGGCTCAATGGAAGTCTCGCAAAGGTAAACGCGGCTCGGGCGGCACTGGCCGACGAGGTAGATGCGGCGTTGAGGACGTTCCGTGGGAAGGTGGACGAGGCGATCGGCACCGACGCCTCCTCGGGATTCTTGCAAGAGGTGGACGGCATTAGCCAAGCCTTCATCCAGGCCTGCGAGGCAAAGGGACTGAAACCGGAGGACATCAGCAAGTTGACCGAGCTGATGGAGGAGCGGAAGGCGAAGGACGCAGACCGCCAGAAGGTTGCTGAGCGGCACGATGTTGCTCGTGCGTCTGCAGCACTGCTCCCCGACCTACTGCAGCAGCTGCATCAAGTTTGGCATCAACGGTTTGCCATTCGACAGCGCATGGCCGAGAGCATTCAGCAGTCGATGTCGCAGATGGCGAGGATTCAAACGACGTACATGGGTGACTTCGAGTCGTTCATGGCGCAATGGCGTCGGGTTATGCCCCAGGATGGCCGGGAGAAGCTCTCGAAGCGTTGGGACGACTTGGGCACCGCGGTACATCAGGTCTGGCGTGCCCGCGCAAGTGAGGAGGCACCTTGGGAGACCGTCGAGCTCGCGTCTTATGACGCCGACCTCGCCCTTCAGTTTGCGACACAAACCCGCGAGGACTTGTTGCCGCTGCTTGCGGCACACCTCAACAGCAAGGACGTAAGTCGGGTTTGGGAGGATGTCCGGACAACCCGCGTGGGAGACGGCATTGATGTCGAACTCGTCACCGGCGAAGGCGTCGTGGTCGGCTCGATGAATGGTGCCCTGTCCGAGGGGCAGCGCAACACGCTGTTGCTGAACTTGCTGTTGGCCCGTGGTGACGGCCCCATCATCATTGACCAACCCGAAGACGAACTCGACTCGAGCTTCATCTACAAGAACCTGGTCGATGACTTCCGGAAGGTCAAGTCTAGGCGGCAGCTCATCGTTGCAACGCACAACGCCAATCTGCCCGTGAACGGCGATGCCGAACTTGTGCTCGCTTTGAAGGGCGAGACCGGACGAGGGCGCATACGGGCACAGGGCGGTCTCGATCGGAAGGAAGTTGTCGAAGCAGTTCTCGACATCATGGAGGGCTCTGAACAGGCCTTTCGCCGGCGCGGCGAAAAGTACCACTTCTAACCGGCTCCCGGCCGAGCCCGTCACCTTGCCGGGTCTGGGACGGCATGCAGTCGGACAGCGCCGAGGCCAAAGCTTGGGCCGCGGCCCAACTATCTGCAGCCTCAAGCCGAGGCAGCCACCCGAGAGTGACACCTTAGCTTAGGCATGGGCTCGGGGCACGGGCCTGCACGTCGAGAGCAGGCGACTGCTTGGAGCCGCTCAATGGCTGAATTGCCGCAAAGCGGACGTTGGCGAACTTCAGCTACCAGTCTGGTCCAGCCACACATCGCCGAGCCGGGTACCTACTCATGAAGCGCTGGGGACTCACCACCAGCATCAACAGCGTCCCACAAGTTTTCGACACTGTTTGCGAGTTTTCGACTTTAATGACCTGTTTTCGACTTTTTTTGTCGAGAACACCAAAAGACCGGTGTTTAGAACGTTATTCAACCGTGACCGACTTGGCCAGGTTACGCGGCTTGTCCACATCCGTACCCCGCGCACAAGCCGTGTGATAGGCCAGCAGTTGCAGCGGCACCACGTGCAGGATGGGGCTGAGGGCGCCGTAGTGTTCGGGCATGCGGATCACGTGCACGCCGGGTTCGCTGGTGATGTGGGTGTCGCTGTCGGCAAACACAAACAGTTCACCACCCCGGGCGCGCACCTCTTGCAGGTTGCTCTTGAGCTTTTCAAGCAGGGCGTCGTTGGGGGCGATGGTGACCACGGGCATGGCGCTGGTCACCAGGGCCAGGGGGCCGTGCTTCAGCTCGCCAGCCGGGTAGGCCTCGGCGTGGATATAGCTGATTTCCTTGAGCTTGAGCGCGCCTTCCAGGGCGATGGGGTAGTGCAGGCCACGGCCCAGGAACAGGGCGTTTTCCTTGCGCGCAAACTCAGCGGCCCAGGCGATAACTTGCGGCTCCAGGGCCAGCACGGCCTGCACGGCGGCGGGCAAGTGGCGCAGGGCCTTGATGTGCTCGGCTTCCTGCGCATCGCTCAGGCGGCCACGGCTTTGGGCCAGGGCCAGCGTCAGCAGGAACAGCGCCACCAGCTGGGTGGTGAAGGCCTTGGTGCTGGCCACGCCGATTTCAACGCCAGCGCGCGTCAAAAAGTGCAGCGCGCATTCACGCACCATGGCGCTGGTGGCCACGTTGCAGATGGTGAGCGTGTGCACCATGCCCAGGCTGCGGGCGTGCTTCAGCGCGGCAATGGTGTCGGCGGTTTCACCGCTTTGGCTGATGGTGACAACCAGCGTGCGCGGATCGGGCACGCTGTCGCGGTAACGGTATTCGCTGGCGATCTCGACGCTGGTGGGGATGCCGGCGATGCTCTCCAGCCAGTACTTGGCCGTGCTGCCCGAGTAATAGCTGGTGCCGCAGGCCAGGATCAGCACGCGGTCGATGTCCTTGAACACCTGGTAGGCCTTGTCGCCAAACAGCTCGGGGCTGATGCCGCCCACGGCTTCCAGGGTGTCGCTGATGGCACGGGGCTGCTCGAAGATTTCCTTCTGCATGTAGTGCTGGTAGGGGCCCAGCTCGGCCGCGCCGGTGTGGGCGTGCACGGTGCGCACCTCGCGCTGCACGCTGGCGTAACGGCCATCGACACCGCGGCTGGTGATCCAGTGCTTGCCCATCTGCAGGTCCACCACGTCACCTTCTTCCAGGTAGACGATCTGGTCGGTCACGCCGGCCAGGGCCATGGCGTCGCTGGCCAGAAAGGATTCGCCATCACCCACGCCCAGCACCAGGGGCGAGCCTTCACGGGCACCCACCACGCGGTGCGGTTCGTCGCGGCAGAACACGGCAATGGCGTAGGCACCCTTCAGGCGGCTGGTGGCGCGCTGCACGGCGTCAAACAGGTCGCCGTCGTACAGCTGGTGGATCAGGTGGGCGATGACTTCGGTGTCGGTCTGGCTCTCGAAGACATAACCCTTGCCGCGCAGCTCGGCGCGCAGCTCGTCGTGGTTTTCAATGATGCCGTTGTGCACCAGGGCGATGCGGTCGCCCGAGAAGTGCGGGTGGGCGTTGTGCACCGCCGGCACACCGTGCGTGGCCCAGCGGGTGTGGGCAATGCCGGTGCCACCCTGCACGCCATCTTGTTCGATCTGCACACCCAGCTCGGCCACGCGGCTGGTAGAGCGTGTGCGGCGCGGCCCGCCGTTCTGGTGCACCGCCACCCCGCACGAGTCATAACCGCGGTATTCGAGGCGCTTGAGGCCTTCCACCAGAACGGGAACGATGTTGCGGGTGCTGACTGCGCCGACGATGCCACACATGGGGATGAACTTTCTCGGATGGAGGGGGATACAGCAGGCTCGCATCCTAGTCAGGCCACCAAGAAATAAGCGTGCAAAATTCATTGGTTTTTGAAATTCACGCGCCACCCCGTCAATGCATGAAAGATAATTTCATTTGTCATTGTTTTTTGGACTATGTCGCCATGCTCGACGATCTGGACGCCATCGATTTGCGCCTGCTGGCCCTGCTGCAGGCCGATGCCTCGCGGGCCAACCAGGCCCTGGCCGAGGCCGCGCATGTGTCGCCAGCCACCGCCTTGCGGCGGGTGCGGCGCCTGGTGGATGCCGGGGTGATCGAGCGCCAGGTGGCCATCGTTTCGCCTGCGCGGGTGGGCGGGCTGTCGGCCATCGTCGAGATCACGCTGGACAAGCAAGGCGCCGAGCACATTGCCGCCTTTGAGGCCCGCGCCGTGGCCGAGGTGGCCGTGCAGCAGTGCTACCGCGTGTCACCCGGGCCCGACGTGGTGCTGGTGCTGTGGGTGCCCGACATGGCGGCCTACCACGCGCTGGTGCAGCGCCTGTTCACGCAAGACGCCAACGTGCGCAATGTGAAGAGCTTTTTTGCCACGCACCGCGCCAAGTTTGAGCCGGCGGTGACGCTGCCCGACGCTACACCCGCAGCAAGGCCAGGCCTTTGAGGTATTCGCCCTCGGGAAACTCCAGCGTGGTGGGGTGATCACAGGCGCCTTCCAGGCGCTGCACGATGGCGGCGTTCACGCCCGCATCGGCCCCGGCACCGGCCACGATCTTGTGGAACAGATCGGCGCTGATGCCGCCCGAGCAGCTGAAGGTCAGCAGCAGGCCGCCCGGCGCCAGCAGTTTCAGGGCCAGGCGGTTGATGTCCTTGTAGGCGCGTGCAGCGCGCTCGGCATGGGCGGCCGTGGGCGCAAACTTGGGTGGATCGAGCACGATGGCGTCAAAGCTTTGGCCGGCCTGCAAGGCCCGGCGCAAGAAGGCATTGACATCGGCGTCGGCAAACTCGTGCGCGGCATCGTCAAAGCCGTTGCGGCGCAGGTTGTCGCGGGCCAGTTGCAGGGCCGGGCCCGATGAATCCACCGTGGTCACATGGGCCGCGCCGCCGGCCAGCGCGGCCACGCTGAAGCCGCCCGTGTAGCTGTAGCAGTTCAGCACACGCTGGCTGCCCAGCTGCCGCACCCAGCGGGCAAAGTGGTGGCGGTTGTCGCGCTGATCCAGGTAGTAGCCGGTCTTGTGGCCCAGGGCCACGTCCAGGCCCAGGCGCCAATCATGCTCGGTGATCTCGAGCGCCGTGGGCGCATCGGCTGCGCCGCGCAACCAGCCCACGCGCTCGGGCAGGCCTTCCAGGGTGCGCACATTGGCGTCGCTGCGCTCGTACAACTGGCTCACACCGGTGGCCTGGCACAGCGCGTCGGCCATCACATCACGCCAGCGCTCGGTGCCGGCCGATGAGAACTGCACGCTCAGCACATCGCCATACCGGTCGGCGATCAGCCCGGGCAGGCCGTCGGCTTCGCCGTGCACCAGGCGCAGGCCGTTGCTGGCAATGGGCAGGCGGCTGCGCAGGGCCACCGCACGCGCGATACGGCCCTGGATGAAGGCGGCATCGATGCGCTGGGCTTCGTCAAAGCTCCAGGCCCGCACGCGGATCTGCGAGGCCGGGCTGTAGGCGCCCCAGGCCAAAAACTGGCCGGCCGATGACTCGACCCGCACGGTTTCGCCGGCATCACCACCGCCACGGGCAATGCTGCCCTCAAACACCCAGGGGTGGCGCCGCAGCAGCGAGCGCTCTTTGCCTTCACGCAGACGGATGACTTTCATGGGCGCGATTGTCGCTGCGCGCCGCGCCGCCCTGCTGGCGGGCTACTTGCGTTTGGCGCGCGGGTGGGCCGCGTCGTACACCTTGGCCAGGTGCTGAAAATCGAGCTTGGTGTAGATCTGGGTGGTGCTGATGCTGGCGTGGCCCAGCAGCTCTTGCACGCCGCGCAAATCACCGCTGGATTGCAGCAGGTGCGACGCATAGCTGTGGCGCAGCATGTGGGGGTGCACACCCGTGGCCAGGCCGGCATCTTGCGCCAGGCTTTGCAGGCGGCCACGCACCTGGCTGGACGACAGGCGCGTGCCGCGGTTGCTGACAAACAGCGCGGTCTCATCGGGCGCGGCCACGCTGGCGCGCAGGGCCAGCCAGTCACGCAGGGCCTGCAGCGCGTGTTCACCCACGGGCACGCTGCGGCGCTTGCTGCCCTTGCCCAGCACATGGGCGGTGCCGTCGGGGCCATCCACCCAGCCTGCGGCCTGCGGGCTGGCCTGCACATCCAGGCCCACCAGTTCACCCACACGCAGGCCGCAGCCATACAGCAGCTCAACCATGCAGTGATCGCGGGCACGCAGCGCGGAGTTCTCGGTGCGGGGCACTTGTTGGGCCAGGGCCACGGCCTGGTCCACGTTCAGGGCCTTGGGCAAAGGCTTGCTGGCCTTGGGCGGCCGCAGGCCATCCACCGGGTTGGCCGGCACCAGGCGCTCGCGGCCCCAGTGGCGGTACAGGCCACGCCAGGCGGCCAGCGCCACGGCAATGCTGCGCGGCCCCAGGCCGCGTTCGCGCAGCTGCGCCATCCAGGCGCGGATGTGGTGCGGCCGGGCAGCGGGCAGATCCACCGCATCGGCCTGCGCCATGGCCACCAGCTCACGCAGGGCGTCGGTGTACAGCGTCAGGGTGCGAGCCGCCACGCGGCGCTCCACCCGCAGGTATTGCAGGTAGGGCTGCAGCGCCTCGGGCAGATCAGGCTGCGTCGGGGTGGCAGCACCGGCCGAGGCCATGTCGGTCGGGCGATCAGGCCGCTGGCAACAGGCGGCTGAGGGCGGCGGCGGCCACCTCGCCGATGCGCGCCAGAAAATCGGTGCCCATGTCGGCGGTGTAGCGCTGCGGGTCGGGTGAGCCCAGCACCAGCAGGCCAAAGGGTGCCTCACCGTCGGCGCGGCGCAGGGGGATCAGCGCGGTGGACGCGATGGGCTGATCAGCAGCCAGCCAGGCGGCCGCCTCAAACCCGGCATTCAGGCCGCAATAGGGCTTGGCCAGGCTGCCCACCAGGGTGCGCACATCGTCGCTCACACCCAGCGCAAACGGCTGCTGGGCGTGCTCGTCGGCCACGCCCCACAGGCGCAGCGCGGCATGGGGGATGACGAACTCGCTGGTGATGGCGGCCACCACCACATCGGGCAGGGCCGTGGGCTCGTTTTCGCCCAACAGCACCAGCACAAAGCGGTGCAGGCGATCGGCGATGGTTTCGTTGTCCAGGCCGTGGCGGCGCATGTCCATGATGCGGCGCTCAAGCACCTTGGTCTTTTCGCGCATCAGGTCGATCTGGCGTTGCTGCAGCGACACCGCGCTGGCGCCGTGCGGGCTGCTCAACTGGATGCTGGCCAGCAGCTCGGCGTGGCGCTCAAAAAAACCGGGCGTGTTGGCCAGGTAGTTGGCGATGTCGTCTTCGGTGATGCCCGCTTGAATGCTCACAGTTCGATCTCCCCTTGGTACACGGTTTGCGCCGGGCCAGTCATCATCACGCTGGCTTCGTCATGCGCCCATTCAACGGTGAGCAGGCCGCCGCGGGCCTGCACATCCACCTTGCGATCCAGCCAGCCCAGGCGGATGCCGGCCACCACGGCCGCGCAGGCGCCGGTGCCGCAGGCCAGGGTTTCGCCAGCGTCGCGCTCGTACACGCGCAAGGCGATCTGGCTGCGTGACAACACCTGCATGAAACCGGCGTTGACCTTTCGCGCAAACCGCTTGTGCTGCTCAACCTGCGGGCCCAGCTGGGCCACGGGTGCTTCGCGCACATCGGCCACACGCTGCACCGCATGGGGGTTGCCCATCGACAACACGGCCACGTCCACCTGCCGGCCTTCGTCCAGGGCCAGGGGCCACAAATCAAACTGGCCTTCGCGGTGGGGCTGCAGGCCGGTGGCATCAAAGGGCACCTCGGCCAGGTTGAAGATCGGGCGGTTCATGTCCACCGTGACACGGCCATCGTCCTGCAGGCTGAGCACCAGGCGGTTGTTCACCGTTTCGACCCGCACAGTGCGCTGGGTGGTCAGGCCCTGGTCGTGCACAAAGCGCACAAAGCAGCGGGCACCGTTGCCGCAGTGCTCCACCTCATCGCCGGTGTTGTTGAAGATGCGGTACCTGAAATCAACATCGGCCGAGCGGGCGGGCTCGACCAGCAGGATCTGGTCGGCGCCCACGCCAAAGCGCCGGTCGCCCAGGTGGCGCAGTTGATCGGGCGTCAGATCAAGCGGCGTGCGGGTGCCATCGAGCACGACAAAGTCGTTGCCCGCGCCATGCATCTTGGTGAATTTCAGTCGCATGGCCGGATTATCGACCGGCCGCGCAGCCGATGCGAGGTGACGGTCAGGCCAGGCGCGCCGCCTGGCTGCGCCCACCCCAGCCCCAATGCGCCATGGGCTGCTCTTGCACCACCACGTAGCTGGCCGGGTGCACAGGGCCCAGCAACTGGCCCATGGCCTGGTGCACAGACTCGATGTAGGCGGCCATCTGATCGCTGGTGTTGGTGCCCTGGCTCACATCGATGCGCAGGCGATAGGCCGCCAGGCCTTGATCGGTGGGCAGGGTGCCACCCACCCACCACTGCTGCGGCGGCACCGGCTGCAGGTGCACGGCCGTCAGATCGGCCCGCTTGTGCAGCAGCGTGCTGGTCAGGTGGGTGAGCTCAGCGGCCAGGGCCTGGGGCTCAGGCTGCCGGGCGGCGGTGTCGGGGTGGGTGTAGGCCAGGTGCAGCGTGGGCATGGTGGGGCTCCAAGGGGTGATGCCCTGACTTTATGATTGCGCCAACGCACATGGATTGGCAGCAAACGCTCACCAAATATGCCAAAACGCACAACTGACGCCGCGCCTGACATCACCCTGGATTGGGACGACCTGCGCTTTGTACTGGCCGTGGCCGAGGGCGGATCACTCAATGCAGGCGCCGCGCGGCTGGGCGTGCGGCACTCCACCGTGCTGCGGCGCCTGGATGCGCTGGAAGCCCGCCTGGGTGCGCGGCTGTTTGAGCGGCGCCGCCAGGGCTACGCGCCCACCGACGCCGGCAGCCTGATGGTGGAGCAGGCAGCGCAGATGCAGCCGGCCATCGCGGCGCTGCAGCGGCGCATCCTGGGCCGCGATCTGCAACTGAGCGGCCCGGTGCGCCTGAACTGCCCGCACTTTGCCGTGCAGGGCCTGCTGCCCCAGGCCCTGGCCGATTTTGCGAAATCCCAACCTGGCATACAGGTCGAGCTGGCGCAGTCATCGGGCCTGGTGGACCTGTCGCGGCGTGACGCCGACGTGGCCTTGCGCCTGTCGGCCCAGGTGCCTGATCACTGGGTGGGCCGGGCCCTGGGCGAGGTGCGTTTTCGGGTGTACACACGGCGGCTGACAGGCGGGCGCGCCCCGGCGCTTCAGGGCCTGGACAGCCTGCGCCACACGGCCCGCTGGATCGGCTTTGAGCAGGGCCTGGACAGGCGCTTTTTTGAACGCTGGATGAACCAGCAGGTGCCGGCGGCGCAGGTGGTGTTCAGGGTGGACCAGTTCAATGCCATGGTGGCGCTGCTGCGCACCGGCCTGGGTGTGGGACTGCTGCCCGAGGTGCTGGGCCGCCAGGCTACCGATCTGGCCCCCATCAGCGAGCCCATCACCGCGCTGACCACCCCCCTGTGGCTGCTGACCCACCCTGACCTGCGCCGCACCGCCCGCATCACGGCCCTGGTGCAGCACCTGGCGCAGGCCCTGCCACCCCTGCTGGCGGCAGGCTAGTACAGGCCCGCCTGGCCCTCGGGCCGCGTCTTGAAGCGCTTGTGCACCCACAGGTACTGCGCGGGGTTGCGCCGGATCTCGGATTCGATCCACTGGTTCATGCGCAAGGCGGCTGCTTCGTCATCACCCCCCGGAAAGTCTTCCCAGGGCGGCAGGAAGCGCACGCGGTAACCCTGGCCGCCGGGCAGCATCTCGGCCACCACCGGCTGCACCACCATGCCCAGCGAGCGGGCCATGCGGGCCGGTGCCAGCAAGGTGGCCGCGGGCACGCCAAAAAACGGCACAAAGGCCGCATCACGGGCGCCGAAATCCATGTCGGGCAGGTTGAAGAACACGCAGCCCTTGCGGATGGCCCGCACCAGGGGCAAGGCACGCTCGCTGCGCGCAAACACCTCGGCCAGGCCAAAACGCACCCGGCCGCTGCGCATGGCCGCATCAAACACCGCGTTGCTTTGCGCCTGGTAGATCGAGGCCACCTGCCGGGTTTGAAACAGCTGCGTGGCCACGCCGGCCACGTCCAGGCCCACAAAGTGCGGCACCAGCCACATCACGGGCTTGTCGCTGCGCTGGGCAAAGCCCACGTCGCCTTCAATGTGGATCAACTGCTTGAGCCGCTCGGCCGGGGCGTACCACAGCAGGCCGCGCTCCAGCAGGCTGCGTGCCACCCAGCCGAAATGCTCACGCGCCAGGGCCTGGCGCTGGGCCTCGGTCAAATCGGGCAGGCACAGCTGCAGGTTGCGCAGGGCCACGCGCCGGCGGCTGCCAGCCAGGGCAAACAGCAGCCGGCCCAGGCCCCGGCCCAGCGCAGCCTGCACGGCCAGCGGCAGGTGTTGAATCAACCACAACAAACCCAGTACGGCCCGGGCCACCCCATTGCCTCTCATGCTCAAGAGCCCTTTGCGCTCGGTTCGGCACCCTGGGTGCGCGGTTGCTTGTATCGGTGGTAGCCCCACAGGTATTGGCCTGGGCACTGGCTGATGAGCTGTTCCATCTCAAGGTTGATGGCCTGCGCACAGGCCATCTGCCAATCATCGTCGCTTTGGCCGGCCAGTTGCACCGGCAAGGCCTGAGCCGGTGGCCGCACCCGCAGCACAAAGCCCTGGCCACGGGGCAGGCGCTCGGCCCAGATCATCAGCAAGGCCGCACCGGTTTGCTGCACCAGGCGGGCGGCCAGTGTCATGGTGTAGGCCGGCTGACCATAAAACGGTGCCCACACGCCCATGCCTTCGGGTGGCACCTGATCGGGCAGCAGGCCCACGGCCTCGCCCCGGCGCAGGGCACGCATCATCTGGCGCACACCGGCCAGGGCAGCGGGCGCCGTGGCCAGGCCGGGCCGGGCGCGGGCGGTTTCTTCCAGCTCGCGCAGCCAGGCCTGCCGCGCCGGGCGGTACATGGCGGTGAGCTGGGTGCGGTGGCCAAAGTGCTCGGCAATGGCCTGGGCACACACCTCGAAGCAGCCCAGGTGCGGCGTGAGCAGCACCAGGCCCTTGCCGGCATCCAGGGCCTGGGTGATGTGCTCGGCACCCTGCCACTGCGCCATGGCGCCCAGCGGGCGATCCACCGGTCGCAGCCACAGCCAGGGCAGCTCGGCCACCAGGCGCCCGGCCTGGGCCACCGCCTCGCGGCGCACAGGCGCACCCAGCCCGGCCAGGGCCACGTTGTCGGCCAAACGGCGGCGGTAAGCGGGCGACAGCAACCAGGCCAGCCAGCCCATCAGTGCGCCAAAAGCCTGCAAATTGGGCAGTTTCCTCCGCGCAAACCAGCGGATCAGCGTGAGCATTCTTCGTACAATCGGGCTTATCGCCGAGTTAAAGGACAACTTGCGGGGCGATACCCGGCTAATTGGCCGATGGGCTTGGGCGCTGCTGAGGCAGCATCCGCCCTATACCGCTAAAGCGTTCGCCGCGATCCAGAGTTGAAAAGCGGTTGAAACGGCGACGCAGATTTCAACCAACCTGGAGTGTATTGAAGTGGCGAACGACTTTCTCTTTACGTCTGAATCCGTCTCTGAAGGCCATCCCGACAAGGTGGCCGACCAGATCTCTGACGCGATCCTGGACGCCATCTTTGCGCAAGACCCCCGCAGCCGCGTGGCCGCCGAGACTCTGACCAACACCGGTCTGGTGGTGCTGGCCGGCGAGATCACCACCAACGCCCATGTGGATTACATCCAGGTGGCGCGCGACACCATCAAGCGCATCGGTTACGACAACACCGAATACGGCATCGACTACAAGGGCTGCGCGGTGATGGTCTGCTACGACAAGCAGAGCAACGACATCGCCCAGGGCGTCGACCACGCCAGCGACGACCACCTGAACACCGGCGCTGGCGACCAGGGTCTGATGTTTGGCTACGCCTGCGACGAAACGCCCGAGCTGATGCCTGCGCCCATCTATTACGCACACCGCCTCGTCGAGCGCCAGGCCCAGCTGCGCAAGGACGGCCGCCTGCCCTTCCTGCGCCCCGATGCCAAGAGCCAGGTGACCATGCGCTATGTGGACGGCAAGCCGCACAGCATCGACACCGTGGTGCTGAGCACGCAGCACAGCCCCGATCAAAGCGAAACCCAAACCAAGATGAAGGCCAGCTTCAACGAAGCCATCATCGAAGAAATCATCAAGCCGGTGCTGCCCAAGGAATGGCTGCAGAACACCCGCTACCTGGTCAACCCCACCGGCCGTTTTGTCATCGGCGGCCCGCAGGGCGACTGCGGCTTGACCGGCCGCAAGATCATCGTTGACACCTACGGCGGCGCCTGCCCGCACGGCGGTGGCGCGTTCTCGGGCAAGGATCCGTCCAAGGTCGACCGCTCGGCCGCCTACGCCGCCCGCTACGTGGCCAAGAACATCGTGGCCGCCGGCCTGGCCCGCCAGTGCCAGGTGCAGGTGGCCTACGCCATCGGCGTGGCCAAGCCCATGAACGTCACCATCTTCACCGAAGGCACCGGCGTCATCAGCGACGAGAAGATCTCGGCCCTGGTGAACGAACACTTCGACCTGCGCCCCAAGGGCATCATCCAGATGCTGGACCTGCTGCGCCCGATCTACCAAAAGACCGCAGCTTATGGCCACTTCGGCCGCGAAGAGCCGGAGTTCACTTGGGAGCGTACGGACAAGGCCCAGGCGCTGCGTGCAGCGGCCGGGCTGTAAGACCGGCGGCCGCGAGAGCGGCCTGCGAATGCAAAGGGCGGCCTCGGCCGCCCTTTTTCATGGTGCCATCACGCCTTGCGCGGCTTCACCTTTGAAGCGGACAACTTGGCCTGCGCCCGTGCGCGTTCCACGTCAGCGTCGTGCACCAGGGCCACGCCCATGCGGCGCTTGACGAAGCTCTCGGGCTTGCCAAACAGGCGCACTTCGCTGTTGGGCACGGCCAGGGCGTCGGCCACGCCGTCAAACACGATGCCGGTGGCTTCGACGCCGCCGTAGATCACGGCGCTGGCGCCGGGGCTCTTGATGCGGGTGTCGACCGGCAGGCCCAGGATGGCGCGGGCGTGCAGCTCAAACTCGTTTTGCCACTGGGTGATCATGGTGACCATGCCGGTGTCGTGCGGGCGGGGGCTCACCTCGCTGAACCACACCTGCTCGCCCTTGACGAACAGCTCCACGCCAAACAGGCCCTGGCCGCCCAGGTTGTCGGTCACGGCCTTGGCGATCTCGCGTGAGCGCTGCAGGGCCAGTTGGTGCATGGGATGGGGCTGCCAGCTTTCAACGTAATCGCCGCTGACCTGCACATGGCCGATGGGGTCGCAAAAGTGGGTTTCGATCTGGCCGTCGGCACCCTTGGCACGCACGGTCAGCTGGGTGATTTCATAGTCGAAATCAATGAAGCCTTCGACAATCACGCGGCCCGGGCCCACACGGCCACCGGCCATGGCGTAATCCCAGGCCTTTTGCACATCGGCCGGGCCGTCGATCTTGCTTTGACCCTTGCCCGAGCTGCTCATCACCGGCTTGACGATGCAGGGGTAACCAATGCCGGCGTCAATGGCCGCCTGCAGCTCGGCCAGCGAATCGCAGAACTTGTAGGGGCTGGTGGGCAGGCCCAGGGTTTCGGCAGCCAGGCGGCGGATGCCTTCGCGGTCCATGGTCAGGCGCGCGGCGCGGGCCGTGGGGATCACGCGCACGGCCCCTTCGGCCTCCAGGGCTTCGAGCACGGGGGTGGCGATGGCCTCGATCTCGGGCACCACCAGATCGGGCTTTTCGGCCTCGATCAGGGCGCGCAGTTGCGCCGGATCGCTCATGGTGATGGTGCGCGCGTGGTGGGCCACCTGCTGGCCGGGGGCGTTCTCGTAGCGGTCAACGGCAATGGTTTCGACACCCAGGCGCTGCAGGGCGATCAGCACCTCTTTGCCCAGCTCGCCGCTGCCCAGCAGCATCACACGGGTGGCAGAGGGCGACAGGGGGGTTCCGATGGGCTTCATGGCAACAGGTGGGGTGGGTTGAGGATCAGCCCGCATTGTCGCGCCAGCGGCTGAAGGTAGGCTTGCGCCCATGCCCAGCCCGCTCACCCTTGATCACCTGCGCCACCATGCCGTGGCGCGCACGCTGTTTGCGCCCACCACCTTGCCGCAGGCCATTGCGCGGCTGGGTTTTGTGCAGGCCGATCCGATCCGCGCCCCGGCACGGGCCCAAGACCTCACGCTGCGCCACCGCGTCAAGGGCTACAAGGCGGGTGATCTGGAGGCACGTTACCCCCGCCTGCCGATCGAGGAAGACTTTTTCGTCAACTACGGCTTCCTGCCGCGCGACACCCAGGCCTTGATGCACCCCCGCACCGCCCGCACGGTGTGGCCCAAGGCGCGCTGGGCCCAGGCCCATGCGGTGCTGGCGTTTGTGCGCCAGCACGGCGTGGTGCACCCGCGTGATGTGGACGCCGCCTTTGCACACGGCAAGACCACCAACTGGTTTGGCGGCTCGTCCAATGCCAGCACGCAGTTGCTGGACGGCATGCATTACCGGGGCCTGCTGCGCATCGCGCGGCGCGAGGGTGGCGTGCGCCTGTACGCGGTGCGCGAGGCGCATGAGGCGCCCGCCTCGCCCGCGCAGGCGCTGGACGCGCTGGTGGACGTGATCGTGGCCAAGTACGCGCCCCTGCCCTCGGCCACGCTGGGCCAGCTGGTGTCGCACCTGCAATCGGGCGTGCCGCAATGGCGTGATCAACGCCAGGCGGCCCTGCAACGGGCCCGCCAGCGCCTGCCGCAAGCCACGGTGGCCGGCACCACCTGGTACTGGCCCGAGGGCGAGAACCCGGCGGCGGCCAAACACGCGCGCACAGCCCGTGCCGAACGCGTGCGCCTGCTGGCGCCGTTTGATCCCATCGTGTGGGACCGTCGCCGTTTTGAGATGCTGTGGGGCTGGGCCTACCGCTTTGAGGCCTACACCCCGGCGCCCAAGCGGCTGCGGGGCTATTACGCCCTGCCCCTGCTGTGGCGGGATCAGGTGATTGGCTGGGGCAACCTGGCCTGGCAAGGCGGACAGTTGCAGGCCGATCTGGGCTATGTGGCCGGCCAGGCGCCGCGCGACGCGGGCTTTGCCAAGGCACTGGACGCTGAACTGGCCGACATGGCCGCGTTTTTGCAGCGTTAGGATGGATCAGGCAAACAGGGCCTTTGCCGGCTGGCCAGCAGCGCGCCCAGGGCCAGCGCCGCAGCCGACACCCCCAGGCCCAGCTGCAGGCCGCCGCCGCCATCGGACAGCCAGCCCACCGCCACCGGCCCCACGATCTGGCCCACGGCAAACACGATGGTGAAGGCACTGATGCCCTTGGCCCAGGCGGCGGGCGGCAGGTTGTGGCGCACCAGGGCCGTGGTGGACGCCACCACCGACAGGAACACCGCGCCAAACAGGCCACCCGACACAAAGGCCAGCACCGGGTGCGGGCTGATCACCGGCAGGGCCGCCGCCACCGCCAGCAGGCCATTGAGCACGGCCAGCGCACCGCCGCCCCGGGCGCGCTGCAGCAGCCCGGCCCAGATCCACGACGAGGCCACCACCCCCACACCCAGCAGGGCGTAAAACGCGGTGATGGTGGCGCTGGACAAGCCTTGCTCACGCAGCAGCGTGACGATGAAGGTCATGTAGCCGATGTAGCCCACGCCGAACATGAAGTACCCGGCCAGGCCAAACGGCAGGGGCCGCGCCTGAAAGCCCGCAGCCGGGCCGCTGGCGGCCAGCGCTGCGGCCGGCACACGCCGGGCACCTTGGGCCATCCAGGGCGTGACCAGCAGGGCCAGCGCCGCCAGCAGCCACCAGCCGCCTTGCCAGGCATGGGGCACGGCACGCGCCAGCAGCGGCGGCAGGCCCAGGGCGCAGGCCACGATGCCCAGGCCGGTGCCGCCGTAGTAAACACCCAGCACCAGGCCCGGCCGTGCGCCGGGCTGGCCAGCCAGCCGCGCCGCCAGCACACCACCGGCCACAAAGGTGGCGGCACTGCTGGCCCCGGTGGCCAGGCGCAGGGCCATCAGCACGCCGTTGTCCAGCGTCAGGCCATGGCCGGCCAGCAGCAGCGCTGACGCCACACAGCCGCCCACGCCGGCGGCCGCTGCGCCCCAGCGCGCCATCACACGCGGCATGGCCAGGGCGCCCAACAGGTAGCCGGCCGCGTTCAGGGTGTTCAGGGTGCCGGCCAGGGTGTAGTTCCAGCCCAGGTCAGCCCGCATGGCCGGCAGCAGCAGCGCATACGAAAACCGCGCCAGGCCCAACGACACCGCCGCGCCCAGCGCCAGCGCAGCGGCCAGCCGCATCACGGGCACGGGGCGTTCAATCATGGCGCCAGGCCCCGCTCGGCCAGCAGGCGATCAGCCACCTGGGCAAAGCCCTGCCCGCGCTCGGCGCTGGCCAGCCAATGCGGCCAGTGCTGCAGCGTGCCGGCAAAGCGCAGCAGGTTGGCCACGCCCACGCTGTGCTCAAAGCGCCGGAACATGGCCTGGTCGTTGGTTGAATCGCCCACGTACACCCAGCGGTGCAGTTCGGCCTGCAGATCGCGGCCCCACAGCTGGCGCACCATCCAGGCGGCGCCGCTGGCCTTGTCATGCGTGCCGAACCAGGCGTTGATGTGGATGGAGCTGACCGTGACCACCAGGCCCAGGCCACGCAGGATGGCGCAGGCCTGCTCAATGGCCGCCTGCGGCAGGTGGTTGAACTCGCTGTGGTCGATGGCGATGTCGGTGACTCGGCCGGCGCTGTCCTGGGCCAGCCGGGCGCCGGGCACCTCGGCCAGCACGCGTTGCGCGGCCTGTTGCAGGGCCAGGGCATTGCGGGCACGCTCGGCTTCATCCTGCACATAGTCGATCTGCAGGCCGGCCGGGCTGCGGCGCAGCGCCACGGCGCCGTTTTCGGCCACGATGGCGGCCACCGGCCAATCCAGCGCAAAGGGCTGGCTCCAGCCCATCGGGCGGCCGGTGATGGCCACCACCGGCACACCGGCTGCCGCCAGGCGCTGCAGCGCAGCCAGGGCAGCCGGCTCGATGGCGCCGTCGCGGGTGAGCGTGTCGTCGATGTCGGTCATCAGGCCATGCACATCCGCCCAGGCACCGGCCGGCAGGTGGGCCAGCGGGCTGGCGGGGCAATCGGTGGGGGGCGTGGCCGGCATCACGGAAGTCTCCCACAGCAGGCGCGCGGGCTGCGCAGGGTTGACCTTCATCAAGTAGCCGGCCCACCAGGGGCGCAAGATCAGGGCTGTCATGCACTTGTCACCTTGAGCCGCCCATGCCCCAGAAACCCGCCGACCCCACCGCCAAGGCCGCTGGCCTGCCCGCTTCGCAACGTCGCACCCGCGCCCTGAGCGCCGCCCCCGTGGGCACCGCCGCCGCATCGGCCGCGCGCCGCCGCCGCAGCCCGGTGCCGCCCTTGCCCAAGCCGGTGGAGTCGGGTGACACGCTGGCGCTGCCTGGCATGGCTTCGGCCCAGGCCGAGCAGGTGGCTCGCCGCACCTCCACCGCACACACGGTGCAGGCCCTGGTGGCCTCCGACCTGATTGCACAGGCCAAGCCGGAGCAAGCGCCTGGCGACACGCTGTCGCAACTGCAAACCCTGCTGGCCGGCGCATCGCCCGATGAGGTCAAGGCCCTGCGCCAGAACCTGCTGGAGCGCGTGCCCAAGGATGACCGCCGCGATCCCGACACCGAGCTGTCAAGCGGCTGGCGTGAAGGCGCCTACCCCTACAAGAACCTGCTGTCGCGCAAGGCCTACGAAAAGCAGAAGTACCGCCTGCAGGTGGAGCTGCTGAAACTGCAGGCCTGGGTGAAGGACACCGGCCAGCGGGTGGTGATCCTGTTTGAAGGCCGCGACGCGGCCGGCAAGGGCGGCACCATCAAGCGCTTCATGGAGCACCTGAACCCGCGCGGTGCCCGCGTGGTGGCCCTTGAAAAACCCAGCGAGGTGGAGCGCGGCCAGTGGTACTTGCAGCGCTACATCCAGCACCTGCCCACGCGCGGCGAGATCGTGATGTTTGATCGCAGCTGGTACAACCGCGCCGGCGTCGAGCGCGTGATGGGCTTTTGCAGCGATGCCGAATATGACGAGTTTCTGCGGCAGGTGCCCGAGTTTGAACGGCAACTGGTGCGCAGCGGTGTGCACCTGTTCAAGTTCTGGTTCTCGGTGAGCCGGGCCGAGCAGCGCCGCCGCTTCAAGGAGCGCAAGCTGCACCCGCTCAAGCAGTGGAAGCTCAGCCCCATCGACCTGGCCAGCCTGGACAAGTGGGACGACTACACCCGCGCCAAGGAATCGATGTTTCTGCATTGCGACACCTCGGATGCGCCCTGGACGGTCATCAAGAGTGATTGCAAGAAGCGCGCACGCCTGAACGCCATGCGTTATGTGCTGCACCGCCTGCCCTACAGCAACAAGGACAGCACCACCCTGGGCGCGGTCGACCCCCTGATCGTGGGCCGCCCTTCGTTGGTATCGAGCCTCACCGACGACCAGTTGGCCGGCACCAGCGCTTAGCATGCGCACATGACTCTGCATCGCCGCCAGGCCTTGCTCCGGGGGCTGGCCGGCGGCCTGACCCTGGCGCTGCCCTACCCTGCTTCTGCCGCCCGCTACGCGCCTTTCAAGAAGGTGGCGGTGATGGATCCCCCCTACATGGAAGAGTACGAGGTGCTGATCGCCACCTCGCCGCCGCTGGTGCGGGGCACGGTGGCCAAGCTGATTGCCCGGGCCATCACCGACACCGACACCCAGCTCAAGTCCGACAAGCTGACCGCCGCGCTCGACCCCGACAAGACCGACCTGCACGGGCACTTCGTGCGCACGCTGGCCGATGCGCTGGACGACGCCGATGCCAAGGTGCTGCTGGTGCCGGTGGAGCCCGCCAAGACCGAAGCCGCCCTGATGAAGCAGGTGCTTGAAAAAGCCCCCCAGGCCGATGCCCTGCTGCTGGCCAATGTGATGGGGCGCTTTGTGGCCTTGCACGGCCTGGCAGCCTATGCGCCCGGCGTGATCGCCGGCGTGAAGGTGCGCAACCGCAGCGGCGACAAGGTGTGGCTCGATCAGATCTTCAGCGCGGGCTTTCGGGGCATCGACCCCCGGGCCGACCACCTCGAAGTGGCCGACATGCCCGAGCGTTTTGACAACGTCGAGGCCCTGCTGGGCCACACCGACGATGCCCGCAACGCATTGATCCGGGGCACCGAGGCCATTGCCCAGGAAGTGGCCAACCGGCTGATGGCCTGAGCCGCCCCGATCGCCCGAACTGGCGCACGATTGCACGCCTTTTCGGGCGAAGGGCCTTGGGCCCTGTGCTTAAAATGGCGGCTGTTTCGAGGAGCGTTGCAAGGCCGCCTGCCGGCCCCAGGCTCGAAACCACTTTTCAGTGCAACGGCGCTCACCCGCATTCCTGGTCGTGGGTGAGTGAGTTGTCTTCCCATTCATGGCTTGGTGTGTCGGGTTCCATCGTCACCCGGAGAAACACTCGCCATGAACGCCGTTCACCAACCCACTGCCGACCACGCCATCGCTGACATCAGCCTGGCCGCGTGGGGCCGCAAAGAGCTCAACATCGCCGAGACCGAGATGCCGGCGCTGATGGCCATCCGCCGCGAAAACGCCACCAGCCAGCCCCTGAAGGGCGCGCGCATCACCGGCTCGCTGCACATGACCATCCAGACTGCCGTGCTGGTCGAAACCCTGCAGGCCCTGGGCGCCCAGGTGCGCTGGGCCTCGTGCAACATCTTCTCGACGCAAGACCACGCCGCCGCCGCGCTGGTTGACCGCGGCACCCCGGTGTTTGCCTACAAGGGCGAATCGCTGAAGGACTACTGGGACTACACCCACCGCATCTTTGATTTCGGCCCCGCCGGAACGCCGGGCGAAGGCCCCAACATGATCCTGGACGACGGTGGTGACGCCACGCTGCTGATGCACCTGGGCAAGCGCGCCGAGAAAGATGCCTCGCTGCTGGCCAACCCCGGCAGCGAAGAAGAGCGCGAGCTGTTCGCCGCCATCCAGGCCAAGCTGGCTGTTGACCCCACCTGGTACAGCCGCAAGAGCGCCGAGATCATTGGCGTGACCGAAGAGACCACCACCGGTGTGCACCGCCTGAACGAGATGAGCGCCAAGGGCACGCTGATGTTCCGTGCCATCAACGTGAACGACTCGGTCACCAAGAGCAAGTTTGACAACCTGTACGGCTGCCGTGAATCGCTGGTTGATGGCATCAAGCGCGCCACCGATGTGATGGTGGCCGGCAAGATCGCCGTGGTGGCCGGCTATGGTGACGTGGGCAAGGGCAGCGCCCAGGCCCTGCGCGCGCTGTCGGCCCAGGTGTGGGTCACCGAGATCGACCCGATCAACGCCCTGCAGGCTGCCATGGAAGGCTACCGCGTGGTCACCATGGACTGGGCCGCCGACAAGGCCGATATCTTCGTGACCGCCACCGGCAACAAGGGCGTGATCACGCATGACCACATGGCCGCCATGAAGCACAACGCCATCGTCTGCAACATCGGCCACTTCGACAACGAGATCGACATCGCCTCGGTTGAAAAGTACCAGTGGGAAGAGATCAAGCCCCAGGTCGACCACATCATCTTCCCTGATGGCAAGCGCATCATCATGCTGGCCAAGGGCCGCTTGGTGAACCTGGGCTGCGGCACCGGCCACCCCAGCTATGTGATGAGCAGCTCGTTCGCCAACCAGACCCTGGCCCAGATCGAGCTGTACGCCCACAAGGACGCCTACGACGTGGGCAAGGTGTATGTGCTGCCCAAGCACCTGGACGAGAAGGTGGCCCGCCTGCAGCTGGTCACCCTGAACGCCCAGCTCACCGAGCTGAGCGATGAGCAGGCGGCCTACATTGGTGTGCCCAAGCAGGGGCCTTACAAGCAGGATACGTATCGGTATTGAGCCCCGGCCGCCTGGCGGCCACCCCCTAGGGGTTGACCCAACCCGACCGGGCAACCCGGATCGGGTTGGGCGGCTTCGATGGGCGCTGCTCCCCCCTGGCCGCGATGCGGCCTGTCCCCCCGGGGGGGCTTCGCTTCGGGTGGTGCGCTGGCGCCGGGTTGTCTCGATGACATCAAGGAGCTGACATGAGCAGCAGCGAGCAATTTCCGATCAGCATCGAGTTTTTTCCGCCGAACACGCCGGTGGGCAGCGAGAAGCTGAAGACGGTGGTGCAGGAGCTGAGTGTCCTGAACCCCGAGTTTTTCAGCGTCACCTATGGCGCGGGTGGGGCCACGCGGGACAAGACGCTGGCCACGGTGCGTGACATCGCGCAACTGGGTTTTGAGGCGGCGCCGCACCTGTCTTGCGTGGGCTCGACCCGTGAAGGCATTGCGCAGATCCTGGACACCTACCGGGCCCAGGGCATCCGGCGCATCGTGGCCTTGCGGGGCGACCTGCCCAGCGGCACGGCGGTGGCCGGCGAGTTTCGTTATGCCAGCGAGCTGGTGCAGTTCATCCGCCAGACACAGGGCGAGGATTGGCACATCGAGGTGGCGGCCTACCCCGAATACCACCCCGAGCAGCGTTACGCCAGGCGTGACCTGCAGCACTTTGCCGACAAGATGAAGGCGGGCGCCAACTCGGCGATCACGCAGTTCTTCTTCAACCCCGACGCCTACTTTCACTTTGTGGACGAGGTGCGCAAGCTGGGTGTCACCGCGCCCATCGTGCCGGGCATCATGCCCATCCACAACTTTGCCCGGGTGGCGCAGTTTGCGGCGCGCGACGGCATCGAGATCCCGCGCTGGGTGATGCTGAAGATGGAAGGCTACCTGGATGACGCGGCCAGCATCCGCGCCTTCGGCGTCGATGTGGTGGCCCAGCTGTGCCAGCGCCTGATCGATGGCGGTGCACCGTCCATCCACTTCTACGCGCTCAACCAGTCGGCCCTCACGCTGGAGATCTGCCAGCGCCTGGATCGCGGCTGACGGCGCAACATCCAGTTACACCCACCACCCAGGCCGGGGACAGTCAGATCCGGCGGCAGCCCGTACAGTCTGGGATCGCCCTGCTGCGGTGCCTCAGGGCAACGCATCGGGCCCCACGCCAACCTGCGCCCACATGCCTGACTGCCTCTCCGCCGATTTCGCCAAGCGCCTGCTGCGCAGCGCTGCGGGCGCTGCCGTGCTGGCGCTGGGCTTGCAGGCCCCTGCCCAGGCCCTGACCATCGTGCCCACCTTCGACGCGGGCTTTGATGCCACCGCCGAAGCCACGGTGCGCAGCGTGATTGCCGGTTACGAAGCCGCCTTCACCGACAACATCACCGTCTACATCCAGTTTGCCAACATGAGCAGCGGGCTGGGGCAAAGCTCCACCTTCTATTACGGCGGCACCTACACCAACTACCTCAGCAAGCTGGCAGCCGATGCCACCAGCGCCAACGACAGCACCGCCCTGGCGCACCTGCCCGGCGGCACCACCCCCGTGCCCACGGGAACCAGCCTGCTGGCCACCCGGGCTGCCTGGGGCGCCGTGGGTGTGAACATCGCTGCACCTTCGGGTGGCGTTGACAGCACGGTCAGCCTGAACCTGTCGCTGATGAACTTCACGCGCAGCAGCATCGATCCCAGCAAATACGATTTGCAGGCCGTGGCGCAACACGAGATCAACGAAGTGCTGGGCACCTCGTCGGGCCTGGGCTGGGGTGGTGGCCAATACACCCCGATGGACCTGTACCGCTACACGGCCACGGGCTCGCGCACCTTCACCACCAGCGGTGACAACGCGTACTTCTCGATCAACGGCAGCACCTTGCTGGCGCAGTTCAACCAGTCAGCGGGCGCCGATTACGGCGACTTCAAGACTTCGGGCCTGGTGCAAAGCGCCTTCGGTACACCGGGCACCACGCCCAATATGGGGGTCGAGCTGACCATGCTGGACGTGGTGGGCTACAACCTGGCCTCTCCCGTGCCCGAACCCACCACTTTGGCCCTGATGCTGGCCGGGCTGGGCTGGATTGGCTTCGCGTCGAACCGCCGCAAGCGGCCGCGCTGACGCTGGCTTCGGCCCCTGTCACCCAGCGCCGGCCCCGTGCCGGCGTTGCCGTTTCTGGCCGCCCGACGCAACGCGTGCAAGGGGAAACCCCCGCTTGTGATGACATAATTACAGAATTACAGTGCCCGGCATGGTCGATCCCATTCCCCTGCGCGGTACCTCCTTGCACGACGGCGTGGCCGCTCGACTGCGCGACATGGTGTTTGAAGGCGAACTGGCGCCAGGCACCTTCATCGATGAGCTGGCCCTGGCCGCGCAGTGGCAAATCAGCCGCACGCCGCTGCGCGAGGCGCTCAAGGTGCTGGCCGCCGAAGGCCTGGTCGAGCTGATCCCCCGCCGGGGCTGCCGGGTCATCGAGCTGAGCGATGCCGATGCCCGCCAGCTGTTCCCGGTGATGGCCATGCTGGAGGGCCGCTGCGCCCTGGAAGCCACGCTGGCCGCCAGCGACGATGACCTGGCCCAGCTGCAGCACCTGCACCAGGGCCTGGAGCGCTGCGCCGCCACCCGCGACCTGGACGGCTACTACCGCATCAACCACGAGTTCCACAGCCTGGTGCAAGGCCTGGCGGCCAACCGCTGGCTGGACCGCGCCACCGGCGACCTGCGCCGCTTCATGCGGCTGTGGCGCGGCCGGCAGCTCAAGCACCCGGGCCGCATGGATGCCTCGCTGAACGAACACCGCGTGCTGCTGGACGCCATCGTGCAGCGTGACGCGCCCCGTGCCGAGCGGGCCATGCACGATCACCTGATGGCCCAGCTGGCCGCCCTGAAGGCCCTGCAAAACGCTGAAAGCACCCGTCGCCGTGGCACTTGAAACACCCTCCAGCCCCGCCGCGCCCGAGGCCGCCCCGCGCACCGCTCGGCCACTT
>Ga0228698_1000617_pt1 | contig 23717 bp, 19 predicted proteins | sample McNCre117_Aug_MG_FD_178015 | JGI IMG/M metagenome (GOLD analysis project Ga0228698, IMG submission 178015) | Freshwater microbial communities from McNutts Creek, Athens, Georgia, United States - 1-17_Aug_MG | ecosystem: Environmental > Aquatic > Freshwater > Creek | place: USA: Georgia...
TTCAACCCCTTCTGCAATGACACTCAGGCCCATGCTTTGCGACAGCGCCACGATCATGCGGGCAATCGCCGCATCATTGGCGTCGTAGAGAATCCCGCGCACAAAGCTCTGGTCGATCTTGAGCTGATCCAGCGGCAGGCGCTTCAAGATCGAAAGCGACGAATACCCGGTGCCGAAATCATCCATGGAAAAGCTCACGCCCAGCGCCTTGAGCGCATGCATCTTGCCGATGGTGGCTTCCACATTCGCCACCAGCAACGACTCGGTCAACTCAAGCTTCAGACACTGCGGATTGGCACCGGTTGTCTGCAGTACGCCCTGCACCTGTTGCACGAAATCATCCTGATGGAATTGCAAGGCACTGACATTGACCGCCATGGACACGCCGGCGAGAGCCGGCTGCTGCGCCCAATGCACCAACTGTTCGCACGCAGACCGCAATACCCATTGGCCCACACCCAAAATCAAACCGGTTTCCTCGGCCAGCGCAATAAACGCATCGGGCATCACCAGACCGTGCTGCGGATGGTGCCAACGCAACAACGCCTCCACACCAACCAGCCCCTGCCCTTGTGCCACCTGCGGCTGGTAGAAAAGCTCCAGTTCCCGGTTCTGCACCGCCAAACGCAAGCCGGCTTCCATGGCTACACGTTGGCGCACCAGATCCTGCATCTGGCGGTCAAAAAAGCGCACCGTGTCGCGCCCGGTGTGTTTGGCCTCGAACAGTGCCAACTCCGCTTGCTCAATCAGTGAATCGATCTCGGACTGGCTCTGGCCGTTGAGCAGCGTGACGCCGATGCTGGCGGTTGCGCCGTACAGCGTGTCGGCCACGCAATAGGGCTCCCGCAAGGCGCTCAGCACCTTGCTTGCCACCTGCTCGGCCTGTGCCGTGGCGACCTCGGGCGCTGCATCCAAGTGGGTGAGCAACAAGGCAAATGCATCCCCTTCCAGCCGCGCCACCGTATCGGATTCACGCACACAGTGCTTCAGGCGCCTGGCCACTTGGCGCAAGACTTCATCGCCCTGCGCGTGACCTAGAGCGTCGTTGAGCCGCATGAAATCGTCCAGGTCCAGGAGCAGCAAGCCCCCGAGGTGCTTGTCATGCCGCGCCTCGCGGGTGATCCGCTGAATGGCGGCCATCAGGTGGCGCCGGTTGGGAAGCCCGGTGAGTTCATCCGAATACGCGAGGCTTTCAATTTGGGCTTCAGCGGACTTCTGCAAGGTGCTGTCGCTGAAGGCGCCCACATAGTGCGTTACTGCCCCCGCCTCGTTTTTCACCACATGAATGGAAAGCCACTCCGGATACTCTTCACCACTTTTGCGGCGGTTCCAAATTTCGCCTTGCCACGCACCTGTTTTGTGAATGCTGGTCCACATCGATTTGAAATAGTCAGCGCCCTGACGGCCTGAATTCAACAGCGATGGATTCTTGCCGAGCACGTCCGCCCGACCGTAACCGGTGATGCGGCTGAATGCATCGTTGACCCGAAGAATGCGGCACTGCGCATCACAGATCAACATGCCCTGCTGCGTCTCAAACGCCACAGCGGCAATGCGCATGTCTTCCTGCGCCTGCACCCGCGCGGTGATGTCGCGGGCCAGTGCGATGAAGCGGGGAGGTTCGTGGGCGCTGGCCTGCATCCGGGAAACCGAAAGCTCGAACCAGTGCGTACCTTGCGGCAGGTCCAGCTTGTAGGTGATGCCACTGGAGCGCCCCACCGCCGCGGCTTCATCAAACGCCTTGTGGCAGGCAGCGGCTGCATCTGGGGGCAATACCTCGGCCACCAGCTTGCCCATGAAAAGTTCCTTGGGCAGCGCCAGCAAATCGTTGCGGGGGGAATGAAAGTCGTGGATTCGCCCGTCCAGACCCACTTCAAAAAGCAAGTCGGGAAGCGCATCCAGCAGGGCGAGCAAGCGGCTTTTCACTTTTCAGCGCACAACGTTTAAGGGTTCACACACAGGGATAAATCGTCTGCCAAAGTGTGCGGAGCACACTACTCCAGAGCGTCTTCGATGCGCAGGGCCGCCTGCTTGTCGGCCTCCAGTACATCGTGCGCACTGCGCTTCTTTTGATGGTTGGCAAACCAGCCGAATCCGACCACTGCAACCGTCAGCACCATTGGCAGAACGATTCCATGCAAAACGTGGGGAAGCCAGGGTTGAACGGCCGGATCGGAGTCGATCATCTCGCCCGCAGTCCAGGCGATCAGCGCCGCGCCAACGTACACCACAATGGGGAACCGGTCCATGATCTTCATGATCACCGTGCTACCCAGAACGATCAGCGGAATCGACAAAGCCAAGCCAACGATCAGCAGCGTCCAATTGCCTTTGGCCACACCGGCAATGGCCAGCGTGTTGTCCAGACTCATCACCACATCGGCAATCAGTATGGTTTTGACGGCCCCCATCAGCCCATCCTGCGCCTTGTGCTCGCCTTCCTCCCCGTCCTCTTCCGTGAGCAATTGCAATGCAATCCACAACAAAAGCAAACCGCCCAGGCATTGCAAGAATGGCACCTGCAAAAGCCACACGGCCACCACCGTCAACACCACGCGCAGGACGATGGCCCCGGCACTGCCCCACAGCACGGCTTTGCGCTGGTACTGTGGCGGCAAATTGCGCGCTGCCATGGCAATCACCACTGCGTTGTCGCCCGACAGCACAATATTGACCAGCATGATCTGCGCCAGCGATGCCAGGAACGATGCGCTCAGCATTTCCATCTTTTGACTTTCAACTCGGTATCCAAAAGACTGGATTATCGGCGCAAGGGTGTGCGCCAATCCGCGCTACATCGGGCAGACACCCGCTACAACACGCGAAACGCCAAAGCCGCCACCAACGTGGGCAAGAGCGCAGAAAGCAACAGGCCTGCCGGGTTGACAGCCCCTTCGTCAAAGTGCTCGCGCAATATGGCGATTCCAGCCGGATTGGGTGCATTGGCGATGATGGTGAGGCCGCCGCCGGTCACCGCGCCGGCCACCAGCGCATATTTGAAACTGTCCGTCAGCCCTTGCACCAGCGAGCCCAGATAGGTGAGCGCCGCGTTGTCGGTAAAGGCGGTGAGCGCCAAGGCACCCACAAACACCACATCGCTGCTCATGCGCATCAATAGGGGCTGCAACCACCATTGCTGCTGACCGCCCAACACCACCAGTCCGGCCAGAAAGAACGCCACCAACAAGCCTTCCTTCAAGATCAGGCGATCCTGGTGCCGCTCGTACGCGTGGGCAATACCGAGAAAGAAAAGAAACAAGCCCATGAAGATGGCCGGATGGTGCGCAAACACCACCACGCCCGCCAGAAACAGCAGGTGCACCAGCACCAGGTGCACCGGCACCGGCGTGTGGCCTTCTGCTTCTGGCAACAGTGGCAGCGACATCAACTCTTTGTGGAACCACATCGCCAGACCCGCTGCGTTGACCGCCACTGCAACAGCTGCCTTCCAGCCGAATGTTGCCGCCATGAAACTGGTATCCCAGCCCCAGGCCGTCGCCACCATCAAGACCGGAGGCGCAGCAAACGACGTCAGCGTGCCGCCAATCGACACATTGACCAGCAGCACGCCCAAGGTGGCGTACTTGAGTTGCGAAGAAAGACCACGGGCAAAGAAGCGCTCGCCCAGAATCAGTGCGGCCAGTGTCATGGCCGCGGGCTCGGTAATGAACGAGCCCATCAAAGGCACCAGCACCATCACCACAAAGAAATAGCTCAGACTGCCGCGCGCGGGGAACAGGAGCGAAATTCCCTGAATCAGGGCCGCGGCAGACTGCAACACAGGGCGTGTGGCCGCAATCACCATCACGGCAAAAACAAACAGCGGCTCGGTGTAATTGCGCGTGTCTACATAATCCACCGCCGCCTGGTAGCCCTCCATGGCCAGCATGACCAGGGCCAGCACCAGTGCCCAAAAACCAAACACCACCTCCACTTCGCCCAGCAAATGCCACAAGCCAGCGTGCCGGGGATGCCGGTGCGCCAGATGTTCAAAGTACTTGGAGGCAAAGGTGTGGCCAATGGCCAGCGCGAAGAGCGCCGCACATGCGATCTGGAACGGGGTTGCGGACACAGGTTCTCCAGGCGGGTTGGGTGCTTGCGCACCGGGAAAAGTGCGCAGCAAGCAGCATAGCCCAAGCCACCGCCTATTGCAGACGGTGCCCCCTGTCAGGCTGTGTCAGCCCTTGTGGTTTTTGGCGTTGTGTTTCTTTTCATGAATCTCTTCACTCTGGCGATTTTCTTTGCCTTGAATGGCTGCCTGTTCACGCCGCCCGATATGGCCGTCGCGCGCATCACGGCCTTCCCGGCGATCCACCCGGGCCTGGCCCCGCTCCAGTTGGCCCGCTTCGCGGTTGGTCAGCGTGCCGGACTGCACGCCTTGTTCGATGCGCTTTTCCTGGTTGATGTTGCGCTGCACATCGGCCTGCATGCGCTCGGACGACTTGGACTCGGGGTTGCCACGCTGGTCATTGGACTGCGCGGCCTGAATATCCCGGCTTGCCCGGTTCTGGGCGCGGCGCAATTGTTCGCGCTCGCGCGGCGAGAGTTTTCCGTCCTGAAGGTCTTTGGCCTGCATGCGCTCAACACGCCCTTCTTCCCGCTCCAGGCGACCCGCTTCGCGCGTGGTCAGGCTGCCATCTTTCAAGCCATTTTCAATACGAACTTGCTGGTTGACATCGCGTTGCACCGTGTTGGCGGCATTGGTTTGGGCAAAGGCGCTGCTGGTGCCCAGGGCGATCAGCAAGGAGGCAAGCAAAAGGCTGTGTTTCATGGTTTCCTAGGTTTATATAGTCGGCCAAAACGGCCTGGTAAAACAACGACTGGCGCCCAGCATTGGCTGACCATTTCCTTGTGAAGCTTTGTAAACAGGGCCTCAGCGCAGCGCATCCGCAATCAGCTTCAGCGAAACCACAAACAGCCCACCCTGCACGATACGGTAAAACCACACGTCGGCAAGCCGTCGGGTGAGGTAGGCGCCCATCACCGCGCCCACCAGCGCAAACGGAATCAACACCGCGGCGCTGTGCAAGGTGTCCAAGGAGTAAGGGCGCAGGTTCTGGTAGGGCAGAATTTTGGCCGCGTTGATGACCGCAAACACGATCGTCGAGGTGCCCGCAAACTCGGCCTTGGGCAATTTTTGCGGCAGCATGTAGACCTGGTACGGCGGCGCTCCGGCATGCGAGATGAAGCTGGTAAAACCGGCCAGCGTGCCCCAGAACCAGCCCCGCCCGGCATGGACCGGTTTGGGTTCGGCCTGCATGTTTTTGCGCAACCAGGCATTCAGGCAAAAGGCCACCCCAATCGCGCCGATCAGAAAAGTGATGGCGCGATCCGACACCATCGACGCGGTGAGCCATCCCACCAACACGCCCAGCACCCCGGCTGGCAACAAGATGCGCAGGTTGGGCGCACTGAAATCACGCCGGTACAGATAAATGCCCATCATGTCGGAAATCACATAAATCGGCAGCAGCAACACAGCCGCCTGCACCGGCGACATCACCAGTGAAAGCATCGGCACGGCCAACATGCCGATGGCAGGCAAACCGCCCTTGGACAGTCCGACCAAAAAGGCCGCACAACCGGCCAGCGCCATGTACCAGTCCATGCTCATGCTGCCAACCCCGAACGCGGAATTTCCGTCAGGTCGCGGATGGTCTGCACGCAGGGCAGCAGGTCCGGTGCCAGCACATCGATTGGCACCAGCGAATACACCTGCATGCCAGCAGCCAGACCGGCGCGAATGCCGGGCTCACTGTCTTCCACCACCGCGCAGTGCTGCGCCGGCACGCCCATGGCCTGGGCCGCATGCAGGAACAAACCCGGGTCGGGTTTGAAAACACCCACCTCATAGGCGCTGAAAATCCAGTCGCCAAAGTAGGGGCGCAGGCCGGTCAGCCCCAAGGTGAGTTCCACCTTGGCGCGCGGTCCGTTGGTGGCCACACAAAAGGGAACTGTGAGCGCCTGCACCAAGGCGTGCGCTCCCGGTATCGCATCGAGTCCGCGGTTGAATCGCTCGGCCTGTGCACTGCGCACATTGCGGGCAAAGACGTCGGCGAAGTCGGCGGGCACTTGCGGCAAACGCGATGCCACAAATTCAATAACACCGGCCATGTTGCGGCCGCGAAACTGCCGGTGCGCCTCTTCCCGCGACAGCTCCAGCCCCAAGGCCAGCGCCTGTTCATGAATCACATCCATGCTCGGCACCTCGCTGTCCACCAAAGTGCCATCGGCATCGAAGATAAAGGCTCGGATCAAGGCGGGGTTCACGCAATACATAGGGTCGGCAGCAAATAGCGGGGTGTGTACTGTACCTGTGCCCCGCTGTGGCAGTATCGCCGCCATGCAATCCCCACCGGCAAGCCCCCCTTCACCGCCCGCCCATCACCCGACACGCTGGAGTGGTGTAGCCACCGGTTTGCTCATTGGTGTGGTGGCGGCCATGCATATTGGCAAATTGCCCCCTGCCATACCCGCGCTGCGCCAGGAGTTCGCCCTCTCGCTTGCGCAAACCGGCTGGATTGTTTCGGCCTTCAATACGCTGGGGCTTTTTGCATCCATATTCATGGGTTTTGCCAGCGCACGGCTGGGGGCGTGGCGGCAGTGCATGGTGGGCCTGTTCCTGCTGGCAAGCGGTGGCATTCTGGGTGCCACGGTTTCGGATTCGCACTGGCTGGTCGCCAGCCGATTTCTGGAAGGCGCAGGCTTTTTGGCGGCCGTCGTTGCAGCCCCCAGTTTGATATGGATGTCTGCATCGCCCGCCGACCAGCGCCGTGCGCTCGGCTTTTGGGGTGGCTACATGCCCAGTGGCACCACGATCGGCATGTTGATGGCACCGTTGCTGATCAGCGGCTTGGGCTGGCGCAGCCTGTGGCTGGCAGATGTGGGCTTCACGCTGCTTGCCATGGGGCTGCTCTACTGGCAGCGCCCTTCACTTGTCGCTTCATCCGCACCGCAAGCCCACCATTGGAAGGCCGCCGCCGCGCCATTGACCCGGCCCGGGCCGTGGTGGATCGCATTTGCGTTTGCCTGTTACGTCTTCAACTTCTATTCCGTCATGGTGTGGCTGCCCACATTTTTGGTGGGCGAACGCCAGACATCGCTGGCACTGGCGTCGGTGCTGACGGCCCTCGTGGTCATTGCCAATTTGCCGGGCAACTTGTTGGGCGGCTGGCTGATGCAGCGCGGCAGCGCGCGCGGCACCAATGTGTGCCTGGCGGGCATCGCCACGGTGGTCACAGGCACGGTGATGTGGGGCACGCAATATCCCGACGGGCTGCGCTATGCCGCCTGCATTGCCTTTTCATTTTCTGTGGGCGTACTGCCCGGCTCCATCATGTCGGCCGCGCAAACGCATGCGCGTACACCGCAGCAAGCCGGCATGGTGCAGGGAATGATCAATCAGGGGACCAACGTGGGCCAGTTCGCCAGCCCGTTTGTCGTGTCGGCGGTGGTGGGAGCGGGGTTGACATGGGGCCGCATGGTGCCGCTGTTCTGGTTAAGCGGGCTGTTGATCATCGCCAGCGGACTGTTGATCCGCCGCATCGAGCGGCGCATTCACGCGGCGTAACCCTAGGGCGCGCTACTCAGGCCGGGCGCGCCAGCCAATGCAACAGCGTGGCAAACAAGGCAGCGGGCACCACCGGCTTGGTAATGAAGTCGTTCATTCCCGCCTCCAGACAACGCACCTTGTCTTCGGCAAACGCATTGGCTGTCATGGCCAGAATAGGCAGCGCTGCGCACTGGGGCAAACGCCGCAGCGCCACCGTTGCGCTCAAGCCGTCCATCACTGGCATCTGCACATCCATCAACACCAGATCGTAGGCACCGCCGGACGCCATTTTCAAGGCCTGCGCGCCGTTGTCCGCCACATCCACTTGCAGGCCCACCTCTTCCAGCACGATGCGCGCTATCTCCTGGTTCACCGGTTCGTCTTCGGCCAGCAAAATGCGCCGGCCCTGGCACAAGCGCTTTAGCTGCGCCTCCACATCGGCGCTGTCCTGCATCGCCGGCATATCGGTCCCGGCCGAACTCTTTTGCAGCAGCGCGGTGAACCAGAACAGACTGCCTCCTGCGGGTCGTTGTTCGGCCGCTGCGTCGCCGCCCATCAGATGGGCAAGTTTGTGTGTGATGGCCAAGCCCAAACCGGTGCCACCGTATTTGCGCGTGGTGGAGTTGTCGGCCTGCTCAAACGCCATGAACAGGCGCGGCAGAGCCTCGTCCTCAACCCCGATGCCGGTGTCTTCGACTTCAAAGCGCAACAGCGCAGAGCCGGGCCCGTCTTCCAGCAACCGCACCCGCAGGGTCACGCTGCCGTGCTCGGTGAACTTGACCGCATTGGTTGCGTAGTTAAGCAAGCACTGCTGAAGGCGCGTGCCGTCACCTTGCAAACCCCGCGGCAAAGCGTCCATGGCGCTGCTGAGTTGCAAGCCCTTTTCGCGCGCGCGCTCCTGCAACATCGACAGCACATTGCCCACCAATGTTTCGACCTGAATCGGCGTGACTTCCAGCGTGAACTTGCCTGCTTCAATCTTGGACAAGTCCAGAATGGCATTGATGGTGCCCAGCAAATGTTCGCTGGCTTTTTCCAGCTTGCCCATCTGGGCCATCTGCTTGTCGGTCAGCCCCGCCCGGCGAATCAGGTGCGCCATGCCGGTGATGGCATTCAAGGGGGTACGGATTTCATGGCTCATGTTGGCCAGAAATGCGCCCTTGGCCCGGCTCGCGACCTGCGATGCACGCAATGCGTCGTGGAGTTCCTGGGTGCGCTGCAAAACGGTCTGTTCCAGGGTTTGCTGCTGCAGCTTCTGCGCCTCAACGGCTGCTACGGCCACCGTGACATCTTCCTGCACCACCACCACTTCCAGCAACTCACCGTCATCGGTCGACACCGGGTAGGCGTAAGCCTGCAACCACAAAGCTTCGCCAGCGCCAGCGGGAACCGCCTCCACGCCGGCACGTTCATAGCGGTGAACCGGGAATTTGACAGTCTCTCCCACGAACGCCCTGCGCAGCAAGGACAGCATGCCGGTGGCTTCCAATTGCGGGTCACGCAGCACGTTGTAGCCCCGCAAATCCGCAAACGTAACGCCCCACAACCGCTCCCACGCAGGATTCACCCGCAATGGCTCGCCCATCGGCGAGAACACCTGAATGGCAAGCGGTGCGTTCTGCGCCAGTGCCCGGTACTTCAGCTCGCTAGCCCGCAACGCGGCCTCGGTGCGCATGCGCTCGGTAATGTCGCGCGAAATACCAAATATGCCGGCAACATGGCCTTGCTGGTCAAAAAGCGGCCAGCGACTGGTCAGCGTAAAGCCCGGTTTTCCGTCAGCGGCCACATAGGGGTTGACCTGGTCCACGATGGACTGCCGTCCTTCCAGAACTTTTTTCTCATCGGCCATGTAAATGGCAGCCAGATGCGCCGGCGCCACGTCGGCAACCGTTTTTCCTCGCATATCGCGCCAGTGCGCATGGCCGGTGACAGTTGCCTGGGTCTGGCTGCAAAAACGGAAACGCCCGTTCAGGTCCTTGAAGTAAATGAAGTCGGTGGTCTGGTCGAGGAAAGTCTCAAAGTCGCGGGAGAACTCCTGCAACGCACGGTCTTTGCGCTTGAGCTCGGAAATGTCACGAAACTCCCACAGCACATAGTCGCCTTCCCGGGTGCGAATGACCTGGGCGCTGATCAGATGCGGCTGTGGTCCCGACTGCAATATAAGCTCGGCCTCAAAGTCGCTCACATGGCCCGAGGTTCGCAGTGCTTCTGAACATGCGGAGCGGGCCTGCGCATCGCGCCAGACGCCCAGACTGAGCGCCGTCTGCCCCAGCGCCTTGTCGCGTGCGATACCAACCGAGCGCTCCCAAGTGGCATTGACATCCAAAATGCAACCGGTTGCCAAGTCGGTAAACGCCATGGCATTGCTGGAAGCATTAAAGATCAGCGCATAGTCCACGGCAACGGGCCCGTTCATGGATTTCACCTCAAATACGTTGCGCCACTGCGCAACCTGCTGTTTATTGTGAAATCATCATAGGCTTAATCATGGTTCCTTTTCGGACAAACAACACGGCGTAATTTGACCAGCATCAAATCACTGCCAACTACCGTTGCGACTGCAGCGGCAGACAACCAGTCGCTCTGACGCGACAACAGACCGCCAAATAGCTAGCGCTTCATTTTCAAAAACATGCGGCCGCACAAAACGGCCAGCCCCACCGAAGCACCGGCCCAACACATCAAAAAAATCACAATCGTTTCCATCGTCACCACCCTTTGCTCTGTACAGCGTTGAGGTGCCGGAGTTTGTAGATTCGAAAAGAGGGCGTCAAACACTTGAAAAAAGTGAAAACCGGCTTTCAATTGGCCTGCGCGAGGGGACGTTTTTGGCTTTGGGTTATCTTGGCGCCATGGAACAAATGCCCGCCTGGCTGATCAACAGCTTTATCTACCTGAGTGCCGCCGTGGTCGCGGTCCCTTTGAGCAAAGCACTGGGGCTGGGCTCCATCATCGGCTACCTCGCCGCCGGTATCGCCATCGGGCCGTGGGGCATGGCTTGGGTGAGCAATGTGGAGGACATCCTGCACTTTGCCGAATTTGGTGTGGTGCTGATGCTGTTTCTGGTAGGACTCGAACTCGAACCCAAGCGCTTGTGGAGCCTGCGGCGTCCCATCTTTGGCTGGGGCAGCGCTCAGGTTTTGGTGTGCGCTGCGGCGCTGTTGCTGCTGGCGCTGGGCTGCGGCGTTTCCTGGCGCACTGCTGTCGTCGGCGCGCTGGGGCTGGCGCTCTCCAGCACCGCGATTGCGCTGCAGGTCATGGGCGAACGCAACCTGCTGCGCACCGGCAGCGGCCAGGCGGCGTTTTCCATTCTGCTGTTTCAGGACGTCGCCGCCATCCCTATCCTGGCGGTCTTGCCTTTGCTTGGCGCGGATGCAGCAACCGTTTCCATGACCCTGTCAGACAGCCTGTTGCAAGCCGGTCGCATTGTCGTGGTCATCGGCGGCATCGTGGTGGGCGGTCGGATTTTGCTGCGCCCCTTATTTCGCTGGATCGCCCGCTCCAGGACACCCGAAATATTTACCGCAGCCTCCTTGCTGCTGGTGGTGGGTATTGCGGCGCTGATGCATCTGGTGGGGCTGTCGATGGCGCTGGGCGCCTTTCTGGCGGGCGTTTTGTTGGCAGAGAGCGAGTACCGGCGCGAGTTAGAGACCAATATCGAGCCGTTCAAGGGGCTGCTGTTGGGCCTGTTCTTTATCGCCGTGGGCATGGGTATCGACTTTGGTGTACTGATGCAATCGCCTGGTCTGGTGGCGCTGGTGTTGGCCGGCTTCATGCTTCTCAAGGCCACCGCTATCTATGCATTGGCGAGGCAAATACAACTGCCGTATCAGGAGCGACCCGTGTTTACTTTGTTGCTTGCGCAAGGGGGCGAATTTGCCTTTGTCGTGTTTCAGGCGGCTGCCGGTGACAAGGTTTTTTCTGCAGAGGTTGCCTCCCTGCTGATCGGCACCGTGGCCGTTTCCATGTTGCTAAGCCCGCTGGTACTGGTCGCCATAGACCGGCTGCTGTTGCCGCGCTTTATCCGAGCAGGGCTTCCCGAACTGGAAGAAATATCAGAGCAACAGGAGGCCCCCGTCATCATTGCCGGCTTCGGCCGTTACGGGCAAATTGTGTCGCGCGTGCTGCTGGCAGAAGGCATCGGCACCACCGTGCTGGACCATGATGCCGAGATGATTGAGGCTGCTCGGAATTTTGGCTACCGTGTGTTTTACGGAGATGCCACGCGGCTGGACCTGCTGCGCACGGCGGGAGCCGCCACTGCCAAAATTCTGGTAGTGGCGGTCGATGATGTGGAGCAGTCGCTGGAAATTGTTGATCTGGCGCATGCCCATTTCCCCCACCTGCAATTGGTGGCCCGCGCCCGCGATGTGACGCACTGGAACAAGTTGCGCGAACGCCGCGTCATGAAGGTGGAGCGCGAACTGTTTGATTCCAGCCTGCAGAGCGCGCGCAGCGTGCTGGAAGCGCTGGGGCGCTCGCCGGACGAAGTGGAAGCCAGCGCACAGCGGTTCAAGTCCCACAACCTGGCGCTGCTCGAGAAGTTGCATCCGCATTTCAACGATCGCGCCAAACTGATCGCGGTGGTCAAAGAAGGACGTGCGCAACTGGAACAGCAAATGGCGCAGGAACGCTCGGAGCGCAAGGGCGTCTGACGGCACAATCCAGACTTCGCTTCGCCCCTACGTAACCGCCGTGGACCACCGCCAACCCATTGATTCCAAAGCCTCGGCCATCATGCTTTTGCTGTGCCTGATCTGGAGCTTTCAGCAAATTGCGCTCAAGGCAGTTGCCGCCGACATCACGCCCACCATGCAAATTGCCCTGCGTTCCGCTGGTGCTGCGGTATTGGTGGCAGCGCTCATGCGCTGGCGCGGTGAGCGTATGGATTGGACGGCCTGGCGCCCGGGCGCGGTCGTGGCACTGCTGTTTGCACTGGAATTCATTTTTGTAGGCGAGTCCTTGCAGCGCACCAGTGCATCGCACACCGTGGTTTTTCTGTACACCGCACCGCTCTTTGCTGCACTGGGTTTGCACTGGAAGCTGCCCGCAGAAAGACTGACCTGGCTGCAATGGAGCGGCATTACCCTGGCATTTGTGGGAGTGGCAACGGCCTTCCTTGGCAAAGACACCCCAGCCGCCCATGGGCCCGCCGTCACCTCGGTTCTGGGCGACTTTCTGGCCTTGCTGGGAGCCGTGGCATGGGGCGCCACTACGGTGGCCATTCGCACCACGCGGCTGTCGCAAACTGCGCCCACACAAACACTGCTATATCAGTTGCTTGGCGCGGCCGTGCTTCTACTCATGGTTGCCGTCCTGAGCGGCACCTGCACCCTGCGCTTCACGCCGGCTGTGGCGGCCAGTCTGCTTTTCCAGATCGTGGTGGTGTCATTTATCAGCTTTTTGACCTGGTTCTGGTTGCTGCGCCAATACCTGGCATCGCGTCTGGGCGTGTTCTCGTTTTTGACGCCCGTGTTCGGCGTGGTGCTGGGCGTCGTGCTGTTAGACGAGCCCATCGAACTGCGCTTCGTGCTGGGCGCGGCCATGGTGCTCACCGGCATCGTGATCGTCAGCGCCCACAGCATGTTGGCCACGCTGTGGAAGAAGGCCTAGCGCAGCAGCCCTCGCTCAGTTGGTGCGAGGTTTTGCCGACTTGAGCTCTTCCATCAGCGCGTCCGGCTGGCCGCCTTCGGCGAGATGGGTTTTGTACCAGATCGTCAAAATGCTGGTGACCACCGGGCCGGGGTTTTGCAGCACCTTGTTGAAATCCAGACCATTGATCGCGCAGATGGTCTTTACCAGGTCCATGTCCAGATCGATCGCCGCATCATCGCAACGGCGCAACTTCAGGTCAGCAAAGGTATAGCCCTCAGGGAGCTTCAGCGTTAGCAGGGTGTCAGCTTGCATAAATCGTAGAAAAATGGGTAGTTCACAAGTGGGACATGCCTATTGTCCACGCAGACTGACATGCCCGCGCCCGGGTGAAAGCGGCACTTCGCTGCGCCACACGACACGTCGCGGCCGCCGACGCCACCTCTATTTTTGATTTCTGTTCGTTAACGAACACTGCTGCCGCCTGACCGCAACGCGGCTCTTGAGAATCTATGGCTATCCAATTGCCAGAGACCCCGTTATGCACCCCCTCGGAATTCATCACGACAGTGACACCTACCTGACCCTTTCCGTGGAGGCTTTATGGATTGCGCGTGTGCTGCATGACGCGCTTGATGTGGTACTTGAAAACCCATGCCTGGAAGATGCCGCTTGCGAAGAGCGGCTGCGGGCCTTGCGCATGAAGCGCGATGTGTTTGAACGTCTGGGCATTCAGGACGCCAGCACGGAACGTGTCAGCCCCTGGAGCATGGAATGGTCGGCGCATTCTCGGGTTGAACTGATTCGGCAGGTAGCCGTGCATTGGCGCGCCTTCATCGATACGTCATTCGGCTCCTCGCTTGGATCGAAGCTGATCATGGGACTGTCAGATGACGAGATACGGCTGCTCGAAGCCATACAGCGCTTCAGCTACACACTGCAAATGAACCATGCAACGGTCACCCATTGCATGCAGCAGCAAATGGAAGTCATGGCACACCAACAGCAATCACGCCGTGCGCAAAGGCATGCAGCCTTTCAGCGGCCGCTGGATGCGGCGGCCTGAAAAGCGCGAACTCTCTTTTTCTTGAAAAAGCGGCCTTTTGGATGCTTACTTCAGCGCTACGGCTTCCAGTGAAGCAACTACCGTATCAACACGCTGATGAGGTGCGCACATGAAAGCTGCATTCTTTAGACCCACTGTCAATCCAAACCCCGCACATGCCCGCCTCCTGGGGCCCGAAGTGCCCGTGTCCGTTGGCGCAGTCATTGATTGCGAGGTCACTGAATTCGAAGAAGACGAAGGCTGGAAACAGTGGCAGGACTCGGTCTTCATCCAAGACTTTGAAGATTCCGTTCTTGCATCTGCGGCATCTGTGTGCGGACGCGACTGACGCATTTCAAGGCTTCCAGTGCCGGATGATTGCAGGGAAGAGAATTCATCCCGCTACGCCAACATTCGAATCACTTTCGCGCACTTTCGCGCCCTAGCATGGCAATCTGACCCCATCACCTTTCCGACATAGGCGTAAGTCGACACGGTTTTGCTGTTGGTGGCCATGGTGTGCATGTTTTTCCCGGCGAGCACCCGCTGCATAGCGGTGTCAAACAAAAGCCCACCCCGCCGCACCCCAAACATGATGTACATCAATGTAACCCGCCGGGCCTCGCACCGCCGGGCAGTCATTCGCACTAGCATTTAAGGGTAAACCCGAATCATCGGGCGCCATGGTTGTGGCGCCCTTTGCACATGGCGCGCCGTGCCGTGGCTTATTCAACCCTTGAGACCCAAAGTGCCCAAAAAAATTGACATCACCGAGCTGTGTTTACGCGATGCGCACCAGAGTCTGCTGGCCACGCGCATGGCCATGGAAGATATGGTGCCGGCCTGTGCCGACATTGACCAGGCCGGCTACTGGTCTGTGGAATGCTGGGGTGGTGCTACGTTTGATGCCTGCATCCGCTTTCTGAACGAAGACCCCTGGGAGCGTCTGCGCCAGTTCCGCGCGCTGCTGCCCCACTCGCGCCTGCAAATGTTGCTGCGTGGCCAGAACCTGCTGGGCTACCGCCACTACGAAGACAGCGTGGTGGACCGCTTTGTGGACAAGGCCGCCGAAAACGGCATGGACGTGTTCCGCATCTTCGATGCGCTCAATGACATCCGCAACATCCGACAGTCGGTGCAGGCGGTGCGGCGCAACGGCAAGCATGCGCAGGGCACCATTTGCTACACGGTCAGCCCGTTGCACACCACGGAAACATTTGTCGAAATGGCCGAACGCCTGGTGGAGCTGGGGTGTGATTCCCTGTGCCTCAAGGACATGGCCGCGTTGCTCAGGCCGCAGGCGGCGTATGACATCGTGAAGGGCATCAAAACCCGCTGTGGCGAGTCTGTGCGTGTGCACGTTCACACCCATGCCACTACCGGTGTGACGCTGGTTTCGCTGATGAAGGCGATCGAGGCCGGCGCCGATTGCGTCGATACCGCCATCAGCGCCCTCAGTCTGGGGCCAGGCCACAACCCCACGGAAAGCCTGGTCGCCATGCTCGACGGAACCGGCTTCGAGGCCTCGCTGGACAAGGCCCGGCTACACCGCATCAAGAACCACTTTGCCACGCTGCGCCCGCGCTATCAGGCCTTCATGTCCAACATCATTGGCGTGGAGACCGACATTTTTGACAGCCAGATTCCGGGTGGAATGATCTCCAACATGGAAAGCCAGCTCAAGCAGCAAGGGGCTGGTGATCGTCTGCAAGAGGTGTTCATCGAAGTCCCGCGCGTGCGTGAGGACGCAGGGTTTGTGCCACTGGTCACGCCGTCAAGCCAGATTGTGGGAACGCAGGCCGTGTTCAACGTTTTGATGGGCCGCTACAAAGTCCTGTCCAGCGAGTTTGCCGATCTGATGCTGGGCTACTACGGCAAGACGCCGGGAGAGCGCGACCCCGAGGTCCTGGCGCTGGCCGAAGCGCAGGCCAAGAAGCCTGCCATTACCGAGCGCCCGGCCGATTTGCTGAAGCCCGAATGGGAGTCGCTGCAAAGTGCTGCGACCGCCCTTGCGGGCTGCAACGGCACCCAAGAAGACGTACTTACCTACGCCATGTTTCCGCAAGTGTCGGCGTCCTTTTTTGAAAAGCGCGCAAACGGTCCGCTGAACCTGGGCCGCGACCCGGATGCCGACAAGCCCCCGGCCGAGGGCAAAGGCCCTGTAGCACCCGCCGCGGATACCGCGGTGCGCACCCCGGTGACGTATGACGTCAAGCTCAATGGCCGCAGCCACCGCGTGTCGGTCAGTCCCGTTAACGAATAGGCAGAACACCCATGACCGTCATGCAAGACAAAATCGCCGAACTGCGCCGCAGGCAGCAAGACAATGCCCTGGGCGGCGGCGCCGACAAGCAAGACAAGCAGCGCAAAGCCGGGCGCTTGACCGCCCGCGAACGGGTCGAAGCCCTGGTGGATGCGGGCAGCTTCGACGAGGTGGGGCAATTTGCCGCACACCGTTCTTCGCTCTTCGACATGCAGGGCAAAACGCTGGCCGCTGACGGCGTGGTGACCGGTGCCGCGTCGGTGGGCGGGCGCCTGGTGCATCTGGCCAGTCAGGACTTCACGGTGGCCGGCGGGTCGGCAGGCGAGGTGCACTCCATCAAAGTGGCCGACATCATGAAGGCATCGCTGCGCGCCGGTTCACCCTTTGTTTTCATCAACGACTCGGGGGGTGCACGGGTGCAAGAAGGCATCGCCAGCCTGTCGGGCTACGGCAAGGTATTCCATGCCAATGTGCTGCTGTCAGGCGCAGTGCCGCAGATCTCGCTAATTTGTGGGCCCTGCGCCGGCGGTGCCGCCTACAGCCCGGCCCTGACGGACTTCATCATCCAGACACGCCAGGCGCAAATGTTCATCACCGGGCCGCAAGTCATCAAGCAGGTGACGGGCGAAGAAGTGAGCGCCGAGCAGCTGGGCGGTGCCGATGCGCATATGGCGCACTCGGGCGTGATTCACTTCATTGCAGAGGACGACCAGCACGCCATTCAGCTGTGTCACAAACTGCTGGGCTTTTTGCCTTCCAACAATCTGGAAGACCCGCCGCAGGTTGAAGGCGATGCCTCGGTGGAGGCCAATCCCGCGCTCGAATCCATCCTGCCCGAAGAGAGCAAGCAAGGCTATGACGTGCGCGAAGTGATTGCCCAGATCGTGGATGGCGGTGATTTTCTGGAAGTGCAATCCGGCTACGCCATGAACATCGTGGTGGGTTTTGCCCGCGTATGTGGCGGCTCGGTCGGCATTGTGGCCAACCAGCCGTCGGTATTGGCAGGGGCACTGGACATCAATGCCTCGAACAAGGCCGCGCGCTTTATCCGCTTTTGCAATGCGTTCAACATTCCACTGGTGACCTTGGTGGACGTGCCCGGTTTCATGCCGGGCGTGGAGCAGGAATATGGCGGCATCATCCGCCACGGCGCCAAGCTGCTGTTCGCCTACTCGGCCGCCACCGTGCCCAAGATCACCGTGATCTTGCGCAAGAGTTATGGCGGCGCGTACCTCGCCATGTGCGGCAAGGACCTGGACGCTGACCGCGTATTCGCCTGGCCCACCGCCGAGATTGCCGTGATGGGCGCGGAGGGCGCAGCCGAAATCGTGTTCCGCAAGGAAATCAACGAAGCCGCTGATCCGGCAGCGCGCCGCGCCGAGCTGATCAAGGAATACCGCGACACCTTCTCCAACCCCTATGTCGCAGCCGAGATGCGTTTGGTGGACTCGGTCATCGAGCCCGCCCACACACGCCGGCATATCGCGCAGGCACTCGAATACCTGCGCATCAAACGGGTACCGCGACCCCACAAGAAGCACGGTTTGATGCCACTCTAGGAAACTGCCATGCCCCAACAGGATGACACCTTTGCATTGCTGGGCGCCTTGCGCGCGGAAGTTATGGAACTCCGGCAGCGCGTACAGACGCTCGATGCCGTGCGCGAAGAACTCGGCGCACTCAAGCGCCAGGTCAGCGCGCTGGAACAGCGCGCCGCCCAGACGGTGGCTGCGCCCTCGCCCGTGACCGAAGAAGACATGCTGGCCATCTCCGCCGCCGTTGCCGCGTTTCTCGGCGTGCGGGCGCGCATCCGCCAGGTGCGGCTGGTGCATTCCAGCGCCTGGGCCCAGGTTGGCCGCATGGGCACCCACGCTTCGCACCACACCCACTGATTGGAATTGCCGTGAAATTACGCATTACCCTGGACGACCGCACCTTTGAAGTGGACGTGGAAGTCGCCCCAGAAGACCACGCCAACCTGCCGCCCGCCTACCCCGTGGGCTCGGCCCGCCTGTCGGGCAGCACGGCCAATGGTCAGTCCACGCCGCCGCGCGCCGGCAGTGCGACCGATACCGCCGTTAATGAGAGCAAAGCCTGCCGCAGCCCGGTGTCGGGCGTGGTGGTGAAAGTGATTGCCGCTGCGGGCACATCCATCAACGCAGGCGACTCGATCCTGGTGCTGGAAGCCATGAAGATGGAGACCAACATCACGGCGCCCCAGTCCGGCGTCATTGCGTCGATCAAGGTCGCACAAGGGGCACGCGTGCAAACCGGCGATGTGCTGGTGGAGTTTGAATAGCGACCCACGCGGCGAAGCAATGAACAAAGGGCTGCCGTGCGCGAGCACGACAGCCCCCTGAACAGACGGACTCTGGTTTACGCCGGGAAGGACGCGAACTGAATGCCGGCCATCTGCTGTGCCAGACGCACGACCTGGCAGCTGTAACCAAACTCGTTGTCGTACCAGACGTACAGCACCACATTGCGGCCGTTGGCGATGGTGGCTTGCGAGTCCACCACGCCGGCGTGGCGAGAGCCAACCAAATCGCTGGAGACGATTTCTGTCGAGGTGCTGTAGTCGATCTGCTCCTGAAACTCGGGGCTCAGCGCGCAGCCGCGCAGAAGGGCGTTCAGCTCTTCCTTGGTGGTTTCGCTGCCCAGCGTCAGGTTCAGGATCGCCATGCTGACATTCGGTGTGGGCACGCGGATGGCATTGCCGGTGAGCTTGCCTGCCAGCTCGGGCAGTGCCTTGGCCACGGCCTTGGCGGCACCCGTTTCGGTAATCACCATGTTGAGCGGCGCGCTGCGACCGCGGCGGTCGGCCTTGTGGTAGTTGTCGATCAGGTTCTGGTCGTTGGTGTACGAGTGAACGGTTTCCACATGGCCGTGCTCCACGCCAAACTTGTCGCTCACGGCCTTGAGCACCGGCACGATGGCATTGGTGGTGCAGCTGGCGGCGGTGACGATCTTGTCCGAATCCGCGAGGTCGCCGCTGTTGATGCCATACACAATGTTCTTGAGCGAGCCCTTGCCTGGCGCGGTCAGCAAGACGCGGGATACACCAGGGCTTTGCAGGTGCAGCGACAGACCTGCCTCATCACGCCACGAACCGGTGTTGTCGATCACGATGGCGTTGTGGATGCCCAGTGCCGGGTAGTCGATTTTGTCCGGGCCTTCGCCGTAAATCACCTTGATGAAAACGCCGTTGGCGATGATGCCGCAGTTCTCGTTGTCCACCACGATGGAGCCATTGAAGGGACCGTGAACGGAGTCGCGGCGCAGCAGCGCTGCGCGCTTCTCGAGATCGTTGCCCTTGCCTTTGCGCACCACGATGGCACGCAGACGCATCTTGTTGCCCTTACCGGTACGCTCGATCAGCAAACGCGCCAACAGGCGGCCGATGCGGCCAAAACCGTACAGCACGATGTCGCGCGATTCGTTGCGCTGAGGGTCGTGCTGTCCGACGATGGAGGCCAACTCGCCGCGCAGGAAATCTGCGGCAGAAACACCATTACCTGCTGCGCGCCATTGATTGGTCAGGCGGCCCAAGTCAATTTTGGCGGGTGCCAACTGCAGGCTTTCCATGGCTTCAACCAACTGGAAGCTGTGCTGAATGGAGAGCTCTTCGCCGGTGTACTGGCGTGCAAAGCGGTGGGTCTTGAGGATGTCAACGGTCGTCACGTTGTTGATGGCGCGGCCGTAGATGCGCATCAGGATGCCGTTGTTGCGATACAGCCGACCAATCATTGGCAGCATCTGCTCGGCCAGCTCTTGACGCTGGATATAGGCCTGCAGTAGTTGATCTTCGTGTTCGTTGCTCATGCTTTCACCGCCTCGTTTGAAATGAAAAACCCAACCAAATAAAACACCGAGTTTAGGGTTTGCGGCTTACGGTTTGCATACTGCGAAGGCATCAAAAAACACGGGCACGCCAGAGGGGGAAACCCGCCCTATTCAGATCAACAAAATCAATTGATTTTCTTTAAAGCGACTAAAAACCCCTGACCATGGCGACTGGTTACGGCAAGAGTTTTAAAGCAAGAAAGCTAGTGCACCCGAGCGCGCTTCACCAATTGGCTGAGAATGACCTGGTACATCAGCTTCGGCTCAATTGGCTTGGTCAGGAAGTCACTCATGCCGGCCTCCAGACAACGGGCCCGATCTTCCGCAAACGCGTTCGCGGTCATGGCCACGATGGGCGTCGCATTTCCAACGCGCGCTTTGCGGATTTGCCGTGTCGCCTCCAGTCCATCCATATGGGGCATTTGCATGTCCATCAGAATAAGGTCATAGCTGCCCCGGATGGCCATGTCGAATGCGGCCTGACCGTCCTCGGCGCACTCGACAATCAAGCCCACGTCTTCCAACAACATGGTTCCAATTTCGCGGTTGAAATCGTCATCTTCCGCGAGCAGCACACGCCGGCCGGAAAATGATTTCTTCAATTGCACATCTGCCTGCTCTTGCGGTTCGTTCAATTCTTCAAGTTCCGCCGTATCTGCCCTCTTCAATCGGACGGTAAACCAGAACAGACTGCCTCGGCCGACCTCACTTTCGACCCCGACATCGCCCCCCATTGCGTTGATCAATCGCTTGGTGATTGCCAGGCCCAACCCGGTGCCACCATATTTCCGCGTGGTGGTGGAGTCAGCCTGAACAAAGGGTGAAAACAGCTTGCTAATTTTCTCGGGTGAAATTCCCAGCCCGGTGTCGCTCACTTCAAACCGCAAGGTGACTTCATCAGGCGACTCCTGCTCCACGCGGCACCGCAAAGTGACGGAGCCACCATCCGTAAACTTCACCGCGTTGCTCGCGTAGTTGAGCAAGGCCTGGCCCAAACGCGTGGAATCGCCCGTCAAACCAGCCGGTACCGCATCCACCTCCAACAACAACTTCAAGCCCTTGTCATCCACCGTTTGTTGCAGCATGTTGGCAACGTTCTCGATGACGGCCTTCACCTGCACCGGGTCCGCCTCCAGAACGAGGCTGTTGGCCTCGATTTTGGACAGATCCAAAATATCGTTGATCGTGGCACTGAGGTGCTTGGCTGCTGCCTCCAGTTTGACCAGCTTGTCGGCTTGAAAATCGCTGAGCGCCTCCCTGCGGATGAGCCGGGCCATTCCCGAAATAGCGCCCAACGGTGTGCGGATTTCATGGCTCATGTTGGCCAGAAACTCGGACTTTGCGCGATTGGACTCATCCGCCAGTTGCCTTGCAGCGGTGAGCTCCAGCGTTCGCTGTTCGACCAATGACTCCAGCCCCTGGCGGTATTCATCCAGCTCCACTGCCGTGCGCTTTTTCTCGGTGATGTCTTCCTGCACAGCCACATAGTGGGTGACAGCACCGGCTTCATCGCGCAAAGGGGAGATAACCGCCCACTCGGTGAACACCGATCCATCTTTTCGCTTATTGATTAATTCACCACTCCAACTTGCACCCTTGTGCAAGGCTGTCCACATTTCCGAGTAGGTGCCCAGGGGCGTCATACCGGACTTCAAGATACTCGGATTGCCGCCAATGATCTCTGCACGGGCGTAGCCCGTATTCAGCAAAAAGGCCGTGTTCACATATTCGATCTGACCCGAGAGACTGGTGATGATGACGCTCTCTGGGCTCTGCTCGGCAACCTGCGATAGTTTGCGAAGCTGCTCGTCGATTGCTTTGCGTTGCGTGATGTCTTCGTAAATTCCCACCAGACCGAAGACTTGACCATCCGCCTTTTTCAGTGGAATTTTGGAGGTTCTCAACCACATGGTCTTGCCGTCGGGCGTGGTTTGCGGTTCCTCATAGTTCAGCTTGCTGGCGCCAGTAGCCAGAAGTTGTCTGTCGTCTGCGCGATACAGTTCGGCCTGCTCGGCCCAGCCCATCTGGTAGTCGTCGTGGCCAATCACTTCTGCGGGATCGCCCTTGCCAGCGTCCCGCGAAAAAACAGTGTTGCACCCCAGATACTGGAGCTGATTGTCTTTCCAGAAAACCCGCATGGGTATGGAGTCAATCACCGTCATCAGCAAATTGTTGCTGTCCGCCAAGGCAATTTCGGCGAGCTTGCGTTCCGTGATGTCCTGAATGGTTCCGATTGCACGCACGGCCCGCCCACTGGCGTCGGCTTCAAACCGGCAGCGCGCGCTAACCCACTGGACGCGGTCACCCGAAGTGGCCAGTCGATGCTCGACTTTGAACGCAGTGCGACTTTGCTGTGCATCGGCATATATTTGATGAACCTTGTCCCGGTCTTGCTGGTGCACCAAATCCAAAAAAAACTGGAAGCTGGGCTGCCCCGCCTCGGGGTCCAAATCCAGCAATCGATACATCTGCGCACTCCATTCCAGATGGCCGCTCGAGAGGTCCAAGGTCCAGCTTCCAAGAAATGAAATGGCCTGTGCTTCCTGCAAAACCTCAGCCAAGAGGCGTGAGCGGTTCTCGCTGTGGCGCAACTCGGCTTCACGCCCCGACAGGGCACTGGCCAGTGCGCTGATGCTCTGCCCAACTTCTTCGATTTCATCTCCCGTGCGGGGTGGAACCAGCGACGCATAGTCACCCGTTTTGACGTGGTGTATTTGCCGCATCAACTGCCCCAAGGGAAGCACCAGGCTGCGCCTGAACACTTGGCTCATCACCAGCAGAAGCGCCGTTCCCACGGCCAGCAAAGTGAATAGGGTCTGGCGTCGCTGGCGCGCAATCAGTTCATCTTCATTGCCCTTGTCCATTTCAGCAGTGAAGAAAATGGGGCTATCCATCGCGCCCCTTTTCACGACGGAAAAATATTTGCCATTGGACTCGCTGGTTTGCAGGGCCTCCACGGAAAGCTGTCGGCTCAGCTCTGCGATGGGCGAGGACTCTGGGCTTTGAAAGCGCAGCGTCATCTTGACACCGAGATCATTGGACAGGCGTGAAAGGTATTCGCCATCCAGCACATAAGAAAATTCAATGTGACCGACGCGCCGCTTGCTGGCCACATCCCAAATGTTTTGATGGCTCTTCACCACCACCGCATCTCCCAGTCGCTGAAAGCTGATGACGGGCTCCAAGGCGCTCGACTCGTTGGCTTGACGGGCGACATGGTGGTCGCCATGGACTTCGACTTCCTCGCCGGTTACCGGCACGAACTCCAAGGCTGCCTCGGTCCGTTCAAACTTCTGCGCCTGCCCACCGGCAAAGCTCACATAACCCAGACTGAAGACTCCAGAGCGCCGACTGGCATACGCAAGCAGTTCGTCATTCTGGTCATACAGCGCCAAATCACTGCTTTGTGAAAACTTCACACG
>Ga0228698_1000618_pt1 | contig 23685 bp, 20 predicted proteins | sample McNCre117_Aug_MG_FD_178015 | JGI IMG/M metagenome (GOLD analysis project Ga0228698, IMG submission 178015) | Freshwater microbial communities from McNutts Creek, Athens, Georgia, United States - 1-17_Aug_MG | ecosystem: Environmental > Aquatic > Freshwater > Creek | place: USA: Georgia...
AGGCGACGCCGACGCGGCCCTGTCCAAGCTGGCCGAGGCGGTGGCGCTCGACCCGGCCAACGACACCGCCCGCGCCGACTACCTCAAGCTGCTGCTTCAAGGCGGCCACGTCACCGAGGCGCGCCGCGTCTACGACCCGGTGGCCGGCAAGGTGCTGATGGACGCCCGCCTGGCCGCCCTGGGCGTGTGGCTGACCGCCTGCGAGCGCGCCCCCCACGCCCGTCCGATGGCCGAGCTGGAAGCTGCGATCGCAGCCAACCGCCGCGACTTCCCCGCCCGCTTCGAGCGCGCGCTGGTGCTGCTGGCGGTGCAGGACTTCACCGCCGCGATGGACGAGCTGCTCGAGATCCTGATGCGCGACAAGGCCTGGGCCGACGAGAGCGCGCGCAAGACCTACGTCTCGATCCTGGAACTGATGACCAAGCCGGCCCCCAAGCCAGAGGCCGCCCCCACCGCCAAGGGCGCCGTGGAAGTGGCCGGAAAGGCCGTCGTGGTGCCGGGCGACCCGGTCATCGACCAGTACCGCCGCAAACTGAGCATGGCGCTATTCTGACGCGCCGCGCACGCCGCGAGCGCGTCCGCGGCGTCACCCGGCGCTGCGGGCGTGGCGATCGCCCAGGTCGGTCAGGCCCAGGCGCGGGTAGACCTGCGCCAGCACACGGTGCGCCACCGCCTGCTCTTCCAGCTCGGTGGCGCCGATGAAGGCCGATTCGGCCAATCGCGCCGCCGCCAACGCCTCGTCGCCGCGCCCCAGTTCAAGCAGGCACCAGGCCCGATCGGCCTCGAACAGGCACTGCGAGCTGCGCAGGCCCTGCGCCATCGCCTCGGCGAGGTGCTTGTCGTAGAGCTCCAGCGCGGCGGTGAACTCGCCGTGCTCCACCAGGATCTGCGCCTGCTGCATGGGCGAGAAATGGTTCAGCGCCCGGTTGCGCAAACTCTGGTCCAGGAACATCGACGATTCGGTGCCCAGCCGGGCGCGCCGTGCCGCCTGGCTGTCGGGCTCACCGACCGAGGCGGCCAGCCGCACCCAGACGATGCGCAGCGCCGCCAGGTTGTAGGCCACCGAGGTCAGCGAGGCCCCATCGCCCTCCTTCGTCGCGTGCACCCGCACCTGGTTGTACCAGGGCATCGCCAGGTCCTCACGGCCGGCGAACTGATACATCCCGGCGATCACGATGCAGGCGCGCGAGCGGGCGCTGTGGTGATCGGGCGCGGCCAGCTGCAGGGCGATCCTGGCGTGCTCGACGGCGCTCGCGTCGTCCTGGGCGCGGAATTCAAGGTGGGCCAGCCAAGCCGCCGCAAGCGCCTGGATGCGCGGCGCCCGCACCGAGCGCGCCAGCGCCAGCGCGCGGTGCACGCGGTCGCGCGCGCGGTCGCTGTAGCTTTCGTGCAGGTCGATCAGGCCCTCGGCCAGCCAGAGCCAGGCGTTGAGCACGCCGTTGGCCGTGGTCTGCGGCAACGTGCGCAGGGCCGCGACCTCACGCTGTGCCTGGTCCAGCTCGCCCAGGCGAGCCAGCACCACCGAGCGCTCGGCGCGCAGGAAGGGCAGCTCGCGGGCGATGCGGCCCTGCTGGATGGCGTCGTCCAGCGTGCGCAGCAGACGGTCGTTCGGGCTCACAGCGACCGCCGCCGGCTCAGCCCATCAGGCGCGCCAGCGCCTCGCGGTACTTGGCGGCGGTCTGCTCGATCACCTCGGCCGGCAGCGCCGGTGCCGGCGCGGTCTTGCCCCAGGGCTGGCCGTCGATGCGCACCGCTTCGAGCCAGTCGCGCACGAACTGCTTGTCGTAGCTGGGCGGGTTGTCGCCGCGCGCGCGCGCCGGCTCGTAGCCCTCGACCGGCCAGTAGCGCGAGGAGTCGGGCGTGAGCACCTCGTCCATCAGCGTCAGCGTGCCCTGCTCGTCCAGGCCGAACTCGAACTTGGTGTCGGCGATGATGATGCCCTTGGTCAGGGCCAGCTCGGCCGCCTCGCGGTACAGCCGGATCGACACCTCGCGCACCTGCGAGGCCAGCGGCTCGCCGACGATCTCGACCATGCGCTCGAACGAGATGTTCTCGTCGTGGTCGCCCATCTCGGCCTTGGTCGCCGGGGTGAAGATCGGCTCGGGCAGGCGGTCGGCGTTGCCCAGGCCGGCGGGCAGCGCGACGCCGCAGACCGACTGGGACTCTTGGTATTCCTTCCAGCCGCTGCCGGCCAGGTAGCCACGCACCACCGCCTCGACCGGCAGGGGCTTCAGGCGCTTGACCAGCATCGAGCGGCCCTGCACCTGGGCCACCTCGTCGGCGGCCACCACCGACTCCGGCGCCTGGCCGGTCAGGTGGTTCGGCACGATGTGGCCGAGCTGGTCGAACCAGAACAGCGCCACCTTCGTCAGCAGCTCGCCCTTGCCGGGAATCGGCTCGCCCATGATGACGTCGAACGCCGACAGCCGGTCGCTGGCGATCATCAGGATGCGGTCGTCACCGACGGCGTAGTTGTCGCGCACCTTGCCGCGGGCGAGCAGCGGCAGGCTGTGGAGGGAGGATTCGAGCAGGGCAGCAGTCACGATCGGGCACCAACAGTCAATCGCCGATTGTAGGATCGCCCAAGAAAAAGGGCCCGCCGTTTGGCGGGCCCCTGGGATCTTCCCTGGGTCGGGATCAGACGATCACAGCACCTTCTGCGCCAGCTCGCCGGCGGCGTACTTGGCGGCCATGTCGACCAGCGTCAGGCCCTTGATCTTGCCGCCCTGGCCTTCGCAGCCGAACTCCAGGTAGCGCTGCTTGCAGATGGCCTTGGCGGCCTCGCGGGCGGGCTTGAGCCACTCGCGGGCGTCGAACTTTTCCGGGTTCTCGGCCATGAACTTGCGCACCGCGCCGGTCATCGCCATGCGGATGTCGGTGTCGATGTTGATCTTGCGCACGCCGAACTTGATGGCTTCCTGGATCTCGGAGACCGGCACGCCGTAGGTCTCCTTCATCGCGCCGCCGTACTGGTTGATGATCGCGCGCAGGTCCTGCGGCACCGACGAGGAGCCGTGCATCACCAGGTGGGTGTTGGGGATGCGGGCGTTGATTTCCTTGACGCGGGAAATCGCCAGGATGTCGCCGGTGGGCGGGCGGCTGAACTTGTAGGCGCCGTGGCTGGTGCCGATGGCAATGGCCAGCGCGTCCAGCTGGGTTTCCTGAACGAAGCGGGCGGCCTCTTCCGGATCGGTCAGCATCTGGCTGTGGTCCAGCTTGCCTTCGGCGCCGATGCCGTCTTCCTCGCCGGCGTCACCGGTTTCGAGGTTGCCCAGGCAGCCCAGCTCGCCCTCGACCGTGGCGCCGACCTTGTGCGCCATCGCCACGACCTGCTTGGTCACGTCGACGTTGTAGCCGAAGTCGGCCGGGGTCTTGCCGTCCTCGCGCAGCGAGCCGTCCATCATCACCGAGCCGAAGCCCAGGTCGAGCGCGCCGGCGCAGACCTTCGGGCTGGTGCCGTGGTCCTGGTGCATCACCATCGGGATGTGCGGATAGGACTCGGCCGCAGCCAGGATCAGGTGCTTGATGAAGGCTTCGCCCGCGTACTTGCGCGCGCCAGCGGAGGCTTGCAGGATCACCGGCGCGCCGACTTCGTCAGCCGCTGCCATCACGGCCTGCACCTGCTCCAGGTTGTTGACGTTGAACGCCGGAATGCCGTAGCCGTTTGCGGCGGCGTGGTCCAGCAGCTGGCGCATGGAAACGAGTGCCATGGATCGATCCTCTAGGAGTGACAAAGAATCCGGAAGCCGGCCACGCCGCCCTCCCGGACGGGTGAAACCGTGCTGTAACCCGCAGATTCTAGGCTCGCACCCCCCGTCAAGGGCCGGGTCAGATCAAGCCGAGCCGGCTCGGTGTGACAAGCTGGGCGCGCGGCCACGCCGGATGGCCTCAAGTTCCAATCGCCTCAACCGACGCGGCAGACCTTGAGCATGTTCGTGCCGCCGGGGTAGCCCATCGGCTCGCCGCAGGTGATCGCGTAGGTGTCGCCCGGGCGGAGCACGCCGCGCGCCACCAGCAGGGCCTCGGCCGCCTGAAGCGCGGTGTCGCGGTCGTCGTGCTTGGGCATCAGGATCGAGCGCACGTTGCGGTACAGCGCCATCTTGCGCTGCGAGAGCGTCTGCGACGTCAGGCCGTAGATCGGCACGTCGATGCGGTAGCGGCTCATCCACAGCGTGGTGGAGCCCGACTCGGTCAGCGCCAGGATGGCCTTGCAGCCCAGGTGGTGGGCGGTGAACAGCGCGCCCATCGCGATGGCCTGGTCGATGCGGGCCACCTGCTTGAGGCTGAAGTCGGTCTCCGGGTGGGTTTCCTCGGCGCGCTCGGCCGCGATGGCGATCGCCGCCATCTGCTCGATGGTCTCGACCGGGTACTTGCCCGCGGCCGTCTCGGCGCTGAGCATGACCGCGTCGGTGCCGTCGAGCACCGCGTTGGCGACGTCCGAGACCTCGGCGCGGGTGGGCACCGGGTTCTGGATCATCGACTCCATCATCTGCGTGGCGGTGATGGTGACCTTGTCCATCTCGCGGGCCATGCGGATCATCTTCTTCTGCAGCGCCGGCACCGCGGCGTTGCCCACCTCGACGGCCAGGTCACCGCGCGCGACCATGATGCCGTCGCTGGCCTTCAGGATGGCTTCGAGCTGCGGGATGGCCTCGGTGCGCTCGATCTTGGCGATCATGCCGGGCTTGTGGCGCCAGGGCTCACCGGCCACGTTGGCCAGCTGGCGCGCCATTTCCATGTCGGTGGCGCTCTTGGGGAAGCTCACCGCGACGTACTCGCACTGGAAGGACATCGCCGTCTTGATGTCCTCCATGTCCTTGGCGGTCAGCGCAGGGGCGGTCAGGCCGCCGCCCTGCTTGTTGATGCCCTTGTTGTTGGACAACTCGCCGCCCACCTTCACGGTGGTGTGCACCGCCTCGCCGCGCACCGCGTCCACCGTCATGACGATCAGGCCGTCGTTGAGCAGCAGGGTGTCGCCGGGCTTCACGTCACGCGGCAGCTCCTTGTAGTCGAGGCCGACGCCGCCGATGTCGCCCAGCTCGGTGCGACCGCCGTCGAGCACGAAGGGCTGGCCGTTCTCCAGCATCACCTTGCCCTCGGCGAACTTGCCCACGCGGATCTTCGGGCCCTGCAGGTCGGCCATGATGGCCACCGGCTTGCCCACGCGCTCGGCCACCTCGCGCACCAGCGCGGCGCGGTCGATGTGGTCCTGCGCACGGCCGTGGCTGAAGTTCAGCCGCACCACGTCCACCCCGGCGCGGATCATGCGCTCCAGCACGACGGGGTCGGACGAGGCCGGCCCCAGGGTGGCAACGATCTTGGTGTGGCGAGTCATGAATCCGGTCTCCTCTGATGGGCCGGCGCACGACCCGCCCGACGTCCCCAACGGACCGGCGGTCGCCGCACGGCAAGCCCAGGATTATCTGGGCCGCCGAGCGACAAGCGGGTTACAGCCTCGGAGTCACCCCTGGCGCTTCGTGCCGGCCGTGGCGGCGGCGTCGGCCACCACGAGCGCGGTCATGTTGACCACCCGGCGCATCGACGCCGAGGGCGTCAGGATGTGCACCGGCTTGGCCGCGCCCAGCAGCATCGGGCCGACGGTGACGCCCTTGCCCGAGGTCATCTTCAGCACGTTGAAGAGGATGTTGGCCGCGTCGATGTTGGGCATCACCAGCAGGTTGGCCTCGCCGGTCAGCGAGCTGTCGGGCAGGATCGCGCGGCGGATGTCCTCCGACAGCGCGGCGTCGCCGTGCATCTCGCCATCGCATTCGATGTCCGGCGCGCGCTGCACGAACAGGTCGCGCGCGGCGCGCACGCGCAGCGCCGACGGCCGGCGCGAGGTGCCGAACATCGAGTGCGACAGGAAGGCCACCTTCGGCGGCAGGCCGAAGCGGCGCACCTCCTCGGCCGCCATCAGCGCGATCTCGGCCAGCTCCTCGGCGCTGGGCTGCTCGTTGATGAAGGTGTCGGTGATGAAGAGGTTGCGGTCCTCCAGCATCAGCGCGTTCATCGTCGCGTAGACCTTGGCGCCCGGGCGCTGGCCGATCACCGCCGAGACGTGGTCGAAGTGCGTGTCGTAGCGGCCGTGCAGGCCGCAGAGCATCGCGTCGGCCTCGCCCAGCTGCAGCAGCAGCGCCGAGATCAGCGTGGTCGAGCGCCGCACCGCCGCCTTGGCGGCCTCGGGCGACACGCCGTCGCGGCCCATCAGGCGGTGGTAGTGCTCCCAGCAGGCGCGGAAGCGGTGGTCCTCGTCCGGGTTGATGACCTCGAAGTCCACGCCCGGCTTGAGCCGCAGGCCCGCGCGCTCGATGCGCTGCTCGATCACCGCCGGGCGGCCCACCAGCAGCGGCCGGGCCATGCCCTCGGCCAGCACCGCCTGCACCGCGCGCAGCACGCGCTCGTCCTCGCCCTCGGCGTAGACCACGCGAGCCGGGTTGCGCTTGGCGGTGGCGAACACCGGGCGCATGAACATGCCGGTCTGGTAGACGTAGCGGGTCAGCGAGTCGTGGTACGCGCCCAGGTCGGTGATCGGCCGCTCGGCCACCCCCGACTCCTGCGCCGCACGGGCCACCGCCGGCGCGATGCGCAGGATCAGCCGCGCATCGAAGGGCTTCGGAATCAGGTAGTCCGGGCCGAACTGCAGCTCCTGGCCGGCGTAGGCGGCGGCCACCTCATCGCTGGTCTCCTCCTTGGCCAGCGCGGCGATCTCGCGCACGCAGGCCAGCTTCATCGCCTCGTTGATCGTCGTGGCACCGCAGTCCAGCGCGCCGCGGAAGATGTAGGGGAAGCACAGAACGTTGTTGACCTGGTTCGGGTAGTCCGAACGGCCGGTGGCGATGATGCAGTCCGGCCGCACTTCCTTGGCGATCTCCGGGCGGATCTCCGGCTCCGGGTTGGCCAGCGCCAGGATGATCGGCTGGCGCGCCATCGTCTGCACCATCTCACCGGACAGCACGCCCGCGGCCGAGCAGCCCAGGAAGACGTCGGCGCCCTGCACCGCATCGGCCAGCGTGCGCGCGGCCGTCTTCTGGCAGTAGCGCTGCTTGGACTCGTCGAGCTTGCCGGCCACGGCGTCCGCGCGCTCGCTCTGGATCACGCCCTTGGAGTCGCAGACGAAGATGTTCTCGATCTTCACACCCAGGCTGACCATCAGGTCCAGGCAGGCGATGGCCGCCGCCCCGGCGCCCGACACCGCCAGCTTGACCTCGCCGATGGGCTTGCCCACCAGCTCCAGGCCGTTGAGCAGCGCCGCCGCGGAGATGATCGCGGTGCCATGCTGGTCGTCGTGGAACACGGGGATGCGCATGCGCTCGCGCAGCTTCTTCTCGATGTAGAAACACTCCGGCGCCTTGATGTCTTCGAGGTTCACGCCGCCGAGCGTGGGCTCCAGCGAGGCGATGATCTCCACCAGCTTGTCCGGGTCGCGCTCGGCCAGCTCGATGTCGAACACATCGATGCCGGCGAAGTTCTTGAACAGGCAGCCCTTGCCCTCCATCACCGGCTTGCCGGCCAGCGGGCCGATGTCGCCCAGGCCCAGCACCGCGGTGCCGTTGGTGACCACGCCGACCAGGTTGCCGCGCGAGGTGTATTCCGCCGCCTTGCTCGGGTCCTCCGCGATGTCCAGGCAGGCATAAGCCACGCCCGGCGAATAGGCCAGCGACAGGTCGCGCTGGTTCAGCAGTGGCTTGGTCGGCGTGACGGCGATCTTGCCGCGCGTCGGCGCGCGGTGGTACTCGAGCGCGGCCTCGCGCAGAGCCTGTTCAGCGGGAGTCAGATGGGTGGGCATGGGCAGCGAGGCTCCGGAAGGCGGCGAAGAGAAAAAAAGCGGGTCGGCGAATTTAACGCCGCCCCGCCGTTTTGCGCCCTCGGGTTCATGCCCGTCCCAGCTGCCGTCATGCGTGCGCTGCATGACGCGGGAAGCCTACCCACGATACGCGCAGGTCGCCTGTCAGGCTTCCTCCACGTCTGCCTTGGGTCTCAGTCGCACCGTCCAGTGCCCGCCCGGCTCCTGCTGCAGCGCGAGCAGGTCGTAGGTGCGCAGCATGTCCAGCAGTCCGGAATGGCCGTAAGTCTTCGGCGAAAAGGCTGGGTCAGTGCGCTTCAGGTATTGGCCCAGCCCGCCCAAATGCACCTTTCCGTCGGATGAGTTTGCCGCCATCAGCTCGACCGCCTCGACGATGAACCTCGGCCGTCGTTTGACCACAGGCTTGACTGTCTCGACCTTGGGTGACTCCACCTTTTCCACTGGCGCGGTTGTCACCACCGGACTGACGCAGTCACTGCCAACGCCGTCGACTGGGCCCACCACAGACGGTCGGACCCACTCGAAAAACTGGTCGCTCGCATTGCGCAGAGCGGCCGGTGTCTTGGCCTCGCCGACGATCACCACCTGCGCGCCACGCTCGCGCAGCTTGCGACACAGATACGCGAAGTCCGAATCGCTCGTCACCAGACAGAACGTCTCGGCCCGCCGGTCGAACATTGCTTCCAACGCATCCAGGGCCAGCGCGATGTCGGACGTGTTCTTTCCCGCCGCGTACTGGAACTGCAGGCACGGCGTGAACGCCATCCGCACCAGCGCCTCTTGCCACTTGTTGGCCAGCGTCGAGTGATTCCCATAACCCCGCCGCAGCACGACCCGCCCGAATTGCGCGACCACGCGCAGCGCGTGCTCCAGCACGTCGGGCGCAGTGTTATCGCAATCGACGAGGACGGCAACGCGGGATTCGATCTGGGAGGTGTGAGACATGGGGATTTATTCTGTTCTTTGTTGTTATTGGGACGGTTATCCAAATGTCCGAAATCGACCCGAAGCAGTCCAAGCAACGGGCGATTCAACGCCGAAAAGCTGTCTTCTCAACGTTTGAATTCAGCGGCCGCCGGATGCGGTCCGCTCGAACGCTGTGTTGGGTCGCTGCCTACGGGTTGAGCTGAATGGACTTTTCGATGCGCTGGCCTCGACGTAGCAACGAGAGCGAGATCAGTTTGCCTCTGCGTTCGCGAAGGAGATCACCGAACGCTTGAGCATTGGCCACAGCAACACCGTCAATTGCCGTGACCATATCCCCGACAAGCAGGTCTGAATTGAATGCCGGCGATCCATCGACTATCAAACGGATAACTGCGCCCTTGTTTGTTTGCATTTCTTGACGTTCGCCGTCATTGAGATCCCTGCTAAACGCGCCGAGACCGATGCGCTGCTTCACGAAATACACGGCGCCGTAATCTGCTCGGTGAATTGTCATAGGCACGTAGTTGGTGGTAGTACCGTAGGTCGTGGTCGTGCCGCTTCCATACGCATTTACCGTACCTTGCGGTCCATACGCGGTGGCCGTACCTGTTGAATAGGACGTGGTGGTTGTCGGCGTAGTGATTGGAACGCTTGTAGTAACCGACCCCGTATACTTGGGATTGAGAATGAGGACGAGATCGGCACCGACTTCTTGTGCTTGGCGGACTGCGGAGTCTTCCGATTCGGAGCGACCGCTATTAAACATTGAATTGCCGATCATTGCGTAGCCGCGCTTCGCATAGGCATCCAGTATTTCTGCGGGATTACCCGGCTGCGCCCGTTCCACTATAGGTACCGCAGGCGGTGACGAAGCACGGCGCGCGGCTATGACTTCCGGCGTTGCCCCCGGTGCAGCCTTGTAAAACTCCTTGTATCCGCTTGCGCAACCAGCGAGTGTTAGCGCGACGAGCGACACGACGAGTGCAGACAGCTTTAGGCGGATCATTAACGCTCCCTTCAAGAGAAATGGCATGACAAGTTCGATGCAACAGCGAGCAATTGTGGCGAAGGACTGCGTTCTACCGGGCGGCCCAACGTGTACGTTGAGCCGCCGCCAACAGCGGGCTGCTCGAGCGGTTAGGCTTCATTGAGGTCGAAGTAGCGATGCTCAAGTGCTTTGACTAGAGCATCTTCGGACTGAAACAGAGTGAAGTGATTTATGTTGTAATCGGAAAGGCGACGCATCGCTTCCGCGCGCACCGAATCCGAGAAAACAATCTTGAGCGCTATATCTTGCCGTGCGTTCCCAAGGTCAAACACGCTGTCATGCGTACAAAAGATATGCTGCGATGTTGTGTTGTCCCAGCGCGTTGCAAGTGTGTACCACGCGCGTTGGGCGAAGTGGCGTTTGTGCGAAGTGACTAGCGGGCCACGGACATGGATCTGTGGTGCACCTACCATGCCGCCTTTACTCCCATGCGGACGTTCAACGTAGCAGTAGACGCATGGAGCCTTGCAGGCAGGATCGGTGAACGCAAAGTATGCGGCTATGTACGGAGACTCCGTCCAGTCGAGGAGCGGGGAAGGGAAGCCATGGTGTCGCAAGTAGACAAGATACTCGTAGCCCGGCAAGTTCATGAAGATACGATGTACTTCGCCGGAGAGTTGTTCTTCCAACTCCGGCCCCATCGGCACGTCCCAGCGTTGACCGGTGAAAGTCTCAAGCTCATTCTTGCCACGGGTGATCTTCTCGAAGTAGCGACGAATCGTATACGGATCGGCCACCTTTCTTTCCAGTGTTGTTGCGAGGCTCCATGATGAGCGCGCCTGACCGCGGAAGAGGATTGGATTCCGGTGGATGTCTCGGACTTCTCCTTCGACGGCTCCCCGCAGCATTCCGTACTGACGTCGGAAGTTATCGACTGCCTTGACAAAGGCTGCCCAAGAGCGGACGCGGAGATTTTTCATGTGGCCTAAAGAATAAAAGGGACATTCCCGTCCCGACCCGGCGAGCTGCGGAATGACCCGAGGCGCGCAGGGAGTTGAAGTGACACGATGGGGTTGCGAAATCTCATGTGTTCACCGCTCGAAAGGGGATGTCCATGACCATGGACTTTCTGGGGATCAACCTCGCCAAGAACGTGTTTGCCCTGCACGAGGTGGATGACGCCGGCAGGGCTGCACTCGTGCGGCCACCCTTTGTCGCCAACATCGCGACGTGGGGCAGGCGCCAATGCAATTCATCGGTGTGGCGGCAGCGGGCGGAAATCTGAGTGACACCCTGCGGGAAGTTGGCCACGGTGGAACCCTCCTTTTCTTGTGTTGGCGGAGAGCTTGACGCAAAAAACGCAGATCACGCAATACTGAGCCGCGCAACCGTTGCAATTTGTGCGTTCAGTCTCGAACCGGCAATGAAAAAGGGGCCGCACAAGGCGGCCCTGGGTGGGGGCAGGCCGGGGTGGCCGGCCTGGGTGCGCGGGGGCTGATCAGCCTGCCGCGCGCTTGCTGAGGATTTCGAAGGCCGGGAGGGTCTTGCCTTCCAGCACTTCCAGGAAGGCGCCGCCGCCGGTGGAGATGTAGCCGACGTCCTTCTCGATGCCGTACTTGGCGATCGCGGCCAGGGTGTCGCCACCGCCGGCGATGGAGAAGGCCTCGGACTCGGCGATGGCGCGCGCCAGCGTCTCGGTGCCCTTGGCGAAGGCGTCGAACTCGAACACGCCGACCGGGCCGTTCCAGACGATGGTGCCGGCGGCCTTGAGCTGGGCGGCCAGGATCTCGGCGGTCTTGGGGCCGATGTCCAGGATCAGGTCGTCGTCGGCCACGTCGGCGGCGGCCTTGACGGTGGCGGGCGCATCGGCAGCAAAGGTCTTGGCCGTGACCACATCGACCGGGATCGGCACCGCTGCGCCGCGCGCGGCCAGCGAGGCGATGACGGCCTTGGCTTCGCCCACCAGTCCGGGCTCGGCCAGGCTCTTGCCGATGGGCAGACCGGCCGCCAGCAGGAAGGTGTTGGCGATGCCGCCGCCGACGATCAGGCCGTCCACCTTCTCGGCCAGCGCCTGCAGGATGGTCAGCTTGGTCGACACCTTGGAGCCGGCCACGATGGCCACCAGCGGCCGCTTGGGCTGGGCCAGGGCCTTGGTGATGGCGTCGATCTCGGCCGACAGCAGCGGGCCGGCGCAGGCGACGGGCGCGTACTGGGCGATGCCGTAGGTCGAGGCCTCGGCCCGGTGCGCGGTGCCGAAGGCGTCGTGCACGAAGATGTCGGCCAGTGCCGCCAGCTTGCGCGACAAGGCCTCGTCGTTCTTCTTTTCGCCCTTGTTCAGGCGCACGTTTTCCAGCAGCACGACCTGGCCGGGCTCGACGCTGACGCCGTCCACCCAGTTCGACACCAGCGGCACCTCGCGCCCCAGCAGCTCGCTCAAGCGACGCGCCACGGGCGCCAGGCTGTCTTCAGGCTTGAACTCGCCTTCGGTGGGGCGACCCAGGTGGGAGGTGACCAACACGGCGGCCCCCGCCTTCAAGGCCTGTTCAATGGCAGGTACCGAGGCGCGGATGCGGGTGTCCTCGGTGATGTTGCCGGCGTCATCCTGCGGCACGTTCAGGTCGGCACGGATGAACACGCGCTTGCCCGCGACTTGGCCGGCGGCGATGAGATCGGAGAGGCGAAGGATCTTCATGGTGGAAAGCTCGGTGGACAGGGTTGAGATGAAGGGACGAGAGATTCGGGGGGGGGGGGGGGCGAACTCACCAGCCCAGGCCGATGCGCAGCGGCAGGAAGACGGCCATGCCGACCACGATGGTGCCGAGGATGCCGCGGCGGAAGAAGAACCAGGCCACCGCCGCCGCGGCGCCGATCAGGCGCGCGTCCAGCGGGGTGGTGATCAGCGCGCCGCGCGCCATCAGCACCTCCGGCACGATGATGGCCACCAGCGCAGCCAGCGGTGCGTACTTCAGCGCCCGCCGCGCCCAGGCGGGCATCGGCAGCTCGCGATCGGGCAGCATCAGGAAGCCCCGGGTCAGCACGGTGACCAGGGCCAGGCCGAGGATCGTGACGAAGGCTTCGAGGCTGGACATCGTGTGCGGGACTCCGGAGCGGATTCAGGACGAGCGGCGTGCGGGCTGCACGGCGCCGATCGGGCGGCCGCCCCCGCCGCCGGGCCGTTCCATCATCAGGCCGGCCGCGACGGCCGCCGCCACCGCGACGACGATGTGCAGCTTGTACGGCAGCGCGAAGGCCGCCACCGCCGCCGCCCCGGCGACGCCGGCGCAGACCCAGGTCGCGCGGTCGACCAGCAGCGAGCAGGCCAGGCCGATCAGCGCCAGCGTGCCGGCAAAGCCGAGGCCCCACTGCGCCGGCACCCCATCGGCCAGCACGATGCCGAGGATCGACGGCAGCTGCCAGCCCGCCCAGAGCACGAAGGCCCCGCCGGCAAAGTAGGGCACCTGGCCCGGCTGCGGCTCGGGCTCGCTCCAGCGCCGCATGAACATGGCGTAGCACATGTCGGCGCCGAAATAGCCCAGCGAGACGCGCTGCCAGCGCGGCAGGTGGCCGAAGTAGAAGCGCCACTGCGCGCTGTAGATGACGAAGCGCAGGTTGACGACGAAGGCGGTCAGCAGCACGACCCAGAGGGGCGCGCCCACGGCGATCAGCGGCAGCGAGGCGAGCTGAGACGACCCGGCGTAGACCGTCAGCGACATCAGCAGCGCCAGCCAGGGGTCGAGCCCGCTGCGCACCATCGCCACGCCGGTCACCAGGCCCCAGGCGGCCAGGCCGGGCACCATCGGCGCCATGTCCCGCAGGCCATGCCGGAATTCCGGATGGCGGCAGGTGGACTGCACGTGCCGCTGCAGCGCGGCCACAAGGGAGCCGGGGGGGGACATCCCCACATTGTCACATCCGGCCGGGCGGGCGGGCCGAATCACGCCGTGGGGTCGGGCGTGACGGATGACAGGCCGGTCAGTGCGTGGTGGCGGCGCGCTTGGGCTTGCCGCGCTCCGCAGCCGCGGGCGGGCTGTCGTGCCCTCCCGCGTGCCCGCCCTCGCCCGCGGCCGCCTCCCCAGCGGCCGAGGCACCGTCGGCGGACTCCGAGGCGGAGGCCGGCTTGGCGGGCTTGGTCGGGCGCGGGATCACCGGGGCGATGCCCTCGCCCTTGGTCTCGCGCAGGTACTCGTCCATCTCGCGCCAGCCGGTGTAGACGGCGGCCTTCTGCGCCTTGGGGTTGAGGGTGAAGCAGTCCTCGATCGCGCGCATCGCGTGGCGGCAGGCCCCGCCGATGGCCTTGCCCTCGGCCTCCTTCTTCGCCGCGGTGACCGTGCCGGTCTCGATGCCGAGCAAGTCACAGCCCGTCAGCAGCGTGACCAGGATCAGCAACAGGGGCAGCAGTGGACGGGGCATGGCAGCGGGCAGCAAGGCATTGGCGGAAAGCTGAATGGGATATCGGCGCCGCCACGACCTCGCTTGAGAATGGCAAGCCCACGAGATCCGGCAGAAAAAGGGCCTTGCCCACGCTCAACTGCGCCCCAAGCGTGCCAAGGCCCGCGCCGCTTCAGCCGCCCGTGCGCCCCAATCGCTCGCCCGGCGCGATCGCCAACGCCGCCTGCAGTTCGCGCACCGGGGCGCGCTTGCCGCCCGGACGCTGCAGCTGCGTCAGGCGCAGGGCGCCCTCGCCGCAGGCCACCACCACCGCGTCGGCACCGGCGGCCAGCACTTCACCGGGCTCGCCCTGGCCCGAGGCGCTCTCCGCCTGCCAGACCTTGATCGTGTCGGCCCCGCGCTGAAAGTTCGCCCCCGGGAAGGGATCGAAGGCGCGCACGCGGCGTTCGATCTGCGCGGCCGGCTGCGCCCAGTCGATCGCCGCCTCGGCCTTGTCGATCTTGTGCGCGTAGGTCACGCCTTCGGCCGGCTGCGGCGTGGCCTGCAGCGTGCCGGCGGCGGCCCGGTCCAGCGCCTCGACGATCATCCGGCCGCCCATCGTGGCGAGGCGGTCGTGCAGGCGGGCGGTGGTGTCGGCCGGGCCGATGGGCTCGCGCTCGATCAGCAGCATGTCGCCGGTGTCCAGGCCCTCGTCCATCTGCATGATGGTGATGCCGGTCTCGGCGTCGCCCGCCTCGATCGCGCGGTGGATCGGCGCCGCACCGCGCCAGCGCGGCAGCAGCGAGCCGTGGATGTTCAGGCAGCCCAGGCGCGGCAACGTCAGCACCCAGCGCGGCAGGATCAGCCCGTAGGCGGCCACCACCAGCACGTCCGGCGCAGCCGCCAGCAGGGCCGCCTGCGCGGCGGCGGCCTCGGCCGGGTACTTGCCGTCCAGGCGCAGGCTGGTCGGCTGCGCCACGGGCGCGCCCAGCGTCAACGCAGCCTGCTTGACCGGCGAGGGCTGCAGCTTCATGCCGCGGCCGGCCGGCCGGTCGGGCTGGGTCAGCACCAGCGGCACGGTGAAGCCTGCCGCGGCGATCGCCTCCAGCGCCACGCGGGCGAACTCGGGCGTGCCGGCGAAGGCCACGCGCAGCGCGCGCCGGGATTCGTTCATCGCGGTTGTCGCGGTCGTCGCAGTCACAGCGCCGGCCCGTGCGGGTCGCGCTCGTCGTCGCGCTGACGCTTGAGCATCTTGCTCTTGATGCGGTTGCGCTTGAGCGTAGACAGGTAGTCGACGAAGACCCGGCCGCGCAGGTGGTCCATCTCGTGCTGGATGCACACCGCCAGCAGCCCCTCGGCGGCGATCTCGCGCGAACGGCCCTCGCCATCGAGCGCCACCACCTTGACGGCGGTGTGCCGCTCGACCTTGTCGTAGACCGTGGGCACCGACAGGCAGCCCTCGTCACCGACCAGCATCTCGCCGCTGGTCCAGGTCAGTTCGGGGTTGATCAGCACCAGGGGCTCGTTGCGCTCCTCGGAGGTGTCGATCACGATGAGCCGCAGGTGCACATCGACCTGCGTGGCCGCCAGGCCGATGCCGCGCGCGTCGTACATCGTCTCGAACATGTCGGCGATCAGACCTCGGATGCGCTCATCGACGGCGGCCACCGGTTTTGCAACCGTTTGCAAACGAGGGTCGGGATAACGGAGGATCGGCAGCAAGCTCATGGGGGTACGAAACGACTTCGGAAATCAGGGAAAGGGCCGTCGGCGCGCGCGGTCGGCGCGCCACGTCCTGCCACACGCTGTGCCCGGGGCACAACGGCCAACTCCAGCCCCGCACCGTCCGAGCCGGAGGCCCAACGGGCAGCGCGGTGGATTTCATTGCGGCATCAAGGGTTTAGGGGCAGAATTTATGAAAATGATTGAGGATTTTCGCGCAGAGCGCCCGGGCCAAGGCTCGGCCTGTGCATCAACCCCAGGCGCCGTGTGCGGGGGCAGGACGCCCGGCCGGTGCCGCTGGAGATGAGCTACATGATCCTGCGCCCCCGCCGAGCCGAACTGATCGGCGCCGCTGTCTCCGCCCTCGCTGTCGCTGTCCTGTGGGTCAGCTCAGTGGGCTCAGCAGCCGCATTCCCCAATTATCCGGTGACTGAAGCCCAACGGCGCACCGCCAGCGAGGTGGCCCAAGCAGGCGTTCCTCTCTCGGAGCTGGCGCCCGATGCCCCGGACAGCTACACCGTCAAGCGCGGCGACACGCTGTGGGACATCGCCAGACTGTTCCTGCGCAGCCCCTGGCGCTGGCCGGAACTGTGGGGCATGAATTTGCAGCAGATCCGCAATCCGCACCTGATTTATCCGGGTCAACGCCTGCTGCTGGTCCGCAAGGACGGTCGCGCGTTTCTGCAGGTCGATGAGGAGCCGGACACCGTCAAGCTGTCGCCTCGGGCTCGCGCCACCGACCTTCGACTCGGCGCGATCGCGGCGATTCCGCTGCACCTGATCCAGCCGTTTCTGAACGACGCGGTGGTCCTGGAAAGCAATGAGCTCGAAACAGCGCCGCGCATCGTCGGCGCCCGCGAAGGCCGGGTGCTGCTCGGCCGCGGGGACTTCGCCTATGTGCGCGGTGACCTCGCTCCGCGGCGCGACTGGCGCGTGTTCCGCAACGCCAAGCCGCTGAAGGATCCGATCAGTGGCGAGCTGCTGGGCTACGAGGCGGCCTACGTCGGCAGTGCCGAGTACGTTCGGCCGGGCACCACGCAGGCCGGTCCAAACGGCGGCACAGAAATTGTCCCGGCGACGTTCACCCTGGTGTCACTGCGCCAGGAAGCCGGTGCGGGCGACCGACTGGTCCCGACCGCTGTGCGCGACGAAGCCAATTTCATTCCTCATGCGCCGTCCCAGCCGGTGCACGCGTACGTCGCGTCGATCTATGGCGACGGCATGTCGGCAGGACAAAAGCAGATCGTGGCCATCAACCAGGGGCGCCGCGATGGCATGGAACCCGGCCATGTGCTCGCACTGCTCCGTGCGGGCGAACGGGTCGTGGATCAAGAAGATCCGGACCGCGCCACCTTGAAACTTCCGGATGAGCCCCACGGTCAGGTCTTCGTGTTCCGCGTCTTCGAGCGTGTGTCCTACGCCCTGATCCTGTCGGCGCAGACGCCGGTTCGCGTGGGCGACCGCTGCGCTCAGCCCTGACGCAGCCTCGCCCCCGGTGGACGAACGCGTCGGCAGCACCGCGATGGATCCGGCAACGTTCTGCATCGACGGCAACGAGCTCACCGCCTGGTTGCGGCTGCTGGAAACGCCCGGCGTCGGCCGCACCTCGGCGCGTCGTCTGCTGGCCGCTTTCGGCAGCCCCTTGGGCGTGTTCGAAGCCGGGCGCGACGGCTGGCGTGGCGTCATCGCAGCAGCGCAGGTCCAGGCGCTCACCCAGCCACCGGCCGGGCTCGATCGGCTGGTCGAGCGCACCCTGGTGTGGCTGGCCAACTCGAATCGCCGGGCGCTGGTGACGCTTGGCGATCCGAACTACCCCGCCTCGCTGCTGGAAACGGCCGACCCGCCGCTGCTGCTCTACGCCGAGGGGCGATTGGACCGGCTCACCCAGCCAGCGCTGGCCGTGGTTGGCAGCCGCAACCCAAGCGCGCAGGGACTCGCCAACGCGCGGGCCTTTTCCAGGGCTTTGAGCGCAGCGGGCGTGGTGGTGGTTTCGGGCCTGGCGCTGGGCGTCGACGGCGCAGCACACGAAGGCGCCCTGGACGCCCCCCCGCCAACCGCCGCCAGTACCATCGCCGTGCTCGGCACCGGACTGGACGCGGTCTACCCGCGCCGCCACCTCGCCCTGGCCGGTCGCATCGGCGAGCAGGGCCTGCTGCTCAGTGAGTACTGCCTGGGCACAGCGCCGGTGGCCAACAACTTTCCTCTGCGCAATCGCGTCATCGCCGGGCTGAGCCTGGGTACGCTGGTGGTCGAGGCGGCGCTGCAATCGGGCTCGTTGATCACCGCCCGCCTGGCGGCCGAAGCCGGGCGCGAGGTCTTCGCGATCCCCGGCTCGATCCACAGCCCACAGGCCAAGGGCTGTCACGCGCTGATCAAGCAGGGGGCCAAGCTGGTCGAGGACACCCAGGACATCCTCGACGAGCTGCAAGTGCTCAGCTCCGACCGGGCGGGCGTTGCGGCCGCCCGGCTCTTGCAGGGCCGTGTGCGCGCCGAAGCCACTTCGCCAGCCCCGCCCGCCACCACCCCGAGCCCGGCCCCCAACGCCCTGGAGCCTCCTGCCAACCCGCCAGACGACGCCGACCCCGTACTGCGCGCACTCGGCTGGTCCCCCGCGACGCTGGAAGTGTTGCAGGTGCGCAGTGGCCTGTCGGCCAGCGAATTGAGCGTGCGCCTCCTGGAGCTGGAGCTGCTCGGCGAGGTCGCACGCCTGCCCGGTCAACTGTTTCAGCGCCAGGCTGCCGGTTGAGCATTTCCTGCAGATGGGGTCCGATCCGTGATCCCATACACGGGTGGGAATCGCCGTTTTTCCAGCCCATGCGCAGAAACAGGGCTCGGGTATAGTGAGTCCATGTTCGACGTGCTCGTCTATCTCTACGAAAACTACTGGCGCCCGGACGCCTGCCCGGACCACGACCAGTTGTCGAAGAAGCTGACCGCGGTGGGTTTCGAGAGCGAGGAGATCCAGGACGCACTGACCTGGCTGGATGGTCTGGCCGATGTGGCCGAGTCACACACCGGTCAACAGGGCGCCCAATCGATGCGGGTGTACTCCCCCACCGAGCAGGACCACCTGGGCATCGGCTCGATCGCGTTCATCAGCTTCCTGGAATCGGCCGGTGTCCTGCCTCCGGCGATGCGCGAAATCGTCGTCGACCGCGCCATGGCAACACCGGGAGCGCCGCTGCGCCTTGAGGACCTGAAGATCATCGTGCTGATGGTGTTCTGGAGCCTGGGCGAAGAGCCGGATGCGCTGATCCTCGACGAATTGTTCGTCGATGCCGAGGACCGGCTGATCCACTGAGCGCTGCGCAGCGGCCTCGCCGCTGCCCGCCAGCGCATCAACTGAGAATGCGGGTCGGGTCGGCGTCGAGCTTGGCCAACGCATCGCGGGTGGCACGCACCGTCAGCGACTCTTCTTCCACCGGCACGAGCAGACCGGCCTGCAGGAACGACGCCAGGCGGTGACGCTGGAACATGATGCCGCGGCCCTGCGGCGTCACGAACAGGCTCATCTGCTTGCGCAGGCCCTGCCAGGCCAGCTGCACCGGATCGATGCGGTTGCGCCAGTCGAGCTTGAACCAAGCGCCGACCTGCAGGTCGCCGGACCAGGCCAGCATCGCGGGCGTGGGCATCGAGCCGCCTTCGGACACCACCTCCAGTTCCTGGCTGTCGTCGCCCGAGAGGTCACGAATCATCGAGGCGTCGATCTCGATGTCGCCAATGTCCGGCAGCAGATCCTCCAGCGTCTCGAGCTGCATCATCAGTTCATCGAGGCGCTCGGTCGGGATCGTCGCGGTGCGCGCCGAGAAGGCCGCCTGCAGCGAGTTGTTCAGCGCCTGGATGTACTCGTCCTGCTTGCTGTTGGGCACGCCGGCCACGCCCATGCCCTCGCGCAGCTTCTTCAGCAGCGGGGGCAGGCGGCGGATGGCCTCGGAGCGCTCCTCGCGCGACACCTTCGCACTGGCCAGCCAGATCAGGTCGGCCGCAGCGCGCTGCATCTGCTTGGTCGCGTCGCTGCTCTGCCCGGACTTGACCGCGGTGGTGGCCAGCACGTCGGCCCAGACGTGGAAGAGGAACTCGCGCACGCCGTCGTGCACCGGCACCTCGTTGAGCATCTTGCGCAGCTCGATGGTGTACTGGATCGACAGCGTCTCGCGCTGCTCGATCTGCTGCGCCAAGCTCACGCCCTTGGTCGCCGCGGCGTGCGCCGTCTTGAAGTAGTTTTCCAGGAAGCGCTCGAACTCCGTGAGCACGGTCTGGAACACGCGCCGACCGGTGTCGGGGTAGGCCTCGACCACCTGCACGATGCGCTTGATTTCCTTTTCGAGCGGCTCGCTCACGCCCGCGTTGCCCGCCTCGAAGCCCATCACGCAGGCCCCCATGCGGTCGATCAGCTTGCGCGCCGGGTGGTCGATCGAGCCGAAGAAGTCGGGCTCGGCGATCGCCACGCGCAGCACCGGCATCTGCAGCCGGGCAAACCAGACCCGCACGGTGGCCGGGATGCGCTCTTCGGTCAGCAGGCTCTGGAACATCAGCGCGACGATTTCGATCGTCGCGCGCTCGACCGGCGTTGTCGCAGCCTGCTTGAGGGCCTGCTTGCGCTGCTGCAACTCCTGCAGCAGCGCGGGCGCTGAGGCGGCGGCGGCCGCCTCAGCCGCGGCCACCACCTCAGCCGCGCCGCCCGGCAGCGCGCCGGCCGCGGCGCCTGCCACCACCGGTGCCATGGCCACGTTGGCGCGGTCGACGCGGCGGCGGACCTCCTCCTCGGCTTCATGGATCGCCGCGCGCAGGCCTGGCGATGGCTGGTGGGGCATCGCAATGGTCGAGCCACTGAAATCAGGCACATGCCGCGCCACCAACCGGTTCAGCCGTCCCAGCACCGCCTCGGCCTGCTCGATGCTGCGCAGCAGGCCCGGAGAGCGAGTCATCAAGCGGGTTTCTTCCTGAACATCCGAGTGATAGCCCGCCCCAACGCCGGTCGATCCGCTGGGCGCAAAAGACGGGGCATGGTGAGACGCCCCGCCCTCCGACATGCTCGCCAACACCGTGGGCGCAAACTGATGAGCCGTCTCCGGAGTCGGACCAACGCGATCCCTGTGGACGCCACTGGGCGACGGATAACGCGGCACCGGCGCTGCCGTGGACGATGACGCGGGCGCTGCAGCGCCCGTGCGGCCCGCCTGCCCGACCGCGCCGGGGCCCGCCCGATTCCCACCCACGGCAGGCTCTGCACCACCACCAACACCGACGCCACCGCTCCCCGGCTTTCCCTGGGGCACGCCCACATCACGGCTGCGGCGAATGAAGGGGCGCAGATTGACCTCGGGACACACCCCCTGGCTCATCAGCCAGCGGTTGGTCTCGTGGTAGGCCTCCTGAATCAGGTTGGAAAATTCTTCGTGCAGCAGGGCCTGCGCGGTGCGCCAGTGGTCCAGCGTCAACCCGGCTGTGCGCCAGCCATCGGTCACGGCGCGAGCCAGGACATGCGGACGCAGCAGGTCCTGGGTGTCCATCTCCTCACGCCGCTCCAGCGCGGAGATGCGGTAGCGCAAATCGGAGAATTCCCAGGAGGCCCGGTCCATCATCCCCAGCGACAACCGGGAAGCCACGATTTCGAGCTCGATCGTGTCGTCGTCAACGAGCGACAATTCGCTGGCCTGACTGGGTGTCGGCTTGCGGGTATCGACCCCGTTCAGGTCATGCCCACCACGGGCCGCCGTGCCCAGCGCCAGGCCGATGGCCTGCTGCCAACGCGGAGCCTGACGCGGCAGGTCCAGCACAAGATCGCGACGCTTGCCGAGCTGGTCGGGCGAACCGACCTGGGTGATCAACTCACGCACCCCACTGACCACCGCCTTGACACAGCGCGGCAGCTCGCGCATCACGACGTCGTAATAGAAGCGTCGGGCGTGCGCGGCGAGTGCCGGAGAGGGGGCAGCTGCCATCGGCGGGGAGGACTCGATCAGTGAGGTGGAAAACCCGGCAACTACTCTACACCAGAGGGTCTCAGACCACCGCCCCCGCATTGGGGTCGTTGGGGTCGTGGTCCTTGCGGGCCGCACCGGCGACCAGGTCCTCGCGCTTGACGCCCAGCCACATCGCGATCGCGGCGGCCACAAACACAGAGGAGTAGATGCCGAAGCAGATGCCGATTGTCAGCGCCAGGGCGAACTCGTGCAGCGTCGGGCCACCGAAAAGCAGCATCGACAGCACCATCATCTGCGTCGAGCCGTGCGTGATGATCGTGCGGCTCATCGTCGAGGTGATGGCGTGGTTGATGACCTCGACGGTGCTCATCTTGCGGAACTTGCGGAAGGCCTCGCGGATCCGGTCGAAGATCACCACCGACTCGTTGACCGAGTAGCCCAGCACCGCCAGCACCGCCGCCAGCACCGACAGCGAAAATTCCCACTGGAAGAAAGCGAAGAAGCCCAGGATGATGACCACGTCGTGCAGGTTGGCGATGATGGCCGCCACCGCGAACTTCCACTCGAAGCGGAAGGCGAGGTAGACCACGATGCCGATCACGACAAAGGCCAACGCCTTGAGCCCGTCCTCGGCCAGCTCCTTGCCGACCTGCGGGCCGACGAACTCGCTGCGCGAGAGCTTGAGCGGCTCGGCACCGGCGGCTTCACAGACCTGCCGGGTCACCACCTCGCCCTTGTCGCTGGCGCTCTGGCGCTGCGCGACCGTGCCCTTTTCGGCTGCGCACAGCTGCGTGAACACGCGACCGACCACTTCGGTCTGCTTGACGTCGCTGCGCAGCGGCAGGCGGATCAGCACGTCGCGCGAGGTGCCGAACTTCTGCACCTGCACTTCGCCAAGCTTGAGGCCCTGCACCGTGTCGCGCACCCGCACCACATCAGCAGCCTGGGCGTACTCGACCTCCATGACCGTCCCGCCGGTGAACTCCACCGACAGGTGCAGGCCACGCGTGACCAGGAAGAACACCGCGGCCAGGAAGGTCAGCAGCGAGATGACGTTGAACACCAGCGCATGCCGCATGAACGGGATGTCGCGCCGGATCCGGAAGAATTCCATGGCTGTGCTTTCAGGGCGCCGGGGCGTCGTTCAGGACTTCGATTCGGCCACGGCCGAACCGGGCTCGGCGGCGGGCTTCCAGACCTGGCCGATCGAGACCTTGGCTAGGCGCTTCTGCCGGCCGTACCAGAGGTTGACCAGGCCACGCGAGAAGAACACCGCCGAGAACATCGAGGTCAGGATGCCCAGGCAGTGCACCACCGCGAAGCCACGCACCGGCCCGGAGCCGAAGGCCAGCAGCGCCACACCCGCGATCAGCGTGGTGACGTTGGAGTCCAGGATGGTCGCCCAGGCGCGCTCGTAGCCGAGGTGGATCGACATCTGCGGCGAGGTGCCGTTGCGCAGCTCCTCGCGCACGCGCTCGTTGATCAGCACGTTCGAGTCGATGGCCATGCCCAGCACCAGCGCGATGGCCGCCATGCCCGGCAGGCTGAGCGTGGCCTGCAGCATCGACAGCACCGCCACCAGCAGGAGCAGGTTGACCGCCAGCGCCAGCGTCGAGAACATGCCGAACAGCAGGTAGTAGGCGCACATGAAGGCCCCCACCGCCAGGAAGCCATACAGCACGCTGTCGAAGCCCTTGGCGATGTTCTCCGCCCCCAGGCTCGGGCCGACCAGCTTCTCCTCGATGATTTCCATCGGCGCGGCCAGCGAGCCCGCGCGCAGCAGCAGGGCGGTGTCGGCGGCTTCCATCGGCGTCATCGCGCCGGAGATCTGCACCCGACCGCCGCCGATCTCGCTGCGGATCACCGGCGCGGTGACCACCTCGCCCTTGCCCTTTTCGAACAGCAGGATGGCCATGCGCTTGCCGATGCTCTCGCGCGTGACGTCGCGG
>Ga0228698_1000619_pt1 | contig 23633 bp, 20 predicted proteins | sample McNCre117_Aug_MG_FD_178015 | JGI IMG/M metagenome (GOLD analysis project Ga0228698, IMG submission 178015) | Freshwater microbial communities from McNutts Creek, Athens, Georgia, United States - 1-17_Aug_MG | ecosystem: Environmental > Aquatic > Freshwater > Creek | place: USA: Georgia...
TGCCTGGTGACAACGTGTCCATCACTGTGAAGCTGATCAACCCCATCGCCATGGAAGAAGGTCTGCGCTTCGCTATCCGCGAAGGCGGCCGTACCGTCGGTGCGGGTGTGGTTGCCAAGATCATTGCCTAAGGAATCCGAAGGGGTATAGCTCAATTGGCAGAGCGTCGGTCTCCAAAACCGAAGGTTGTAGGTTCGATTCCTACTGCCCCTGCCACCCGGCTGAATTAAGAGGTGGTTCCCAAGCCCGCTACCCACGTAGCGGGCTTCAGCGTCTTCTGGGTGCTGAATTTAAAACCAATTAGAAGCGTGCGAATTTAGAGAACTATGGCCACTACACAAGTTGAAACCGTCAATACAGGGGCAGACAAAGCCAAGCTCGGCGCTGCTATTGCTTTGGTGGTGGCTGCGCTGGCTGGTTTTTACTTGCTGGGCAAGCAAGGCCAGCTCGCGCAGTGGGTAGCCTTTTTGGTGTGTATTGCAGCGGCGGTGGTGGTGTTTTTCATGTCGGAGCACGGCAAGCAGCTTGCTGCCTTTGGCCGCGATGCATGGCGCGAAGTCCGAAAAGTGGTGTGGCCAGCGCGCAAAGAGGCGATTCAAATCACGGCCTATGTATTTGGGTTTGTATTGATCATGGCGCTGTTTCTTTGGCTGACTGATAAGTCGCTGGAATGGCTCTTTTATGACCTGATTCTGGGGTGGAAAAAATAATGACTGACGAGACTGTGACTACCCCCGTTGTTGAAACGCCCGCTGCTGCTCCGGTGAATCCGGATCTGCGTTGGTATGTGGTGCATGCTTACTCTGGCATGGAAAAGGCGGTTGAACGCAACATCATTGAGCGCATCAACCGCGCGGGCATGCAGAGCAAGTTTGGTCGTATCTTGGTTCCCATGGAAGAAGTGGTTGAAGTCAAGAATGGCCAAAAGCGCACGACCGAGCGCAAATTTTTCCCCGGCTATGTGCTGGTCGAAATGGTTATGGATGATGACACTTGGCACTTGGTGAAGCACACCAACAAGGTGACGGGTTTTGTGGGCGGAGCGAAGAATCGTCCGGCCCCCATCTCCGAAGCCGAGGTGATGAAGATCGTCAACCAGATGCAAGAAGGCACTGACAAGCCGCGCCACAAGATCGAATTTGTGGTGGGTGAGTATGTGCGCGTCAAAGAAGGCCCGTTCACCGACTTCAATGGCTCGGTGGAAGACGTCAATTACGAGAAGAGCAAGGTCCGTGTGTCGGTCACAATCTTTGGCCGCTCCACTCCTGTGGAGTTGGAGTTCTCTCAAATCGAGAAAACCTAAGCGCTGCGAAAAATTCGGCCCGCCAGGGCCAACACTGTCTGCACTATCCGACTCGGTGCAGTCTTTTAGACAAGAGTCGTTAACCCCGGGGAGCGGCGGTAGCAAATAGTTGTTACCCAAGCGTTATTACCCGTAAGGAGAAAACAATGGCAAAGAAAATCATTGGTTTCATCAAGCTGCAAGTGCCAGCTGGTAAAGCCAATCCTTCCCCCCCGATCGGCCCCGCACTGGGTCAGCGCGGTTTGAACATCATGGAATTCTGCAAGGCATTCAATGCGCAGACCCAAGGTGTTGAACCCGGCCTTCCACTGCCTGTGGTGATCACTGCATTTGCAGACAAGAGCTTCACTTTCGTGATCAAGACACCGCCCGCAACGGTGCTGATCAAGAAGGCCATCAAGCTGGACAAGGGTTCCGCCAACGCCTTGAAGGACAAGGTTGGCAAGATCACCCGCGCCCAGCTCGAAGAAATCGCCAAGACCAAGATGAAAGACATGAACGCTGCCGATCTGGAAGCCGCTGTCCGTACCATCGCTGGTTCTGCCCGCTCCATGGGCGTGAATGTGGAGGGCGTGTAAATATGTCCAAGCTCACCAAGAAACAAAAAGCCCAAGTCGGCAAGATTGAAACCACCAAGCTGTATCCCCTGGCGGATGCACTGGGTCTGGTGAAAGAGTTCGCCAACGCCAAGTTCGATGAGTCCATCGACGTGGCTGTGCAACTCGGCATCGATGCCAAGAAGTCGGACCAAGTGGTGCGTGGCGCTGTTGTGTTGCCTAACGGCACCGGCAAGACCAAGCGCGTGGCTGTGTTCGCCCAAGGTGCCAAGGCTGAAGAAGCCAAGGCCGCAGGCGCAGACGTGGTCGGTATGGACGACCTGGCCGCTATGGTCAAGGCCGGTGACATGCCTTTCGACGTGGTGATTGCCGCTCCGGACGCGATGCGTATCGTTGGTACCCTGGGCCAGATCCTCGGACCACGTGGTTTGATGCCCAACCCCAAGGTTGGCACCGTCACTCCCGATGTGGCTACTGCTGTGAAGAACGCCAAGGCTGGTCAGGTTCAATTCCGTGTGGACAAGGCCGGTATCGTGCACAGCACCATTGGTCGTCGTTCGTTCGACTCCGACAAGTTGCAAGGCAACTTGGCTGCTCTGGTGGATGCGCTGAACAAGGCCAAGCCCGCTTCCAGCAAGGGTGTGTACCTGCGCAAGGTCGCCGTGTCATCCACCATGGGTGTGGGTGTGCGCGTGGACATCCAGTCCATCGCAGCGTAATCGTGAATTGGGGTGCTGCGCAAGCAGTGCCCTTGTGTGGTGGGCTGCCGGCATTGAACGATGTTGGCAGGTCATCCAAGACCGTTGGTGTGCGGGCAACTGCACTTAATACATACAACCAACGCAGATGGCGATCCCGCTGCTGATGGAATTGAGAAGTTTCAAACACAGTTGGTCGCTGCAATGTGGAGCGTGGCGTAGCGAAAGCTGCAAAGCGCCTTTTTAAGGAGTAGACCTTGAGTCTGAATCGCAGTGAGAAAGAAGCGGTCATCAGTGATGTGACCGGCCTCGCCGCTAAAGCTCAAACGCTTGTGATCGCGGAATACCGTGGCATCACGGTCGCTGACATGACCAAACTGCGCAACAACGCGCGCAGCGCTGGTGTGAGCCTGAGTGTGTTGAAAAACACCCTGGCCCGCCGTGCTGTTGCCGGTAGCGGTTTTGAAGTTGTCGCCGACCAGATGACCGGTCCTCTGATCTATGGCTTTTCTGTAGACGCAGTCGCAGCCGCCAAGGTGGTTGCCGAGTTCGCGAAGACCAACGACAAGTTGGTCATCCGTGCTGGTGCGTACGGCGGTAAAGCCCTGGACGTGAACGGCGTGAAGCAATTGGCCTCCATCCCTTCCAAGGAAGTGTTGTTGGCGCAGTTGTTGGGCTTGATGCAGTCCCCCATTTCCCGTACAGCCCGCGTGCTGTCGGCTTTGGCGGAACAAAAAGGCGGTGGCGCAGCAGAAGCTGCACCCGCAGAGGCAGTTGCCGCTTAAGCGCGCAGCCTTTAGTAACCAAACTTGTTAGGAAATCAAAATGGCATTCGATAAAGACGCATTTTTGACCGCGCTGGACAGCATGACGGTCATGGAACTCAACGACCTGGTGAAAGCCATCGAAGAGAAATTTGGTGTGAGCGCTGCCGCTATGGCTGCTCCCGCTGCTGCTGGTGGTGGCGGTGCCGCTGCTGCTGCAGAAGAGAAGACTGAATTCAACGTCGTGCTGACTGACGCTGGCGCCAACAAGGTGTCCGTCATCAAGGCCGTGCGCGAAATCACCGGTCTGGGCCTGAAAGAAGCCAAGGACCTGGTTGACGGCGCTCCCAAGGCCGTGAAGGAAGGCATCTCCAAGGCTGACGCTGAAGCCGCTCAGAAGAAGCTGGTGGAAGCCGGTGCCAAGGTGGAATTGAAGTAATCCTTCATTCCTGCAGAGGCTGGAGTGCTCGAAAGGGCCTCCAGCCTTTGGCGCTTACAGAGCGCGCTGTTCAAGGCGCTCTCTGTCAGTGCACAGAAAAGCAAATTCCACCGAGTTTTCTTTGCTGTGTTTTCTGACCCGACTGCAGAAGATGCCTTGGTACGGGCTGTGTGCAACGCACAGCCGTCCGCCAATGATTGGTAGTGGCCAATCACCAAGTCTGTGGGGTGTGATGCCCGACACGACAGTCGCCTGGGACTCCAAAAGGGTCCCCTAGTCTTTGCCCGGAGATCGAATGGCTTATACATACACTGAACGCAAGCGAATCCGTAAAAATTTCGGCAGCCGCGACAGCGTGCTTGAAATTCCTTACCTGCTGCAGATGCAAAAGGACGCTTACACCGCGTTCCTGCAAGCGGACGTAGCCCCCAAAAAGCGTACTGCAGAAGGTCTGCAGGCTGCTTTTGAGGCAGCTTTCCCTATCGTCTCCCACAACGGTTTTGTGGAGATGAAGTACCTCGAATACAACTTGGCCAAGCCTGCGTTCGATGTGCGTGAGTGCCAGACCCGTGGACTGACTTTTGCCTCGGCCGTGCGCGCCAAAGTGCAACTGATCATTTATGACCGCGAGTCCTCCACTTCCCAGAACAAGGTCGTCAAGGAAGTGAAAGAGCAAGAGGTCTACATGGGCGAAGTGCCCCTGATGACCAGCAAGGGCTCCTTCATCATCAACGGTACTGAGCGCGTGATCGTGTCCCAGTTGCACCGTTCGCCTGGGGTCTTCTTTGAGCACGACAAGGGCAAGACACACAGCTCGGGCAAATTGCTGTTCTCGGCCCGCATCATTCCTTACCGCGGTTCCTGGCTGGACTTTGAATTCGATCCCAAAGACCTGCTGTATTTCCGTGTGGACCGCCGTCGCAAGATGCCGGTCACGATTCTGTTGCGCGCCATCGGCCTGAACAACGAATCCATCCTCGCCAACTTCTTCGTCAACGACAACTTCCGTCTGATGGACAGCGGCGCACAAATGGAATTTGTGGCCGAGCGTCTGCGTGGCGAAGTGGCCCGCTTTGACATCACCGACAAGAGCGGCAAGGTCATTGTGGCCAAGGACAAGCGCGTCACTGCCCGCCACACCCGCGATCTGGAGCAGTCGGAAACCACGCACATCAGCGTGCCCGAAGACTTCCTGATTGGCCGCGTGGTGGCCCGCAACGTGATTGACGCTGACACCGGCGAAATCGTGGCCAAGGCCAACGAAGAAGTCACCGAAGCGCTGCTGAAAAAGTTGCGCACCGCTGGCATCCAAGAGCTGGCTTGCATCTACACCAACGAACTGGACCAAGGCGCCTACATCTCGCAAACCCTGCGTACCGATGACACCGCTGACGAATTCGCTGCGCGCGTGGCCATCTACCGCATGATGCGCCCCGGCGAGCCGCCAACAGAAGACGCCGTGCAGGCCCTGTTCCAGCGCCTCTTCTACAACCCCGATACGTACGATCTGTCGCGCGTGGGCCGTATGAAGTTCAACGCCAAGATGGGCAGCAACGACCCCACAGGCCCCATGGTGCTGACCAACGAAGACATCTTGGCCGTGGTCAAGATTCTGGTGGATCTGCGCAATGGCCGTGGCGAAGTGGACGACATCGACCACCTGGGTAACCGCCGCGTGCGTTGCGTGGGCGAACTCGCCGAAAACCAGTACCGCACCGGTCTGGCACGTATCGAAAAAGCCGTGAAGGAACGTCTGGGCCAGGCCGAGCAAGAGCCGCTCATGCCCCACGACCTGATCAACAGCAAGCCCATCTCCGCTGCACTCAAAGAGTTCTTCGGCGCATCGCAGCTGTCCCAGTTCATGGACCAGACCAACCCGCTGGCCGAAATCACCCACAAGCGCCGTGTATCGGCCCTTGGCCCGGGCGGTTTGACCCGCGAACGTGCCGGCTTCGAAGTGCGTGACGTGCACGTGACCCACTACGGTCGTGTGTGCCCTATTGAAACGCCTGAAGGTCCAAACATTGGTCTGATCAACTCGCTGGCGCTATACGCCCGCCTGAACGAGTACGGCTTCATTGAGACGCCTTACCGCCGTGTGGCAGACAGCAAGGTCACCAACGAAATCGACTACCTCTCCGCCATCGAAGAAGGCAAGTACGTCATCGCCCAGGCGAATGCGACCTTGGACAAAGACGGCAAGCTGACTGGCGACCTGGTGTCTGCCCGTGAAAAGGGTGAATCCATCCTCTGCGGCGCTGAGCGCATCCAGTACATGGACGTGTCGCCTGCGCAGATCGTGTCGGTGGCTGCATCGCTGGTTCCGTTTCTGGAGCACGACGATGCGAACCGCGCTTTGATGGGCGCCAACATGTCCCGTCAGGCCGTGCCTGTGCTGCGTCCCGAGAAGCCCATGGTGGGCACCGGTATCGAGCGCGTGGCCGCGGTCGACTCCGGCACCGTGGTAACTGCCACCCGTGGCGGTATCGTGGACTACGTGGACGCCACCCGCATCGTGGTGCGGGTGAACGACAGCGAAGCGCAAGCCGGTGAAGTGGGTGTGGACATCTACAACCTCATCAAGTACCAGCGTTCCAACCAGAACACCAACATCCACCAGCGCCCCATCGTCAAGCGTGGCGACAAGCTGGCCAAGGGTGACGTGATTGCCGACGGCGCATCTACCGACCTGGGCGAAATCGCCATTGGTCAGAACATGCTCATCGCCTTCATGCCTTGGAATGGCTACAACTTCGAAGACTCGATCTTGATCAGCGAGCGCGTGGTGGCCGATGACCGCTACACCTCCATCCACATCGAAGAACTCGTGGTGATGGCACGTGACACCAAGTTGGGCGCGGAAGAAATCACCCGCGACATTCCCAACCTGTCCGAGCAACAACTCAACCGTCTGGATGAGTCCGGCATCATCTACGTGGGTGCCGAAGTCATGCCCGGCGACACGCTGGTGGGCAAGGTCACACCCAAGGGTGAGACCACGCTGACTCCAGAAGAGAAGCTGTTGCGCGCCATCTTCGGCGAGAAGGCTTCCGACGTGAAAGACACCTCGCTGCGCGTGGACCAAGGTTCGCAAGGCACCGTGATCGACGTGCAAGTCTTCACCCGTGAAGGCATCACGCGCGACAAGCGCGCCCAGCAGATCATTGACGACGAACTTAAGCGTTTCCGTCTGGACCTGAACGACCAGCTGCGCATTGTGGAAGCCGATGCTTTTGACCGTATCGCCAAACTGCTGGACGGCAAAACTGCCAACGGCGGTCCCAACAAGCTGGCCAAGGGCACCAAGATCGACAAGGCCTACCTGGCTTCCGTCGAGAAGTTCCACTGGTTCGACATCCGCCCTGCAGACGAAGAAGTGGCATCGCAGCTGGAGTCCATCAAGAACTCCATCGAGCAACAGCGCCACAGCTTTGACTTGGCTTTTGAAGAAAAGCGCAAGAAGCTCACCCAAGGCGACGAGCTGCCCGCAGGCGTGCTCAAGATGGTCAAGGTCTACATCGCGGTCAAGCGCCGCCTGCAGCCCGGTGACAAGATGGCCGGTCGCCACGGTAACAAGGGCGTGGTCTCCAAGATCACCCCGGTGGAAGACATGCCTTACCTCGCCGACGGTACCCCCGTGGACATCGTGCTGAACCCCCTGGGCGTGCCTTCGCGTATGAACATCGGTCAGGTGCTGGAAGTTCACTTGGGCTGGGCCGGTAAGGGCCTGGGCCAGCGCATCGGCGACATGCTGCAACAGGAAGCCGCTGCCAGCGAAATCCGTGGCTTCATGGAGCAGATCTACAACACGGCCGGCCGCAAGGAAGACCTGAGCGCGTTGTCCGACAGTGAAGTTCTCAGCATGGCTGAAGAACTCACCAGCGGCGTGCCGTTTGCATCTCCCGTGTTTGATGGCGCCACCGAAAAAGAAATCGGTGACATGCTGCAACTGGCTTACCCGGATGACATCGCCAAGGCCAAGGGCCTGACTGCCACCCGTACCCAAGCCCAGTTGTATGACGGCCGCTCTGGCGATGCGTTTGAACGCACCACCACCGTGGGCTACATGCACTACCTGAAGCTGCACCACTTGGTGGACGACAAGATGCACGCCCGTTCTACCGGACCGTACAGTTTGGTTACGCAACAGCCCCTGGGCGGTAAAGCCCAGTTCGGTGGTCAGCGTTTCGGTGAAATGGAAGTGTGGGCACTGGAGGCGTATGGCGCTTCCTACGTGCTGCAGGAAATGCTCACCGTCAAGTCCGATGACGTGCAAGGCCGTACCAAGGTGTACGAAAACATCGTCAAGGGCGAGCACTCCATCGAAGCCGGCATGCCGGAATCGTTCAATGTGCTGGTCAAGGAAATCCGTTCCTTGGGCCTGGACATCGAACTCGAACGCTCTTAAAGACAAGGGAAAGAACGCACATGAAATCTTTACTCGACCTGTTCAAGCAGTTCACCCCCGATGAGCATTTCGATGCGATTCGCATCGGCATGGCTTCGCCCGAAAAGATCCGTTCCTGGTCTTTCGGTGAGGTGAAGAAGCCTGAAACCATCAACTACCGCACCTTCAAGCCCGAGCGTGACGGCCTGTTCTGCGCCAAGATTTTCGGACCCATCAAGGATTACGAATGCTTGTGCGGCAAGTACAAGCGCCTCAAGCACCGCGGCGTGATCTGCGAGAAGTGCGGCGTGGAAGTGACCCAGACCAAAGTGCGCCGCGAGCGCATGGGCCACATCGATCTGGCTGCACCTTGCGCCCACATCTGGTTCCTGAAGTCCTTGCCCAGCCGTTTGGGTCTGGTGCTGGACATGACCCTGCGCGATATCGAACGCGTGCTGTACTTTGAAGCCTATGTGGTGACCGACCCCGGCATGACCTCGCTGAAGAAATTCAGCATCATGTCCGAGGACGATTTCGACGCCAAGTTCAAGGAATACGGCGACGAGTTCGTGGCCAAGATGGGCGCCGAAGGCATCAAGGACCTGCTGCAAAACATCGATATCGAACGCGAAATCGAAAAGCTGCGCAACGACCTGACCGGCTCCGAGCTCAAGATCAAGAAGAACGCCAAGCGCCTCAAAGTGCTGGAAGCCTTCAAGAAGTCCGGCATCAAGCCCGAGTGGATGGTGCTCGACGTGCTGCCCGTGCTGCCGCCGGACCTGCGTCCGTTGGTGCCCCTGGACGGCGGCCGCTTTGCGACCTCTGACCTGAACGACCTGTACCGCCGCGTGATCAACCGCAACAGCCGTCTGCGCCGTTTGCTGGAACTCAAAGCGCCCGAAATCATTGCCCGCAATGAAAAGCGCATGTTGCAAGAAGCCGTGGACAGCTTGCTGGACAACGGCCGCCGCGGCAAGGCCATGACCGGCGCCAACAAGCGCGCTCTGAAGTCTCTGGCCGACATGATCAAGGGTAAATCCGGTCGCTTCCGCCAGAACTTGCTGGGTAAGCGCGTGGACTACTCCGGTCGTTCCGTGATTACCGTGGGCCCAACGCTCAAGCTGCACCAGTGCGGTCTGCCCAAGTTGATGGCTTTGGAACTGTTCAAGCCCTTCATCTTCGCGCGCCTGGAAGCCATGGGCATTGCCACCACCATCAAGGCGGCCAAGAAGGAAGTGGAATCCGGCACCCCCGTGGTGTGGGACATCCTAGAAGAGGTGATCAAAGAGCACCCCGTGATGCTGAACCGTGCGCCTACGCTGCACCGTTTGGGTATCCAGGCCTTTGAGCCCATCCTGATCGAAGGCAAGGCCATCCAACTGCACCCCCTGGTTTGCGCGGCCTTCAATGCCGACTTCGACGGTGACCAGATGGCTGTGCACGTGCCCTTGTCGGTGGAAGCGCAGATGGAAGCCCGCACGCTGATGCTGGCCTCCAACAACATTCTGTTCCCCGCCAACGGCGAGCCTTCCATTGTTCCGTCGCAAGACGTGGTGCTGGGTCTGTACTACACGACCCGCGAAAAAATCAATGGCAAGGGCGAGGGCCTGATCTTCTCCGACACCGGTGAAGTCCAGCGCGCGTTTGACGCGGGCGAAGTGGAACTCAACGCCAAGATCAATGTGCGTCTGACCGAGTACACCAAGGACAAGGAAACCGGCGAACTGGTGCCTTCGACCAAGCTGTGGGAAACCACTGCTGGCCGTGCGCTGCTATCCGAAATCCTGCCCAAGGGCCTGCCCTTCAGCAACCTGAACAAGGCGCTGAAGAAGAAGGAAATCTCCAAGCTGATCAACGTGTCCTTCCGCAAGTGCGGCCTGAAAGAGACCGTGGTGTTCGCCGACAAGCTGCTGCAAAGCGGTTTCCGTCTGGCCACGCGCGCCGGTATCTCCATCTGCATCGACGATATGCTGGTGCCGCAAGAGAAGCACGACATCATTGGCCGTGCCCAGAAGGAAGTCAAAGAGATCGAGCAGCAATACGTCTCCGGTCTGGTGACCGCTGGCGAGCGCTACAACAAGGTGGTGGACATCTGGGGCAAGTCGGGTGACGAAGTGTCCAAGGTGATGATGGCCAAGCTCTCCAAAGAGACAGTGACCGATCGCCATGGCAAGCAAGTGAGCCAAGAGTCTTTCAACTCCATCTACATGATGGCCGACTCCGGTGCCCGCGGCTCTGCAGCGCAGATTCGCCAGGTGGCTGGTATGCGGGGTCTGATGGCCAAGCCTGACGGCTCCATCATTGAGACACCCATTACCGCCAACTTCCGCGAAGGTCTGAACGTGTTGGAGTACTTCATCTCCACCCACGGTGCCCGTAAGGGTCTGGCCGACACGGCGTTGAAGACAGCGAACTCCGGTTACCTCACCCGCCGTCTGGTGGACGTGACGCAGGACTTGGTGGTGACCGAGCAAGACTGCGGCACCCACAACGGCTACCTGATGCGCGCGATCGTTGAAGGCGGTGAAACCATTGAATCCCTGCGCGACCGTATCCTCGGCCGTACCGCTGCGGACGATGTGCTGCACCCCGAAACCCGTGCTGTGCTGGCAACCGCTGGCGACATGATGGACGAGGACAAGATCGAAGAGCTGGAAGCCGCTGGCGTGGACGAAGTCAAGGTGCGTACTGCCCTGACTTGCGAAACCCGCTTCGGCATCTGCGCCAAGTGCTATGGCCGCGACTTGGGCCGTGGCGGCCTGATCAACGGCGGCGAAGCCGTCGGTGTGATCGCTGCCCAGTCCATCGGTGAACCCGGTACCCAGCTGACCATGCGTACCTTCCACATCGGTGGTGCCGCATCGCGCGCTGCCATCGCCTCCAGCGTGGAAGCCAAGTCCAACGGCAACATCGGCTTCAACGCCACGATGCGCTATGTGACCAACAGCAAGGGCGAACTGGTGGTGATTTCCCGTTCCGGCGAAATCATCATCCAGGACGAACACGGCCGCGAGCGTGAGCGCCACAAGGTGCCGTACGGTGCTGTATTGACCATCAAGGCTGACCAGACCATAAAGGCTGGCGCTATCTTGGCCAACTGGGACCCGCTGACCCGCCCCATCATTACCGAGTTCGCTGGTAAGGCGCATTTCGAGAATGTGGAAGAAGGCCTGACCGTGGCCAAGCAGGTCGATGAAGTGACCGGTTTGTCCACCCTGGTGGTCATCGACCCCAAGCGCCGCGGCGCTGCCAAGGTTGTGCGCCCTCAGGTCAAACTGATCGACGCCTCCGGCCACGAAGTCAAGATTCCTGGCACCGACCACTCCGTGACCATCGGCTTCCCCGTGGGCGCGCTGGTGCAAGTGCGTGACGGTCAGGACGTGGGCCCCGGCGAAGTGCTGGCCCGTATCCCAATCGAAGGCCAGAAGACCCGCGACATTACCGGTGGTCTGCCCCGCGTGGCCGAGCTGTTCGAAGCCCGTTCTCCCAAGGACAAGGGCGTGCTGGCCGAAGTGACCGGTACTGTGTCGTTCGGTAAGGAAACCAAGGGCAAGGTCCGCTTGCAGATCACCGACCCCGAAGGCAAGGTCTGGGAAGAGTTGGTACCCAAGGAAAAGAACATCCTGGTGCACGAAGGCCAGGTGGTCAACAAGGGCGAGTCCGTGGTGGACGGCCCGGCCGATCCGCAAGACATCTTGCGCCTGCTGGGCTCCGAAGAGCTGGCCCGCTACATCGTGGACGAAGTGCAGGACGTGTACCGCTTGCAAGGCGTGAAGATCAACGACAAGCACATCGAAGTGATTGTTCGTCAGATGCTGCGCCGCGTGGTGGTCGAGGCCGCTGGTGACTCCAACTACATCAACGGTGAACAGGTGGAGCGCTCCGAGATGCTCAACACCAACGACCGTTTGCGTGCAGAAGGCAAGATCCCCGCGACCTTCACCAACCTGTTGCTGGGTATCACCAAGGCATCCTTGTCCACAGACAGCTTCATCAGCGCGGCTTCCTTCCAGGAAACCACCCGCGTGCTGACCGAAGCCGCCATCATGGGCAAGCGCGACGAGCTGCGTGGCCTGAAGGAAAACGTGATCGTGGGTCGCCTGATTCCTGCTGGAACCGGTTTGGCCTACCACGAAGCCCGCAAGGTGCGCGAGAGCATGGACGACGCCGAGCGCCGCGCCATTGCCGAAGCCGAAGCCGCTGAACTGGCTGGCTCCGGTGAATCGGCCGAAGCGGCTGCCGACGAAGGTGTGGCTGGCGAGTAATCGCGCTTAGCTACCCCATGCGTAGCGCCCCAAGCACTCTTTACCGGGGCTTGGGGCGTTTTCATTGGGCCGCGAAGTGAATCCTCTAAGCTGACGGCATGAGCGTCTCCATCCTGCTTTGGCTTCTGGCCGCGACCGCCTTGTTCTGGTGCGTGGGCCTATACAACCGGCTGATGCGCTTGCGTGCGCGCGGGCTGGATGCACTGGGCTCGGTAGAGAAAAACCTGCGGCACTACACCAGCCTGATCGATGCGCAGTTTCCGGATGAAGAGGGTTCCTACATTCCGATGGAGTGGGCGGACTTGGTGAGTTGCGTGAAGGCATTGGAGGCCCACTGCAAAGCGGTGCGCCTCACACCTCTGGCCGCTGAGCCTCTGCGTGTGTTGGGGCAAACGGTGGACGCCATTGAGCGCGCCTGGACGCAACTGCGCGACGAGCCCGCAGACCTGGCCGGGCCCACCATGCCCGAGGCCATGCAAAAGCTGTGGGACGAGGCCGCTGTGAAGGTGCGCACATCGCGGGGTGGCTTCAACCAGATCGTGGACCGCTACAACGAAGCGCTGCAACAGTTCCCCGCCAGTATGGCAGTGGGCGTGATGGGCTTCAAGCCCGCTGGCAACTTGTAAAACTTGTGATGCAACAAACCGAAAAAACGCCCCTGTGGCGCCAACTGATCGCCACCGCGCAGGTGCTGCAAAGCGTGCGCGCAGGCGCCTCCGGCGGCGTTGCGGTGGAGGCCGTTCCCGCCGACTTGCGGCCTGCCGTGCAGGCCCTGGCCTTTCATGCCTGGCGCAATGCGGGGCGTGCCGAAGCGCTGCGCAAGCAGCTTGCCAAGAAGGCGCCACCGCCTGCCGCCGACGCGTTGCTGTGCCTGGCCTTGGCACTGGCATGGCAGGAGGAGGGCGCGCCCTACGACGCCTTCACGCTGGTGAACCAATGCGTGGAAGCCGCCAAGCGCAACCCCGACACACGCGCCCAGGCCAATTTTGTGAACGCCTGTCTGCGCCGCTTTTTGCGGGAGCGCGATGTGTTGGTCGCGGCCACCAACGACGACCCGCTGGCGCGCTGGAACCATCCCCTGTGGTGGGTGCAGCGGCTCAAAAAAGACCACCCCACCGGCTGGCAAGCCCTGCTGCAAGCCGCTAACCGCCAGGCGCCCATGGCACTGCGCGTGAACCGCCTGCAGACCACGGTGCCGGACTACCTGGCAGCCTTGGCTGCGCAGGGCATTGAGGCGCACGCCATCAGCGACTGCGGCATCGAGTTGGAACGTGCCGTGCCAGTGCAGCAGCTCCCCGGTTTTTCCAGCGGCCAGGTTTCGGTGCAAGACGCGGCGGCCCAGATGGCCGCGCCGCTGCTGCTGGATGGCTTGCCCGATGTGAAGCGCATGCGCGTGCTCGATGCCTGTGCGGCACCGGGCGGCAAGACCGGGCATTTGTTGGAGCGCGGCGTGGGTGAAGTGATTGCCCTGGATGTGGATGCCAAGCGCTGCGAGCGTATCAATCAGAACCTGGCCCGCCTGGGCTTGCGCGCCACGGTGCTGGCGGCCGATGCCGGGCAACCACAAAGCTGGTGGGACGGACACACGTTCGATGCCATCCTGCTCGATGCACCTTGCACCGCCTCGGGCATCGTGCGGCGCCATCCGGATGTGCGCTGGTTGCGCCGCGAAACAGACATTGCGCAGCTGGCCGCCGAGCAAAAGAGGTTGCTCAACACGCTGTGGCCTTTGCTGGTGCCGGGCGGGCGTCTGCTGTATTGCACCTGCTCCATCTTCCGGGCCGAAGGCGACGTGCAGGTGCAAACGTTTCTTGCACACAACACCGACGCCGTTCTGCTGCCGTCACTGGGGCATTTAATCCCGGGCGAACCCTTGAAAACTGCCACTGTCACGGACAATCAAGCCGGTGACCATGACGGATTTTTCTACGCATTGCTGCAAAAGCGCTTGGCCTAGGGCCATTGCGCGTCTGTTCTTGGGCCTGCTGTTGCTGGCCTCGGGATGGGTGCATGCGCAGGTTGCCACCGAGGTGAGCCAGCTGCGCATTGAGCGCTCCGAAGACGAATGGCAGGTCTCCGCGCAGGTGCAGTTTGAGCTGCCCCAGGTGGTGGAAGATGCGCTGGTCAAAGGCATCCCCATGGTGTTTGTAATCAGCGCCGATGTGCTCAAAGAGCGTTGGTACTACTGGACGGACAAACGCATCACCTCGGCAGAGCGCCATATGCGCCTAGCCTACCAGCCCCTGACGCGGCGGTGGCGCCTGAACGTAAGTTCCAGCGCGGCAACCAGCAGCGGTGTGGGTCTTGCACTCAGCCAGAACTTTGATTCCTTGTCGCAGGCGCTTTCGGCCATCAAGCGCATTTCCAAATGGAAGTTTGCCGATGCGGCCGATCTGGATGCCTCGGCCAAATACAAGCTCGACTTCCGTTTCAAACTCGATCTGGGGCAACTGCCCCGGCCCTTCCAGATCGGCGCGATTGGTCAGACGGACTGGGACATTGCGGCCTCGGTGGTGACGCCCTTCGCGCCTGAGTCCTTCAAATGACCGAGACCCTTCGGACGGCGCCCAGCGTGAGTCATACCTCGCGGGCCGTTCGCCGCACAGTGGCAGTGGGTGCTGCCTGCATGGTCATCATTGGCACGGTGCTGCTGTACATGCTGATGCAGGCCACCAACAACCGGGACCTGTACGAGCGCAATTACGCCGTCCTGTTCTCGGTGAACATGGCCGTGGCCTCCACCCTGCTGCTGGCCATTGTGTGGGTGGCTTACCGCCTGTGGGTGCGCTTGCGCCAGGGCCGTTTTGGCAGCCGTCTGCTGGTCAAGCTCGCGGCCATTTTTGCCTTGGTGGGTTTTGCGCCGGGTTTACTGATTTACGTGGTGTCGTACCAGTTCGTTTCCCGATCCATTGAGACCTGGTTTGACGTCAAGGTGGAAGGCGCACTCGAGGCAGGCTTGAATCTGGGGCGTGTGACGCTGGACACGCTTTCCAGTGAGTTCAGCACCAAGGTGCGCGCCGCCGCACCGCAGCTCAATGACGTGTCGGAGGGCGCCGCCGGGCAGCAACTGGAAAAATTGGTGGATCAACTGGGTGCGTCCGACATTGCCATCTGGACCGGGAGCGGCAAGCAGATCGCCACGGGGGGACAAGTCCGCATCCAGCTGAATCCCGACAAGCCCAGCACCGCCCAGTTCCGCACGGCAAAAACAGAGCGTTCCGTCTCCTGGATTGATGGCCTGGAAGACACCGCGCCCGATGCGGGCAGCACCGCGCGCATACGGGTGCTGGTGCCCCTGGCTTTTTCTGGACTGGGGCTCAACCCGGAGCCACGCTTTCTGCTGGTGTCCAAATCGCTGCCGCGCAACCTGGTGGCCAACGCCATGGCTGTCGATGCCGCCAACCGCGAATACCAGGAGCGCGCCCTGGCCCGTGAGGGCTTGAAGCGCATGTACATCGGTACGCTCACCCTGAGCCTCTTTTTGGCGGTGTTTGGTGCGGTGTTGCTGGCGGTGGTGCTGGGCAACCAGCTGGCGCGCCCGCTACTGGTGTTGGCCGAAGGTGTGAGCCAGGTGGCGGCGGGCGACTTGACGCCCAAACTTGCCATGCAAGGCAATGACGAACTCGGCGGACTCACCCGTGCGTTTGCCACCATGACCGCCCAGTTGGCCGAAGCGCGCGGAACGGTGGAGCACAGCATGGCGCAGGTGGATGCCGCCCGGGCCAACTTGCAAACCATTCTGGACAACCTGACCGCCGGTGTGATTGTTCTGGGCCCGCAGGGGGAACTGCTGTCGTCCAACCCCGGCGCCACCCGTATTCTGAAAGTGCCCTTGGCCGCCTACATTGGGCAGCCGATGGTGGGTGTTCCTGGGCTGGAGGCGTTTGGTGCGTCGGTGGAGTCGCACTTTGCCGACTTCTTGCTGGCCAAGCAGGAGCATGAGCCCGACCACTGGCAGCAAACCTTTGAGCTGGGTGGTGCCAATTCTTCAGGCCCATCCCCGTTTGACCGCGCACTGACCATCGTGGCGCGTGGTGCGGCCCTGCCGGGCGATTCGCGCTTGCTGGTGTTTGATGACATCTCGGAAATCGTGTCGGCCCAACGCGCGCAAGCCTGGGGTGAAGTGGCGCGCCGACTGGCCCACGAAATCAAAAACCCGCTCACTCCCATTCAGCTTTCTGCCGAGCGGCTGGAAATGAAGCTCTCCGGCAAGCTCGAGGCTCCAGAGCAGCAGGTGCTCAACAAATCGGTAAAGACCATCGTGGACCAGGTCGATGCCATGAAGCGCCTGGTCAACGAGTTTCGCGACTACGCGCGCCTGCCGGCCGCCGAACTCAAGCCCGTGGACCTGAACGCCTTGGTGCAAGACGTGCTGCAGCTCTACGACGCCGAATCCCCCCGCGTGCAAGTGCTGCTGGAGCTGGATGCCAAATGCCCGCCGGTGCAGGGCGATGCGCAGCAACTGCGCCAGGTCATTCACAACCTGCTGCAAAACGCACAAGACGCCACCGAAACCCAGAACCAGGAACACGGCGCGGACGGCCACATCGTGTTGCGCACCGTCTGGCAAGAGGCCAAGGGCCGCGTGCGCATGAGCGTGCTGGACCAGGGCACCGGATTCAGCGACGCCATCCTCAAGCGCGCGTTTGAACCCTACGTCACCACCAAATCCAAAGGCACCGGCCTGGGCCTGGCCGTGGTCAAGAAAATTGCCGACGAACACGGCACCCGGGTAGAAATCAGCAACCGCACCAGCGACGGAAAAATTGTGGGCGCACAAGTGTCGTTATCATTGCCTGTTGTAAATACCTCACAAAGCTGAGTGTTCAGAAAAATTTCCTAGGGACGCACGAACGCAATGGCAAATATTTTGGTGGTGGATGATGAGCACGGCATCCGGGACCTGCTCTGGGAAATCCTCAATGACGAGGGGCATCAAGTAGAACTTGCCGAAAACGCTTCGCAGGCACGTGCTGCCAGATTGCGTGAACAACCAGACCTGGTGCTGCTCGATATCTGGATGCCCGACACGGATGGCGTCACGTTGCTCAAGGAGTGGTCCTCGGCTGGTTTGTTGGGCATGCCCGTCATCATGATGAGCGGGCACGCCACGATAGACACCGCGGTGGAAGCAACCAAAATCGGCGCCCTGGCCTTTCTCGAAAAGCCCATCACCATGCAAAAGCTGCTCAAGGCAGTGGAGCAAGGCCTGGCGCGCGGTTCCTTGCGCAAAGCGGTCACAGCCGAAGCGCCTTCCAAAGTGGTTTTTTCCCCTGACACCCATGAGGCTGCCGCGATGCCCGCGACCAATGCCGCGTCAGATATAGGGCCCCAGCCCACCCAAAATTTCGAACTAGACAAACCGTTGCGCGAAGCGCGTGATGAGTTTGAGAAGGCCTACTTCGAGTACCACCTTGCGCGTGAAAACGGTTCCATGACCCGCGTTGCAGAAAAGACGGGCCTGGAGCGCACCCATCTCTACCGCAAGCTCAAACAACTCGGCGTAGACCTCACGCGCGGCAAACGCCAGGCCGCTTGAAATACGCAGTTTGCGGGTAACGGTAAATAAGCACCAAACTCCTGTTATAATCTGAGGCTTACCGGCCCGGTAGCTCAGTCGGTAGAGCAGAGGATTGAAAAAATCCTGCCAACGGTAAAAAGCCAGCGTTTATGCGATGCGTAGCGCGGTGCAAAAACGGTGCAGCACACTCTGTGCGACAGCGCTAAAAAAATCCCCAAAATTTTTTCGTTAGATATTCGCATTGCTAAACTGTTTGGCAATGACCAAACTGTTTTTAGCGTGCCTGACGCTGCTTATAGCGGGCTGCGGCGTTGTCACATCGCAATCGATTTACGAAGGCTTTCGCACTCAGCAAAGCGTGAAGGACGCGGGCACACAGCAGCCATCTGAAAAGATGGGTTCGTATGACGCTTATGAAAAAGAACGCGAGAAACTGAAGCCGCAGGAATAGTAGTTTACGCAAAGGGGAGGTAGTATGGCTACAACGAGCGTGGCGCACACCTGCGAAAACTGCCAGTATGTGTTTCAATCAGATATCGCTGAAAGTGGATAGTGTTGTGGATGGAAATATTTTTTATCCCTCCGTTAGAACGCATTGGAAAGCCTATGACGGAGTATGCAGAAGTCGAGTGATACCACCGTTGCTACAAATGGATGGTTAAATACAAGTTTAATTAACTTTGCATTTTATTTGTTGATGCGAGTATTCGGCAAAATGATAGTCAGCGAAAGCTGACAACTAATACATGGGGTGTTTAAGTGACTGATGACATCAAAGACTTAATTGATGGGTTGAGAAAGTTACAGGAGGAGTTTAATGGGATTGAGAGTGAGGATTGCAATACATATAAAGTATTGCTAATTGCAACCAATTATGATCCTTCAGATGGTGTTGAGATGGGCCCCGTCTACGATACTAGCAAACAACCATTTTGGTATGAAATTTCTGGTTTTTCATTTGAAGAAGCTTGCAAAAACGCGGATTCGAAAGCCATTATCGAAAAGGCAAATATGATTTGGGGAGAGGGCGATTGGGTGTCTTGCGACGCTTTTGGCTTGGACAAATTTGAAGCACCTTGCTTTACAATTAGAGAGTAAGTCACATCTGGTCACTGTTCAAATCAACTGTCGTTTTGAACGACAAAACGAATGGCGCAATTTCAAGCGTGTTCAGCACATTTGGAGCTATGGCTGGAACTGTATCGGCGGCGTTGATTCGACTGTCAAATCGCTGTTTGAGGCGCTTCTGCGTATAGCCTCACAACCCCAGCCCCTGCAACTGCCAAAGCCAATAAGAATTCAGCCTGTTTGGTGCGGTTTCAGCTGGTTTTGGCACCGATTCACTGCCCCAGCCGCGCTGCTTTCGTTGCCTGTAGCTGTGACTTGAAGCGCTGCTCCATATCGCGTGTGCGTCTTTGAGCCTCACGCTCCACCGACAAAGCGTCCCTGTCACGCTCCACCCTCTTTTTCAGGCTATCCACCCGCGCCTGCGCCGGTGTTAACGGCGGCTTAGGCTTGACTGGTTTGGTAGTTTGGATTTCGGTAAAGCGCATAAGGTATTTAAGCCAGCGCTGCCAGCGTCGTTCAAAACGACACCATAAGCACCAGCGTCATAACCTGCGGTGCCGCCGCCCACCAGTTAACCAGGCACTCAACCCTGTTGAGCGCCTTCCCCGTCTTACTTGCCGAATCCGCTTCGTAGCTTTGCGCTGGCAGTCTCTATCTGTGCGTCCAGTTCGCCTGCTTCTACAGCTTGTTTGATAAGTTGCAGTGTGGGCACAAGATCGGCATGGGAGGCGAGCTCAATCGCATTCGCTTTTGAGGTAAGTGGAATGACTTTTGATCCATAGCGAACTGACAGCAAAGTCTTGCCGTTGGCATCCCACCACCATTGCTTCACACGCTTTGCCGTTTCGATACGGCGGCGCTCACCACTGGCGCTATCCACAACAGACTTGAGCTTGACGGGTGCATACAGCCGACCCTCGTGCTGTGCCGTTGCCAGTTCCATCTGCTCGGTCAATTTGGAACACAGCTTTGCACGACGACTCAATGTGGGCGATTGTGCAGCCACACGCTTTGCCACCACCATCTTCAAACCATTCAATGCGCTCATTTGTCTGCTCCTTTGTTAATTGCGACAAACAAAATGTAGTTTCGATCAAATGGAATGAGCAACCGGTTTTGGAATGATTGAACTAATTTTGCCAAAATATCTCAAAACCACCAAATATCACGCCATATTTGCGCCAGTATTTCTTTGGTGATGATAAATAAATGCGAGTGGCGAAGTGAGTTGCATTGAGTGGCTTATGTAAGTAAGTTGCGATGTTGCAAGTGGCGTAGTAGCTGGATTGGGGACAAATGAGTAGGTGACATTAGAAACTCATTTGCAACAGCAGTTACTACGCCACACGCAACACGAAACAAGTGACCCTTTCTGACATCTGCGACTTCGAGCAACATCAACGCCACTTACTGCAACTAAAAAGGGAATACAAATGCAGCAAGCAAACATCAAACAAAAAGAGATAGCAGTTCGTTTTTATGAAAACGCCAAGTTCGGAACCACATATGCCAAAGGCAAAAGACACTCAGCAGTATTTAATGCGGCAGCGGATATTCGCAGCCCCAATGCCAAATATCTGCTCGACTTCTACACATTCGATTACTGGCAGCACACGGCACGAACTGATGGTGATATGGAAGTGTTGGAGGTCGTCAGTGAGCGGGCCAGCGAGGATGTGTTGGTCAGTTGGGTGGTCAAACAGGACCCCATCACCAAAGACAAACAGCGTGTGACGGGGTTTTGCCTTTTGGACATGGCAACGCAGATCTGCACACTACTCATCAATGACGAAAACACTGGTGTGCAGCAGGCGTGGGAGCTGCCTGCAAAACAATGCAAGCAGGTGATCGGCAAGAACTCGCCATTGCTTCTAGCTACAAACGCCGACTTGGGTGACTGGTAACAAATCACCAGTGGTGCGGTTCTCCATCGGCGCTGAATTTTGCAGTGCAGAATTTTGGGAATGCAGCACCATTTCAGCTAGCTGTAGTGCGATGCACCGTCAACCGCTAGCGCTAAGCCACGCAATAGCGCTTCTGCAAGCGTTTTTCTGGCTGCGCGAATGTGTTGGGTGCCGGACTGGCAAAAAAGCGCTTGTAGGGCTGACATTTCGACAAACACTTTATGTGTCCGCAATGCCACACCATTAGCAGCAGAAGCGATAAATACAAAAACAAAGAGAATATGCAAAGTATTTGTATGTTTTGATAAGTCGTTGATTTTGAACAAATCACCAAAGCACCGCCAATTTACTCGACTTCTATTGTCCGACCTACATCAAAGATCACACACTACAACAACACAAAATATTTGGAGAAGCAGAGATGGCAGCAGCGAAATCACTAACACCTGAAGAAATTCAAAAAGTGTTGAACTACATTGCACAGCACAGCAACCCACTACGCAATCGAGTGATGTTCCTTTGCACTGCACAAGCTGGCATGCGTGTTGGGGAAGTTGCAGGACTGACAATTGCAGATGTGCGTAACGCAGATGGCACAGTTAAAGCGGAAATCTTCTTAGCGGCACATCGCGTTAAGCATGGACATGCACGCACGGTGTATCTAAGCAGTAACTTGCAACGAGAAATTGCAGAATACATTGCAACACGCCGTTGGTATGTTGATGACCAAAAGCTGTTCTACACACAAAAGTCCATTCAACGCGGCTTCACTGCCAACACAATGACACAGCACTTCTTTTGGCTTTACAAGAAGGCCGGCATTGAACGCGGAAGCTCACACAGCGGACGCAAGACATTCCTAACATCACTTGCATCACAAGGCATCAGCGTGTTTGTGCTGGCAGACCTTGCCGGTCACAAGTCGATTGCTACTACCCAAAAATATGTCACCGTAAATTGCGACATGAAGCGCAAAGCGGTGGAGCTAGTATAAAAAACAAAGCCCACATATGGTGGGCTTTAACTTACGCGCAATACCAGTTAGGCAATGGCGTAATCTTCCTTGTTCTTACCAGCAAGCCATTTAGGCGCTAGACCGCGTCCACTCCAAGTGGCGCCGCTGATGGGATCCTTGTATTTGGCAGCCACTTTGCCTGTCTTCTTTTCACCAGACTTGGCACGACGGGCACCAGTGCCAAAAATATCTGTAGCAGTCAAGCCGTTTGCTTCAACAAGCGATTTAACTTGTGCGATTGCATCGGCCAACTCGCGCTGCCGCGTAGTCGCAATTTCAGCTTCAAGTGCTTCTTTTTGTGCGATCAGTTCTTGCAAAGTAGCCATAACTTAAATATCTCCAACGGTTAAAATTAAATGCTATCACATTGCTGACTGCATAACTGTTAATCGCTATTTGGAAACTGCCCATTGACCGTATTGGCAATGATGCGTTGAGCTTCTTTGAAATGTCGGCTAACCGTTGATGCTAATACTGCTCTACGCCGTTCCTCCGACATAACTTGATCCTTTGATCTGCTGTTAGATTTTGGAGCTAACTTAAGGTCAGCGCCAATCTGTGCCAATGTCCGCTTCTTTCCACTTGTCTTTGAAGCCATAACAGCGTCATAGATTGCCAATTGGATTCGAAGTGTGTGGATGCTGACATTGCGGTGTAGTGGGTAGCGTGCTGTGCTGGCATCGCTGTCACTCAATGCCTTCCTCCCGCGTTTGCCGCCATGCCGCTCCTTTAGCAAACGAGCAAAAAACCCCTGCAGATTGCGCTTTGGGATGTCCAATGGAACGGCGACCACCATCACATTCTCATTGGACCAACTGGCGTCCCACTCGCCAGGTTGCTTCAACTCCATTAGCTTGACGGGTTTGGGCTTTTCTGCAAACAGGCGAAAGCCGCGCTCATCCCACCACAGCTTGAAGTTGTCGTTTGAGATGTCACCAAAGTCTGCATAGAGCGCAGACAGGTCACCCTGCCCACCTGCGGCACAGCACTCCATGTAGTCAGCATTGCGGCGCATGAACTCCCACCACCAGTAATACGGACTGCGCTGCTGAAACGAGGGAGACAGCCGGTTGTTGGAGCGGCCAAAAACAGGGTGCAAACCTTTGAAAACAATGCCCATTTGTTTAACACTCTAATTGCACGAATAGAACATATCGTATCTCAAAAAGGTGCTAAGTGGAACAATAGAACCATCGATTCGGAGATGACTCAAATCGAATAGTTCTTTAAAAATCAATGTGTTAGCTCACATCAAAGCGGTTTATGACTCTTCCGCAAAGTGCGCCTTCTTTTTCTTTAGTTTCAACAAATTTCAAATGGAGTTCTATATGACACAAGCAATCGTTATCGACCAAATTCAAAAAATCGTTTCTAACCATACAAGCACCCAGCCTCCCTCAGCTGAAATCACTGTCGTTCTAAACGACACGACGAAACCGGACAGTGCATCCCAAACTTGCTCAGCACCGAAGGCGAAGGATCTGTCTGACATGGAGGCCAAGCGGCAGCAGTGGGAAACAACTGCATACCGCACAAGCAACCAGCAACTCTACGCAGTTCTTGCCGATTGCTTGGCATATGGCGACCCCGATGGCCAGGTCAAACTGCTCCACTGATGGCCACCCAAACTGCCCCACCTGAGTTGGTCAAGACGAAGGAATTATGGGTTGGATTCAGTGGCGGTAGCGATGCGCAGTGCGGCCTCCTTTAGT
>Ga0228698_1000620_pt1 | contig 23601 bp, 23 predicted proteins | sample McNCre117_Aug_MG_FD_178015 | JGI IMG/M metagenome (GOLD analysis project Ga0228698, IMG submission 178015) | Freshwater microbial communities from McNutts Creek, Athens, Georgia, United States - 1-17_Aug_MG | ecosystem: Environmental > Aquatic > Freshwater > Creek | place: USA: Georgia...
TTTTGCACCAAGGTCTTGCTCATCGAGTTTGCCCACCCAGGCGTTGGCCTGCGCCTGCAACTCATCAATTTTTGCCTGGCGTTTTTGCCGCTGCTCAAGTGCTGTGGCGGGGTCATGGGCCAGCACCCCGGTCTTCGACAGTTACGGGCGTAAGTGGTTGATTTCATTAGCCTCGAGGTTGAAACGTGCCCCTACAAGAGGCTCATCTGCTGCGTTTGACTGGGTAGTTTGACCTTCAGTGCCTTAAACACCTTGCTGTCTTCTTCCGTGATGGAAGACACGCCCGAGAGGGGTTCTGCGCCGTTGATGGATACTCGGTGATGTTGGATGCGCTTGAGGGTTTGTAAGGCACGCTCCGGCGTGACTCCCGTGTTACCTGCACGCAAGCGCATCCGCATAACCCGGTGCAATATCAGCGCCATAAAGCAAATCGACGCATGGGCTCGAATTCGCTCCGGCAGGCGGTGATATACCGGCCCAATTTCCAATTCGGATTTCAGTACCTTAAACCCGCGTTCAATATCTGCCAGCGATTTGTAGCGCTCGATTATTTTTGTCGGCTCTATGTCTTTGACGTTGGTGACCACCAGCAGTTTGCCGTCTATCATCTCTGCGAGCTTGAGGGCCCCTTCATCAATGGCATAGCTGAACAACTCGTCCTTGAGATTCACCTTGATGATGTTGCCCAAATTGCTCTCCCGCACCTCGTGATAGAAGCGCGCCTTGGCGCCACTGTCTGAGAGCTTGCGTCCACGCTTTTTTGCACCAAGGTCTTGCTCATCGAGTTTGCCCACCCAGGCGTTGGCCTGCGCCTGCAACTCATCAATTTTTGCCTGGCGTTTTTGCCGCTGCTCAAGTGCTGTGGCGGGGTCATGGGCCAGCACCAGACGCAGATCATTCCAGGCCACCTCCGCTGTGATTTCGGCACTGGCTTGGATGCACTGTTGCTGAAGTGGATTCAATAGATCCACGAACTCGCTATGGCGCCTGCCCGGCACCGCCAGAATGAACTCCAGTGCTTGGCCACTGGGCAGTGTCAGCTTGCGTAACTCATCCAAATTGTCCAAGCTGAGCAAGCCTCTGTCGGCGACCAGAATCAAGCGGCGCAGATTGGGGAAGCGCTCCATCACCTTCTTGAGAATCGGCAGCAAGGTTTTCCCCTCAGCCGTATTGCCATCAAAGACTTCGTGATAGATCGGCAGACCGTCGGCCGTCTGTACAACACCCAACATGAATTGCTTGGCAATCAAGCCTTCCTTGGCCATGCCGAATTTGCGTACATCGCCCTCTACGGTGGAGAGCCCCTCAGCACGGATGGTGGTCATGTCGTAGAAGGCCAGCGACAGATCGCGATCGACCAACGGGCGCAGCAATCCGGCCACCACGCCGTCAACTGCATCCTGGTTGTCCATCAGCGCATCCATGCTGCGAAGCAACTGCTGATGGGTAACTGTTTTGACTTCAATATCGGGAAGTGCCACCGTTTGCAGCCATCGCAGCACGCCGAGTTTGGAGTCCGGATCGCAAAGGCGGTTGAGCACCATGATGCGAATAAGCGCTTCCACATCGATGGTGTGACGGGTGCGCCGAAAGACGCGACGCAAATCGGAGAAACCCAATTCCTTCCAGATTTCGGTCAGCGTCCAGACGTTACCCAAGTCGCGGGCAGATTCAAAGGTAAGGGACGACGCTGAGATTGCCGGAACTAGTTTGGCGGGCTCACGGCCAGCAATTTTGAGTAGGCCATCAATTACCGAATCAAGTTCACCGCTGAGCTGATCGGCACGCCCGAGGGTGGCGACGGTACGTTTTTTGACTCGCCCGTCATCGTCGCGATAGGACTCGATGAGTTGAACGTAGCGGCGGGGACCGGAGGTGGTTACCTTGACATACATGCCCCCACTTTAACATAAGCATTTATACAAGCAAATAGCCAATAAAATGACAATAACGTGCCCCCACAAGAAAACGTGAAAATCGCTTCTAAGTTGTTGATTTCATTGAAGGCGGACTTCCGAAAGTGGCGTGAACTGTCGAACTCAGGGGTCCGTAGGTGAGCGTGCGCCACGAAACCGGACTCGCGTTAAGATTTTGGATATTGATTATCCCCTTGTGGGCGAGAGCATTCCGCACGACACGGCCAAAATTCCAGGTTGGCGGCCAAGCCTGAGGATCTCCACCATACTTGTTCTCAGCTAAGCTGCGGTTGGCTTCGAATACTGAACAAATGCGCTTGCAATCATGGAGCCGTGAACCCCTTGCGTACCAGTTAGCCAAATCGGATGGCTGGGCGGTGTGTAGTTTATGGGAACTTCATGAATTACTATGCTGGAAGGCCATTTATTCATCAGTAGTTCGGTAAGCACTGGTGCTGGGAAAACGTGAAATTCACATCCAGCCACCTGTGGAAATCCGACCAGAGCAATGAAATCTGTTGCGCCAAACCGGCGAACAGGGTGACCTGCGTGAACTTGAAATGCGACTCCCAGCGATGAAATCGCTGCAATAAAAGATACTAGATTATCGAAGAAGCGGTGACTCTGGGCTGTGAATGTACGCTGAACCATGAATTTCTACTTATAGTAAATACTTAGGCCAAACTTGCAATTCTGTGCCCCGTTATGCTGCCTTGAGCATGAACTCAACTTTCACCGCGTCATACGGAAATTCGATTCCGTCATCTGATTTGACAAGAAGTCCGCAGGCAATTAAGGCATGAACGTCACCATGAACTGCTTTCACATCACGCCCAACTCGGCGTGCAGCCTCTCGAATTGACACGGGGCCAGCACCAGAAAGAGTCTTTAGCAGCTCCCAGCGTTTGGCTGTAAGGGTGCCCCAAAGCAGCTCCGGCGTGGCAAAGCTGAATCTAGGCGCACCGGCACGACCGGTTCTCATGGAGGTCGCAGTTGCAGCCAACGTATCGGCGAGAGTACGTACATCAAGTGTGATTGTGTTCATGGCTTGTACCTCTCAATATCCTTGAAAAAATCGAGCATCAATTGCTCTGGCGTGCTGAATACATATGTGCTTTCAACTTCATCGCAGTGGCGATGATCACCCTTGCCGGCCTCGTTGTCGTAACGCAGAACGCAGACACCATTGACAACGTAGGCAAGACGATACTTGAAGTGGTGTACGCTTCCCGGTAGGGGCTGCGGCAATTGCCAGACCACTGTTTCAGCAAATGATGTGGCGTTGAGGGCCACACGATTTCGGGCAAGCTGCTTTGCTTTCATGTTGGAAATTATTCCAACATGAGAAGCTGTTGTCAATTAGAACAACACGTTTTTCGGAGCACAAATTGCCCGCTAAAATCGATCTTCATTCTTTCAATGGCAAGATTGTCGCCCGCTTGAAATAAGTCAACTTTATTTATAGGCACGCATCCTGCTAACACGTTGTATCTGGCCCATCTGTTTGTTTCAGATGCGAAAGCTACAAATCGCCAAGAACAACAATAATCAATAAAAAAGCCCAAGCATTTGACAATGCGAGGGCTTCTGTTTTTGAGCTCTAGATGCTTACGCAATCAGGTAATCGTCTTTGTTCTTGCCCTGCAGCCACTTCGGTGCGAGTCCGCGCCCGCTCCATTCTTTACCGCTAATAGGATCACGGTATTTGGCTGCTACCTTGCTCTTTTCGCGTGGCGCATCCGTTTTACGAGCACGCTTAACAGTACCAAACAAATCCTCCACGGTCAGTCCATGGGCGGCAATCAGGGTCTTAGCTGTGCTAATCGCTTCAGCCAGTTCAGATTGGCGCACTTCAGCGATTTGTGCTTCGAGGGCTTCTTTTTGCTTTAAAAGGTCTGCTAGTTTCATTTGAATTAATAGTGTGGTTAACGACAGCTTTATTGTAACATCAATTTTTCTTTTTGATGGGTGCGGTTATGGGGCGCCGCGGGTATAAATATTTGTATCTTTGTTTTTTGATTTATTGGTTAATTAAAATTAGCTAACTCGGTTGTTTTTGATAAAATGCAGTATGAGCTTTTCAAGAATTGTTGTTTATTTCAAATTTTTGGCGATTTAAATATTCAATTTAGTAATCTGCCATTTTTCTTCATACGACCCAAAAGCGACATTCGCTGACTCGAAATGGTTACCCCAAAGCCGACATTGCCTGTCCAGGGGTCTAACGCGCCTCAAGCGCAGCATTAGCCCGGGATAGGAAGGCACTCCATGACTTCTACCGAGTCACCCGGAAAAATTGTAAAGTGCGGATGATCCTTGAAGAGTCCGGCCGCATTTTCATGCGAGTCGGCGAGCACGACTGTATAGCCTGTCATGGCGTTGCATGTGTCCGCAATTCCGGCCGACGATATTGACTTGGTCTTCCCTAGCGGCCCCCCCATGTCAACGATTCGTTCCTTGTTTTTTTCTACCCAACTATGCCAGGCCTTGATACCGGCATCTTGCCGCTCCGCTTGTACAGACGGTGACAGTTCGTTCCACGTTGCCATTTGCGCAGGTGTTCCGAGATACACAGCAAGAAACCGTTTCATAAATTATCCTTTCACCATTGGTGTGGGGTCTTGAGTAACCACATTTTAATTCCACTCCATCCCAATTTTCAACCTTATCCAACTCAAAGCGGAATGACAGGAAAGCATATCTAAAGCCACTAAGCTATACCGCTCATTCATAACGACATTTGGATACGGCGTCATAGGTTCGCTTTACCGATGCATTGAGGACTGCAACCCGACTCGGGCAGCATATCTCATTTTGGTTTGGCGAGGTGACTGAATTGGGCTGCCAGGAAGCCGACCTTTGCGAGTGTCGCCAGGTGGCCCATGGACGAAACCGCTGCGCGGTATGCGTCGCTCCACCGTAGCTGATTTCTGCCTGCTGTGACTGTGTCGATGTTGTGAATTGAGGCAATTGGCCTCGTTTCACAACAGGAGCACAGCCATGCAATCTTCAACTCAACCCATCACCCCGTTGCGTCAACGCATGATTGACGACATGCGCATGCGCAAGTTTGCGCCCCATACGCAGGCAGGATACATCCGAGCGGTGCGCAAACTCGCAGGGTTTCTTGGGCGCTCACCGGATACGGCCAGCGTTGAAGACCTGAGGCGATTTCAGCTGCATATGGTCGATACGGGCACATCGCCCGTCACCCTCAACACGACGATCACGGGCCTGAAGTTCTTCTTTGAGATCACGCTTGGGCGTGGCGAACTGATGGCCAGGATGCAACCGGTGCGCGTTCCTAGAACCATACCGGTTGTGCTCAGTCAAGAAGAAGTGAGTCGTCTGATTGCAGCGGCTCCGGGTTTGAAGTACCAAACGGCACTGTCCATTGCATATGGAACCGGATTACGTGCCAGCGAGGTGATACACCTGAAGGTCAGCGACATTGACAGCGAGCGCATGACGCTGCGCGTGGATCAGGGCAAAGGAAGCAAGGACCGGATTGCCATGCTGTCGCCCGTGTTACTGGAGCGTCTGCGGTGTTGGTGGCGTGTTGCACATGCTCAGGGCTTGATGCTGCCCAATGGTTGGCTATTCCCCAGTTACAACCCTATGGAGTCATTGGGGACACGCCAACTCAACCGCGCCATCCATGCGGCGTGCGATAGAGCAGAAATCGGCAAGCGCGTGTCTATGCATACCTTGCGTCACTCCTTTGCCACCCATTTGCTCGAGCAGAAGGTCGACATCCGCGTCATTCAGGTATTGCTTGGGCACAAGAAGCTGGAGACGACTGCGCTTTATACCCAGGTAGCAACGGACATCCTGCGGGAAGTCGTCAGTCCGCTGGAGACACTGACACAGAAGTAGGCCACCTCCATGGGGCCCTGTGCCCTGGAGGTCGCGGACATCTTCCGCACCCATGGGCCAGCCTTTAGGGCGGCTCAGCGCTCCCACCTGAGCCTGGGTCAGCTCAAGGTCATGACAGCCATCGAACAGTGCCGCACGGCGGCGCTGGGGGGACACGTTTTGCGCTGTCCGGACTGCGAGCACGATCAGGTGTCCTACAACTCCTGCCGTAACCGCCATTGCCCCAAGTGCCAGTCCCATGCTGCCAAGCGCTGGTTAGAAGCCAGACAGGCCGATCTGCTGCCGGTGGATTACTACCATTTGGTCTTCACGCTGCCGGCACCCATCAGCGACATCGCGTACTACAACAAGGCGGTGGTTTATGGCCTGTTGTTCGAGATCGCCGCTGAAACCCTGATCACCATTGCAGCCGACCCGAAGCACCTGGGTGCACAGGTCGGCGCGACATTGGTGCTGCACACATGGGGCTCGGCGCTAATGCACCACCCCCATGTGCACGGCATTGTGCCGGGTGGTGGGCTCTCGCCAGACGGCAAGCGCTGGGTGTCTTGCAAGCCCGGATTCTTCCTGCCGGTGCGGGTGCTCTCGCGCCTGTTCCGACGCCGATTCCTGGAAGCACTGGAGGACGCACATCGTGCTGGCAAGTTGCAGTTCTTTGGTGAGCATGCGGGACTGACCGATCCCAAGGCGTTTGCCAGGTGGCTTGCGCCACTGCGCAAGATCGAGTGGGTGGTGTATGCCAAGCGTCCGTTTGCAGGACCCGAGGCGGTGCTGGCTTATCTGTCTCGCTACACGCACCGGGTGGCCATAGCCAACTCCCGGCTGGTGTCTATGGATGAACATGGTGTGACGTTTCGCTGGAAGGACTACCGGGACAAGGGGAACCCGGACAAGCCGCGACACAAGACCATGACGCTCACAGCCGATGAGTTCATGCGTCGATTCCTGCTGCATGTGCTGCCCATGGGGTTTCATCGTATCCGCCACTTTGGCTTGATTGCCAATAACGGCCGCAAAGAGAAGCTTGCGCTTGCGCGCGAACTACTGGACGTAACTTCAATGCCGGTGGAATCTGGGTTGGAGCACGAAGCTTCAGATCCAGTGGCGCCAACCTACGTCTGTAAGCATTGCGGTGCGGCAATGCTGATCATCGAAATCATTGTGCGCTCCAGCGCTATTCGTGCACCGCCTGGGTTGTGCGGCAGCGGATGATGGCTGTTCACATGCAACGATTGTGGGTTGAGCGAACGACGACGAGTTCCCAGGCGTTGTCTGGCGTTGGTGTTGCCAGGCTCAGCGTATTGATCGTTTCTTGCCCCGTGTTGCACTGCCATGATTACGCCTCGGGCATAAAAAGGCTCCTGCGGGAGCAAGTTCAGCAACCAATGTCAGCGTCACATCGTCCAACGGTCGCTGCACGAAAAGTCAAATCACCATAGCCTTGTAGCTGCCTCCACGACCGCTGCGTGCCCCGCGGTTTCCTCCCTGGGGGCTTGTACGACTCCTGACCTTCAGTCCCTCGCAACTCATGTGCGGGCAGTTGCACGGTCAGGCGTCCTACAACCCTTAACCACACTTGCCCTCGACATACGGCTAACTGGCCAGGAACTCGCCTGAAGCCTCATAGTAATCTGACGCATCTTTCTGCCAAACGAGTGACTTTGTCACCCGCAGTCAGAAATTAACTCTGCGGCCAGCCAAAACAGACTTAGTTGTCGATGTCATTCCTGTAATTTCGGTATGTAACCAATGTACCAATTAATAGGAATGACCATGAAAGACTACTCAGACACAGAGCGGAAGGCAAGCTGGTTGGTATCAAAAATTGGCCAACTGAGGCATGGGCCGAATCTTTCATCGCCGCAATACGCATCGATTCACAAAGTCGTCTCCGATGAGTTGATGGGGAGTGATCACTTGGACGTGGTGACGCGTGCGCTGGGGGAACTGGACGAAGAGGGGGCGACCAGGCTTCTCAAAACTATTGAGCACTGTTCGGAAACCTTTTATTACAGTAGCAGCGTGTTAAGCGTAATCGCTTTGCCAATGGCAGTATGGTGGCGGTCACCAAAAGACCATGGCTACCGGCTTAGCCGGGTCAATCGAGATGCGATAAATGAATTGGGTCAAGTGCTTGCTGGGCGCGAAGGTATTCGTCGTGTCGTTTTTGATACGCGCCCATTTTCCTTTGCACAGGTCTTTTCTGCTTCTGCCCGCAACTTTAGGGAGTACCTCTGGCATCTCAATGCAGGTACGCAGGTGGCCTGGGGTCATCCGGCGCCACTAGCAGTACATAGTCAGGCCGACCCAATGTGGCAGATGGTCTACTTCCTTGGTCTGGAGGTGTCTGACCCTGTGGCGCCCCGAACACTGATGGGCAAGGAGCTAAGCGCGAATCTACCAGGCGGACAAAGTAGCTTCATGAATCTGGTTTGCTCAGCTCTAGTAGATCTCAACCATTTTCACAGCTACTGTCCCGGTGTTTGGTACTTGCATGATGCGTTGCGCCAGGGTGAAAAAGCGCTTCGCCGCCAAAGATTGCACGCGCTGATGGCGTCGGTTCATGGCGCTTTGCCAAAAAACTTGCCAATTCATGTCATTTACTCGACAGCGATTCCTTCTGTGACTGTGGATTTGATCGTATCCAAAGGCTGGCTCCACATAGCCGGCACCTGGAAGCCATTTCCAGGAGAGGGGCTAAGTGATTTCGTTCAGGAAATGATTTCGGTAGCGGCAAAGATACGAAATGCAGACTTCGATCTGGACTTCAAATTGCTGGAGTGGTCTGAATTTTCAAAGGTCACACGCAGTTGGGGAGTTGTCCATTCTCGAAGAATGGCAAAGTAAAAGTAAAACATCTTCTTCTTAATAGATAAACAAATTTCGCAACGAACAGAGGAGGGGAGGTTTGGTCTCCCATAAATAACTGTTGAAAATAACAATTATCTAAAAGAGACGTTGCTAATTGCTCCATCAATCACTTTGATGATGAAGTGAGTTCAATCGCATTTACTCTCGCCTTCGCTTAGGCACTCGAATGGGATATACACCAATTTAATCCGCAATCGAAGAAATTGCGTCAGTAGCATATTTCATTTGCGTACTTAAAAGCAATCAATAAATACACACAACAAGCGCGTTTTGAGCTTAGTCGTTGGTCCTGAAAGTTCATTATTCATTCATAAGGTGGATTTTAATGAAAGGACCAAGGATGTTTTACATATTGATTAGGTTTGGGTTGGCGTGTGTCATTGCATTTCTAATGATTTCAGTTAACCCAAGCAATACGGGGTGTTGCAGTATTGAAATGGTTCTGAAACATCAAGTTTTGCATGCCTTTGGCTCGGTTATTGCAGAAGGTAATTCAATCTTGACACGGGTGGGCCTGGTATGAAATTGAATGACCTTCCAATGGTGGGTGGCAAACATCAGCATGACTCTACAGATGTAGATGGTGGCTCACTGATTCACGATAGTCAATTTCAGCCGGAAATTAATACGAACACTCAATATCCTGTGAATCAGGGTGTTGATGAAAATCCCCACGAAGTGCTGAATCGCTTGGAAGACGTCTTCCTTCGGTTGATTGGGCATGGATTAATCAGCAACGGTCATCAGAATGAATCGGGCAACGATAGTGTGATTTTGAAAATTGCAAAACCACAAGGGGAGGAGGGCGCAGATTTGCTCCGAATGCTTTCCTTCGCATTGGATGGGCAATCCTATTGCTGGCGATGTGACGGGTGCAATTACTGCTTCGCAAATGGAATTCATTGCGTTGATGAAAGCAATGAAATCTCATTTCTACCGATGGACCGTGTTCGATTGTGGCCTGATGGGGAGACGCTTGCCTGCATGCTTAGGGATATGTGTATGCGCCTATTAGGGCGGGCTAATAGTGTGAATTGATTTTCATGAGAAATTGACTTTTTACTTAGCCTGTAAATCGTAATATTGATTCATGGGCAACAAACAAAAAAATCGTGGGCAATTAAAATGAATGAAGATGATTCTCTGGTGCGGATTGAGGCGCTATTTCTAAAACTCGAAGGGGCTTATGCAGAAAATACATTGAGGGCCTATCGTGCGGACATTCTGGAGTTTTGTAAATACTGCCAATCTGTAGGAGTTAGCACACTACCCGCATTACCCGACACAATTGCAGACTTTGTATATCAAGTTATTTCAGGCGGAATCAAAAGTGCAACCATACGCAGAAAAGTTAGTTCGATCTCTGCCGTTCACAGGTTAAGCAATTTGAAGGATCCAACCAAAGACGCTGAGGTAACCTTGGCAGTTCGCAAAATGCACCGCCAATTAGGCAGGCATGCGGTACAGGCCCGCGCGGTCAATCTGCCCGAACTTGAACAGTTCCTAAACGCTACCGGTGATGATATCCGCGGTTGCCGTGATCGCGCTCTGCTTCTGCTAGGGTATGACACCTTGCGGCGAAGGGCTGAATTGGTGACTTTGCAGATCGAGGATTTAGAGATAAGAAGTGACGGTACAGGTGTTATCTTTTTAAGGAAGAATAAGACCGATCAGGACAGAATAGGAAAATATCTTCATTTGAGCGGACGTACTTGTAGTGCTCTGCGGGAATGGTTTTTGCAGGCAAGAATTAGTGATGGATATGTGTTACGTGGAGTGAACCTTGGCAATAAAATTTCCAAGAGCCTGGGGGAAGGGCAGATTTCACGCATCTACAAAAAAATTGCACGTTCTGCTGGTTTAGATGAAAAACTTATATTGGAAATCAGTGGTCATTCTCTGCGTGTTGGCGCGGCTCAAGACCTTTTGAAATCTGGTGCAACACTGCCACAGATCATGGTAAAGGGTGGATGGACTAAGCCAGATACGGTGGTGCGATACACAGAGAAGACGCTCATCGAATCGCGGCAACTCTTGTAATCTGCCTAGCATTGGTGTCGACTCACCGGTTCAAATTATTAAAAATATTTTGTGTAGCAGGGCAGTGTGTATGTGCCCTGCATGTAGTTTCCAGTATAAGTCAGTATCAAGATATCGACATAGCGGCTGTCGGGCGATGGAATTATTACATCTCCGGCTTTGTGATTTCGATGTGCTGAATCTTCTTGCTGACAATCAACGCTCTTGCGTGCGATGACCAGGCCAAAAAATGGCTAATGTGCTTCTTGGTCTCCATGAGTGAGACTGAAATGCTGAATGCCAATTTCTTATAGTCGTTGCCAAAATAGCACCCACAGTAGTAAAACTTCAGGCAGTTACCGACATGCTTGACTGCAATACCATAATTGCAAAATTCATCAAGATCGTCATACTCGTCAGCGTCCGGTTCTGATTTGAGGTTGAATTGAATTGCGAACTCAAAGTCTTGATGCTTCGTGTGATTCATATCTTTGATGTATTCCTTCACGATATGATCAACTTCCTCCAATGCGTTCTTACACTGGATTTGTGTAGTTTCCTCCATTGTATTTTGATTACTGCACCATATAGCTGCTTTTTTAGAGATTGAGGTGCTCAGGTATTGCATATGCATTTTCACCAACGGCGCAACTTCAATAATATTATGTTGAAACTCATATTTTTTAGACATTGTGTGTCCTCCCTGTTTTGGAAAGAATAGGGGATTGGTTGGTAGTGGAAATTGCGGTCCTGGTTGAACAAAGGGGCTTTACGCCGTGTGCGCACCGGCTTTTCAAGAGGTAATTCATAAGAAACTCCAAGTTACAGTCAATAAATACAGATGTGATGACCAGGTTGTCATCAAACCCAAGAGATAACCCCTTGAGATGAGTCTTGGGGCTGCACTTATGTTTACATAGATTGATTAGCAACTTATGGCCTGTTAAGACTGGTTATCAAGCCCTTTCACAGTGCAAGTTCAGGCACTTTCTTGCCCGCCGTTGGTGGCACATTTAGACTGGGGCATTGGGGAGGTTCGCACCAGGTTGAGTACACGAATCGCCCGGGTGCTATTTGTGCTCGATGGCGACACGATGATCCTTTTGCACGGATTCATCAAAAAGGAGCAAAAAACTCCCAAACCGGATTGGACTTGGTAAAAGAGCGGCTCAAACTTTTGAAGAGGCAAAAATGAAAAAGCAGAACATTGGTAGCGATTTCGATGACTTCCTCGCAGAGGAGGGCATGCTCGAAGAGGTGACTGCCGTTGCCGTCAAGCGGGTTATTGCTTGGCAGATTGAGCAGGAAATGTCTGCTCAAAACATAACCAAAACAGCGATGGCTAAAAAAATGCGCACCAGCCGCGCCTCCCTTAACCGATTGCTCGATGAAAACGATACTAGCCTGACGCTGACCACTTTGGCCGGTGCCGCGGCGGCACTTGGACGTCGTATTAGGCTTGAACTGACGCCCGCCTGAACCCAAGAAGTCCAGGACATGCCAAAAGGACCACCGTCACCAGATCACATCATTGGCCGAAAGGTTACTTTCTTTTAGATTGACACCAACGTTTTGGAAGGAAAGGGCTTTGACTTTAATCGTGGCGCGTTAAATGTATTGCACCTGCAGCGCCCTGCTTGGATGACATGGGTATCCGGATTTTCTGGTGGTTAGTAGTTGCTAACAAAGCTCCTTCGTCACTTTCACTCTCCGGATTTTCCGGTGGATGGCCTTCAACTTGTCTGGCTACGGAAGGTCAGGAAAGGGCTGTTTGCGTTCCTTTACCCAATTCGTCAGTAGGTCAACTGGACAGCGGTAGCGGGTGGTCAATTGGGCGGCCAAGTTCGGGGTAAGTGGCATTCTTTCTTGAAATTGGGAAAAATCGATCTTGGATGTTCGTCGCAATTCTCAATGTTTAAATGAACGCCATCGAAACCAAAGCAAGGGGACAAGCAATCTTCTGGTGAGCTTCATGACCAGCCTATAGCTCAGCGCCAAGAAAATTCCGATCGTTTTGCGATATACATTACGTTGACGCCAAGTAATAACCCCACTTCAACATTAGGGTGCATCATGATGTATCGACCTCCAGGAACAGCGATCGAACTGCCAGCAGTGCCGGTGGGCCGAGTAAATTCAACCGCCTTAAATGCATGGGGTCCTCATGGGTTCATAACGGTTCGCCTCGTGGCCCCGCTTCCCGCGGTCCGTGTTCACACTCGTGCTGGAGTAGCGGCATCTGTTAGGACACATCTGTCTCACGGGTCCAGCGCAGTAGGGCGCTGGTTCGCAATTGGCGATGTCATTTTGACCCGTGATCAATACAAGGCGGCGCATGCACTTCCAGCTGGGTTCACGCATCAAGACGATTGGCTATTTCCTATTGGAACTCACCTCAATGTTGGCGTAGCTGGCCCGCTGTTCGGTCATCCTGGTGGCGCTCTGCAAGCGGAATGGTTGTCTGGTCCAGAGCCTTCGCGTACATTAGTACGCGGCTATTGGTCTGGACGTGTTGGCACCGCGTAGGTGGCAACTGCCCGGTCGTCAAATCTGCATTTTTAGCGACTACTTGGGAGCGACTCATGTCACCGCTCTCATAGTGTCAACACATTAGGAGTTCCATGATGCCACGTAGGAATATTCGTCGCGACCAAACTGGGGGAGCTGTTGAGCCCGTCGCTCAAGGTGCGGAATCACGAGCAGTAGTTGCTCATGTTTCCTATCCCGTGGGGCTTGAAGGGACACTAGATGCTCACGAAGACATTGTATGGCGTACTGCCACAGGAAACACCGAACTCCATCAGTCGACCAAGGTACGTAGCATGCCTCCGGGTGCGATTGGATATATTCACAGTTTCAATAACGTTTGCATTGCTGTGAGTCGACTTAACACCATGGCCGGGACAATAGAGCTTTGCGGAGGTGTTGGGCACGTTAATAAAGGAGTGCACATTTTTTGAACGAATTGTCAGCCAATTAGTATTGCTTCACTGTCGCAGTAGCCCGTTCGATGCTTAACTAAGCGAATGCTCTCGGGCGGCAATAATGCACCGCTCTATCGTAGCTCTGATCTTTGCCTCAGGTGATTTTCGGCTTTAAAACTGCATTTTGAGCGAATGGTTTGGAGTGCGTGACCTGACTGGTATCAGCTTTCTTCGGTCTGTCACTGCCGGAATCTGAACGACCGCAGTCGCGGCAAACCGGCGGCGGGCAGGAGATTTGGTCATTGAAGAGTGAATCGAAATCAAAAATCGATGGCTTCAATCGCAACCAGTCCGTTCTCACCATCCGTGAACTGATGCGTTTTGTACCGGACTTGGGTATTTTGATGACATTACAACTGTAAGACATTGTTGAACGTGTGGTAAATGAGCACCGACTGCGTGATTTGACGGAGGCCAAGCAGAAATTGGACTCGGCGCCCGAATCACATGCGCAGAAAGGCCGCGTTAGACGTATCTAAGGTGACAGCAGAGTTGGTAGCTCTGGCTATTGTGGGGTCTGCCAAATTCACCGATGAATGTGGTCGAGCTTCCCGTTTCAATCAGTGTTGAGGTCTCAGACTCAGTGGCATTCTTTCAATGGGATTCCATTAACCATGAAGAGATTCCCTTGGGCTCGCAAGATATCTCGGTGCCAATGGATATTACTGTCAGTGTGTTCCTTACATCCACCGGCGAGCTAATGGCGGCGCAGTTGGCCCTCTTTCGCGCCTTGGTGTTTACAAAACCGAAAGCCAAGGTGCTGCTGCGTGCATTGCCAACGGCCAGGGAATACGCATTGGCTCAAGGCTTGAGCTGGGATGCAATCTGGACCAGTGCGACCAAATCCATATAAATGTTGAAAAAGTCGAGTCTATTTTAATAAGTACGTTAAAATAGTCGAATGAAGCGCTACCTGGACGACTTGATTTCCGCCGACTTGCAGCGCAAGTTGGTATTTGTTACGGGCGCGCGCCAGGTGGGCAAGACCACCTTGAGCCAGCAACTTCTGGCTTCGGCTACACCATCGCACTATCTTAATTACGATGTGGCTGCCGACCGCGCAGTAATCGAGCGCCAAAGCTGGACACCCAATGCAAAGTTACTGGTGCTGGATGAGCTGCACAAAAAGTCCGGCTGGAAGCCTTGGCTCAAGGGGGTGATCGACGGGCGTCCGGTAGGCCAACAGCAACTGGTCACTGGTAGCGCCCGCATGGACACCTTTCGGCAGAGTGGTGATTCACTGGCCGGACGCTTTCTGGCCTGGCGATTGCACCCCATTTCGGTGAAGGAATGGTGCGAGCACAGCCCTCAAACGGTCGCGGGCCAACCGCCAACGCCTGATGCGGCACTAACCCACTTGCTCAACCGGGGAGGATTCCCAGAGCCCTGCCTGTTCGCTGCAACCCCGTCGGGCGACAAAAATGCACAGCGCTGGCGCGCCCAGTACGCTGACGGCCTGGTGCGCGAAGACGTGCTGGAGTTCTCGCGTATTCAGGAAGTGGGAGGCATGCGGGTGCTGCTGGAGTTGCTACGCGAACGTGTGGGCTCGCCCTTGTCGCTGGCCTCCATCGGGCGTGATCTGGGTTTGTCGCAGCCCACCGTCAAGCGTTTCATCGATATCTTGCAAGCCCTCTACATCGTGTTCACCGTTCAGCCCTGGCACCACAACATCGCCCGCTCGTTGTTGCAGTCGCCCAAGGTCTATTTTTTCGATACCGGCATGGTGGGCGGCACGCACGCCGATACGACCAACAACGCGCTGATGGGCCTGCGTTTTGAAAATGCTGTAGCCACCATGCTCCTCAAGCACGTAGAGTTTTTGCAAGATAGCGAGGCCGTGCCCGTGGGCCTGCACTATGTACGCACTAAAGACGGGGCCGAGATCGACTTTGCCTTGTCGCGCGGAAAAGTGCTGACGCACCTTATCGAATGCAAATGGACTGACAATGCGCCGCACAAAGCGTTCACCCGGTTCATGCCTCTGTGGCCCGATGCACAGGCTGTGCAACTGGTGCGTCACCTTCGTAATCCCGAGCTGTACCACGGGGTAAACGTGGTACCCGCAGCGCCGTGGCTTGCCGAACTGGCCGCATGAAAGCAGATTGCTGATGAATATCTGTCGGTTTCAGGCCATTTGGCTTCAAATATCACTTCAAGTAGTCCAAAAGCTTTGATGAGATTGATGTCAAGTCTTCCGGCAGTCAGCTTGCGTCACGATAAGCTGGTTTTAGAGGGCTTAAGGCATAGAAATAGTGGTACCAACATCACCTAAAGTTAGTCCATCCTACAAAGATGTACTAATGTGATGTCCACCAATCATTATCTCCAACAGTTTGAGGCGATGCCAATCGCATCCTTTATCGCATCCGCCATAAATCAGTACGCAGTTGCATGGTTTGAACATAAATGGGCAACTGTTTGGGAGAAGATGAATGGATAGGCTCGACTATGAAACGAGCATGTCCATTCCCTTTTTGAAGCCTGAAAAGGCTTTACCGGATCCCATTCTCCAGTCTGTTTGCTTGAATCAAATCACGATAGATCCAAGCAGTGAGTTGTCGCGAATTGCCAAGGACATGCGCTACATGCCTAACAAAAGACCATTGTTAACACCCAGATTATTGGAATGCATCACACACGTTTTACCCTTGTGTGTTGTTGGTACTAATACGAAGAAAAAGCCCGACACATATTCCCTTGTAAGTGGTTTTGGCACATTTCAATTGCTGGGGGAATATCTTGGACCAGACTATGAAAGCAAAGTAAATTATTACAAAAAATTGGATTTTAATCAAAAAAAGCAACTTCAGGCGACCGACCTGATTTTATCTAAAGTACTATTTGGCCCAAATTCACTCGGAATTAGCATATTGGCTGAAGCGTTGCATCCTGATTCGCCTGCCAAGTCATTTATTGATGATCTTATAAACCTGAAGAATAACGAAAACCGGGCTGAATTCCTGGGCATCAGTGTTCGCGACTACTTGAATAGAGTAAAGGAAGTAAGGTTAGGGCGTACTGCTGGGTTGATTACAAATACTAAAGTGGTTGAGACAATTTCTCTAGGGTTGCCCATGAGTGTTGAAGGAGGGAAAGATGAATGACTATTCACTGTTTGAAAGTGACATTGAGGATGAAAGAGTTTCACAGTACCAACGCTTGAATGCTAACGAATTGCGAAATGAAATTGGCCTTGCGGCTGACTATTTTGGAATGCCTGATGACCTGATATGGCTAAATGCACTGGCACCAGAAATGCTTGCTGTACTAGATTTTCAAAAGCCCAATGTTGACATTCGTGAGCGCGAAAGCCTTGAGAAAATCATTGACGGATTGCAAATAGTAAGCAAGATAACAAATTGGAATGCAACCAATTTTCCCTGGGTGAAAACAGGTAGATTGTCACTGCACAATTACTATGGAAGATTTCCTCATTATTGTATTTATCTGAAGGTGCCCACAAATACAGAAATTCTCAATCAATGGAGGGCAATGGTTGCAACTCTATTGCCAATGCTTTATGAGCTTGATCATTATCGAAGAGCCCCACTTCCGGCGAACATAATAAGTTCGTTGAATGCGACTTCTTCGAATATCCCGGCCTATAAAACCCCGCTATACATGGCAGCTCGGCACGAGATGGTGTGCTTATGCCTACGTAATTTAGCGCGGCCCGATAGTCATGCGCTTCTGAATCTGATGACTGAACTTCCGCCGCACGCCATGTCCATTGAGCGATGGGCGCAGAAACTTGAAGATACTGGGTTTAAATTAAATAGCACTGGCCCACTCAAGGACATGTCGTACCTTCAATATGTGGTGCAGGACAAGTTGGAAAACTGGACCCTAAAGCGGGGGCAGCATGGCGGTGGCAATCCAGACGCACCGCGACGGGGCAGGCAATTAAGGAGGCCTTTGGATGGACCATTGAAAGCCGCGTCACCAGTTGAGTTTGAAGATGCTTTCGGTGGCGTACATCGCCTACGTCATTATTTCCCACGTCAAAGCGCCGAAGAAGTTCGCGATGAAAAGTTTGATCGAAATCTGAAAGCTGACCAACCTCAAGTCGTTTCAACATTAACTCTGGATACAGACCGTAGCTTAGAGTACTTTTTGAAAAATCGTGCGATCCGGGCCTCCATCAATGCCAAATACTGTCTGCAAGCTATCGAACGCTTCAATCAACATTTACCATTAGGCCCACTGACGCTCAGTGGCTATGAAGTTAGCTGCTTTTTGCGCTGTCTGAGCAATATCGATTCAATTGAGTGGAAAGACATTCCGAAAGAAGTTCGTCTTGAGGTAGCTGTTTGGTCTGCATTGCGGTATTTCCTGTCGAGGGGACCAGAAGAGATCGTGAAGTTTCGGTTTGTGCGAGAGTTCATGCCAACTGTTCTTCAGGATGCTCGCATAAATAGCGATAGTGTTGTTCTACGTAGCACACCGCCCGAACACAATCCACCCAAACAATTAGGACACACCGTCAAAGTGGAGTCACTGTTTATTCTCAGGCTTCCACAATTGGTGAGGAGCTTGCTCAAAGCTTTGAAACCACGGCGTGAGAAGTTATTTTCGTCGAATCATGAAGCGCATTTTCATGCCTTGATAACTGCAATCAACAAGCACCATTTTTTGGAAATTACGCCTCGAAAGCTTGAATTTGCCATGGCAGAGCAAATCAGCCAAATGGCACCCGCAGATTGGGTGATTGGAAACTACTTTAAGGGTGCTTCCCCCTCAACTCACATACCGAGTATTTATTCTGCAGTTCCCGTATCACGCATTCAGTCAGGGTTTGATCAGGCATGCCAGTATTTTCAAAATGAGTCCGGCGTATCTATCATTGAAGTAGCTAACCACAGTTTTCCCAGTCTGCAGCGGGCAGAGGATGCGCATCTAGGTTCACTGCACGTGCCAACATTGGCGCATATGAAAAAGACAGTCGGCACGATGGTTACCGAGTTGCAGCGCCTCACAGGTTTACCCGGTGTGCATTGGTCCCATCTGCACAATTTGTACACCGCCTATTGTGTGCTGTATTACATGGCGACTTGCGGAGCTCGCGTTATGGGGGAAATATTTCCAACCATTACTGACATTGATTGGTATACCGGGGTGGCGTTCATGTCCAGTAAGGACAGTGATACATACCAGCATGCCAACCTCATTTGGCTTCATCCGCGACTAATCGAGCAATTCAAAAAGTACTGCGAGCACCTTCATCACCTGCCTCTGTATCTCTCGACCATGGATTTAGCCTCCGTCCGTCGCATCGCAAATGTGTGGCATCAGCCAAACATGACAGCGAGGCCAGGGCTAAGCAGGGCTCGGGACCTTGAAGGACTGAGTGAAAGCGCACCCATGTTTTTCTTCATTTCCGAGGAGACCGGGAAACTACAAACCATATCGCCCACTTTGCTTGCGCGATATCTTGGTTCAGACTGGGAGTTACGCGCAGCCTCATTGCGCCATTTCGTGCGTTCTGAATTAATGGTGCATGGCCTCAGTGGTGAGGTCATCGGCGCGTTGTTGGGTCACGCCGATCGCGGCCAGCAGCCTTGGGCCGACCTGAGCTCAATGCCTCCCATCGCTTGGCGGCATCAGTTGGCTGCGGTAATGCAGACAGTCATGGAAACCATCGGACTTCAGGTCATACCAAGTCCATTTCTAGGGGGGATGAAGTGACTGTGGAGGAACTACCCCAACCCTCAAGTGAGCCCGATTCGGCCAAAGCGGAAATCGCAGCTGGCACATCCGCACAGCCCAAAGCCCTGAAGCCCGAAGGAGGTGGCACATCGTTGGATGATTTGAATAGTGCGCCTCCTCAACCGAGCGAGCCAGATGCCGCATCCGTTGGAAGCTGGCCATACTGGTACAAATCACCGGGGGCTTCTATAGATGACGCGCATAAGGAACTTTTTTATGCATTCACGCAGTGGCTAAAGGTCTATGCCAGCGACGTGTGGTGTGGAAAAAAGGGGCTGACTTTGGACAACGCAAATCACAAGAACCTCCGCAATTCCTTAGTGCTCGAATTGTCACGCAATGCTGAAGAGGAGGTACTCCTCTGCGATTGGTGGGATCGCATCATCGCAAAAGGTCACGAATTGGCTTTGTGGAAAATTCTGCTGCTTTCAAAAGTTGTCATTTACAAACCCCTGTCGGCGAAATTCACCCGGCTTGACTTTCAACTTTTGCATGGTTATCGCGCAATGGAGCAGCGTTGGGAGCGCGACCTTCTTGGAGATACCTATTCCCAGAACCTGGCGGATATGGTTATTGTCAGCGCAATATTCAATGGCGGCATGACTTCTGTACCTATGCTGATGGCCGTTGCGCAGCTTCGCGCTAGCCGGGTAATCGTGTGTGGTCAACAAGTCATTGTTGCGCTTGAGGTTCCCCGGACGGATGACACATTAGGCCACCAGATTTGGTACCCGGATGGTGTTACGTCGGTACTTCTTCTACGATGGATTGAATCCGGAGCAGGCAGCCTATCCATAGGCGCCGCCAAAAGTCCATCCGATGTTCTAAAGCGAGCCTTGCATGTGCTACGAGACATATTCAAGCGCCTGGGGTTGAAGCAGGCCTCATCTTCACTGCCGACAGTGCGTCAGTTCTTGCGTGCGGCACGCGTGGCGCATGGTTTGCAATTGTGTGGTCACAACGAGGCCTATCTTGCAGGGGATATCGCATGCCAATCACTGTCATGGACCGCATTTTGTCGGTTGCGGGGAATCGGCCATACCGAATTTCCACAAGATAAAGCCCACAGCTGGAAGTTGCCCGCAACACGCAATGCGCGGCGTGAATCCTTACCGGAGAGCCAAGAGCACGTAACTTTTTCAAATCACGGGCCTGTCGGCAACGGGGGCCTAGAGGATGTCCTTGTACACCGGGATCCCAACGAAACGCGCCGGGCGCTGGCAAATAATTTCGAATCCCAGGGTGCAGAAGCGCCCCTTTTGTCCAATACGTTTGATCCCCTGGCTCCTGAAGTGTCCCAGATAACAATCTTGCGGCAAATGCGCTACGTATTGAATAAGGAGGGGGCCCTAGAGAATATGAAGGTATTGATTGACAGCCGGGGCAGCGCATGGTGGCCCGTCGTATACCAACTTGCATGTTGGGTACGTTGGCTCCTGGGGGCGCCTATACAAGAAAACAATCTAACTAGCGCACGATCCAAGGTGCGACAAAGTACTGCTTACCGCTACCTAAGCGCGATTGCACGGCACTTGATCATCTTGGTGGGCAGCGAAGATTTGATGCAGCTCGATGTCGAGGATATAGAGTATTTCTATGAGCAGTGCTGCGAACGTATAACCTCATCTGATGAACGCGCGTATTTCTGGCTTTGCATTCGCATGTTCCATCAGTTCTTGGTGTTGCATGGCGCGCCCGAAATTAGCTTTGACGAACTCGACGGATATATCGGCGCAAGGGTTGCAACCACCGCCGTCAACATCGTTGGGGAACATGAATTTGCGGTATTTAAATCGCAGGTTTTATTGCAGAAGCCGAAAGTAGGATCTGCATTGATGATGATGTTGTTGGTTGCGATCTTAGGTTTTCGTCTGGGCCTGCGCCGACGCGAAGTGCAGATGCTGTGGGTCCATAACTTTCACCCTGGTCCTTTTCCAATGCTCAAGGTGCGGGCTTCATTTCTGGGTACATTGAAATCACAGTCTGCTAAGAGAATGTTGGACTTGACCTTGTTGATACCGCCCGATGAACTCGCCTTGCTGACTGAACATTGCGCCATGCGCAAATCTGAAATGAACGGTTTGCAGGGACTCATTTTTTGTAGTCCAGACATGCCCAGAGTACCGCTCGCACAATCGGTACTCTTTGATCCCATTACGCAGTGCTTTCAGCGGATCTTGGGCAGCGACGGGCCAGTTTTCAGGTTCCACCACTTCCGCCATTCCTTTGCAACCTGGACATTCGTAAAGATGTCGATTGCAGACAATACAGCACTAATGGGGGCGGATGCTCAGTGGTTGGAGCGCTGTGGCGTGACCGTGGCCGGAGCTAAGGCGTTCAAAGAGCGCCTTTACCCGCGATTGGTTGGAATGCAGGAGCCCTTAACGCGTCGCAATCTGCACGTCTTGGCTTCCATGCTAGGGCACTTAAGCCCATTGACGACCCTGAAGTACTACATCCACTTGCTGGACTGGATTTGCGCGGCCGAAGTGGACTTTGCCCTTCGCGAGCGAGTTGCGCACTGGTCACTTGATGACGTAAGGAGGGTATGCACCTTATCTGAATCCATGCCCCGCAAGCCGCCTTACAAAAGCTGCAAAGATGACAGACTTCAATTCCTACGTTTGCATGTGAGCCATAGGCCATGTGACCTGATTTCCAGGCCAGTGCTCAGTGAGGGTGATCCATCCGCTCCTAGTCTCGCTCCATTGTTGACGCTGTCATTAAGCGCACCGACGCCCGGGCCAGAGCGTTTACTTTTGTTAATGTCCATCGCGGTTCGCGTCATGAATGAATGGTGGATTGCCAGCAACCAAGTAATGAATGCGCAGAGTGCAATTAACGGTGTCTCCCCCGATCCGACAATGATCTCACTGCTTGAAAAAAGGAGTCAGGCCGCGCGCGAACACATGGATGCTTACATGCGGCGATTAGAGCAAGCCCAAGCCATGCCCAGCGAATGGGTAGCGCAGGCGTGTGTCCGGTACCGCCTAGTAACTGCGCCCCGCAATGAAGCTTTAGTTCCAAGGCAATTCTTGTCACTTCCGCGCTTGAAATCTGACCGTACTGAATTTTGGAAAATTATCGACTCCACAGTTGATGGGTTTCATAAATTTAGCGTGCGATGTGATTTGGTCCTGACGGCAAAACGTATGCTTGAACGCAAGGGACCTCAGTCTGGTAATTTGAGCTTTCACCAAAATTTCGAAGAACTTCCTCGTATCCTGAACGGCCTCATTGCCATGGGCTTGAATCTGCAAGACATGGAGTTCACCGTTAAATTTGCGGGCAATGACACGAATGCGTTCGGAAAATCTATTCAAGCCAACGACCTCCCCGGCGGGATTTTGAAAGCAGCAGTGGAGACGCTAATGCATAAAGGTGTTGCCATGAGGCACTGGACAGACGCAAGCAAACAGTCATTGCCAGCGAATGGCTTACTTACCTTGCACTTCGTCACGCAACGTTGCTGGCCAATTAGGGCTGTCAACTATGCATCAATTTGGATCCTATTTGCAGAGCAATACATGTCGTCTAGCGACCGTGACGGATGTCTTGGCAATTGAAAGTGCCCGTAAGTTTCAGCCGAAAAGCAGGGTAGAAAGCCGAAGCTGTCGTTCTGTTTAAATAGTGAACGAGGCAAAAGCTGAGCGACAGGCTTATTGCACTTACAAGCCTACCAACTTCTTGGCATCTGCCAAGCCGGAATGCTCGAACGCTAGCTTGAATTCATCAAGCTCGTGCGCTGTCATTCCGACCCCAGCAGACTGACCCACCGCGCGCCACTGCCCCACGGCTTCAACGATCTGGCGCACGACGACCAACGACTGTTCAGCAGTGAGCGAGAACTGTGAGGCTTGCCTCATTAATTGGGCCATGCTTGTGATGGGGCCCGTGTCTTCGCTTAACCATGTCTTAGATTCGCGGTCCTTGTCCGGCATTGGATTGACGTCAAACGCCGGAGAGAGCTGCCATTGGTTGGCGCCCATGTATAGGAATCCTATGTTTTGCAGGTGGTCGTCGACGTTTGTAATGAGGTGGTGAAACACCAGACGGCGCCACAGCTCTCGAGCATCGTCCACATAGTTCGCGCAGACACCTTTTGCGTATTCTGGTGACCGTGACCGATCGTTCTGGCGACCGTGACCGGTTTGCAGCGGTTTGGCGTTGCGCGGTTAAATTGTAGGGGTGTCGGTCACGATGGGTCTGGCTTGGGCTCCTTTTTGCTT
>Ga0228698_1000621_pt1 | contig 23565 bp, 32 predicted proteins | sample McNCre117_Aug_MG_FD_178015 | JGI IMG/M metagenome (GOLD analysis project Ga0228698, IMG submission 178015) | Freshwater microbial communities from McNutts Creek, Athens, Georgia, United States - 1-17_Aug_MG | ecosystem: Environmental > Aquatic > Freshwater > Creek | place: USA: Georgia...
AGCTGGCGTGGAGTCCAGAAACAGGGGACGAGTACAATCTCTCCATCGCACAGGAGCGGTTCATGGATGCTTTTATCTATCTCCTAGAGGATGCACAGCGACGGCACACTATAGAGAAGATTGTCTTCCCTATCGGCAACGACCTTCTTAACTGCGATGGGCCTCATGGTATGACTACGGGCGGTACTCCTCAGAGCAACGATGGTAGGTACATCAAGGCGTACCAAGTCACTCTAGGACTCATTGTGGGGGCGGTAGAGCGGCTCATGGAAGTGGCACCCGTTGAGGTACTATCTGTGCCGGGGAATCATGACACTCTCTCTGCATGGACACTAACGGAAACGATCAGCGCATGGTTTAGGAAAGCACCTAATATCACCGTTGACAACTCACCAACGCTCCGTAAGTATGTACGGCATGGCAAGTGCCTGATAGGGTTCACTCACGGTGATAAAGAGAAACCGGAATCATTGCCGCTTATCATGGCACAAGAGAGAGCAAGTGATTGGGCAGAGACTAAGACCCGTGAATGGCACTTAGGACATAAGCACGCCGTTTCAACTAAGATTGTTGGTCAACTTGCAGAGCATACAGGGGTGAAAGTAAGGGTTTTGCCTAGTCTCTCTGGTACTGATTCATGGCACCATGCACAAGGATATATTGGCAATACTAAGAGTGCAGAGGCGTACCTGTGGCACAAAGAGAGGGGTCTACTAGGGGTATCCTACTACAACGTATAAGCATAGAAATGAGTACACCCTGATAGTAATATCAGGGTGTACTCATATGCAAAACAAACTCAACAGTCTCTAGTATATCATACTATACATACTTAGGCCATTCTTGATCTTCGTTGGACTTGTAGTGTGTCCATGCTTCTAACAGGATTTTAGAGAAGTGTTGAAGATCATCAGATGCAACGACCCTCTCAGAGTAAGATCGAATCACACCAAACGTAGTCGTATTGACTCGCTCATTGCGCCGATGCGCCTCTTCCCAATCATCGAGTGCCTTACGCAACTCCGCTGATACAACCAACGTTTCATCTTCCATTAGCGAAACCCTTGGTAACTAGACAAGATAACGTAAGGAAAGTTAGCGTTAGGCGGATTGACAACGCCAATCTCCTCTACTAGGACGTCGTTAGGATGCACCCATGAGCGTAGTCGCGGCCCACGTAGATTCCACCAATTAGGCCGAGGATCGCCGTCAGGATGAACAAACCGTGCTTCATCAGGACTGTTAGCGGCAACAACCGCACCGGAATACATATAGTACGACGCAAGGTCTGTGCGTGATAGTCGATAGATTTTCATAGTTACTTCTCCTTCAAGTATGCTTTGATAGCATGGGGATACAGGGACTCACCAATCGTCTTGAGTGCCTCTGCATACTGGCGTGTTTCGCTCTGTGCATCGTGCGGTAGTCTCTGCTCTAGGATATGACACAACCCCTGCAATGATGTAGTCATAACCCATGATGTGTACATTGCATAGGCGGGTAGGTGGAGTCGTGCAATTTCAGGTGCGACTCCTATCCGTAAAGCGTCTTTATAGTAATCTACCCCGTCACAGATATGCTCTTGTAGGCGACCGCATAATTCATTGCCAACCCTACTGTCTATGCACCCATCACCACTACCTTGCCGTCTAGTTTCAGGTGCTTTGCGCCATTCGTCTCTTTTAGGCACATAAAACTCAGGTTCGCTGTCCACATATCTGCGTGACTCTTCGTTATGGCTAAAAAACGGGTCACGGCGCACCATAGATTCGTCGTGGTCAGTTCCGACTGCGTACTTGAAAATCTGCCGTGCTACGAAGAGGGGTGCCTTGATACGGAACGTCATAACTGCACCACGGAACGGAGAGGTGTGATCTTCGCGGCCTAAGAAACCAATCAACCGTTCCTCACCCTTGCCCCATGACATACTTTCCTTTGCAGTGGACACCTTAGCATCATTCACCACAAACAGGTCGGTGCAAGGCGTATAGGATAACTCTCCATCCTCGTTCTCATGCACATCACACGACACGCGAATTAACTGTACGAACCCTTTGTCCAGTACGGGTACTTTACTCAGCAACATTATTACTCCTCATCGTCAATCAAGATACATTTCCAAAGATTACCCATGGTTCTATTAACATCTATCCTGATTACAAAGTCTCTAATATCGTCAGAAGTGTGTGACATTGCGATTTGTTTAAGCACCCTGATTAAACCAAAGGCATCATCACCCCTAAAGAAATAACCCGGCCAATCTTCGCCACCAAACTGCACAGGGCCGCTTTCCATCCGTGTCATGCCTTCAGGCAGTGGCACAACGCGCACTAATTCCTGTTTCTCTTCTGTAGTCACTACTTTCTCCAATCTTCGCCAATGGTAGCACTTCCATGTTTAGGTTTACCTAGCACATCGAAGTATTCATCGGCAGTACGGTTTCCCTTGTTGCGGTTGCACTTGTGACAACACACTGCAAGGTTCTTGCCAACGTAGGGGTCTACGAGGTCAAACTCTTTTGCTCTAGATATAGGCACCTTATGGTCTACCGTCATTTCCTTATACGGCACATAGGCACCGCAGTAGTAACATAGACCCTTGCGAATCTCCCACATAACACGACGTTGGTGAGGAGATATCTTGCGCCGATCTTCCTTAGTGTAGTTAAACAGAGGAAGCCCATCTTCATCTAGAACCCAAGACTTAGACACCTACTTCTTGCCTTCCTTGATAGCATCTAGATGCTTAGATACAAGGTACTTGGCCGTATCATCGCCCGTATGAATCATGTAGTTAGTACAAGCATCCTTATCATTCTTATCTACGCAGTTATGGAAGTCAATCTTTGCTTGATTATCTTCAGCAACAGCAAAAGATATACCCCATACCGCAACCGCGACTATTCCAACAATCACTAAAAACATAGCAAAGTTGGGCCAATCAATACGACCCACGAAATCAGAAAACTGATTTACAACAGTCTTCTTGTTCAACTCTTTCTCGTACCCCTCAATGATATCGAGCAGATACTCCTTGCCATGCTCTGTACTAACTTCAAAGTGAGCGTTCACTAATGCCGTGCTATGCTCGTATACTTTTCCCATTTACTTACCTTTCTTATACCTCTGTAGGTATACTGATTTTATCACCCATACGCCTATGCGTCAATATCAAATATGGTATACTTTCATCATGTCTCTAAAGACAGAAAAGCCAAGGTTGTACCACTGGATATGCAAGCACCGCCCGTGGCACTGGAAGAAAGACCGAGAGAAGAACTTCCCCTTATGGGTGCCTAAGAATAAGCGTCCAAAGGTCATACGTTCGTCGTATCGGTACATATACCCTAGTATAACAGAAGATATGGCAGACGGGGTACATTGGTGGGAGCGCGACCATCCAGTTGTGCGTGGTGACAAGGGTATTCTGTACTATGCAGAGCAGTTCAGTTGCCAATGGCACTCAGGAGGGTACAAGAACGCAACCGGGCGCGTGAAGGCGCGTAGTAAGAATCCACTGCCTCCGATCAGCCAGTTGACCGTGTATCCACCTGAAGAGGTGTTTGGCGTAGACGATCTAGTCTACAAAGATGGGAAGGTACTTCTACCGTGGTCAATGTACACGTTACCTAAGAGGTTGCTTGTGCAAGGGTACTATGTCAAGAAAGGGTTAGTCTACCGCAATGATGGGCAGGTACTCTGCTCTGCAATGCTAAAGAATAGTCACAAGCGGTATCGACCATATGGCCTACCTTGTATCAATGTGCCAGAGGTATGTGGGCGGTGTTCCTCGCATGGGGGTAACGTTGCCAAGGGGTTCTCACACCCGTTTTATCTGAAGAGACTGAGAGAGGAAATGGAAGAAGTGTATGGAAGTCGAAATTAAACGTGGTCGCGGTCGGCCTAAGGGCAGTGGCAATAAACCTACTCCTAAACTCCATGTTGCGCCTAGTCTTGATTCTACACCGGTTTCTGGCATCGAGGAGGAAGTACCCATCCGTATGCCTAAGACCCCTAGAATCGAACCACACAGGCTCAAACGAGGGTATCTCGCGCCTTGGAAACAACTAGAGGAAACAGCGGCACTCTTGCCTGATACGGTCATGGCACGAATCTCTACGCAACACGAGATTGACCTGATTGTGCAGAGGGTGCAACAACTTCTTGACAAGGTAGAACCGGGAGAGTCAGGCGATACTTGGCGATCACTCAAGATGCAGATGCTTGCCATGGAGAAGGCACGAAAAGGTGGGGACGAGTCTGAGTTTTGGGATGGTTGGAGTTCGCTCGTAAGTCTTGTTGCCTTTGGTGATGCGGAGGCGCAAACGTGGAAGGAAATCTACGAAGCGATAGAGGTACTTCGTCGCCTTAAAGAGACAGAACTTAAACGTCATGCACAAGAAGTAACGAGTATGGCCCGTGAGGAAGTTATCGCTGTTATCCTAGATCAGCAGAAGATGTTCCAGTATGCAGTGATTGGCGAGATTAAAGATACGGCATTGCAGAGTCGTGTCCTTGCACGGTATCAAGAGTTCATTGACCGTAAGTTCAATGTTGCCGGTGCGATTAGTGCGTACTCTCAAGGAACTGAAGATCACGGAGCGATTATCGAAGCGGAGTACACAGAGGAGTAGCATGGAGAGAAACTTGGCAGGTATCGTATTCATCATTGCAATAGTGGCAGTAACCTGTATCGCTGTGACTCTCCTCAGTATCATCCTTGCATGGGCCAATGAGTTTAGAAGGAATAAGTAATGCCCCGTAAAGATGAACCGGGTTCAGGCATTATAGGTCGTGGCGGGGTTGCAGATGCCATTCGCAACCTCGTCACTAAAGAGTCACGCCTTGATACCGGCGGTGCTATCATGCGTGACCGCTCCTATCCTATTGAGGAAGGGGCGAACATTGGTTACGAGGAATGGATTAGGCGGTATGCAGGGCATATCGTGACTCGTGATCTAGCACCGGCACACAAGAGAGCATGGGAATGGGCAGAGGGTCTTAAACGAGGAAAAATGCCCCCCGCGTTCCTTGCGTGTTGGCCTCGTGGTACAGGTAAGTCAACCACTGTTGAGCTTATTGTCTCTCGCCTCTCTCACACAGTTAAGCGCAACTTCGTCCTTTACGTCTCTGCAAAGCAAGCGTCTGCTGATAACCATGTCTCTGGCATTGCCGGTCTTATGGAACAGATCGGCATTGAGAGAGCAGTTACTCAGTACGGTTACTCTAAGGGCTGGACAGCTTCACGGCTTCGCACTGCAAACGGATTCAACGTGCTTGCCTTTGGCCTTGACGCCCATACTCGCGGTGTGAAGTTAGATAGTCTCCGTCCCAGCGTTTTGATTTTTGATGATATCGATGAAGAGAATGATTCTGCCACTGTCACGCAGACAAAGATTGATGCAATCACCAAGGCTGTTATCCCCGCCGGTTCTCCAGATGTTGCTATCTTCTTTGCACAGAACGCTATCCACGCAGGGTCTATCATGTCTCAAATACTCAACAAAGAGTTAAATATCCTGCGTAATCGCATAGAAGACGTAGTCCCTGCAATCAACGGATTACGCACTGAAGAGATAGAAATTGGTGGCAGGGAAGTAATTAGAATTACGGGGGGTGATTCTGCATGGCCCGGTATTAGTTTGTCTCATTGGGAAGACCTAATGAACGCTACTGACTTACGAGCTTTCCTTGTAGAGTACCAACACGAAGTCGGTGCGGGAGGAATGTTCTTTAGGTTCCAAGCAGAGAAGGACGGGCGTGATTGGCACGTTTGCGAACCATTTGAGATACCTAAGCACTGGACTGTCTTTGCAGGACACGACTATGGTACAACCGCCGCCGCGTGTTCTTACCTTGCCGCAGTGGACGAATACGGTGACGTGTACGTCTTTGGTGAGGAGTACAAGGCGGGTCGTGAGAGTGCCGAACAAGCAGAGGCGTTTAGGGATATGTGCCGACGCTACGACGTTGACCCTAAGAACATTATCATTGCCTTTGACTGGGCAAACACATTCCCGCCTAAAGAGACTTCACAACGACTTGGCGAGTACCCCGTTGAGAAATGGTGGGCGGTGAATCTCAATGCAGTCATGGCGGTGAAGGATAGGGTAGCGGGTTGGGCGAACCTAAGATCATGGCTCAGGGAAACGCGCCTTAGTGTGGATGGTACTTACACCCCTAGACTTCGTATCATGCGTGGTCGCGCCCCCTACCTCCAATCCTTCTTTGAACGTGCCATGGCCGACCCTAGACACCCTGAGGACGTATCCGTAGCAGAGTCTTTAACGCACTCAGGAGACGCCTTCCGCTACTGTATGATGCAACGACCACTTGCATCGGCAGGAGAATCAAGTAGTGCCAAAGAAATTAGGACAGCAAAGGGTGACACCGTGACCCTACCGGCAGGAATGGATTCCTATATCCGCAAGCAGATGGAGTCTATCCTAACGGGCCGACCGGCGCATGAGTTCAATAAGCCGTACAATCAGACAAGAGGATGAAAAATGAAAGAAATCGTAGACTTTGAAAAACTAGAGGAATGGCTTGACCCCGATCAACGCCCAGCCTATTTGAAAGATATTGAGATGCGTCTCATATATCGAATTAACGGCGGCGAGTATGCGAAGGACTCTAAAAGCGTAAGGTGCATTATGCCATTCGTTGTCGCCCCGACCTTCTCAAAGTATTGTGGATGGTCTTATGAAACGTATAAAGAAGCAGAAAGGGTATTCTTCCTAGATAAAGAAAAACCGTTTGGTTCATATACGATACAGCAATACTTAATGCAAGCGTACCCTTATAGTAGTATTTGCATGTACACTGAAATCATCAGTGATATATCAGAGATGCTTGAAAAAGGAGTATTCTTCGACCTAAGTGAATCTGATTTTTATTATACCCCTGAAGTAGAATCTCCCATCACCGATGAGTATGTATATAAACAATACTACTCTAATAGAAAGAGTAATCCCGAACCTAAGTCTAATGGTGATGCACCATCGCTAATTTCTCGCAAGGTGTTTGACTGGCACTTCTTTGAATGGCGAGGAGATATAACAAAACCAATATATGTTTCAAAAGATGGACTGTCAAGTACGGGGGTAGGGCCATTTATTGACGCGGGAATTGGAGTTGCGCCTATGTCTATCTCTGACGATAACTACGCAGAGGGATTTATGGAAATGCACTTTCCTGATGATTCTTCTCTTTGGTGGGAAATGTGTGATGGGACTAAAGTGTTGAAAAAACCGTACAATCAAGCAAGAGGATAACGACTATGCCAGCAAAGTCAAAAGCACAAGTGAAATCGTGTTTCGCTAAGAAAGACCCTAAATGGGACTGCAAGAAGATGGTGAAAGAGACTCCTAACCTTAAATCACTACCGGAACACGTTAAGAAGAAGAAATGACAATCTACGAAGTGGTTAGTTCTATATGTGCCTTTACGATTGCCGTATCTGCAATATCGACTTGCTTAGAGTTTCGTAAGTGGCGACGTGCCGTTGCGCCTATCCCTGAAGATACGAAAAAACGACCACGAAGAATCACTTGACACGATTCATAACGTCTATGGTATAATTGCGTTGTGCTGAATCATGGGGATGAATGGTATCGCCTTAACTATCTTTCGGCCTGTCAAATTTATCGTTCATCCCCATACACAACCATTTATATCAAAGGTTAGCGTCCGTGACTCTACTACGGATTGACCCTTGCCTAGTAGCAGGGGATTAACCTTTGGTGTCACTGAATTGGACTCTTCAAGGCTATGCGAAAGTATCCTCAAACCGGGGAGTCTCTTTATTTGGAGTCCACAAATGCGCCCCATGAAATCTAAAGCAGTTCCTATTCCAAAAGGGCCGGTTGTGCCGACTCCGATGCTTATGCCTGAACCAAAACCGGTCGCGGGTATGCCAATGCTAGGCAGTATGGGAGTTGCACCTCCTGCGGGTATCCCTACCCCTTCGCATACGTCGGCGGCACACCTGAATCTTGCTAATGTGCAAGGTAAGTCTGCCAAGGCACCTAAGACCGCGCCTATCGCAAAGGCACTTATCTCTCCCGTGCGTAAGAAGTCGGCGTTTCCTCCGCATCCGCTTAGTAAGAAGAAGGGTTTATAGACATGAAGAAAGCATCCTATGGCACGAACAAGGCCAAGAAGATCGGCACTAACGCCTTACCTAAGCACCCTGCACGTCATGCCGGTTCTAAGACCCTTAAACCTAAGGTGCAAGCGGTTAAGATGAAGGCTATGGATGCACCGATGCTAGGTGGCCTGAATAGCAAACCAATGACGGCACCAGTTACGGGCAAGAAGATGAAAAAGTCTTGCGACGGAGATATGGACTAACGTGTTTTCCTTTGGTGGGCGTAAAACCAAACTGAATACTGGCACGGTTCCTAAGAGTCCAAGTGGCCCACCGGCACTCATTGACCCTGATCTTCCCCGTATCCCTGTAGAGGCATCTAACCTCAAAAACGGGGATATTCCTGCGGGTCGTGGTGCTATCCCTAATCCCGGTTCGCGTGAGTACAAAGACCTCGTTAACGAGTGCATGGATGTGTACAACGCGGCGCGTGAGGTAAACCAACTTCGTTTACAGAAGTGGGAACTATATCAACGGTGCTACGACGGCGATCAGTGGGCGGTGATTGACGAGAACAGTGGTGTTATCGACTCCCGCGAGGACGAGTACGACCTCGACCGTAGCAAGACGTTCAACTTCACGTTCCACATTGTAGAGAGACTGATCTCCTACCTTACTCAGAATGACCCGCAAGTATCGTGTCACCCGCTCTGTGAGACTCCTCTTGATAAGCAAGCGGCACTAGAGGCGGATGGGTTGTCGGGCAAGATGTACCGCGACCACGACATACGAGAACTACGAAAGAGACAGATTCGCCATGCACTTGTCACAACGACTTCATATCGCTATTGGGGTTGGGATTCAAGTAAATACGATCTAATCCCTAAGTACGATGAAATGACGGGCGAAATGCTAGGCGCGTCCCGTGAACAGGTTGGTGGTGTATGGGTTGACGTGCTTAGTGGTCGTGAAGTGTTTTGGGATTCCTCGACACGTCGGCATGAAAATGCGTATCAGTGTGTGATACCCCGTGTTAAGCCGCTATCGTGGCTACAAGCGACCTATGGCGATGCGGCCTATGGTCTTACTGCCGATGCTTCCTCTACCGGATACGTGACTCCCTTGCCCTACTATGAGGGTGATAAGTTAATCACTCCCGTTGCAGGGAATGGTAAGCGTCGTGATTGTTGCAATGTGTACGAATGGTTGGTTCGTCCTAACCCGATGGGTAAGTGGAAGAACGGCCTGTACATGGTCGTTGCAAACGGACGTATCCTCTATAAGAGTGATTGGCCTTGGGCAGATAAAGAGAACTGGCCCTTGTCGCCTATCTCCTACGCGCCGAACGATACTGTGCCTTATGGCAAGTCACTTGTTGAACTACTCTTTGACGCACAGCAGACAATCAATAAAGAAACGTCTCGCATCCTTGCACGTCTTGAGAAAGACAAGCGGATTGTGTTCATTCAGAAGTTGTCGGGCGTTGCTACTGATGACTTCGTAGAACTCAAAGACTTGTACAAGTCGTACTACAATCCGGGTAGTGCCGCTCCGACCGTTGCTAATATGCCTCCTATCAACGGCGATCATGTGATGATGATTGACCGTGCTATTGCGTTCATGGAGCGTATCAGCGGTATGGTAGATGTGATGCGAGGTGAGACACCTGCTTCTCAAATGTCAGGGTATATGTACGACATCATGACAGAGAGTGCCACCGGTATCCTTGCGCCGCTCATGCAGGACATTGGGCGCAACGAAGTCAACTTCCTCAAGGGTGTTATCAGTGAGTATGCCGACAAGGGTTCACCCGAACTTATGATGGGTCTTGACCCACGCGGCAACAAACCGACTATGCCCGGTATAGGTGTAGGGCAAGTAACGGCACTACAGGCGATCTCAGACGGGGGACAGGTAGAACTCTATCTAGCACCGACAAGCGGCCTCCTGAAGTCACCAGCGGGGCAGGAGAAGGAACTCATGGAGAAGTACCATGAGGGACTACTTGGGCCGGTTGGTACGCCTGATGCTTCTATGGTGTTCTGGCAACTCACAAACTCGCCGTTGTCTACAAAGGTTCTCCCGCTTCTTGAGGCGCAACGACAGCAACTCGCTCAAATGGCACAGCAACAACCCGACCCCTCTGCTATTGAACAAGCGAAGGTTCAAGCACAGATTCAGGTTGTTCAGGCCAAGGGCGAGAACGATCAAGAGCGACTTCGGCTTCAGCACAACCTGAAGCTACAGGAAATGCAAGCACAAGCAAGTCTTGATGCAATGGTTGAAGATTCACAACGCGAGGTTGCGGATGCTAGACTACCCCAAGACCTAGCGATTCAAGACCATGTTGCACGAACCGAGCAAGAAGCAGAGCAACAACGAACCTCTATGGAGGTGCAGAAGGCACTACTCCAGCACCACCTAGGACAGCAAGCAGAGACGGTAAAGCATGGTCGTGACCTTGAGAAGATCAAGGCACAAGGGATGCTTCAGAAGATGATGCAACCTAAACCCTCTGCAAAGACAAAGAAGTAGCAATACTATCACGGGTTATAGAGTCCCGTAAACTCTACTCGGTCTAATCAACCGTAAAAGGATACGATCATGGGTCGCCGACCTTCACAACCTGATATGCCCGTAGTGTTTGATGAACCGCTTGACGATATTAGTTCAGATGCGTCGTTTGACACTTCTGAGTCGCCTGTATCTGATGTACCTCCGGTGGTAACGTATGGCGAGGATGATATTCTTGCCGCACTTCGTTCCGCACCGACGTTTAAGGAAGGTTCGTTTTCGGATAACACCTTTGACTTGATGCCTTCTGCTCACCAAGACACCATTCGTGATAGTGAGAGCAATCCGCTCTCTGATCTCGAAATGACTGCTCGTTCCTTCCGCTCTAACGTCAACCTAGAAGATGATGAAGATGGAGACGAAGATGATGGTTTTGGTGAAGGTGAGGAAGCAGATGCAGACGAGCAAGCGGAGCGCGACTTCCTTCTATCGGAAGATGAAGACGAAGGCGAAGAAGCGGGAGACACGGACGAAGAGGGCGAAGATGCGAACGAGGACGATGGAGCAGATGAACTAGAAGATGGTACACCTGCACCTAAGACTCGCAAGACTGCCGCTGACAAGGCACTAGAGGAGCGAATCGCCGCACAAGAAAAGGCGTTTAACGACAGACTAGCAGAAATGCAAAAGGTACTTGACGCTAACCTTGCGGAGGTTCAGAGGGCAAAGGCCGAGGCACTTGCTGAGAAGCAAGAACTCTCCTTACAATCTGAGCGACAGAAACAAATCTCTATCGCAGAGGCAGAGGTTCGTGCTAAGTTCGTTGACCTAGAAGAACTTGATAACGATGCTTTTCGTGAACTCGTAGATGCCCGTGTTTCCAAGTGGGAGGGCGGTCGTCGCGAGGAGTTAGGCAAGCAAGCGGCACAAGAGGCGCAGAAGGCAAATGCTGAGTTTCAAGCACAGCAAGTGCAACTACAGCGTCAACAGTCCTATGCTTCCTACAAGGCGAATCTACCCAAGGGCCATGAACTCATGGGTGTAGAGGCGATTGAGGGGCAAGGGACATGGGCCGACCTAACAGCAGAAATGCACGAAGCACTTGCCGTTGCGGGTTTAGAAGTGCCTAACTTCGCTGAGTTTGCTTCTAACTTTGCACCGATGCTTCAAGCGGTTCACCAACGCGGCTTCAAGGCGGGTGCGGCAAAAGCAACGGCACGGGCGGCGCGTGGGAAGTCTGCTCCTCCTCCCATCACGGGAGAGGGTGGCGGCTCACAACCAACGGCAAAAGCAACCGGCAAACCTAGTTTCCAACTCCCGACGAGTCTAGCGAACTGGGTGCCAAACTATCTCGGAGATATGCAGAGTAAGCGTGGTCGGTAGGCCATAGCGCGAGGGCATCACTTTCCGAAAACCGGGCGATGATTCGTTATCGCCCTTACCCCTTCGATGGGGCGGGTTCTCTCTGAGAACAATCTAGGCCATTTAGGGATTCCCTATGTGGCCTTTGTCTTTAGTTCCTTGGCGGATAGTCAAGGGCAGGAGAAAAACAATGGCAGTTAGTACAACGGCCCTCAACTACTCTGAGTATGCGCTCCTTGCTGACGTTCCTCAGCGTAACCGTGAGGCGGCCCTCTCGTTCATCAAGTACGGTTCCGTGCTTACCGACATTGCGACTAAGACCGAGAACACCCTTGAGTCTAGTGGTATGCGCTATCTTGGGTTTAGCAACACTCCGGGCTGGGTAAACATCAACGAAGCACCGTCTGCTACCAAGAACGTCCCGTCTCCATGGGCCGAGCAGAAGTACATGGCGGCGTTCAACGTTGAGGTTTCTAAGGTCTATGCGGCGGCCAAGGGCAGTGGTGGTCTTTCGGCCCTCACCAACAAGATGCTTGACCCTGCGGTCATGGCGCACGTCTTTGACCTGAACTACAAGTTCTTCAACAACCGTCGCAGTGCTATCACCGGTAGCACCACGGACGGTACTGCTGACTTCAACAGCAAGTGTTTCAATGGACTTCGCTATCGCCTGAGTGCGGCGGGTCGTTCACAGTACGGTATTCCCTCGGAATGTAAGATCACCTCTTCGAGTGCTGACCTCACCTCGGCGAATATCTCTTCGTCTAACGTGATGAAGGTGTACCGTGCGATGCTTGACGCTCTTGAGATTGTCGGCGCACCGGACGGTGAGAACTGTACGTTCTACGCCAACCAGAACGTGTGGTCGGGTCTTGAGGCATCCCCGCTTGTCACGACTCACTCGCTCTTTGGCGATGACAACGATATGTTCGGCAATAAGGTGCTTACCTTGCGTAACGCCAAGATTCGCCGTGCGGGTCGTGCCGTTCCTAACACTGCCGGTACTCAGGCACAGATTCTTCCGAACACCGAGGATTCAACCGGTGAACTGATTGGTTCTAGCACCCTGACTTCTATTTTCTTGGTGAAGTCCGGTGCTGATTCCTTCTGCTTCAACCAGTTCAAAGCCCCCGGTGCTGACGACCCACGTCAAGCGGAAGATGGTGTGACTTGGCTAACTACTTGGTGGAACCTGTATGGCCTTGAGCAACAGAACAACCGTGCAATCGCGCAGATTTACGGCATCACTGCGGCCTAGTCCTAGGGACTATCGTTTCTTGCCGCTCCTGATATGGGGCGGCATTGCACAATAACCTAGTTCGCTAGGTGAGGATATAAACAATGGCAGTAGATGCCCTTTGTTCTCTCTATAGTGCTTCTATTACCTCTGCGGGTAGTAGTGGCACGGCATTTGACTTGAAGATCGGCACCCCTGCGGAGGGGTTGCCGATCAAGGTCAAACTTAGCGGAGGTGCTACCTCCTCGTCCACGACCACAATGGCGATCAGTATCACTGCGTCGGATGATAACTTCACCACGACTCATGAGACGCTGTACTCGAAAACCATTACCTTTACCACGACTAACTACGCACAGGATTTTGAGGAGGTTTACTCCATCCAAACCCAGCGTCGTTATATTCGCGTGGTTGTTGGAAACCCCGGTGCTACCCTTGGTACTGCGGCGGTGGTTAGTGTGGATATTGTTACGGGCAAGTTGAACCCGTAAGTCAATGAGAGGGTGTCCTAGGACACCCTCTCTCTTCTTGATAGGAGTAGTTAATGCCTGTTTTCCCATGCACCGAATTAGAGTTTTCAACCTTCATTGGCCAAATCTTCCCAACGGGAGGACTACCAACGCAAGGCGATATTGAGGACTTCTGGCAGATTATCGAAGTGTGGGTAAGCGATGAGTTTGGCGATGCTATATTCCATGGCACGGTAGGCGACTCACTTGTGCCAACAATCACTTCCCCTTCTGACTTGATTAGCAAGTTAGAGACGATTGCAAACACGGCATATCCCGGCGTTAACTGTTGGGCCGAACCCGTGCAAGAGGGTGGATAAGTGGGAATGTTAGAACTCTTTTCTGCCTTCTCTGTGGCGCAGGGAGGTGTTCCAAGTTTTGCATTTTGCACTCTTTTAGTCATGAGTGAAAACCGTAAGTTTAAGACGTTTTTCGCTATGACATGGGAAACACTTGGCGGTATCTTAGGTTCTGTTGTTGCCGTAGGCGCACTTGCTAAATCCTCTTGGAACTACGGATGCGTTGTGCGTAAGCGTCGTGAAGATCGCAAACGTGAGGATGATGAAAACCGAGAGACGTTAAAGAACTTCCCTGAGGCAATGAGGCGGTTTAGCGAAGCAACGAAACAGATAGAGGAGATAGGTAAAGGGGTAGAGGCGAACACGGTTATGCTTGAGACGGTAAGCAAGCAGATATCAGGCGTTCGTAAAGATCAGGACTACTACCGGCAACTCAAAGAGATCGAACTTGATGAAGCAGGAGTATGCTGGTTTGAGTGCGACAAAGAGGGGCGTACCACGGCGGTATCGCAGAACCTTTGTTCGCTCTTTGGTTTGACAGAAGATCAAATGCTCAAGGACGGTAGCGGATGGTTGACCGTGATAGAGGAGCAGGACTTTGTTTATAAGCAATGGATTAACGCTGTTACTCAACACTTGCCTTATCGTTCTACTTACATGGTACGCAGGAAAAGCGGCGAGTCGTTTTATGTGGAGTCCTCTGCGGTGCGAATTGAGTACGACGGTGAGACATATCGCTATCGTGGTGTAGTCCGTAGACTAGATGGGGTAAAATAGGGTATGAACGAGCGGATTGTCGCGATAATCGGGGCGTCGGTACTACTTTGCATTGTAGGCGCATTGGCACTATCCGCCGTTACTAAGACCCCTCCTGAATGGGCCGGGGACGTAGTTAAGATCGGACTCGGTGGTCTTGTTGGTCTTGTCACGGGACAATCGACTAAGAAAGACCCTCCATCTAATCCTCCTGCCGTTGTTGCAGAAGTCTAAGGAAATAACGAATGAACCTGTTTCAATCCCTAATCAAGAAACCTATCCGGTGGATTGCATCCTCTATCGAAGGTAAAAAGGGTCGCGACATTGTAGATAAGTACGGTTCGCTTGTTGAAGAGGCGGCGATCATGTTTCTACCAGAACTATCCCTTGATACCGTAGATACCGCGAGAAGTGTTATCACTGATTGGGCGGTTGCCAAGGGTGTCCCGCAAACCGATGCACAGGTACTTGCTAATGTCGTTATCAAGAGGAAGTTCTAATGTGTGGTGAGGACTTTGTTGCGGATATTAGGTCTTTCTTTCCTTTTCGTGCCTTTGCACAAGAGAAGGATAGAGAAGGTTCTGAGGGTCTATGGTCACTCAAAAGCCAAGACGAGGCACATTGGGCGTTATATCTCAAGAGCGACCTAGACTTGGATACTGACGGAGGCCATGCACCGGGCATTATATGGGACGCGACACACCAAGATGATACGTCCTTGCGTTGGCCTGATGGTAAACCAGTAGATAGTAACTCTATCCCATTCGTGGTGATTCCGGGCAAGTGGAATCGCGGTATCAAACTTGGCGATATGTGCCATGTGCAGTATGCCAATAAGGTAGTCGCGGCGATTGTTGCTGACATTGGCCCACAACGCAAGGTTGGGGAAGGGTCTATCGCACTGCACCGACTCTTAGGGTTTGAGCGGGTACGTAACGGGCGTATCGTTGACGTTGGTATTGAGGCAGGAGTCAGAACGGTGTTCTATCCCGGTAGCGGGAATGGGTACTGTCAATCCCTTGATAAGGTCGTAGAAATTGCAGAGAAATCATGGGCAAGTATGACGGGCAAGGTTAGTGAGTAACTATGGCTAGAAACGTAGGGCAATTCTACGACGTATACGACCAGATTTCCGCAGGTACGTCCACACAAGCAACGTACAGACACCGTATCCATATATTCGGTGCGGAGAGCGGTCTTGCCGTACAGTTCGTCTTTGCTAACTACAAATCCTGCCCTGACTCGATCACCAGTCTGTCTACGATCACCGTTGCGGCGGCGGTAGAGATCAGTGGTGTCGTCACCCCGTTGACGTTCTCAGGGTCCGCAGAGGTTAGTATCGCCCCCGGTTCTACAGCAACAAGCGATGCGATCACTCTCACAACCAATGACTTCATCTACGTTCGCACCCGTCCTAAGGTTACAACCCTTGGGAACAAGTGGCCCTTGGGATACATCTATGGTGGTGCGTCATTTGGTAATGAGGGCGTTACGGATGCAACCGACCTGACGACTACGGGCAGTGCGGCGGTAGCAGTGGCAACGGGGTATGGTTATGGCCCGTATCAGATCATTGCAAACGTCAATCAGTATGCGAGTGTATTTGTAGAGGGCGACTCTATTGCTTACGGGCAAGGTGACGATGGCACTACCGGATATACCGCAGAGTCGTACCTCTCTGATAAGGGTTGGGTAAGTCGTGTCCTAAACCACACACGCCCAACTAAGAGAAATGCCAAGAGCGGGACTACAGCAAGTCAACACGCGACAAACACCTATACAAACGCACAGTATGGGATGCACACCTATATGCTGTGTGAGTTAGGTGTCAATGACCTCAGTGATACCCTTGCCAATATCAAGGCAAACCTTTCGAGTATCTATGCAAGTGCTAAGGCCGCAGGACTTCGCGTAGCACAGTCTACGATCACTCCTGATGGTAATGCCGGACATGAGGCGACGAGAACCGCACTAAACGCATGGATTCGTGCTAAGACGGATACGAACCTTGACTACGTTATAGAGGTTGCCGATGCGGTAGAAACGGCCCGTGACTCAGGTACATGGGTTACAGGGTATACGGGTGACAACCTTCACCCAACGACCACAGGGCATATCGCTATTGCAAGTGCGGTGGGTACGGCACTTCTAAATGACATTCATGCCGCTGATAACATCGGAGCGTCACGCACTAGAATGTTCCTTGGCATGGGCTTTGGAATTTAACTAAACTTTGGAGAACCATTATGGCAAGTAACATCGTCCCTTATCGCGGAAACGTCGCTTCTGATGCGACTGCAATCACGTTGACTGACAGTACAGACATTGCAAACTACCCTTGCGGCGGATTCATCGTTGGTACTGCTGGCAATCTGAAGGTCATGACAGCAGAGGGTACTACTCTCACCTTGACGGGACTTCAAGCGGGTCAGATTGTTCCGCTTCGTATTCGTCAGTTCTGGTCTACAGGTTCGACTGCGGGTAGTATCGTCGCCTTGTTCTAGTTATGAGGCAATTAGCATATCGTGAAAGACTCATAGGATACAATAAGACATGACACGCGGCGAGATGGAAGATGAACTATCAATACGAATAGGGGAGTATCTTGGCACTACAACCAATGATAATCCCTTTGCTCGTCGTCGTGCCGTGTGGCGCAGTGCGGATAAGGTAGCAGAAGCAACGATGTGCCTCCATACGGGGCGTACGCTATCGCTTGTTGCCGATCAGGAGGAGTATTGTCCCCCTGACCTTATCGCGATTACCTCTGTCTTATTCAAGGATGCTAATGACTACTGGACTAACTTGCACACGGAAACACGGGCAAGGATGGATAAGGCCACGGGCGGTATGTGGCGCAATAGTGAGTCCTCGCAGTATCCAAGACTTGCCGTAGTCACCGGCCCTAACCGCGTACGAATCTACCCTACTCCCTCTACCTCGATCACAAGCGGTCTACGCATTGAAGGATACTACAAACCCGGCGAGACTTGGGTGTATGACTCAAATGGCACAGCACAGGCCGTTGCTACGTCGGATGAATGTCCCTTGCCTACCATGGCGCACACTTGCGTTGTGGAGGGGGCGTTGCTAGATCGCTTGCAAGCAATGGTTGTACAGCATCCGCAACTTACACCTGCCATTGGAATTGTCCGTGAGACGTACCGGGGACTATTGGGCGACGTAGAGGCGAATACCGCACGGCACTATCAGTCGGTATTAAATGGCGCACCTCGACGGTTATGGATATAGGAGATAGATAGATGAGTGTAACCCTAAACGAACTCCAAATCCTAACCCTTCGCAAAGTTGACGAGGCATATGATTCGTCTGCCGCTGAAGTAGCTGACGGCACGGGTGGTATCCTCTCTGTAGACTCTTCATGGGTACAGGGCAGTGGTACTTCCCTAACTACTTTGACAACGATCACAGACTACCTAAACGAAGTGCAGAACGTGTGGTGCCAAACCGCATGGATGCTAGAAGGCACAGCGAGTCGGACATGGGGCAGTGGAGTGGAGAAGTATGCACTCGCCGACTTCACTCCAACCTCAGGGCAAGGTGCGATGTGGGCGGTAGAGTCGTTGGTGCTAAACACATCAACGCTTATCCAGACAACGAAGTCTGACTTACAGCGAGAGGTTAGAGACTTCCGCACTGCGGCAAGTGGTACAAGCGAGTATTGGTACGCAGAGCAAGAGACGGTTCATCTTTACCCTAAGACGGATACGGCCTATACCGCGACTCTCTATGGATACTCTTTGCCTCCTATGCTTGGAAGTGGTAGTGGTGGCACGGTGACTTCTGCTTCGTTCATGCGCGACGACCTGATTCGCAAAGTCCTGCCTCTTGGTGCGGGTATCCTACTTATCCGCCGCAAAGCAACCGACCCGTCCTTGATCGGGCGACTACCTGACTTGACCAATGAGTTTCAGGAAGTATACCTTAGGGAGCGTTCTCGTTTGTCTGAGAGCGTTCGTCGCACCTTCTATACTGATTTGCCTAGCGACCTGAGAGGGCGTTAAGTAAGTGGCATTTGATTACCGTTGGTTAGGGAGTGACCGTCCGAACTGGACGATCATGAATATCACAACACTATTAAACGATAACAGTGTTGGCGACCTATCCACGGGTGAGACTGCAACGGATTCTGCGGTAGGCACTCCTCCGTACTGCCAAACGATCAATGCCCATTGCTACAATACGGCGCAAATATATCTGACTAATGCTCATACTATTAGTGGGTTCTCATTTGCGTTAATCAACTCAGTAACGACCACGATCAATAACCCGGTCTGTACACTCCCGGCAGATACCGACCCTCCGGTTGTGCCTCCTCCATCGTCTGTTGTGGTGCTAGAGTATTCGTCAAACGGTGCGTTGTGGACGGAGATAACAAGGGTATCGTGCAACGTATCTTCATATGACCCAGATGGTGATACCGTTGCGGTCAATACGGTGTACTCTGCGACGTTTCCTGCGGTTACAGGATGTTGGATTCGTCTTGTTGCTGATTACTCTTACTCGATCATGACAGGTTCACAGGAACTTGACGTATCGACAAAGATCACTGACTTCAGACTTACTGCAACGGATACGGGTAGTCCTTGCGGGTATCCGCCAACTACTTCGTGCGACATATCCCTCGCGGCCTCTGCAAGCCCCTCTACGGCCTCTGTAGGTGCTACGGGTACATATACTGTCACTGCGTCTAACGTAGGCGACACAGCGACAACGGCAACGGAAGTTACAATACTACCTCCAATTGGCTTTACGTCTCCTGCGTATACTCCGTCTCAAGGCAGTGTGGCAAGTGGCGTGTGGACAATTGGTGCAATAGCGGTAGGTGCTAGTAAGACTTGTTCGGTGGTTGGCACTCTTGGTAGAAATGGGACGCTGATACTCTCTGCATCCTTGACTGGTTCTACTCCCACCGATACCGTAGAGGGCAATAACTATGCACGGGCACAGATCATAGTATCTCCTGCCGCTGGAACAGGTTGTCACTGTACTGAAGTGCATGAAGGGCCATGCCCAACGACTACGTTCACTTTCGATGGTGCCGTTGCGGGAACATACTCCTTTGATAGTGACTGCACAGGAACATGGATAGTCGATGATTGTCCGGGCGGTACGCCTAGCACTGATACGAATTGGGACTTCTCAATGACAAGCATTGTAGACTTCTCACAAACTACGGGCGTGGCCTACTTCGATTCAACGGCTACAGGATAGTAATATGGCTAAACAGACAATCAATCTTGGAACCTCTGCTGACGACCACACGGGTAGTACGCCTCGGGCGGCAGGAACCATTATCAATGCCAACTTCACCGAAATCTACGGTGTCAATGGGATACTCAAGTCAAATGGGTCTACGACACTCTCTGCGGCGGTATCTGGAACCGACTATGCTCCTGCGACTAGCGGAACGTCTATTCTATACGGCAACGGCTCTGGCGGCTTTAGCAACGTTACTATCGGCAGTGGACTATCGTTCTCTACTGGCACTCTATCTGCTAGTGGTGGTGGCACTGTAACGAGTGTTGGTGTTACGGTTCCCTCTATCCTGTCCGTGTCTGGATCACCCGTAACCACTTCAGGCACTATTGCTATTTCTCTTGCTACGCAAATCGCCAACACGGTGTTTGCTGGCCCAACAACAGGTAGTGCCGCGACTCCGACATTTCGTGCCTTAGTGCTTAACGACTTGCCTAGCGGGGTAGGTCTTACTGCCTCTACTCTGGCGCAGTTTGCCGCTACAACCTCCTCCCAACTTGCAGGAGTAATCAGTGATGAAACGGGAAGTGGTTCACTTGTCTTTGCAACGTCACCAACACTTGTTACCCCGGTGATTGGCGTAGCATCTGCAACGAGTATTAACAAAGTTACGATCACTGCACCTGCAACGGGTTCAACTCTCACTATTCCTGATGGGGTGACGCTTACCGGCCCTGCTTCAAGTGGTACTGCAATGACGCTTGGCAACACTGAGACGGTGACAGGCGTAAAGACTTTTGGCAGTGCCGGTGCGGTTGGCAGATTTAAGATTGCAGGGACTACTAGTGGTAGCACCATTCTAGATGCTTCTGCCGTTGCAAGTGGGACGCTCACCCTACCTGCCGCAACGGATACGTTAGTTGGACGTGCTACGACGGATACCCTTACGAACAAGAGTATTGCGGGTAGTCAGATAACCGGCGCAGTGACGGGCCTTGGCACTACAATGTCAACTGCTACGTTGCTTGGTAGGAACACAGCGGGAACAGGGGCGATTGAAGAAATATCGCCAACAACTGCAAAGACAATGCTGTCACTTGTCCCCGGTACAAACGTAGAAGCATATCGTGCAAGTGCAGTGCAAGCAACTTTAAGTATCGTTATAGATGGTGGCGGAAGTGCTATCTCTACTGGTGTTAAAGGCGATAGTATGATTCCGTGGGCGTATACTATAACTTCATGGGATATAGTTGCCGATCAAAGCGGGTCTATTGTCATTGATTTATGGAAGGATACTTATGCTAACTTTCCTCCTACTGTTGCAGATACAATCACGGGTTCTGCTAAACCGACTTTATCTAGCGCAGTAACGGCTCAGTCGTCTACCCTTACAGGTTGGACGACTACAGGTTCGCGAGGAGATTATATCCGGTGGAATGTGGATAGTGCATCAACGGTTACTCGCGCCGTGCTTACTCTCTACCTTACGAGGTCTTAACTATGATTACACTTGATGGTGATACACATTATCTCGCATTGCGCCTTGCAGAGTCTACGGGACTTTCGCAGGATCAGTCGTCTGCACTCACCACGGAACTTAAGAACACACGCTACAGAGGGAAGACGGCTATAGAATGCTTATGTATTCTACATGACCCAACGCAAGAGACGCAGGTAATGTATGGTAATGCGACGGGTAAAGAACTTAAAGAGTGGATGGCCCCGTATGCGCGGCTTTTACGCTTTGGCCGCGAGGGTATAACGGAGGCAAAACGCGCTGAGTGGTTGCAAACGATTGCATGGATAAATACAGCGTATGAGGATACCTACGTTTTTGACCCACAATCGGCACCAACGTTCACGCAGTTTGCGGCGGGTGCAGTCTTGGACGGAGTGATTACACAAACCGACGTAGACGAGTTCAAGAGGCGGTACGAGTCAACTCTCTACGTCTCTCCCGTGCGTAAACTTTTTGGCGCAGGAGTGTTTGTGGAACTTGCTGATATTGAGGCGGTGCTTTAGTGTCCACACTTCAACAGATGCTAGGACGCGGGGTATGGCTGGGGGCCGACCCATTGATGGGATCACTGCCCAATAACGGTGTTTTCTCCACGTCCACACTCAACGCCACGGGTCAAAAAATGGCCTTCGTTGGCCGGGTCTGGTGGGCGGGGCGCAGTGGTACGAAAGCCATTCGCCGCGTCGGTTTTAGGTTCGGCACCGTGACCAAGGCAAGCGGCAGTGGCCTCACGGTTTCTTTGCAAGATATTGCCACGGCCTCCGGCCCTCCCGGACAGCCCGACGAAACCCAAGACCAGACCGTGTCTATTACTAATGCTGACGCAGGGTTTGCCAGCAACCTGTGGTATCGCACGGGGACGCTCTCTGCCGACCGCACTGTTAGTCTGAGCGATCCACTTGCCGTTGTGGTCGAGTTCGACGGGTCGGGACGACTTGGGGCGGATAGTATCAATATTGCGTTTTTACCATGGGCCGCAACCGCACTGCCGGGATTAGGACAGCCCGTGCTAAAGTCGGGCGGAACATGGGCACTAGTCTCATCCGTTATTGGCAACCTCATCCTAGAGTTTAGCGATGGGACGTTTGGCACACTAGACGGATGCATCCCTGTAAGTGCCTTTAACACCCATACCTACAACTCGGGGAGTGCGGCGGATGAGTTCGCCATGCCGATCTACCTGCCCTTCGCCTGTAAGATCGACGCGCTCCGAGCGTCTGTGTCCCCTGCGGGGGGGACGAGTGACTTTAGCCTCGTCTTGTACCAAGGCACGACGGCCCTCGTCACGGCCTCGGTGGATGCTAACCAATACGCACAGGCGGCCCTTCGTAGCGTAGAAATTCCCATAGCGGAAACAACCCTCTCCGCCAACACGCAGTATTACCTCAGCGTTCGCCCTGACACGGCAAATAACATCTCGGTCTATTCGTTCGATGTCAATGCGGCAGGCCACCTTGCGACCTATCCGGGGGGCACAGAGTTTTCGTACACGACCCGCGTAGATGCAGGTTCATGGGCGAGCAAGACGACCACGCGAGCGTTGCTGGCTGGAATACGAATTAGTTCCTTACATGATGGTACGGGTGGTGGTGGTGGATCATGGGGGGTTTTCTCATGAATCGGCTAACCGGTAAGCAAATAACTATTTTTGGGATTGGATTAGGTGCGGCGGTATGGGGTGTTGTCGAAATCCTTGCTTTACGCAACAATGAGGAGGGAGATACAATCAGTGCTAGGATGCACGATGCTATAATTGACTATCCCGTCGTTGCAGGACTCCTCGCCGCGCCGGTAGTTCACTTTTGTACGCCAACCCGACAAACTAGAAAGTCTTTACCATGGTGGCAAGGAAGCGGTATCGCCTTGATAGGCGGTACTTTGCTAGGTCTTGCATGGACAAGATATGATAGATCAAGATAATTATGGATACGACACGCCAAGCACGACAATCTAGTGGGCCGGTTCCTTATACCGTGGGAGATTCATACTTTCACGGTATGGACACTCGCATTGACCCTGAGCGGTTAGACCCCGGCATTTGCCAGAGTATCACTAACCTCC
>Ga0228698_1000622_pt1 | contig 23528 bp, 22 predicted proteins | sample McNCre117_Aug_MG_FD_178015 | JGI IMG/M metagenome (GOLD analysis project Ga0228698, IMG submission 178015) | Freshwater microbial communities from McNutts Creek, Athens, Georgia, United States - 1-17_Aug_MG | ecosystem: Environmental > Aquatic > Freshwater > Creek | place: USA: Georgia...
CTCAGCACCTGCAAAAATCTTACGGAAAGCGGCAAGTCGTTAAAGATGTGTCGCTGACGGTGCGCACCGGCGAAGTGGTGGGCCTGCTCGGGCCCAATGGCGCCGGCAAGACCACCTCGTTCTACATCATCGTGGGCCTGCTGCGTGCCAGCGGGGGCGACATTGCGATCGACGGCCAGTCGATTGAGCACATGCCGATTCACCGGCGCGCCCGGCTAGGCTTGGGCTATTTGCCGCAGGAAGCATCGATCTTTCGCAAGCTCAACGTGGAAGACAACGTGCGTGCGGTGCTGGAGTTGCAGCGCGACGCCGAGGGTGCTCCGCTGCGCCACGACGAAATTGAAAGCCGCCTGACCAATCTCCTCAAGGAATTGCGGGTAGAGCATTTGCGCGAATCGCCGGCGCTGGCCTTGTCGGGTGGTGAACGCCGCCGCGTGGAAATCGCGCGGGCGCTGGCCACCGGGCCGCGCTTTATTCTGCTGGATGAACCGTTTGCCGGAATCGACCCGATTGCGGTGATTGAAATCCAGCGCATCATTAATTTCCTGAAGGCGCGCGGTATCGGCGTGCTGATCACGGACCACAACGTGCGCGAGACGCTCGGCATTTGTGACCACGCCTACATCATCAGCGATGGTCGCGTGCTGGCCGAAGGAACGCCGTCCGAGATCGTGGACAACCCCGAGGTACGCCGCGTGTACCTGGGCGAAAACTTCAAGATGTAGATGTTGCTCCCCACGCTTGTCACTTCGTTTACGGCGCTGCCCCTCCATGAGGGGCTATCGCGCCTTCGGGCGGCCGTGCGGCGCGATGCTGGCTGGAGGCGCGCATGAAACAGGGGTTATCCCTTCGCGTCTCCCAACATCTGGCGCTGACGCCCCAACTTCAGCAATCGATCCGGCTGCTGCAACTCTCCACCCTGGAACTGAGCCAGGAAGTGGACCAGATGCTCGACGAGAACCCTTTTCTGGAACTCAGCGAAGAACGTGCCGAGCGCGAAGACTTCGGGCTGCCCCAGGCCGATACGCCGGTCAGCGAGGGGGATCGTGATTCCGAGTTTTCCAGCGCGGCGCCCTTGTCGGATCTGGGCAGCGCCACGGTCAGCAGCACTTCCAGTGATGAAGACAACGCGCCGCTGGGTGGCGACGAGGGCATCGACTGGGAGGGCGACGGCTCCACCGAGATGTCGCCGGATGACGGCGAGTGGGGCGTGGAGGCCAAGGCGCGTGCCAACAACCTCAATGCAGAAGACGAAAAGGACGCGACCGAGTTGGCGCGCACGCAGGAAAGCCTGCAGGCCTTTTTGCACCGCCAGGCCTTGGGCCTGCGCCTCTGTGCCGAAGACAGCGCGGCGTTGCGCTTCCTGATTGAGTCGCTCAATGACGACGGCTATCTGGAAGAGTCGCTGGAAGACCTGGCCCGCACGCTGAATCCGCGTGATTTGGAACAACTTGACGAACTGGTGCACCACTTCACCGTGGCGCTGCGTCTGCTGCACAGCCTGGAGCCGGTGGGCGTCGGGGCCCGTAATCTGGGTGAATGTCTGCAACTGCAATTGCGCGCGCAGTTGCGTGAACTGGACGACGAGGGTGACGCCGAAGGGGTTCTCGAAGCCACCGAGGTGGCCCTGCGCATCTGCCTGCAACCCATGGAATTGCTGGCCAAACGCGACATTAAGCGGCTGGTGCAACTGGGTGTGGGCAGTGATACGCTTGTGCGCGAGGCGATTGCCCTGATTGCGCGGCTAGAGCCCAAACCCGGTCGCCGCTTTATCGACGTGGAGCGCAACATCGTGGTGCCCGATGTGCTGGTGCTGCAGGTGCCCAATACCAACAAGGCGGCCCAGCCCAAGTTTCGCGTCATGCTTAACCCCGACGTCATGCCGCGCCTCAAGGTGCACGACATTTACGCCAACGTGCTGCGCAACCACCGGGGCGGCAAGGACAGTGCCGGGCATGCGGCCCTGCAGCAGCGGTTGCAGGAAGCGCGATGGTTTATTAAAAACATCCAGCAGCGTTTTGACACCATCCTGCGCGTGAGCACGGCCATCGTGGACCGCCAGAAGAGTTTTTTCACCCACGGCGAACTCGCCATGCGCCCGCTGGTGCTGCGTGAGATTGCCGATGAACTCGGCCTGCACGAGTCCACCATCAGCCGCGTGACCACGGCCAAGTACATGGCCACGCCCTTTGGCACCTTTGAGTTGAAGTACTTCTTTGGCTCGGGGCTGGGCACCGAGTCGGGCGGCAATGCGTCGAGCACGGCGGTGCGCGCGCTGATCAAGCAGTTCATCAGCGCCGAGAGCGCCAAGAAGCCCTTGTCGGACAACCAGATTTCCGAGATGCTTAAGGAGCAGGGCATTGAATGCGCCCGCCGCACGGTGGCCAAATACCGCGAGGGCCTGAAGATTGCCCCCGCGTCCCTACGCAAAGCGCTATGAACCAACTGCAACTCTTTCTCCCCTGCGCAGCGGGCGTGGAGGAATACCTCGCCCCGGAAGCCCTGCGTATTACCGGCTTGCCACCGGGTTGTGTGACCAAACAGCGCGGTGGCGTGGCGGTGCGCACCTCGTTTGCCGACGCCATGTTGCTGAACCTGCATTGCCGTCTGGCGCAGCGGGTGCTGGTGCTGGTGTCGTACACCGAATACCGCAACGAACAGGACCTGTACCGCGCCGCCATGGCGGTGCAATGGGAGCGCTGGTTTACCCCGCGTGAAACCATCAAGATCGAAGTCACTGCCCAGCACAGCCCACTGACCTCGCTGAATTTTGCGGCGCTGAAAGTCAAGGACGCGGTGTGCGACCGTTTCCGCGAAGTGGCCAACGGCGTGCGGCCCGACGTCAATACCCAGTGGCCCGATGTGCGCATTTATGCCCACCTGACCACCGACAGTTGCTCGCTCTACATCGACACCTCGGGGGAGCCGCTGTTCAAGCGGGGCTGGCGCGAAGACAAGGGCGACGCACCGTTAAAGGAAACCCTAGCCGCCGCCATGATTGCCGCCAGCGGCTGGGCCGATGGCAACGACGACTTGCAGCCCTTGTACGACCCGTGCTGCGGCAGCGGCACCATCGCCATCGAGGCCGCCCAGATTGCCTGCAATATCGCCGCCGGTTCGTTGCGCCGTTTTGCCTTCGAAAAATTCGTGCCCTTCCGCTCGCAGGTGTGGGTCGACATGAAGAAGGAAGCGGCCGCCAATGTGGTGAAGCCCGAACCGGGCCAGAAAGCGCTTATTTACGGCAGCGATGTGTCGCACCGCATGGTGGACTTTGCCCAGCGCAATGCCGAGCGCGCCGGTGTGGCCGATGTGATCGAGTTCCGGGGTGGTGATGCGCTGCAGCGCATGCCGCCGATTGAAGGTGGTGGCGTCATGTTGCTCAATCCGCCGTATGGCGAGCGCATTGGCATTGGCGGCGTGGCAGGCGAGGGCGTTCAGGCCCGCTTTGGCGCACGGGAACTGGCCGAAACCGAAGATGGCGTGGCCTTCTTCACGCAACTGGCCAGCCACTGGAAAAAGAACTTCTCCGGCTGGACCGCCTGGATGCTCACCCCCGACCTCAAGCTGCCCGGCAAGATGCGCCTGAAAGAATCACGCCGCGTGCCCATGTGGAACGGCCCGCTCGAATGCCGTTTGTTCAAATTCGACATGGTGGCCGGGCGCATGGCCAAGGGCGCAGCCGATACCGCTGGTGGCAAGCCCGCCGGCGCGGCCTGATGGCGGAAGCGGTCGCGTTGCCTGCTGGCAAAGGTTCGCCCAACAAGGTGTCCAACATCGTGCTGGACACCAACATCGTTCTGGATCTGTTCATTTTTTCCGACCCGGCCACGCTGCCACTTCGTGCGGCGCTGGATGCCAAGTCGATGCGCTGGATTGCCACGCAAGTGATGCGCGATGAGTTGGAGCGCGTGCTGGCCTATACCCACATCGTGCCGCGCATGCAGTTCTACAGAGTGACCGCTGCCGACGTGCTGGCGCAGTTTGATGCGGGTGTGTCCTTGGTGGAGGTTGCGCCCAAGGCCCGCTACGTGTGCAAGGACGCGGATGACCAGAAGTTCATCGACCTGGCTGTGGCACACGAGGCCTTGTTGCTGAGCAAGGACAAGGCCGTGCTGACCTTGGCCAAGCGCCTGCGCACGCTGGGCGTGGAGACTGCGGCAAGGTTTCAGGCTTTGCCGACGGCATCAAACGCGGCGGCCTAAATCGACCGCGGCGTTAGCCGCCTCACCCATTCACCACCATCGCATCATCTCCCTGCAACATAAAGCTCTCTGCCGCTGCGCGCGGCCAGGTCATGCGGTAGATGATGGGCAGGGCCTGCAGGTCGCTTTGCAATAGCGCCCGGTCGGGCAACTGGGTGAGGATGAGCTGCGCCAGTGAGCGCACCTTCTGGTCGGTGGAACGGCGCACGATGTGGTGGGCGGTGATCTGGTTGGGGTGCTCGATGCCGGCGGCCTGCACCAGCTCTTGCAGTGCGTGCAGGGTTTGCTGGTGGAAGTTGTAAACGCGCGTGGCCTTGTCTTCCACCACCAGCGACTTTTGGCGTTGCGGGTCCTGGGTGGCGACACCGGTGGGGCATTTGCCGGTGTGGCAGGTCTGGGCTTGCAGGCAACCCAGGGCAAACATAAAGCCCCGCGCCGCATTGCACCAGTCGGCGCCCAGCGCCATCAGTCGGGCTATGTCAAAGGCGCTGGTGACCTTGCTGGCCGCGCCCACTTTGACCTTGTCGCGAAGGCCCACGCCACGCAGCGTGTTGTGCACCAAAAGCAGCCCCTCTTGCAAGGGCGAGCCCACATGGTCGGTAAATTCGACCGGCGCGGCGCCGGTGCCGCCTTCGGCACCGTCCACCACGATGAAGTCCGGCGTGATGCCGGTGGCCAGCATGGCTTTCACCATGGCAAACCATTCCCATGGATGCCCAATGCAGAGCTTGAAGCCGGTGGGCTTGCCGCCTGACAGGGTGCGCAGCTTTTCGATGAAATGCATCATTTCCACCGGCGTGTGGAAGGCACTGTGCGATGCCGGCGAAATGCAGTCCACGCCCTCGGGAATTCCACGCGCTGCTGCAATTTCGGGGGTGACCTTGGCCCCCGGCAGCATGCCGCCGTGGCCCGGTTTGGCGCCCTGGCTGAGTTTGATTTCAATCATCTTCACCTGCGGGTCACGCGCGTTGGCGATGAATTTTTCCTCGCTGAAGCTGCCGTCTTCGTTGCGGCAGCCAAAGTAGCCCGAGGCAATTTCCCAGATCAGGTCGCCGCCATGTTTGCGGTGGTGCACCGAGATCGAACCTTCACCGGTGTCGTGCGCAAAGTTGCCGCGCTTGGCACCGGCATTGAGCGACTGGATGGCATTGGCACTCAAAGCGCCAAAACTCATGGCCGAAATATTGAACACGCTGGCGCTGTAGGGTTGCGCGCGATGGCCGCCAATGGTCACACGAAAGTCGTGCGAATGCAGTGTGGTGGGCGAGACCGAGTGGTTGATCCACTCATAGCCTTCGGCGTGCACGTCGAGTTGGGTGCCAAAGGGACGCTTGTCTACCGCGTTTTTGGCGCGCTGGTATACCAGTGTCCGCTGGGCGCGTGAGAAGGGTGAGGCGTCGTTGTCGCCTTCAAAGAAGTACTGCCGGATTTCGGGTCGAACCGACTCCAGCATGAAGCGTATGTGGCCGGTGATGGGGTAGTTGCGCAGGATGGAACGCTTGGTTTGGCGCAAGTCGTACACCCCCAGTGCGACCAGACTGCCGGTTAACAGCAGCATGATGCCACCCACACCGAAGGCCAAGAGACTGAATCCGCTCAGCAGCAGGCCAAAGCAGCACAGCGCGAAAACCAGGTACCGGGCCGGGAAAATTTTGTTTATTGCTTCAACCATGCGGTGTCTCCTTGGGCGCGACAATAGCAGGCACATCCCGATTTGCACAGCCATGAATACCCACACCGCACCCGATCCCATCCCCGTTTCTGCCGAAGTCCCAGCCCATTCCGGCCTGAGTCCGGAAGAGTTTGACGAAATGGACGCGATTCTGGACGACCTGCGCCGGCGCTTTGAAGAGACGCCGCAATGGGAGTTCTGCGAAGGGTTTATGGCGGCCCTGGTGGTTTGCCGCCGACGGATTCTGCTGGAGGAATACTTGCCGGTGCTGCTCGACTCCGACGGCAGCGATGCGGGTGCCGAGGCGGGCAAGAGCACCTTTGCCGATGCCGCCCAGTACACCCGCTTTATGGAGTTATGGCAGCGGCGCTGGAGTGATGTGGAGCAGAGCCTGGCCGTAGAGGTGAAAAGCCTGGACGACGAGCGCGCCTACCACCCCGAGGTGATGGATGTGCGCGGAGCGGTCGCCGCGCTGCCCGAAGAAGAGCGGGCCCAGATGGCCGGCGAGGCATTGCCCTCATTCGCACAGGTCTGGGCGGTGGGCTTTATGTATGCCGTGGAAAACTGGCCCGATGAATGGCAGCCGCCCCGCGACAAGGAAGCCCGCAAGTGGCTCGACGATGCCCTGCAGCGGATGGTGGCCCTGACCGAAGACGACACCGATGAACCCACGCTCAGCGTGTTTGACGACGAAGGCGCGCCCACCGTCAGCGTCAACCGGTTCAATGCCTTTGCCGACGCGGTTTGGGCGGTATATGACCTGCGGGAACTGTGGCGCAACATCGGTCCGCGCGTGGAAACGGTGCACAAAGAGGCAACGCCCGGGCGCAACGATGTGTGCTTTTGCGGTAGTGGCAAGAAATACAAGAAGTGCCACGGCGCTTAATGCCGCATCAGATCACCTCGGGCAGGCTCTGCGCCAGAAAGTCATAGACGGCGCGAATGCGCTTGTTGGTGCGTATTTCGCGGTGTACCGCGAGCCACATCGGCAGCGGCGGGATCGGCAGTTGCCCGGCCAGCACGATTTGCACCTGCGGGTCGGTGCGCAGCATGTACTCCGCCGTAAAACCAATACCCAGTCCTGCCCGCACCGCCTGCCATTGCACTACAAAGTCGTCGCAGCGAAAGGCGAATGTTTCCCGGGTTACCGGGTAACCCATGGCCTTGAATCCATCCAGGATGGATGTGTCGGCATCGCTGCCGATCAGGTCATGACTCAGCAGGTCGGTAGGCTTTTTCAGGGGCGCGCGGCGCGCAAGGTAGTCCTTGTGGGCGCAGACGCATAAACGTACATCGCCCAGTTTGCGGGCCACCAGGGTGGACTGATCGGGGCGCACCATGCGAATGGCTATGTCAGCCTCGCGCCGCAGCAAATTGCTTACCTGGTTGCTGGCAACCACTTCCACCTGAATATCCGGCAAGGCTTGCCGCATGGACGACAACACCCCCGGCAGCAGGTTGACGGCTACCGGAGCACTGGCTGTGATGCGCACGGTGCCGGAGGTTTGCTCCTGCACGCCCGACAGGGTTTGCGCGAGTTCGATGGCACCCGTCTCCATGGCGCGTGCGCTGTGGGCCAACTGGGTGGCTGTGGCGGTGGGCACCAGGCCGCGACCGGTGCGCTCGAACAGCACCACGCCAAGCTGACTTTCCAGTTCGGCAATGTGCCGTCCCACGGTGGGCTGGCTGGTGCGCAGCGCCCGGGCGGCGCCGAGCAGGCTGCCCTGGTCGAGCGCAGCCAGAAAGGAGCGCGCCAGATTCCAGTCAAAGCCGCGCTGGGGTGGTGGTGTGGTCTTGGTATTCAAAAGTGCATAGATCGTATGTTTATTTATGCAATTGTGTAACGTCCGGCTTGTTTTCACAATACCGCTCATACACCCACTTTCGGAGAAGCAAGATGCAGGAAAGGGTATTGATATTGGGCGCCAGAGGGCGCTTCGGGTTGGCCGCAGCGCAGGCATTTGCCGATGCTGGCTGGAAGGTTCTGGCACATATGCGTCCCGGTGCCACGGCACCGGTCGAGGCACAGGACGATGCCCGCATAAGCTGGATTGCTGCCGAACTTCAAGATACGCCGGCGCTGGCGCGAGCGGCCGCGCAACAGGCAGGCGGGCAGGGCGTGGCGGTGGTCGTGCATGCCTTGAATCCGGCGTACACCAACGCAGCCTGGCAAACACAGGTACTGCCCATGACCGATGCGGCCCTCGCGCTGTGCAAGGCCCTGGGCGCCAGCTTCATGCTGCCCGGCAACATCTACAACTTTGGCACGGAAATGCCGCCGGTGCTGCGTGAGAGCACACCGCAGGTGGCCCGCACCGTGAAGGGTCAGGTGCGCATTGCCATGGAACAACGCATTCGCGAAAGCGGCGTGCGCAGTGTGGTGATCCGCGCCGGAGACTTCTTTGGAGTTGGCAAGGGCACCTGGTTTGACCAGGCGATTGTGAAAGACCTTACCAAAGGTGCTTTCACCTACCCCGGACCGTTGGAGGTGGCGACCGCCTGGGCTTACCTGCCCGACCTTGCGCAGACCTTTGTGCAGGTGGCGCAAAAGCGGGCACAACTGCCGGCCTTTGAGGTGCTGCACTTCGCGGGCTACAGCCTGACTGCGCGGGAATGGATTGAGGTGCTCACCCCGCTGGCCCAGGCGCAGGGCTGGGTACAGGCCAACGCCGCCGTGCGCTACAAGGTGCTCCCGTGGGCCATCATCCGGCTGGGCGGGCTGGTGGTGCCTGCCTGGGCGGCCCTGGCAGAGATGCGCTACCTGTGGATCACGCCGCACCGCCTGGCCAATGACCGGCTGCTGCAGTTGCTGGGGGCCGAGCCGCACACGCCGCTGCCGCAGGCTGCTGCCCGGGCGCTGGACGATTTGGGCTGGACCCGCCGCACAGCCGGTGCCGTGACGGCCGCTGCAGGAACCTGATCGGATGAGGGTGGTTGCCCTTCGCTTGTGCGACAGAGCGTGGTATTTCAAAATACTGCGCACTAATGTGAAGGAAAAGCATGCCGTCAATCTATCGCCTGGACCCAAAACGCGACTTGCGTCTGACCCGACTTGTTGCAGTGCCCCGTGCACTCCTGTGGCGCGCCTGGACGGAACCGGAGATGCTCAAGCCCTGGTTTTGCCCCTTGCCCTGGAAGGTCCTCGATTGCGAAATTGACCTGCGCCCTGGCGGCATTTTCCAGACCACCATGCAGTCGCCCGAGGGGGCGGAGTTTCCGAATGCCGGTTGCTACCTGGAAGTCATTCCTGAACGCCGGCTGGTCTGGACCAATGCCTTGCTGCCCGACTGGCGCCCCAGTGCCAACCAAGATAAGACTGCAGCCGATGAGGCTGGCTTTGTGTTTACTGCCGTGGTTGAACTGGAAGACGAAGGGGCAGGCACCCGCTACACCGCCACGGTCATTCACGCGGACGAGGCGGGGTGCCAGAAGCACGCCGCCATGGGGTTTGAAGCTGGTTGGAGTGCCGCTCTGGATCAACTGCTTGCCATGGTGGCACAGCAGGGACAGGACAGCGCTAAAGCACACGCTAAGGCTTAAGCCTCTTTATCCAGCGTCTCCTGCATGCGTTGAACGTCGAGTTCGCCGGTCCATTTCGCAACTACCACGGTTGCCACGCCGTTGCCCACCAGGTTGGTCAGGGCGCGTGCTTCCGACATGAAGCGGTCAATGCCCAGAATCAGCGCCAGGCCGGCGACCGGCACGGTTCCCACGGCAGACAAGGTAGCTGCCAACACGATAAATCCGCTTCCGGTAATGCCGGCTGCGCCCTTGGATGTGAGCAGCAGCACCGCCAGCAGCGTGAGTTCCTGCATCAGGGTCATGGGCGTGTTGGTGGCCTGTGCAATGAACACAGCGGCCATGGTCAGGTAAATGGAGGTGCCGTCCAGATTGAAAGAGTAACCGGTCGGAATCACCAGGCCCACGCAGGTCTTCTTGGCACCCAGGTTCTCCAGCTTTTCCATCATGCGCGGCAACACTGACTCGGACGACGAGGTGCCCAGAACGATCAGCAGTTCTTCCTTGATGTACTTGATGAACTTCCAGATGCTGAAGCCGTGCAATTTAGCAATCAGGCCCAGCACCACAAAAATGAAGATCAGGCAGGTCAGGTAGAAGGTGCCCATCAGCTTGCCCAGCGAGAAAAGCGAGCCGATTCCATACTTGCCGATCGTGAATGACATGGCGCCAAACGCACCAATCGGGGCCACCTTCATGATGATGCCCACAATGTCGAACAGCACGTGCGAGGTTTTCTCGATGAGATCGAACACCAGCGTGCCGCGTCCGCCAAAGCTGTGCAGGGCAAAGCCAAACAACACGGCAAACAGCAGCACCTGCAAAATCTCACCCTTGGCGAAGGCATCCACCACCGAGGTAGGAATGATGTTCATGATGAAGTCCACTGTGCCCACCATCTTGCCGGGGCCGGTATAGGCCGCAATGGCCTTGGTGTCCAGTGTGGACGCGTCGACATTCATGCCAGCGCCCGGTTCAACAAAGTTGACGATGACGAGACCGACAATCAAGGCCAGCGTACTGACCACTTCAAAGTACAGCAGGGCCAGACCACCGGTCTTGCCCACCTTTTTCATGTCTTCCATGCCCGCAATGCCCACCACCACGGTGCAAAAAATGATCGGGGCAATGATCATCTTGATCAGCTTGATGAAACCATCGCCCAAGGGCTTGAGGGATTCGCCAATCTGCGGATAGAAGTGCCCTAGCAGTACGCCCAAAATGACGGCAAAAATAACCTGTGGATAGAGCTTTTTGTAAAAGGGTTTTGCTTGAGTTTCTGCTGCGGTCGCCATGGGCTGTCTCCTAATGCTGATGAACCGACGCACTCTATTCGTCATCGTCAGCTAAGGCAATTGTGGATTTCCACACGCGACGCATGCCAGTGTGGAGTTTGGCAACTCCGCCGAATCAAATGGCTAAGGGATGTGCGCGGTTGGCCAGCGCCCGCACAACGCTGAACACCGTAAGGGCCGACGTCTTGGGATTCGCCTCGAGCGGCTTGCCGCACAGGGTCAAATCCAGCGAACCAAAGGCACCGTTGGCAACGATGCGGTGCTGGTTTTCGGAAGTGCCGGGGTCGGCAAACAAAGCGACCAGCGTCTTATCCAACCCCAAACCCGCCAGTGCCACCGTGGCGGCCACATTGGCATTTTTGGGAAAACGCCGTGCGGCCTCGCGCGCACTGCCCTCAAAAATGCACACCGGCGCGGTGATAGAAGCCAGATCCTGCGCTGCCTCCGCTTCGGTCCCCTTCCAGGCCAGCGGTGGCTTGCGGCCTTCGTAACGCACGGAGGTCAGCCCACCGATGCGGGCAGCGGCCAGCGCGTCAATGCCTCCGATGGCGCCCGACAGCAGTTGCACCGAGGTGCCGCCTTTCCGAGCCGCCTGCTCCAGTTGCTCGACCAACCCGGGTGCCGATAGCGCACCCACCGACACCACGATGCAGGGAATGCCCGCACTCAGCGTCGGCACTACATGCTGGGCTACGGCTGAATGGCCCGCGCATTCCACCAGCACGTCCGGGCGCCTCTCGTAATCCACTTGCTCGACGAAGCGTGGTGCTTGCGCCGGCCCCTTGCCGCCCCACTTTTCTGCATTTCGGACCACGATCTGGTCGATCGCAATACGCGGGTCCGCTTCCAGGATGTGGCATGCGCTATAGCCAATGGCGCCGTAGCCGACCAGTGCTACTTTCAGTCGCGTTTGCTGCGTGTAGTTCATGGGAAAAATTGGGAACTTTGTTTGACTTAGGTCAGTTATGGCGCAGGTGAGGAATTGGGCATCTTCACATCGTATGGCGGATGTTGTAGTGTTCCACACAGGCCTTCAAGCTCTAACCCTATAAAGGAAATTACTATGTCTGCAACCGCTAGCTTCATGCGCCCCGTATTGGCAGTATCTATTGCCGCCCTGCTCATGACATCCGCCTGGGCGGAGGGCCGCAGCGGAAAAGAAGTGGTGGAGCAGACCTGTGCAGCCTGCCACGCCGAAGGTAAAGACGGGGCACCAAAAATTGGGGACCTGGCCAACTGGTCACAGCGGGCGCAGGGTGGGTTCGGCAAGCTAAGCGAACATGCTATTGCCGGCAAGAACAAAATGCCCGCCCATGGCGGGCAAAGTGCGTTGAGTGACCTGGAAGTCAGCCGGGCGATAGCCTTTATGGCTACCGGCGGGCGTGCCGCCGACCCCGACAAAGCTTACGCGGATACCAAGACCATCAACGGGGATGCGCTGGTGAGCACGCATTGCGTGAAGTGCCATGCCGACGGGGTCGATGGAGCACCCAAACTGCGCGACTTCGCTGACTGGAAGCCGCGCTTGGGCAAGGGCGTCGACGGGCTGGTTCGCTCGGCAATTGCCGGACATAACAAGATGCCGTCTCGTGCCGGACTGCCTGGACTCAGCGATGCCGATATCCGCGGCGCCGTCAACTACATGATTGTGCAAAGCGCGTCCGTCTTGCCCCACTAGGAGACCTATGGCTTTCAAATGGAAAGAAAGCTTCGCCATTGGCGATGCTGATATTGATGCGCAGCACCAGCGCCTGTTTGTGCTGGCACATGAATTTTCCGAAGCAACAGGTAAGGCGGCGCAGGCTCATTGCGCCGCCCAGTTATTCGATTACACGCGTGAGCACTTTGGTCATGAGGAGGCGCTCATGGCCGCAACCGGCTACCCGGAAATGGAAGCGCATGTGGCCCAGCACAAACACCTGATTGCAAGACTCAGCGAAGTCTCGGACCGGGTGGCCAACGACTCGCTGAGCCCCGAGGACCTTAATAAGTTTCTTGCAGCCTGGCTGGTGGGTCACATCGTGACCTTTGATACCAAGCTGGTCTCAGCCGTCGGCAAACTGAAGGCCCGGCAGCAGCCGGGTTGACGTTTCTGCTACTTGGCGGGCACAAAGCCAGCGGCCTTGTAGGCGGCTTCGATCGTGGCCTTGCCCACGCGGGTTTCCATTTCCTTGTGCACCGGCATTAAGGCCTTCTTCCATTCGGCCTGTTCCGCTGCAGTGGGGGTGTGGATGGTGGTTCTGCCACTGGCCTTGATCTTGTCAAGCGCCTGCGCGTTTTCGGTCGCGGCGATGGCATTGGCGTAGGTGGTCGCGTCCTTGATGGAACTAGCCAAAGCGGTACGAATATCAGGCGGCAGGCCGTCCCAGAAAGCCTTGTTGACGATGACGGCATAAGCCAGGTGACCGTGGTTCGACAAGGTCATGTGCTTTTGCACTTCGTAAATCTTCTGGGTGAAAAAGTTGGATGGGACTCCCTCGGTTCCGTCCACCACACCACTTTGCAGTGCCTGGTACAGCTCCGAAAAGGCCATCACCTGCGGAATGGCGCCCAACGCACGCATTTGCGCGTCGAGCACCTTGGAGCTCTGAATGCGCATCTTCAAACCCTTGAAGTCGGCCACGTTCTTGAGCGGCTTGTTGGCACTCATGATGTGAAAACCGTTGTCCCAATAGGCCAGACCGGTAATGCCCTTGGGCTCCAGCTTCTTGAAGAGGTCGGCACCCAACTGGCCCTCGGTAATGCCGCGGAAAGAGGCGTCGTCTTTAAAGAGGAAGGGCAGGTCGAACACCTCAAACTCTTTCACGCCCAGCGGACCAAACTTGGCCAGCGACGGCGCCAGCATCTGGACGGAGCCCATTTGCAGGGCTTCCATTTCTTCCTTGTCTTTGTAAAGCTGGCTGTTCGGAAAGATCTCGACCTTGACGCGCCCGTTGGTGCGTTGTTCCGCCAGTTCCTTGAAGCGCTGTGCGCCCTTGCCCTTGGGCGTTTCGGGGGCCACCACATGGCTGAACTTGATATTGATCGGGGCCTGTGCCCAGGCAGCCACGCCGCTCAGCGCGACCGCCAGAAGGGATGTTTGCAGCACGGTGCGGCGGTTAAACAACGACATGGAATGTTCTCCTGTTGGTTTGGTTTAATTGAGTGTTCCGTATCTTCGCACGGGTAGTCAAGCGCGCAGCACCGGGATTTGCAACGCGGTGATTTCGGCCCCGGCATCGTCGGACAAGTAATGTTCGGCTGGTGTTATTCGCTGATCGGGCTTGATTTCTTCGGCCACCATGCGCTGCATGCCAAGGTACCAGGCCAAATCCAGCGCAGTGCGGTCGCCGCGCAACTGCAGTACGTAGGCTGGGTGGGCCGCAAGCTCGCGCACGGGCATAGCGCCTACTTCTGCCGCGCCCACCGGCATGCCGATGTGGCAGACCGTGGTGTGCAGCTTGATATTAGTCTTGACGTAAACCGCCAGGCTGGGGCCGGCCTCGGCTACGCCCCGTTCGGCCAGCTGCCGGCGCAGCTCTGCCGTGATTCTTTTCAGTGCTTCGGGTAGGTCCTTTATCGGCCCTTCATAGGTCTGATAGACATAGCGGCAGTCGGGCACTTCGCGCACCCCCAGGTGCTCCATCACGTAGTGGGGTGCATCCGTTGGTTCGACCCGTTGCGCCAGCCGGTCCAGGCCGTAGCGCAGGTCCAGCAGCAAAGACTCCTGAATCGTCCGGGAAAAGGCGCGCACTGAAAACCCGACGCGTCCGCGCAGGTTCCAGCGCACTTCGGTCTTGCCATCGCGTTCGCTGAATTGCCAGGTGCATTTGCCGCGTACGGCAAACGGGTGGTGCAGTTGCACGCGCTGCAGCAGGCTGGCCCGGTCCTGCATCGCCAGGTGTTCTACAACGCCACGTCCGCTACGGGCGCCGTCCCAGGCCCACGTGCTGCCACGCGCATTTGTGACTGCAGAAAGCGTTTGGCTGGCATCGCCAGCCAGCCAGGGGTTCCAGTCACCCCAATGGTTCAGGTCGACGACCTGGACATATACCTCGGCCAGCGGAGCGTCGATCAGCCGGGTGCGCTCTGCGCGCACCCGGCTGCTGTACCGCGCCATGTAAACCAGCACTGCCACCACGCAGAACGCGGCGACAAAGAGCAGAGTGCTTACCACGCTCGGTGCAGACTCACAGCATGCCCATCATGCGCGGCACCACCAGGGTCAGCCACGACCAGTAGGTCACGATGATCAAGAACACGATCATGGTTCCTAGCCACGGCAGCACGGCCTTGGTGAGTTCGGTAATGCCCAGCTTGGAGATGCCCGATGCCACATATAGGTTCAGGCCCACCGGCGGATGGCACAGGCCCACTTCCATGTTCACATCAATCAGGATGCCGAAGTGCACCGGGTTGATACCCAACTGCATGGCAGCCGGGAAGAAGATGGGCGCCATGATCAGGATGATGGAAGACGGCTCCATAAAGTTGCCGGCGCCCAGCAGCACAAGATTCACCACAAACAGGAACCCGTTCTCGCCCAGGTTCATGCTGAGCATCCAGTCGGCCAGCTTGTGCGGCAGGTTTTCATTGGCCAGCACAAACGAGAACAGCACTGCGTTGGTAATGATGTAGAGCAGCATGGCCGACATGTTGGCCGAGTCACGCAGCACCTTGGGAACGTCCTTCATACCCATGTCCTTGTAAACAAAGACCGAGACAAAGAACGAGTACACCGCAGCCATCGCAGCCGCTTCGGTGGCCGTGAAGATGCCGGAGTAAATGCCGCCCACGATGATCACCACCAACATCAGGCCCCAGACGCTGTTCTGGAAGTACTTGATCCGCTGCATCCAGGTAGCTTTGTCCATGCGCGGGTAGTTGTTCTTCTTGGCGATATACCAGGTCACGCCACCGAGCATGATGGTCAGCAGCGTACCGGGCAACAGACCGGCCACAAACAAGGCACCAATGGAGGTGTTGGTCGAGATGGCGTAAATCACCTTCGGAATCGACGGCAACATCAGAATGCCGAGCGAACCCGCGGTGATGATGACGCCCGCGCCAAAGGCCATCGGGTAGCCATGTGCCACCATCGCAGGCAGCACGATGGAGCCAATCGCCACCACGGTCGCCACGCTGGAGCCGCAGACCAAAGCGAACATGGCGCAAGCCAGAATCGAGGCCAGTGCCAGACCGCCGTGCCAGTGACCGACCAGGGAAGTGGCAAAGTTGATCATGCGTCGCGCCACCCCGCCGTGCGTCAGGAAGTTGCCCGCCAGAATGAAGAAGGGAATCGCCATGATTTCCCACTTCTCGATGCCGGTAAACAACTTGAGAGCCACCGCTTCCAGCGGCACCTGCGTCATGGTCAGAATGAAGGTCAGCACCGTCAGGCCAAGCGAGATCGAAATCGGCATGCCGGTCAGCATCAGCGCGACCAGTAACCCAAAAAGTATGGCTGCGTTCATGGTCAGGCGCTCCCGTCTTTGTGGCCCCCGGCCTTGTTTGCCAGAGGCGCGTGCGCAATGTCTTCGCCGCTCGTCATGGTTTCCCCAACCAGAGGTGGCGTGTCTTCCACACCTTCAACGTGGGCGTGGTCGTGAACCGGCAACTCGCCGGTCTTGAAAAACGCCCAGGCCACTTGCAAAAAGCGGAAGGACATCAGCGACGAGCCAAAGGGAATCGCGCAATACACCATCCAGGTCGGCCACTCCAGGTCGGGTGTGGTCGGGCCTTCCGGGACATCACCGGGGTTCATGCCAAAGGCATGCAGGAATGCGTAATGGGCACCATTTGCCCAGACAAAGTGGGCGCCCAGGTAGCCGATGCAGCCGGTGAACAGGGCGCCGGCCAAGAGAGCAAACAAGACAAACTTGGCACGCAGCTTTTCATCCAGCCGGTTCACCACCACATCCACGCCCACGTGAATGCCGGTGCGCACGCCATAGGCAGCGCCAAACTTGGCCATCCACACAAACATGATGATGCAGAGCTCCTGCGCCCAACTGAAGTTGAGCGTGAGCATCCAGTCCTGCAGGTAGGGAATCGGCGTGGCCGCCAGGTAGCGGTGCAGCACCGCGAGAAAAATAATGAGCGTCGCGCCGCCCATGAGGAAGGTAATGATCCATTCCTCCAGGTGATCGAGGTATTTCATGGTGAAGTTCCGTGAGCCGTTGCGCGCTTAGAGTTTGGCCGGGTCAAAACCGGTTTCTTTGTAGATGGTTTCCAGCAGGTCCTTGCCCACCCGGTCGGCCATCTTGGTGTGCACCGGTGCCATGGCCTTCTTCATGGCCAGACGCTCTTCCGGGGTCATCACGTACACAGTGGTCTTGCCGGCCTTTTTCACGCCGTCCAGTGCCTGGTCGTTTTCTTCCTGGGCAATTTTGTTGGCATAGGCGGTGGCCTCTTTCATGGCTTGCTCCAGTTGCGGGCGCACGTCTGCAGGCAGGCCATCCCAGAACTTCTTGTTGGCAATGACGGCGTAGCCCAGGTAGCCGTGGTTGGAGATGGACAGGTGCTTTTGCACCTCATGCATCTTCTGGCTATAGAAGTTGGAGATCGGGTTCTCGGTGCCATCGACCACACCAGTCTGCAGCGCCTGGTAAACCTCCGAGAAGGCCATCACCTGGGGAATACCGCCCATGGCGCGGATCTGCTCTTCCAGTACCTTGCTGGACTGGATGCGGAACTTCTTGCCCTTGAAATCCGCCACATTCTTCAGCGGCGTGTTAGCGGAGAACGACTTGAAGCCGTTGTCCCAGAAGGCCAGTCCCTTCACGCCTTTGGAGTCCAACTTTGCCAGTAGCGAAGCACCCACGGCACCTTGCGTGACCTTGTGCAGGTCTTCCCGGTCGTCAAAGATGAAAGGGAAGTCGAACACCTCAAATTCCTTCACGCCCAGCGGGCCGAACTTGGCCAGCGAGGGGGCCAGCATCTGGACCGCGCCCAGTTGCAGCGCTTCCATTTCTTCCTTGTCTTTGTAGAGCTGGCTGTTGGGGTACACCTCCACCTTGACCTTGCCCTTGGTGAGTTCGCCCGCTCGTTTAGCGAAAAATTCGGAGGCCTTGCCCTTGGGCGTGTCATGCGCCACGACGTGGCTGAACTTGATCACGATGGGGGTTTGAGCGAGGGCAAGGGTTGAACCCAGAGCTGTCGCCAACACGGCAGCTTGAAGCAGGGTACGGCGGGCAAAATTTTTCATGGCATTGGCTCCGTTTAGTTATTGAAATGCGATGGACAGTGTCTCTCTCTGCGCAGGTATGGCGCCATTGTGGTTTTCCACATTTCTATGTGTTGGAAAGTGTTTTTCATTCGGGTAAACCCTGGTTTTAGTGGGCTGGGACCCCGCATCGTTCCTTTGGCGGCGCTAGACTGCCCCGATGCCAAAGCCTGTTGTCGCCGCTTCTGTTCCGGGTGCCTTTGCGCTGGCGCGCGTGCGCCGCATGCTGTGGGCGCTGCCATTGCTGGCATCTGCGCTGTTTGTGGTTGCGGTGCTGCTGTGGGCCTACCGGGCCGAGCTGAATGACCAGCAGGAACGCCGCGACACCATGATCGTCGATGCCCTGAACAGCCAGGCCCAACTGCAAAGCCGGCTCGACCTGGAGATGGGCTACTTACGTGAGCTCGGCGTGCAGTTGCCCCTCTTGCCCCGAACCAGCGGCGCCCTTGCCGACCAGGCGGTGGTGGTGCAGGGGCTGCGACGCTTGTGGCTGAGCGTGACCTGGCTGGACGCCAACAACCGCATCGTCGCGCATGTGGAGAGCAGGGAGCAATCGGCCGCCCCGCACACCAAAGACTCGTTGGATGGCAGCGGCGTTTCCGCCCACCTGCAGTGGGCGGTGAATGGCGAGAAGCTGGTGGTCCGCTACTCGCCCACGCTGCTTTTGCGCAGAAGCTTGCCCTGGTGGCTGACCCGCAAGTACGACGTGCAACTGGTGGACGGCTACCAGCAGGTGATTGCCTCCGTAGATGAAGTGCCATTGCTCGCCGATTCGGCATTGCGCGAAAGCTACATGGTGCCGGTGGATGGCCACATGCCGGAGACCTATCTGGAGCTCACCGCGCGTGAATTGACGCGCCCCTTGTGGCGCACTCTGCCCGTCGTGCTGGTGAGCGGTTTTCTGATCCTGATGCTGGTCGCGACCGCGCTGTTGCGCCGCCAGGTCAAGCGCATCTCCCAGGCCGAGAGCGCCTGGCGTACCGAGGCCGCTTGGCGGCAGGCCATGGAAGATTCGGCTCTGGTGGGCCTGCGCGCGCGTGATGCCGAGGGCCGCATTCTGTATGTCAACCGCACCTTCTGCAACATGGTCGGTCTGCCACCGGAACAGCTCGTCGGCCAGAGCCCTCCCATGCCCTATTGGCCGCCCGACGCGCTGGACGAGGTGATGTGGCGCAACAAGCGCAACCTTGCGGGCCGCGCCCCGCGTGACGGCTACGAAGCGCAATGGCGCCATCGGGACGGACACCATCTGAACGTCATGGTGTTCGAGTCGCCATTGATAGACGCCAGTGGGCAGCAGACCGGCTGGATGGGCTCCATCATCGACATCACGGCGCGCAAAAAGCTCGAAGAGCGCGAACGCCACCAGGCCGAGGCCATGGCGCATCAGGCGCGCCTGACCACGCTGGGCGAGGTGGCCTCGGCGCTGGCGCACCAGCTCAACCAGCCGCTCACGGTCATCATGGGTTACAACGCCGGGCTGCAGCGCATGCTTACCGATGCCGGCTACGACAACCAGGCGGTCATGAACGCGCTGGCGCAACAGGGCGAGCAGGCAGCCGAGGCGGGCCGCATTGTGAAGCGCATTCGCGAATTCCTGACCCGCCGGGCACCCCAGCGCGAGGCCTGCGATCTGGTGGCGGTGGCGCGCCGGGCGGCCGAGCTTTTGCAGCGCGATGTGCAGGCTGCCAAGGTGCAACTGCAATGGGCGATTGCCACCGATTTGCCACAGGTGTTTGCCGACCCGATCCTGATGGAGCAGGTGCTGATTAACCTGATACGCAACGCCTGCGATGCCATGGCCTCGGCGCCCATTCCACAGGCCGGCCGCTGCATCCGCATCACGGCGCTGCGCAGCGGCGAGCGTTTTGTGCGCATGGACGTAGAAGACAACGGCCCCGGCCTGCAGGGCCAAAGCGTGGACCATTTGAGTGCGCCGTTCTACTCCACCAAGTCAGACGGCATGGGTATGGGGCTGGCCATATGCCGCTCGATTGTGGAGGTGCACCACGGTGGCATGGACGCCGGTACGGGCACGCTGGGTGGTGCGCGGTTTTCGTTTACCTTGCCGGTGTTTGATGCGCTGCTGCAGGCGCAAGACGCAGGCGACGTGGCGGATGAGGACGCCCGCGCCAACCTGGAAATTGACTAATTGGGTACCGACATGAACGCAGCAACTGAACCCGCTACGGTGTACCTGGTGGACGATGAGGCATCGGTGCGCGCCGCACTTGAGTTCTTGCTGTCCTCGCACGGGCTGCGCGTCTGCAGTCTGGACAGCGGTGTGGCCCTGTTGGAGCGCATTCAGAACGGTCCGGCCTTGCGCGGCTGCATTCTGCTGGATGTGCGCATGGAGCCGCTGTCGGGCCTGCAGGTGCACGACGAGCTGGTGGCGCGCGGCATCCACACGCCGGTCATCTTTCTTACCGGCCACGGTGACATCCGCATGGCGGTGGGGGTCCTGAAAAAGGGCGCCTTTGACTTTGTGGAAAAGCCCTTTGGTGATGCGGCCCTGGTCGAGCGCGTGCGCGACGCGCTGGCCGCTGACGCGGAGCAGCAGCAACTTCGCGCCAGCGGCGACTCGCGTGGCCAGATGCTGGCCGGCCTGACGCAGCGCGAGCAGGACGTGATGCACCGCGTAGCGGCCGGCAAACTCAACAAGGTGATTGCCGACGAGATGAACGTGTCCATGCGCACCGTCGAGGTCTACCGCGCCCGTGTTTATGCCAAGCTCGGTGTGCGTTCGTCAGCGGAACTGGCGACGCTGCTGGCGCAAGCAACGTCGATGAACAAAATTGGATAATGCCCCCGGGCTAAGGCGCTGTTCCTTAGCATCCCCTGTCGCCAGCGGCGATAGGTCAAGGTCGAAAATAAAGTGTCAGGGAGAAAGAGAATGTTCCACCACGTCAATCGGGGTGTTGCAGCCGTGCCTGCTGGCGGGCGTGCGACATGAGCACAACCAGCGAGCCCAAGTCGCAGGCAGAACAAATAGCGCAGGTCGTACTGAAGGAAGCAATGGCTCTGGGTGTGGTGGCCCCCCTTGCGGCCTGGGCTCTGGACGCGCCGATGCAAATCATGGCCGCCTTGACGATTCTTTTCAGTTGCATGGCGATTTGCTGGGAATACTGCGTCAACTGGGCATACGAGTATCTGTTGCGTCGCTATGCATTGCGCAAAACCAAACTAGTCCGTACCCAACATGCATTGGCTATTGAAGTGGGGCTGGCCCTTATGACGGTCCCCATCCTGATGCATCAGCTTGACCTGCCATTGCTTGAGGCGCTAGCGGCCGACCTGAGTCTCGCTGCCTTCTATTGGGTATGGACGTATGGTTTTTATTGGGTTTACGACGCGGTCCGGCCCAAGTTGATTAGAGTGAAGAATTCACCTTAGTCATCCCTCAGGTCCTTTGCTCGCTAAGTTTTGCCTCTTGAATCGGCAAATGAATCAATGCATCACCCAAGGCCAGAACGATATCGGTGTACCAGATCCAGTTGTAGCTACCGGTGGCATCAAAAACCCGACCTCCCAGATACGCACCCAAGAAGCCGCCGACCTGGTGCGTCAACATCACCAGCCCAAACAGCGTCGCCATATTGGAAGTGCCAAAGAACTTGGCGACCAGGCCCGCAGTGGGGGGAACCGTAGACAAAAAGCTCACCCCCATGACTGCGGCGAACACCAGGACGACCGGGCCGCTCTTGGGTGCGATCAGGAAGGCCAGCACCGCAAGTGCACGTACCGTATAGACCAATGACAGCAGCGACTTCATGCGCCAGCGGCCCACCGCCCAGCCCATCGAAATGCTGCCGACGATATTGAACAATCCCAGCACTGCCAGTGCCCAGCCACCCCATTGGGTGTCCAGCCCGCACATGGCAACAACTCCCGGCAGGTGCGTCGCAAGAAAGGCGACGTGAAAACCACAGACAAAGAAGCCGGCGGCCAGCAACAAAAAGCTGGGCGTGCGCAGTGCCGTTCGGACCGCTTCTTCGGTGCCGACGGATTTGCCTCCAGGCGCTTCGGTCTTCACGTTATTGCCCTGCAGGAAAAACGCAGCGGGCAAAGCCAACAGCACAATGGCTGCCATCACCTGCATTGCATTGCCCCAGCCCACTCCAAGGATCAATGCACCCGCAATCGGCGCCATCAGAAATTGGCCGAACGAGCCGCCGGCATTGACGATCCCAGTAGCGACGCCACGCTTTTCTGGTGGAAGCAGTCGTGCGGTGGCAGCCATCAAGACGGCGGGCCCAGCCATGCCGGCGCCACCAGCCGCCAGCACACCAATCGCCAGGATCAGCCCCGCAGTGGATGACATGAACGGGGTGATAAAGGTACCCAGGGCGACCAGTGCCACGCCGAGGAACAGGACGCGACCGGCACCGACACGGTCGGCAAACGCACCCGCAAAAGGCTGCGTGAGTCCCCACCAAAGTTGGCCAAACGCAAACGCCAAACTGATCTGGCCCACGCCCAAACCTGTCGATGAATTGAGCGACCCCATGAACAGGCCCATGGTCTGGCGCACGCCCATGGTCAGTGCAAATGTGCCCGCCGCTGCAAGCAGCACCAGCCAGACGGCTACTTTCCGGCCTGAGGAATTACTTGTATCAGACATCGATTTCGTCTCCGGGGGTTGATAGCAGTTCAAGGGATTCGTCTATCAGTGCGTGCAGCGCCAACACGCGCTGCACGCCCAATGCCTGATTGATGCCTTCCTGCGCGATTCGCCATTTGCGCTGCGCTTCGGTGCGTTTTTGCTGCCCGGCCTCGGTTGCGCTTATCAGGCGGCTACGCGCATCCGCACCCGGCAGGATTTCGATCACGCCCAGCGTCACCAGCGGTTGCAGGTTGCGTGACAAAGTGGACGTGCTCACCCGCATGGCGCGCGCCAGGTCCACAGCACGTACCGGCCCCAGCTTCACCACATACGACAGCAGCGAATACTGCGTGCCCTTAAGCCCGGTCTTGCCGACCTCCGCGTCGTAGTGTTGGGCCACGCGGCGCATTAGCTGGCGTAACTTCAGGTTGGTGCAGCCCTGTGGCTTCTCCAACAGGGGCTCTCCAATTTCCGGTTTGGCTGCGGGTTTCATATCTTGTATTGTATATACAATGAATGCATATGCAACTAAGCATGCCATTTGCCATTGAAGGAGCACGGAAATGTCCAACCCATCCCAACTTGAAACCTGGATTGCCCAAGAACAGCAAGTCACCGCCCGCTTGAACGCGGGTGCAGGCCCAGGTGCATTTCGACCAGAGCAGGTTGCCGGAAAAACCGGGTTGGAAATGTTGCAAGCCATGCTACGCGGCGAGTTGCCCTATCCGACAATCGCCAAGACACTGGACTTTCATTTGATCGAAGCGAGTGAAGGCCGTGCTGTCTTTCAGGGGGCGCCGGGGCCGGCTCACCTCAACCCGATGGGCGGTATCCACGGTGGGTGGTACGCAACGCTCCTCGACTCGGCTCTGGGTTGCGCAGTGCACACCATGATGCCCGCAGGGCGCGGCTACACCACGGCCGAACTGAGCGTGAATCTGGTGAAAGCCATCAACCCGGCCAAGGCACCCCGCGTACGCGCCATTGGTACAGTCATCCACTGCGGGCGCCAGTTGGCCACCGCCGAAGCCCG